>ERZ1023203.27-NODE-27-length-67861-cov-13.872828_pt1 | contig 67861 bp, 46 predicted proteins | sample MGYA00380444_ERZ1023203 | MGnify/ENA primary metagenome ERZ1023203 (study PRJEB33173, sample SAMEA4830386) | metagenome | study: EMG produced TPA metagenomics assembly of the PRJEB25223 data set... | reverse complement strand
CATGTTCAAAGAAACAAAAATGGTCAAGCTGATACCAATCAAACGGAAAAACCAAGCGAGGAGAAACCTCAGACAGAAAAACCTGAGGAAGAAACCCCTCGAGAAGAGAAACCGCAAAGCGAGAAACCAGAGTCTCCAAAACCAACAGAGGAACCAGAAGAATCACCAGAGGAATCAGAAGAACCTCAGGTCGAGACTGAAAAGGTTGAAGAAAAACTGAGAGAGGCTGAAGATTTACTTGGAAAAATCCAGGATCCAATTATCAAGTCCAATGCCAAAGAGACTCTCACAGGATTAAAAAATAATTTACTATTTGGCACCCAGGACAACAATACTATTATGGCAGAAGCTGAAAAACTATTGGCTTTATTAAAGGAGAGTAAGTAAAGGTAGCAGCATTTTCTAACTCCTAAAAACAGGATAGGAGAACGGGAAAACGAAAAATGAGAGCAGAATGTGAGTTCTAGTTCTCATTTTTTTCATGAAAATGTGCAAAATATAGTAGATTGAAACTAGAATAGTACACCTCTACTTCTAAAACATTGTTAGAAATCGATTTGACTGTCCTGTTCTTATTTCATTTTACTATATCTTAACAGATAGTGTAAATAAAGATAAACTATTTACTGGCTAATTAATCAGTTAAACACTAGTTAAGGAGTAATGATGAAAAAAAGAACAATACTATTATTGATGGCCAGTCTGTTAGCTCTTGTCTTAGGAGCATGTGGTTTCTTGGACATATTGATCCTGGATCATTCTCATCAGGATTACTCTTTACTGCTATTTTAGAAACTGGAGTGGTTTGATGGAAAGTATTGGTATTGGTCTTGTTATCGTTTCACATTCCAAACATATTGCAGAAGGTGTTGTTGAACTGATTAGTAAAGTAGCTAAAGATGTTCCGATTACTTATGTAGGAGGAACCGAGGGCGGAGGAATTGGAACGAGTTTTGATCAAGTAGATAGGGTTGTTTCCGAAAATCCAGCAGATACTTTACTTGCCTTTTTTGACCTAGGTTCTGCTAAAATGAACTTAAAAATGGTGACTGATTTCAGTGATAAAAGTATCATCATCAACAGGGTTCCAATTGTAGAAGGTGCCTATAATGCAGCTGCTCTTCTTCAGGCTGGTGCAGAACTGTCAGTTATTCAAATACAGTTAGCGGAGCTTGAAATCAATAAATAAGGAATTTTACTATAACTCTTTTTATAGATAAGCTATTGATTATCTCAACTATAAAATGTTAAGTAAATGATTTCAAAATCAGAAAGGGATTGCTTTATGCAGTTCCTTTTTATTTTAACAGGAGTGAAACTATAGTGTTTCTAAATTGTGAATCAATCAAAACTGATTGTGATGGGGCTATTCTAGCTTTAGAATCCTTCAAAAATTAAAATTTAAGGCAATCAATTACTTGGAAGAGTATGAAAGCATTTAGTTTATAGGAATTCTAGGTCTAGAATTACATATGTATTTATGAAGACGGGGTGTTCGATAGTTAGTATTGTTCTATTCTGAAAGATTTGAGCTGTCAGTTGTATAGAAAGTGTTCGAATTTTTTTAAGTGATTAAATTAGTTAATTGTATGAGGTGCTTTATGATATAATGTTCTTAATGAATTTTCAGAAAGGAAAACCTCAAATTGTTCTACAAATTTCTACTCTTCGACCTCGACCACACTCTTCTTGATTTTGATGCTGCTGAGGATGTGGCTTTGACCCAACTTCTAAAAGAAGAAGGAGTTGCGGATATTCAGGCTTATAAAGATTATTACGTTCCTATGAACAAGGCTCTCTGGAAAGACTTGGAGCTGAAGAAAATCAGTAAACAAGAGTTGGTTAACACGCGCTTTTCTCGTTTATTTTCTCATTTTGGACAGGAAAAAGACGGTAGTTTTCTTGCCCAGCGTTACCAATTTTATCTCGCTCAGCAGGGACAAACACTATCGGGCGCTCATGATCTCTTGGACAGCCTCATTGAGCGTGATTATGACTTGTATGCTGCGACAAATGGCATTACTGCCATTCAGACAGGACGTTTGGCTCAATCTGGTCTAGTACCTTATTTCAATCAAGTCTTTATCTCAGAACAGTTGCAAACTCAAAAGCCGGATGCTCTCTTTTATGAAAAGATTGGCCAGCAAATTGCTGGATTTAGTAAAGAAAAGACGCTGATGATTGGAGATTCTCTAACCGCCGACATTCAAGGTGGCAATAATGCGGGGATTGACACTATCTGGTATAATCCTCATCACCTCGAAAATCACACACAAGCCCAGCCGACTTACGAAGTCTATTCTTACCAAGACTTGCTGGATTGTTTAGATAAAAATATTCTTGAAAAGATCACATTTTAAAGGAGATGAGCTAATGACTACAAAAAAAGCTAATATTACTATTGAAGAGTACATTGAAATGTCTGAAGTTGATTTTAATGAAGCTGTTAATTATGAATTTACATCTGACACTTGTCAATTAGCAAATAGTATTTATCAATCTCTTTTTAAGTTTTTTGATAAGAAAAATTTCTCTGGCGATTTAATTTTTACTTGGAAATCTCCATCATTAGTCAAAGAAGGGGATTATATTGGGAGAAGGGATTCACAAGTAGATAATCTTAGAGTAATAGGAAATATATTTCCGAATTATCTTACTAATCGAAAATATAGCCTCAATATGAATCGTAATGGCTGTATGGGAGATTTTCCTCATGACTTTTTTGATATATACCTAGATCATGTAGCAAAATATGCCTACGAACAAAAAGTTAATAATATTAAAGAGTATTATCCTTTAAAAAGAGCGATTTTACACCAAGAGAATGCATTGTATTTTCGATTGTTTTCTAATTTTGACGACTTTTTAGAAAAAAATTATTTAAAGACTATATGGCAAGTTTCTAAAGAAACTCCTTTTTCTGAAATGGATTTTAATATATTTAAAAATATTTCAGAAAAGATAATCTTCGAAAGAGGTAGTAAAATGCTTAATGATTTAAAAAGTAATTATAAAAAATAGCCAGTCTTTATAAACTGTATTCACGTATTCAAATCGTATATATAGTCGATTTATTAAATCTTTAGATAAACTGTAAAAAGTGGTTTCCATAGCCACTTTTTGCTATAATAGAGGCAGTAAAAATGAAGGAGTCAGCTATGGAACACTCGTCTTGGCATGCTTTGATTAAGGCGCAATTACCTGAGGGTTATTTCGGGAAAATCAATCAGTTTATGGAGCAGGTCTATTCTCAGGGGATTATTTATCCACCCAAGGAAAAGGTTTTTCAGGCTCTCTTGACAACACTGCTTGAAGAAGTTAAGGTGGTAATTCTAGGGCAAGACCCCTATCACGGACCAGGTCAAGCGCAGGGCTTGAGTTTTTCTGTACCTGACTCTATCCCAGCTCCACCATCCTTGCAAAATATCTTGAAAGAATTGTCAGATGATATCGGAGTTAAGAAATCTCATGATTTGACAGCTTGGGCTGAGCAAGGAGTCTTGCTTCTTAATGCTTGTTTGACTGTTCCTGCTGGACAGGCCAATGGTCATGCTGGTCAAATCTGGGAGCCTTTTACTGATGCTGTGATTCAGGTGGTCAATCATCTAGATAGACCAGTCGTTTTTGTACTCTGGGGAGCTTATGCACGTAAGAAGAAGGCCTTAGTTACCAATCCTCATCACTTGATTATTGAATCAGCCCATCCAAGTCCTTTGTCGGTTTATAGAGGATTTTGGGGTTCCAAGCCCTTTTCCAAGGCCAATGCATTCTTAAAAGAGACAGGACAAGAGCCAATCGATTGGCTTAGATAAGGAGAAAATATGCCTCAGTTAGCGACGATTTGCTACATTGATAATGGGAAAGAACTGCTCATGCTCCATCGTAATAAGAAACCCAATGATGTCCATGAAGGGAAATGGATTGGTGTGGGTGGTAAGCTAGAGAGAGGAGAGACGCCCCAGGAATGCGCGGCGCGTGAAATCCTTGAAGAAACAGGGCTCAAAGCCAAGCCAGTTCTAAAAGGTGTCATCACTTTTCCTGAATTTACACCAGATTTAGACTGGTACACCTATGTTTTTAAGGTGACGGAGTTTGAGGGCGACTTGATTGACTGCAATGAGGGGACGCTAGAATGGGTTCCCTATGACGAGGTTTTGAGCAAGCCGACTTGGGAAGGTGACCACACCTTTGTTGAGTGGCTTTTAGAGGATAAACCCTTCTTTTCAGCCAAGTTTGTTTATGATGGGGATAAATTGTTGGATACCCAAGTTGATTTCTATGAATAAAGGAGAAAGCAGATGCTACTAATCAAAAATGGTCGTGTAATGGATCCTAAGTCTGGTTTGGATCAAGTTTGTGATGTCTTAGTTCAAGATGGGAAAATTATCAAAATTGCGCCTGAGATCACGGAAGAAGGAGCAGAAACGATTAATGCTACTGGTCTTGTGGTTGCTCCTGGTTTGGTCGATATTCATGTGCATTTCCGTGAACCTGGTCAAACACATAAAGAAGACATTCATACTGGTGCCCTAGCAGCCGCTGCAGGTGGTTTTACTACTGTCGTCATGATGGCTAATACCAGTCCAACCATTTCAGACGTGGAGACTTTGCAAGCAGTTCTCCAGTCAGCTGCCAAAGAGAAGATTAATGTCAAGACAGTTGCGACCATTACTAAAAACTTTAATGGTAAAAACTTGACTGACTTTAAGGCGCTCTTAGAAGCTGGTGCGGTTGGTTTCTCTGATGACGGTATTCCGCTTGAGAGCAGTAAGATTGTCAAGGAAGCCATGGAGGAAGCCAAAAAACTCAATACCTTTATCAGCCTTCATGAGGAAGATCCAGGTTTGAACGGTGTTCTTGGCTTTAATGAAAATATTGCTAGAGAACATTTTCATATCTGCGGTGCTACTGGGGTGGCTGAGTACGCTATGATGGCGCGTGATGTCATGATTGCCTATGCAACTAAAGCCCATGTTCACATCCAGCATTTGTCTAAGGAAGAAAGTGTTAAAGTAGTGGAGTTTGCTCAGGGGTTAGGTGCAGAAGTCACAGCAGAAGTAGCGCCACAGCATTTCTCTAAGACAGAAGCACTTCTTTTAACACAAGGTAGCAATGCTAAGATGAATCCACCGCTTCGTTTGGAATCAGACCGTCGTGCCGTTATCGAAGGTCTCAAATCAGGTGTCATCACAGTTATTGCGACTGACCACGCGCCTCATCATGTAGATGAAAAAAATGTTGAGGATATTACCAAAGCGCCATCTGGTATGACTGGCTTAGAAACATCCCTGTCTCTCAGCTTGACCTATTTAGTAGAAGCTGGTGAGTTGAGCTTGATGGAATTACTTGAAAAAATGACATACAACCCAGCCAAGCTTTACAACTTTGAAGCAGGTTACTTGGCTGAGAATGGTCCAGCAGATATCACTATTTTTGATGCCAAGGCTGACCGCCTTGTGGACTCCCATTTTGCTTCCAAAGCAGCTAATTCACCATTCATCGGTGAAACCTTAAAAGGGCAGGTTAAATATACCATCTGTAAGGGACAAATCGTCTATCAAGCTTGATAGGAGTTAGAATATGAATTATTTTCGAAAACGTAGGGAGAGACAAGCGAAATCTAATAGTGGAATTTACTGTCCCGCAGCTAATCGTTCCAAAATTCAATATGAAACTAAAGAAAAAGCTGACCATGCGGTTCAATATGATAACGGAGGTTTAGTTAGAAGCTATTATTGTCGTACATGTGCGTGTTGGCATACTACTTCAAAATCTAATAAACCTCCGCTAAGTTTGAAAAACTATGGTCTGAAACTCTTTGGTTTAGATAAATCAGAATAGAAAGAGAAGTATGTATAAGACAAAGTGTTTACGAGAGAAGTTAGTATTATTTTTAAAAATTTTCTTCCCAATACTGATCTACCAATTTGCCAATTATTCTGCCTCTTTTGTTGATACTGCAATGACAGGTCAATACAACACTATGGACTTGGCTGGTGTATCTATGGCAACCAGTATCTGGAATCCTTTCTTTACATTTCTAACAGGGATTGTGTCAGCCTTGGTGCCTATCATTGGTCACCATCTTGGTCGAGGAAAAAAGGAAGAAGTTGCGTCTGATTTTTACCAATTTATTTATTTGGCCTTGGGCCTATCTGTGGTCTTGCTGGGGATGGTACTTTTCTTGGCACCAACAATCTTGAATCATATTGGGTTAGAAGCAGCAGTAGCGGCAGTAGCGGTTCGCTATCTTTGGTTTTTATCTATCGGGATTATCCCCTTGTTGCTCTTTAGCGTCATTCGTTCCTTGCTGGATTCGCTGGGCTTGACCAAACTGTCCATGTACCTCATGCTTTTGTTACTCCCTCTCAATAGCGGATTTAACTATCTCTTGATTTACGGTGCCTTTGGTGTTCCAGAACTGGGAGGGGCTGGTGCTGGTTTAGGAACATCCTTGGCCTACTGGGTCTTGCTTGGGATTTCTGTTCTGGTTTTATTTAAACAGGAGAAGCTCAAAGCCTTACACCTTGAGAAACGAATTCCACTTAATATGGATAAAATTAAGGAAGGAGTTCGTTTAGGTCTGCCTATTGGGGGAACTGTCTTCGCGGAAGTGGCTGTCTTTTCAGTGGTTGGCTTGATTATGGCTAAGTTTTCGTCCTTGATTATAGCTAGTCACCAGTCAGCTATGAACTTTTCAAGTCTTATGTACGCCTTTCCTATGAGTATCTCATCGGCTATGGCTATTGTCGTTTCCTATGAAGTGGGAGCCAAGCGATTTGATGATGCGAAAACCTATATTGGTCTAGGAAGATGGACTGCCCTCATTTTTGCGGCCTTCACCTTAACCTTCCTTTACATTTTTAGGGGAAATGTGGCCAGTCTTTATGGTAACGACCCAAAATTTATCGATTTGACAGCGCGTTTTTTAACTTATAGTCTTTTCTTCCAGTTAGCAGATACCTTTGCGGCGCCGCTTCAGGGAATTTTGCGGGGGTATAAGGATACAGTTATTCCTTTTTACCTTGGTTTGCTTGGTTATTGGGGCGTAGCAATCCCTGTGGCTACGCTATTTGATTCCCTAACAGATTTTGGAGCTTATTCTTACTGGATCGGCTTGATTATTAGTTTGATTGTGAGCGGGGCGCTCTACCGTTGGCGTTTAACTGTGATTATGAAGAGATTTGAATCTTTAGCAAAATCCAAACGCTAAAAAGTTTGTGAAAAAATATTCTTGACAAGAAAATCCCTTGTTTTCACGGGGTTTTCTTTTTTATTTTGTGAAATTTCTTTTAGAAAAACTTTGACAGTATTTGCCAAAAGCGGTAAAATAGTAAGGTAAGAAGAAAGTTAGAAAGGCAAGAAGATGTCAACTTTAGATAAAAATCTTTTGCTAGAAATGTTCCGTAAGATGGAAGAAATCCGTCGCATGGACTTAAAAATTGCACAATTAGTAAAGAAAGGGAAAGTGCCAGGAATGACGCACTTTTCTGTTGGTGAAGAGGCAGCTAACGTGGGGGCTATGTTAGCTCTCAATCCAGATGATCTGATTACCTCAAACCACCGTGGACACGGGCAAGCTATTGCTAAAGGGATTGACCTCAACGGAATGATGGCTGAAATCCTTGGTAAATACACTGGAACCTGTAAAGGGAAAGGTGGATCTATGCATATCGCTGACCTTGATGCTGGGAACCTTGGTGCCAATGGTATCGTAGGTGGTGGTATGGGGATCGCTGTCGGTGCAGCCCTCAGTCAGCAAATGCAAAATACCGGTAAAATCGTTGTTTGCTTCTTTGGAGATGGTGCGACCAATGAAGGTGTTTTCCACGAAGCAGTGAACATGGCTTCTATCTGGAACCTGCCAGTCATTTTCTATTGCATTAACAACGGTTACGGTATCTCTGCGGATATCAAGAAAATGACCAATATAGAACATATCCATCAACGTAGCGCCGCTTATGGAATTCCTGGAATGTTCATCGAAGACGGTAACAATGTCATCGATGTCTATGAAGGATTTCAGAAAGCTGTAGACCATGTTCGCAGTGGCAATGGTTCAGTCTTGATTGAAAGTGTAACTTATCGCTGGCTCGGTCACTCATCATCTGACCCTGGTAAATATCGTACGCGTGAAGAAGTGGAATTGTGGAAACAAAAAGATCCAATCGAAAACCTCCGCAATTACCTTATTGAAAATAACATTGCAAGTGCCGAAGAATTGGAAGAAATCCAAGCGCAAGTAAAGGAAGCAGTAGAAGCTTCTGTTAAATTTGCAGAGGAAAGCCCATTCCCACCGCTTGAATCAGCCTTTGAAGATATTTACGCAGACTAAGGAGAAAGAGATAAAATGGAAACAAAAACAATGTCCTTCCGTGACACCATTATCCTTGCTATGTCTGAGGAAATGCGTCGCGATGAAAATGTGTTCTTGATGGGAGAAGATGTCGGTGTCTTCGGAGGAGACTTCGGTACTTCTGTTGGAATGCTTGAAGAATTTGGTCCAGAACGTGTCCGTGACTGTCCGATTTCTGAAGCTGCCATCTCTGGAGCAGCAGCAGGAGCAGCCATGACAGGACTTCGTCCAATCGTCGATATGACCTTCATGGACTTCTCTGTTATTGCCATGGACAATATCGTCAACCAAGCTGCTAAAACACGTTACATGTTTGGTGGTAAAGGTCAGGTTCCAATGACTGTTCGTTGTGCAGCTGGTAACGGAGTTGGCTCTGCCGCCCAGCACTCACAATCTCTAGAGTCTTGGTTTACTCACATTCCAGGACTTAAGGTTGTGGCACCTGGAACACCTGCGGACATGAAAGGCCTGCTTAAGTCTTCTATCCGTGATAACAACCCAGTTATTATACTTGAGTACAAGTCAGAATTTAACCAAAAAGGGGAAGTGCCAGTTGATCCAGACTACACAATTCCACTTGGGGTTGGTGAAATCAAACGCCAAGGAACGGATGTAACAGTTGTTACTTATGGAAAAATGCTTCGCCGTGTGGTTCAAGCTGCTGAAGAATTAGCAGAAGAAGAAATTTCAGTTGAAATTGTTGACCCACGTACCCTTGTTCCGCTTGATAAGGATATCATCATAAACTCAGTGAAGAAGACTGGTAAGGTTATTCTGGTCAACGATGCCCACAAAACAAGTGGCTATATCGGTGAAATTTCAGCTATTATTTCAGAATCAGAAGCATTTGACTATCTAGATGCACCAATACGCCGTTGTTCAGGAGAAGATGTGCCGATGCCTTATGCACAAAACCTAGAAAATGCAATGATTCCAACAGTTGAAAGTATCAAAGATGCAATCCGAAAAACTTATAACAAAGACTAGAGTTACATAATATAAGTTATGTAACTAAAATAAAGCTGACGAGAAACTTTGTATCTTTTAGGTGCAGAGCTCTTCGTCATTAATATCTTATATTCGAGCACGGGCTAAAAGCTCGGAAAAAAGATAAATCTCCTTGGCTTCATCGAAGCCATCGTCGATTTCCTATTTTTCAGTCGCTTTTGACGCCCTTTGTATCATAAATAGAATTGGAGAGGTCATGGCTGATGACAAGCTAAGAGCGACTCCTGCAGCTAGAAAGTTAGCGGATGATTTAGGGATAAACCTCTACGACGTTTCTGGCTCAGGTGCAAACGGTCGTGTCCACAAAGAAGACGTGGAAACTTATAAAGACACAAACGTGGTTCGCATTTCGCCACTTGCAAAACGAATTGCCCTCGAACATAACATTGCTTGGCAGGAAATCCAAGGAACCGGTCATCGTGGTAAAATCATGAAGAAGGATGTTTTGGCCCTGCTTCCTGAAAATATCGAAAACGATAGCATCAAATCTCCTGCTCAGATTGAAAAAGTGGAAGAAGTCCCTGATAACGTAACACCATATGGTGAAATCGAGCGTATTCCAATGACACCAATGCGTAAGGTTATTGCCCAACGCATGGTTGAATCTTACTTGACTGCGCCAACCTTCACCCTCAACTATGAAGTTGATATGACTGAAATGTTGGCTCTTCGTAAGAAGGTTCTTGAGCCAATCATGGAAGCAACTGGGAAGAAGACTACTGTAACAGACCTTCTTTCGCTTGCAGTTGTTAAGACTCTTATGAAACACCCATACATCAACGCTTCATTGACAGAAGATGGCAAGACTATTATCACTCACAACTATGTCAATCTTGCCATGGCAGTTGGGATGGATAATGGATTGATGACACCTGTTGTTTACAATGCTGAGAAGATGAGTCTTTCAGAACTGGTGGTAGCCTTTAAGGATGTTATTGGCCGTACCTTGGATGGTAAATTGGCTCCAAGTGAGTTACAAAATTCAACATTCACAATCAGTAATTTGGGAATGTTTGGTGTTCAGTCCTTTGGTCCGATTATTAACCAACCCAACTCAGCTATCCTTGGTGTCAGTTCGACAATCGAGAAGCCAGTTGTCGTCAATGGTGAAATTGTGATTCGCCCAATCATGAGTTTAGGATTAACCATTGACCACCGTGTCGTAGATGGTATGGCTGGTGCTAAGTTTATGAAGGACTTGAAAGAGTTGATTGAAACGCCAATCTCAATGTTAATTTAAGAGCAAGAGTATTCATTTTTAAGATATAGATAAAGGAAGGAAGACATGGCCTTAGAAATAATTATGCCAAAAGCCGGCGTGGATATGACAGAAGGACAAATCGTCCAATGGAATAAAAAAGTCGGAGAATTTGTAAAAGAAGGAGAAATCCTTTTGGAAATCATGACTGATAAAGTCAGCATGGAATTGGAAGCCGAAGAAGATGGGTACTTGATTGCCATTCTCAAAGGAGATGGTGAAACTGTCCCTGTAACGGAAGTTATCGGTTACCTTGGTGAAGAAAGGGAAAACATCCCAACAGCTGGAGCAGCATCGCCAGAAGCTAGCCCTGTACCTGTAGCAAGTACCTCAAACGATGATGGTAAGAGCGATGATGCTTTTGATATCGTTGTGATTGGTGGAGGTCCTGCTGGTTATGTTGCAGCCATTAAAGCTGCCCAACTCGGCGGTAAGGTTGCCCTTGTTGAGAAATCTGAACTTGGTGGAACCTGCTTAAACCGTGGATGTATTCCAACCAAGACCTACCTTCATAGCGCTGAAATTATTGAAAATATCGGTCATGCTGCAAATCGTGGTATCGTGATTGAAAATCCTAACTTCACTGTTGATATGGAAAAACTTTTAGAAACTAAATCTAAAGTTGTTAATACTCTTGTTGGTGGTGTTGCAGGACTTCTTCGTAGCTACGGAGTTGCTGTTCATAAAGGAATTGGTACAATCACTAAAGACAAGAACGTCTTGGTAAATGGTTCTGAATTGCTTGAAACCAAGAAAATCATTCTTGCTGGTGGTTCAAAAGTCAGCAAGATCAACGTCCCTGGTATGGAATCTCCACTTGTCATGACTAGTGATGACATTCTTGAAATGAACGAAGTGCCAGAAAGCCTTGTTATCATCGGTGGTGGAGTTGTCGGTATCGAACTCGGTCAGGCCTTCATGACATTTGGTTCAAAAGTGACTGTTATCGAAATGATGGACCGTATAGTTCCAGCTATGGATGTGGAAGTTTCTAAGAACCTTCGCTTGATCCTTGAGCGTAAAGGAATGACCATCTTGACTGGTACTAAACTGCAAGAAATCATTGAGGAAAATGGTCAACTTCGTATCAAGGTTGAAGGAAAAGACGATATCATCGCAAGCAAAGCTCTTCTTTCAATTGGTCGTATGCCAGACCTTGAAGGTATTGGAGAGGTTGAGTTTGAATTGGATCGTGGTTGTATCAAGGTCAACGAATACATGGAAACTTCAGTTCCAGGCATTTATGCACCAGGTGACATCAACGGTACTAAGATGTTGGCTCACGCAGCTTTCCGCATGGGTGAAGTTTCCGCTGAAAATGCCCTTAAAGGAAATCATGCAGTTGCCAAATTGAATTTGACTCCTGCAGCCATCTACACTCTTCCTGAAGTAGCAGCAGTAGGTTTGACAGAAGAACAAGCCCGTGAGAAATACGATGTTGCCATCGGTAAGTTTAACTTTGCTGCTAACGGTCGTGCTATTGCATCTGACGCAGCTCAAGGTTTCGTAAAAGTTATCGCTGATAAGAAATACGGAGAAATCCTTGGTGTACACATTATTGGTCCTGCAGCCGCAGAATTAATAAACGAAGCATCAAGCATCATCGAAATGGAAATCACTGTTGAGGAAATGCTGAAGACCATCCACGGGCACCCAACTTACTCTGAAGTGATGTACGAAGCGTTTGCAGATGTTCTAGGAATGGCCATCCATTCACCTAAGAAAAAATAAAACGAAGATAGATTAGACTGGAAGGTTATTTCCAGTTTCTATCATATAAAGTAAAGGGATATCATGAAATACATTATCAATCATTCAAATGACACTGCTTTTAATATTGCCTTGGAAGAATACGCCTTTAAACACCTTTTGGATGAGGATCAAATCTTCCTACTTTGGATTAACAAGCCATCTATCATTGTTGGTCGTCACCAGAACACTATTGAAGAAATCAACCGTGATTATGTTCGCGAAAATGGTATTGAGGTAGTTCGCCGTATTAGTGGTGGTGGAGCTGTTTACCACGATTTAAATAACCTCAACTACACGATCATCTCCAAAGAAGATGAAAATAAGGCATTTGACTTCAAGAGCTTCTCAACTCCGGTTATCAATACCTTGGCTCAACTCGGGGTTAAAGCTGAGTTCACAGGTCGTAATGACCTTGAGATTGATGGTAAGAAGTTCTGTGGCAATGCCCAAGCCTATATCAACGGCCGTATCATGCACCACGGTTGCTTGCTCTTTGACGTTGATTTGTCAGTCCTCGCAAATGCCCTTAAGGTTTCAAAAGATAAATTTGAATCAAAAGGTGTGAAATCCGTCCGTGCCCGTGTAACCAATATTATCAATGAATTACCAAAAAAAATCACAGTCGAAAAATTCCGTGATTTACTCTTGGAATACATGAAAAAAGAGTACCCAGAGATGACTGAATACGTCTTTTCAGAAGAAGAATTGGCCGAAATCAATCGCATCAAGGATACTAAGTTTGGAACTTGGGACTGGAACTATGGTAAATCACCTGAATTTAACGTCCGTCGTGGAACCAAATTCACTAGTGGTAAGGTTGAAGTCTTTGCTAACGTTACTGAATCAAAAATCCAAGACATCAAGATTTATGGTGACTTCTTTGGTATTGAAGACGTTGCTGCAGTAGAAGATGTCCTTCGTGGGGTGAAATACGAACGCGAAGATGTTCTTAAGGCGCTAAAAACCATTGATATCACACGCTACTTCGCTGGTATTAGCCGTGAAGAAATCGCTGAAGCGGTAGTTGGATAAATCAAAAAGAAGTTGGCCAACTAACCAACTTCTTTTTTTGATATTTATTTACATAATTTAAAATACGTAAAATCATAAACTATCCAGAGCATTCTTTTGTTCATCACTAACAATATGGGTATAGAGGTCAGTGACTTGTGTGCTAGCATGTCCTAGTTGGTGACTGACTAAAACTTGTGATTTAGTCGCATCATAGAGCCTAGTTGCTAGTGTATGGCGCAGTTTATGGGGTGTTACACGCACTTTAAAATCCTCTGAGTATTTAGCAACCATTTTCTCAACGCTAGAAGCATCGATACGATTAGGAACACCTCTGTAGAGAGTTAAAAAAAGGGCTGTATCTGTTTTTTCCGTTTTATAGCGTTGATTCCGAATGGCCAGATAATTCTCTAAATAAGGTTTAGCAAAAGCAGCGACATTGACTGAGTCACGTTTGCCACCTTTTCGAGTAACATCAATAACCATCATTTTTAGATTGAGATCTCTTAGATCTAGATTAACAGCTTCAGATAAGCGAACACCAGATGCCAAGAGAAGGGCAATAATGGCTAAATCTCGTTCTTTATTTTTGTTGAATGATGAGAGAGCTCGATTTGAAAGCTGTTGTGGGTGCTCTTGATCGATATAAGTTAGAAAACCTTCTGTTTCATCACCTAGAAAGAGTTTTTGCTTGATATTTTTAGCTCTGGCAGCAAGGGTTTCTTTCTTTTTCTTGGTTGAAACTTTTTTCATTACATTACGATAGAAATAAGGTTCCCCCTGATCGTTTTCAACCTCTTCGGTTAGATACTTGTAAAGACTAGAAAGTGCTGATAAGGTTCGATTGATAGTTGTCTGTGAAACACCTTGTTTTGTTGTATTAGCATTCAGCAAGGGACGTTCACGTAGATAAAGGATAAAGGATTCCATGTCTTTCTTAGACATATTTTCCAAAACTGATAAAGGAATATCGGATATTTTATCAGCGTTTGAAATACCAGACTCCAAAACCCAGCTGAAAAATCGGTCATATTCCTTAAGGTATTCGTACAGGGTTGTAAAACTGTAGGGCACAGCCAGCTTAGATTGGTAGTATTCCAGAACATACCAGGGCATGAGTTGTTTTAGTTTGTCGATTCGTTCCAGTAAAATCTCACGTTTCATGTATTTTCTCCATAAGTAAGTATACTAGTAGTATAGCATAGACTTGTATATTTTTCAAGAAAATTATAGTTTTTCAGAAAGATGTTATAGGAGTTTTTCAAAGTGATAAAAAGACTTAGACCTACAAACAAAACAGAATAAGGAAAATAATAAAAATCTCACCCACTAAACTTCTGTTAATACTACATAGCTAGAAATTGATTTGATTGTCCTGATTGTTTTATCCTATTTCTATTTCATTTCACTATATAATTGCTATTGTTTTCTTTTTCATGATTTTAATCTTACTGTACAGATTTGATACAGTAAACTCCTTTCTAGCTTTATGCTTTATCATTTCTAACTTAATTATAGTCTTATTTTTAATAAAGTTCAATTATTTATATGTAAAATTCCTCATCAGTAAAAAATAACCGATCTCATTTCTGAGAATCGGTTTTCTAAATAAATCAAACCGATCATTTACATAACATAAATTATGTAAATGATCATACTACAACAACAAATCTTTGACTTTTCCAATTTCACTTTTTGGAATAACCAGGTGAATCATATCACCCAGATACATTCTGGTTGAGCCGTTAACTGTTTGGCTCTTGCCATTATGGACTTGAGTTGTGATGAGGATGTTGTGTGGTAAGTTGAGTTCATGAACTTGTTTCCCAGCAATTTTATCAGAAACTGGTATTTCGATAAGTGTAACTTCTCCTTCGCTAGATACTTCTTCTGGAAGCATTTTTTCCAGCATGGCTTCATAGACTGGCGTACCTTTGAGCAAATCCATGATAATATAAGAAACAAGAGTGACAAGACCAAGTGGCATAAGGTTGCGAATATCTCCTACCATCTCAGTTACGAGGATCATAGCGGTTAAGGGAGCTTTTGATATGGCTCCAAAATAGCCACTCATTCCTAGAATGACAAATATAGGGAATTGCTCTTGACTGACAAGTCCAAGATTGACACAGATAACACCAACTAAGGCACCAAGCAAAGAACCAAGAGCTAAAATGGGGAGGAAAATTCCTCCTGGCAGTCCACTTCCATAGCTAATCATACTCCAAATAAAGCGGATTAAAAAGTAAGCTAATAAAACTTGGAAACTAAAATTTTGTTCAGTTAAAGAAAGGACAAGCTGATTTCCGCCACCAATGATTTGAGGTAAGAAGATTCCGACTGGTATGATAAGGATAAAAGCCAAGATGGGATAATAAGCCCTATCCAAATGGATTTTTTGACCAATCAAGTCATAAACTCTTCCAACGTTTAATACAGCTTTCTCATAGAGAAAACCTGAAAATCCAAGGAAAATTCCCATGACGAGATATATCCAATACTGGTCTAGGGTCATGGGAGGAATGTTATCTGGCATATCCAATACTGGTGTCAAACCGAACATGAGTAGAGACACAAAGTTTGCTACGATGCTGGCTGCTAGAGTTGAGACCCAGAAAAAGCGCGAAAAATGGTGATAGACTTCTTCTACAACAAAGAGAAGTGCTGCAATAGGAGCATTAAAGGCTGCGGCTAAACCTGCTGCAGCTCCACTGGCAATCAAGGAACGTTCCTCTACTGGACTGGATTTGAGCCACTTGGCAATTCCTTTACCACCAACTGCTCCAAGTTGAATGCTGGGTCCCTCTCGACCCAGCATGAGTCCACTGGCAATAGCAAGAATACCTAGCACATATTTTTTCCAAAGAATGCCCCACCAGTTGAGGGACATGAGGCCTTTCAGTTCGGCTTCGACTTGAGGAATTCCTGAGCCTTTAATATCTTTTTCTGACCGTGTTAGTTTGGCACTGAGCCAACAGATGAGTATATAAAACAAAACCAGTACAAAAAGATTGCGCACTAAGTACCCTTGATCTTGATAAACTCCTTGTATCAGGTGGAAGCCCTTTTCAATTAAGAAACGAAAGGATCCGACGATAATTCCAACGATGAGGCCGACAATGATTCCTCGACCAACTTGGGATAGTATAGTGCTGGATGCAAAGGCGAATTCTTTCTTAGAACGGACTATTTCCGACTGTTCCTCCATGGTATTTCCTTTCAATTAACTTTCTTTTTTACCTAAAACCAGTGATTTAACGGGTTCAAAGCTGGTTCGGTGAATTGGGGTAACTCCTAGTTTTGTGAGGCCTTCCAGATGTTTAGCTGTGCCATATCCTGCATTAGTAGCGAAATCATAGCCAGAGAACTGCTGATCGTATTCTTTCATCAATTCATCACGTGTTACCTTGGCTACTATAGATGCTGCTGCGATAGAGAGGGAGTTGGCATCTCCTTTGATAATGGAGGTTTGTGAAATGGGCAAGTCCAGTTTCATGGCATCAATCAAAAGGTGCTCTGGTTGAGGGCTGAGCTGGGAGATTGCTTCTTGCATGGCTAGTTTGGTTGCTTCATAGATGTTGACTTGGTCTATGACCTGATTATCTATGATACCAATTCCAATCGACAAGGCTTGGTCTTGAACGGCTTGGAAAATCTCCAGATGTTTCTTTTTAGGAATTTTCTTGCTGTCGTTGAGACCTTTAATCTTACAATTTTTAGGTAAAATAACGGCCGCAGCGACTACAGGACCAGCAAGAGGACCACGACCAACCTCATCAATACCTGCAATTAAGGTCAATCCTTGCTTATAAAGTTCTTTTTCATAAGAAAGCATGGATTCCAAGCGCAAATTTTCATCTAATTCAGCTTGAATGGCTCTTTTACGCTTGCTGATTTCCTTTTGAACTCCTGAGCGATTATCCTTTTCAAGCTCTAAAAAAATAGGGCTTTCTAACTCCTTGACTGTCACAAGGAGTTCTTTGATTTCTTTAATCGTTGCCATCGAGGTCTTCCAATGTATCTAAGGTATAGTTACCGAGTTTGCCATCACGGACTTCCTTCACGAAGAGACTGTAAAAACGGTCATAGTCATCACGGAAACCGAGGGCGCGGGTCATATCCATAATAATCACAGGCGCTTCTTCTTCAATTTTCATTTGTTTGAAGCGTTCAGCCAGCTTTTCTGGATAATGTTCTTTGAAATAATTGATACCAAAAATGGTAACCTCATCCATAGGAAGCAACTGATCCTTGATAGCTCCAGTCAATGCCAACTTAAGTGCAACAGTTTCATCCTCAAACTTAGGCCAGAGAATCCCCGGTGTATCCAAGATTTCCAGATCTTTATTGGTTTTAAGCCATTGTTGACCTTTTGTGACCCCTGGCTTGTTTCCAACAACAGCAATCTTTTTACCAGCCAAACGGTTCATCAGAGTTGATTTACCAGCGTTTGGAATCCCAATAATCATGGTACGCAAGGTTTCAATCTGAATCCCACGTTCTTTCTGGCGAGCAATCTTATCAGCCATGAGCTTCTTGGCCGCATCTGTTACAACTTTTACAGTCACTTGCTCTTTGGAGTTGATAGCTAGCGTCTGGATTCCTTGTGATTCAAAATACTGACGCCATTCCTTGGTCATTGCTGGATCAGCCAAGTCGGCCTTGTTTAAAATCAAGAGTTTTGGTTTATCACCAACAATCTTGGTCAACATAGGATTTTGACTAGATAGAGGCAAGCGTGCATCTACTAAAATCGTCACAAAATCAACAAATTTTAAATTTTCCTGCACCTGTCGACGCGCTTTAGACATGTGACCAGGAAACCATTGAATAGTAGCCATTGAGTTTTTTCCTTTCGTAGCAAGGATTTAGATCCCCTATTTTATTTTACTATAGTTTGAACATAGAGAGTTTTCAAATGAATGATGTCCAAACAGTTCTTGTTTTATGACATAGAAATCTACTTTATATTATATCATGCCTTCTTTATTTTGTCCGATGATAGCCTTTTACCCTATCTTTTAGCCTATCTTTTACCCTATATAGAAAAAAGCCATCAAATGATGACTTTTCAGAGGGAGCAAAAAACTGTTCCTTCTATATTCTAAACATTTAAATGTCTTCTTTAAACAGTTTATTAAAGAAACCGTCTGTGTTTTTAAGAAGGGCTTTGAAGACCTTAGATTTAAGAGCAACAGTGTGAGAGAAGTCATCTGGTTTCTTCAAATCTTCTTCAACTGCTTTATCAAATAAAGGCCTTAACTCATCATAGTTACTGATATGGACGCCATCAATATCGATAGCCTCAAAACCTTTCTTAGCTTTAGCAAGAACTTCCCCGTACCAATGTCTCTTCCACTCTTCAAGAGTATTAAAGTTTCCTTTCGATACTTTATTAATTATTAGCTTATCGCTTAGTAAACCGTGGTTGTTTTTATCTGCTTCTGCTTTGTATTTATTTGATACATAACTAATAAAGCCATTTTCATAACCATAATAGCCCCACATACGGAAAGCATTGTGCTTAAATGATAATGAACCAGGAGCACCTTGACTCGTATTCCCACCGTAAATTCCTGCCATCATATTGACATTTACGTAAGCTGAGTTTGGTGTAAAATCTTCTGGTCTATAACGTCCATTACCTGGATTTCCATGTTTTGTCATGAAGTTATTATCCACTAAATCATTGACGCTAGATAAAGTCATTACCTTTTCTTCATCTTTCAAATCACGGATACTATCCCATTGGTTTGGACCTAAAAGATCATTATACTGAATCTTAGAGCGCATTTCTTTGTCAATCTTCTTGAACCACTTACTATTGTCTCCTTTAATTTTAGGAAGTACAGCATCAGCTTCTACATGATCAAGCAACATCATAGCTTCATTGTAGTTTCTCATGTAGCGGTCAATGTCATCACGTGTCTTTAATTTGTCAGGATCTGGGTTGTACCATTGGTTACCATCATTTGGACGATGGTAAGCCATGTTAATTCCAAGTGCGCCGTATTCACCATTAGTCGTTGAGCTGTCAGGTGTTTGCAACATACCTTGAGCATAGGCTTCAACGTCTGTACCTTGACGATGCTTATGACCACCGAAGTAAAGCATTCTATCGTTTACGTGTGTTGTTTCGTGAGTAAAGGCTGAAATACCAAATGGGCTAATCATATCCGTCACCATAAACAAGACCTTGTCATCATTATTTGGATTAGGGAATATTGATGCCATAGCGCCCATACGCCAGTCTCTATCATGGTGTCGCCATGTTGGACCATATAATTCACGAATTGGAGCTATAGGGTTACCTTTACTGTCAAATCCTCGACGACCTACAGGAGAACCATTGTAGGTCTGGTTATCCCAAACTGGTGTCGGTACCATATTTTGACTCTTAAGAAGTCTATCACGAACATTAGGCAGAGCTAATCTGGACCAGAAATCTAAATAAGTTTGTTGAGCATGTGCAACTTCATCAATCTTAGTTTTGAACTCATTACGAGCTTCTTCTGTATGTTTTCCATATTTCTCAAATGAACTGTACGCCATCGTGTTATATGTTGAAATTAAGAACATATGGGCATCTTTAAGCGTTAGAAGTGGTAAAATCATACGACCATGAACACCGTTATCTAAACCATCGAACACACGATGACGTTTATCTTTCAACTCTGTATTTGTTGTCTTAGGTTCTGAAACATAAACATTCTTAGCTGAGTGGATAAACCAATCATTGATGTCTTTATCCTCTGTAAACAGACGCATGTTGTATTCTAAGAAGTTACGCAAATTACTTTTACCAGTATTACCTGCGATGATTTCACGGTAAGCATCCTGAGTCCGATCCCCTTTCAAGTTCTTTTCACTTGAACCGATGTTGATGAGTCTGTCAATAACACTTGGTGTTTTACCATAAAAATCAGGTTTGAACATCATGATGTTTTTTATACTTATGTCACCGTATTTGATATCATAGTAACGATTGAGATAAGTCAGAGCCATCATGATTTTAGCTTTATTGGTTTCCACTTTCTTGAGAAGTGATTTTATCGCAGCTTCATCACCATTCAATTGATGGTCTTCATTTTCGACCAAGGATTTGACTAACTTATCTAGATTTTGCTTCACTTCGGCAAAGCTTTCTTCTAAGTATAGATCTTTAATATAACCATTCTTACGTTCATCCGTATTCTCTGCAGGTTTATCACGTCTACTCATTAAATCTCTTACTTCTTGTGAAATCAATTCCACACTTGATAATTGAGATTTAACATCAGCAATCAATTTATCACGATTTTTAACAACCATATTCGGTGTATAAACAACATCACCAAGACCAGATACACTATATTCACGCACTTGTTGGACTTTAGAATCAGTATTCTTAGTAACATCCATTTCTTCCTTAGTACCATCAGCATAGTGAACCATAATCTTATCAATATCTGATAAATCGGTCACGAATTGACCATCCTTCATCCCCGTAACAGAAAGGACTTCTTTCTTAGCTAAGTTTGAATCTTCTGCAAGTTTGTTACCTTGGTTGACAATCCATTCTTTATTATAAAATGGTTGAAGTTTCTCAATATTACGATAAGCTAAATCACGTTCGGATTTGTAGTCTTGAGTTGACTTATATTCATCTTCTCTTCTGGTTAAACGATTTAAGCGATTGACCACAGGTTCGTTGATTTCGTATTTATCAGCAGTAAGTCCAAAATTTGCAATTCTCTTATTAGCTTCATCTTGACTAATTTCTTTAATTTTGTCACGAGAACGTTTGTATGAATGCTTACCTGAACTGACACCTTTGACAACAAAGTTACGCTCTAACCAGCCATTTGTGAAATAACCACCATCGTAGTCCAAATCGGAAGAACCAAAGAACTCTTCACCATTTTCAACTCTCATCATTGAAATATTATCTTCAAGTTTACCAAAAGGAAGATTGCTATTGATAAATCCACCTGTTTCAAACAAAACTTTAGTCTTAATGGTTCCTTTGGTGACTGATTTACGAATTGAACCGTATTTACCAATTCCCATAGAGTCGTTACCATTATCTGTTTTAGCAACTAAACCACCTATACGGGCTCTGTTAGCAACAATATCAGCCTCGACATATGCTTTTGCAAGATTACCTCTCCAAATCTCACCGGCAATGCCAGCCATATATTGACCTTTATCACCAACACCTGTAAGATTACCGATGAAGGCTACATTTGTCAACTGACCACCACTATCGATTTTATTGACGATACCCGCAATATTGTTATTAGCAACTACATTACCAGTTACCTTAACATCTTCAACAGTTGCATTTTTCACCATATTGGCAACAGGTGCTATTCCGTCAGCCCAAGGCATATTGATATCCATATTACCTAAATTAATATTTTTCACAGAACCATTTTCAACACGGTCAAATAAGGGACGGGCAATGTTATGAATTGTATATTGTTTACCATCAACACTTGATAGATGTCCCTTAAACGTACCTGGAACATATTGTTTGTTAGGTGTTGGTACATTCGTTGCATTCAAATCTGCTCCGATTTTAAATGTACCATTTTTATCAGCATTCATGGCATCTACTAACTCTTTAAAGTTATAATAAACGTCATCAACTTTTGGAACTGGTTTTTCAATATAATGAACATACTTGTTACGAACCTTCGTTGGGTCTGTATGTTGAATCAAATCTTGAGCTTCGGCAGTGATTTTATAAAGTTTCTTACCTTCTTCAGTCACTTCTTCAATTTTATCAACTGCTAAACGTGTTACTTTATTATCACGACTAGTAATTTTTAAGTACATTTTCTTCACATCTTCATCTGAAGGTTTTTCAGTCATAAAATCACTAGGTGTTTCAGTACCATCGTCATTTACCTTCACTAAATTAGTAGATGCGATATTTTTAATTTCAACTTTTTTCAAATCCAAGCGAAGTGGTTTCTCTTCTAATGTTGCAGTTTCTTCTCCCTTGCCACGGTCATAGGTCATAGTGGTCTCTATCTTATAGTCCTTGTAGAATTTTAAATCTTCTACCTGTTTATCTAATTGCTCTGAAGTCAAATCTACTGTTTTGACAATTTCATTTCCATCTTTAATTGTCGCAGTAATTTTATTGATTGTGACTCCATCTGTATTAACTAAATGATAAGAAAGAGTTGCGGATCGGTTTAATACATTTGTATTTGTTCTATCTAAGGTCAAAACAGGAGCCGTTTTTTCTTTAGGTTTTTCTTTGGTACCTTTTACAAGAATTTTAGGCTTCATTTCTTTCAAAATAGTTACTGTTTCAACTGGGTCACTGATTTTTTTGCCATGTAACTCTTCATAGCTAGTAACAATTTGACGTTCGCCATCCTCACCAACTTGTCTAACAGAATCATCGCCTATAAATTTGCTAGGATCAGATTCTTCTATAGTGGTTTTAGGAATAGTCTCTGTCCGAATATCGGTATGTAAAGAAGGCAACTCTTCTCTTTCTGATGCAACTTCTGAAACTGTAGATATTGGTTCAGTATACTCTGGAATGTCGCTAACAGGTGGCTCAATCAAGTTTCCATTTTCATCCACTCCTGTTGTACCTACTGGCTCAGTATATTCTGGGATGTCGTTAACAGGTGGTTCAATCAAGTTTCCATTTTCATCTACTCCTGTTGTCCCTACTGGTTCAGTGTATGCTAGTTTCTCATGAACTTCAGGCTCAACAAGGTTTGCACCTATTGGTTGCGTATAGTCAGGCTTCTCATGAACTTCCGGTTCGCCTTTCTCTGTTACAACTTTGGGTTGCTCAACTGGCGAAACAGTTGATGCTGGAGAAACCGACGAAACAGTTTTATCATCAAGCTCCAAGTAACCAACATATCTGTAACCAGAAATTTGCAACACACCATCACGTCCAGACTCATGGATGTTAGCATTCAAATTAAGTGCTGAAGCAGTTGATAGTGTAACTAAACCTGTCGCCCCTACAATCAAAAATGTAGCTATTTTTTTATTTCTATTATCTTTTGTGATAATCACAATAAGACTCCCGATAGCTAACAAACCCAATGCAGTCATAATAGATTGAGAACTTCCTGTGTTTGGTAGTGCGTCTTTTTCATAATCCAAAGCATATGACTCTTTGGATTCATCAGGTCTACCTTGTTTGAGTTGATCACGTTCAGTTTGTGTCAAACTACTATAATCTAAGTAATGATAAGTCGATGCACCAACAACTGACGGTGCAAATAAAAGACTCCCCAAGAATACCGAACCAACAATACCCTTTATTTTCCGAATGGAAAATTTATCTTTTTTTAATAATGACAATTCTAATCCTCCACCTTCACTTTTTATTTCCTAATAGTAAACACTATTTTTTATTCTCAAAAATTGAACTTCTAAAATCACCGGTTTGGTCAAGATAAGCTTTAAAGATTGCTTTTTTCAGTTTAAGAACTCTACTATTTGTCTCAGGATATAATTTGGCAACTTCATCCTCAGCATCAAATTTTACTGCATCTTCAATCATTTTTTCAAGTCTATTAATATTATCAATAGTCACTTTCTGTTGTCGAGCCCAAGAACCGTTTGGATCGATAAAACTAACTTTATTTAACTTTCCAAATTTATCTTCTCTTTCTTTATACATATCTTTCTTGAAATCTATCCAAGAATTATACTGGTTATTAAATACTTTTGAAAGAACAATTTCATCAGTAACTAAACCTATTTGTTTACCATATGATGTAATAACTTTTCCTTGAGCTTTCGCTTCTTTTTCATACTGATTAGAAATATATGGAACCATACCGTCTTTGTACCCCTTGGCTGCCAATAACTCAAATGCAATACGTCGTCCCATTAAATCTCCTGGTGTTCCTATTTTACTGCTCAATGCTGAATAAATTGGTGAGAATAGATTAATTGTATAGTAGCCATTCCGCTTATAAGTTGCTTCATCTACATAACCTCTTCTTGTTATAATATCATGTTCTATCAAACTGTTAAATGTAGTTAATTTAGTAAGTTCTTCTGGTTTTAATCTACGTACAACATTCGTTGCATAAACAGAATTTCCATCAGGATCAGGTTTATATTCATTTTCTATTTTTCTTAATAAATCATATTTTTGATTTGTATCTAATTTAGCTACAGCTTTACCTTCTAGTATTTCAAGCATGTATATTACATCAAACATATTATGCATATACTTATTTAGATCATCAACACTTCCAAATCGTTGAGTTGGATCTGCTACTTGAAGCCTTGTTGATTCTTCTGATTGATCATATTTTAATATGGAATTAATAGTGACTGTTGGATCATTAGGATGATCAGGAGCTTGTAGCAGTCCTTTAGCATAAAACTCTGGTCCAAGTCCATTTCGTCTTCCATAGCCTCCAAGATAAATTTCTCTATCTGAGTTATGTGTCATTTCGTGTGTATAAGTTACCGCACCATCTTTATCAAGCATGCGATATGCCATATAATAGAATGCATCCCCTGTAGCATATGCTCCATTAGAATTATGAACAACATTATTTCCCGCTGGACCGAAGAAATGTTTTATAGCTGGATGATTAGTTTCAAAAGTTGCTTGATATGTATCTTTATCTTCTTTTTCATCTGTACCAAATCTAAATGCATCATAGACTAGAACACTTCTATATAATTTTTCTTTATTTTTATCATCTAGTATTCTATACCAATAATCATAGTGATCTCTAAATCTAACAGCCGCTTCTTTAGCTTTTTTCTCAACATAGTCATTTAAATCAGTTCCTGCTGGATGTTCTTTACTTCTATATCTATCATAAGCACCGAAACCTATAGTCGAAATGTTGGCTATAATAAACACCGATTTTTCAGGTAATGTTAATAGCGGCAACACCATACTTGGATATTTCCAAGATGGGCTAGTTAATCTATCATATACTCCAATTGAATATGGACTACCAGCTATTGATTGCTTATCACTTACCTCTTTAATAGTAGATTTTTCTTCTACAATATATGCTTTAGTTTGTTCTTTAAACCACTCATTATTTGTTTTATCTGGTACAAATGCTTTTCTATATTTCTCTAATGCATCAAATAAATTATTAGTCTTATAATTTTTCGCTAATAAAACATTATAAGTTATAACATTATTTTTTGCTAGTAAGTTATTATATCCCGATTTACCTAGTTCGATAACATTATCTAACGCTGAACTATTTGATTTACCGAAGAAATCCAAGTGGTACATGACTAAATCTTTCGCTTTTGTATCACGATATTTGAAGTCGTACCAACGCTCTAAGTATGTTAATCCTAGAAGTAAAGCTTCTTTATTATTTTTAATTTTCTCGATTACATAATTATCTATTACCTTATTGTTATTTTCAGCTATTGCAGCATCTGCAGTAAGAAGTTTTGTCAAACTATCTTTCAAATTAGTTTTTGTGGTATTGAATTGTTCTTCTAAATATAACTCCGTTAAACTAACATCCTTAGAAACATCTAATACTTTTCTAATTGCCTCTGATTTATATTCTACACTATTTAATGCTGGTAATACTTCATCTAAAATATTTTGATAATTGCGAAGTAATGTATTCGGTGTATAAATTAAGTTTGTACCGCCTATTCTATACTCTGCTACATTTGAAAAATCAGTTTGATAATTTACATTAAGTGTCTCTGATGTATTATCCGCGTAATATAGTAATAGTTTATTTATACTTGATTTATTTTTGTTAATATCACTAATTACTTCTTTATCTTTCATAGGGACTACTGACAATAATTCTTTATTATAAAGATTACTACTTGTCTCTACTAAATTTCCGTACTTAACAATTGTTTCTCTATTATAAAACGGTAATAGTTTTTCAATATTTTTATATACTTTTTCTTTTGATGAATCAGCATTCTCAAGATTTTTATAGTCAGTTACATATCTAGAAGAGAAATTAAAATCTTCTGTTTTAATAGTATTTTTAGATACAAAAGTAGCTTTTTTCTCTTTTATTTGTGCATCTTCTAATACTTCTCCTCTTTGAACAGTAGAATCCTTAGTTAAGATTTCATCATCTTCTTGTACTACGTTCACAACCTTATTATTTTTATTACTGTATGTGCCATTTGCTTTTATACCATTAAAATTATAACCTGCAATAGCATTACCATTCGTTACATTAACATCGCTTAGTACATTAGAAAGTCGACCGGATTTTTCTAATCCTCCAACCGGATCCCAAAGATTACCAACTACTCCACCAACGTTTGCAAAACGTTGAACATTATTTAGATTTCCTTCAGCATAACTATTACTAATAAGCGCACTATTTTCTACTGCACCAACTATTCCACCAATAGACTGGTCTCCTTGTGTTGCATTTGAAGATAAATCGATTGATGCGAACGACTTATCTATTAATCCCCTCGGACCAGAAAGTTTGCCTACTAAACCTCCGATTTGATAACTAGCAACTGTTTTATATGTATTAGTTATTCTACCTGTATAGCTACTGTTAGAAATAGTAGAATTATTAACTTGTGATACTAATCCTCCTATGCTACGTTCCCCAGCTATCGCTCCATCAGCATGAACGTTATCAATATGAGTATTGTTATTTGCTTCTTTCGCAAGTGTTGCAGTATCGTCCTTTGCGGAAATATTAACATCTTTTAGTGAAAGTTTTTCTACTGTAGCACCATTTAATTCCCCAAATAATGGTTTTTTCAAATTATAAATAGCATAATATTTCTCATTATTTGTTCCTACTAATATTCCATGGAATACATTATTCACATAACTTTCTTGACCATCTGGAAGTTCAACTTCACGAGCATCCATAGTTGCTCCTAAACGGAATGTGCCATTAGGATTGCTATTCATTGCATCTACTAAATTTTTAAATGATGTATATACCCCAGTTTCACTTTGCTGAGTTTTTGGTAAATAGTATGTATAATTTTCTAGTACATTATTATTTTCATGTTGTATCAGACTATTTGCACTTGCTACTATCTTATAAACATCTCTATTATCTTTAGTATCATTAGTAATGCTTGTAACTGGTAGCATCACATCTTTAAAGTTCTCTGATTTAACTTTCATAAAGTAATTTTCTGCATTACTTGGTAAAGAAGCAAGTGAAGTTACATGTCGATACTTATTACCATCTTTTGAATATAGTTCTACAGAAGATATATTTCTAAGTTCTAATTTCTTAATAACTTCTTTTTCATCTTTAGCGTCATCTTTTTTCTCATCTTTATGACGATAAAGTTCATCGTATACTGGTGGAATTTCATTACCTGCTATAATACTCTTAATCCAAGCTAATTGTGTAGGAGATAAAATCAATCCGCCTGAGCGATTTTGTGCTCCATTTTGATGCACACCAATAACTTCACCATTAGCATTAAATATTCCTCCACCACTCATACCAGGATTTCCACCTTGATATTGAACACCGTAGGTGTTATTCGCATATTCTTGTTCCATTTCTACCGTAGCATCTTTTAAGTGCGTATATTTCCCAGCTGGATATCCATGAACATTTAGTTTGTCATTAAGATTTACTTTCGAATAATTTTTAACTAATTCTACATGTTCTCTGCCAGTTGTTTCAGGTAGCTTAATCACTGCTAAATCATAGATAAATCCTTTTGGATAATCTTTTTTATTATAAAAATGAATATTGTTAGCAGTAAATGTTCCTTTTTGTCCATCAGGAGTCACCCACTCATATACGTTTTTAGATTTATCACCTCTAAATTCGCCAGTAGTATTATCAGTAGAATTATTAATGAAATTATGTGCTACTGTTAAAAGTACATTTGGTGCAATAAAAGTAGCTGATCCTACTCCAGTAACCTTCGACGAATCTGTAATAAAGTTCATATTAATTAATGCACTAGATTTTTTCTGAATACTCATTTCTTCTGGTGTATTAGTATTTTCATTATTTGGTTTAGTATCTTCTGCACTAGGTTGTTCGATTTTACCAGTATATTCTTTCAGTGCTTCTACTTTCTCTGGCTCGACTATCGCTCCGGCTTGCACCCCTGTGTATTCTGGTAGTGGTGCTATCTGCTCTGGTTCAACAATAGCGCCAGCCTGCACCCCTGTGTATTCTTTTGATGGTTCTACTTTTTCTGGTTCTACTATTGCTCCGGCTTGCACTCCTGTGTATTCCTTCGGTGCTTCTACCTTCTCTGGTTCGACTATCGCTCCAGCCTGCACTCCTGTGTATTCCTTCGGTGCTTCTACTTTCTCTGGCTCGACTATCGCTCCGGCTTGCACCCCTGTGTATTCTGGTAGTGGTGCTACCTGCTCTGGTTCAACAATAGCGCCAGCTTGTACTCCAGCATATTCCGGTTCAACTTTTTCAGGTTCAACAATAGCTCCAGCTTGTACTCCTGTATATTCTGGTAGCGGTTCTACCTGCTCTGGATCACCCTTGTCAGTCATGACTGCCTCTGGTAACGCTGGTTGAACTTCTGGTACGCCTTTATCACTTACTACAGCTTCTGGCAACTCTGGTTGGACTGCTGACTCACCTTTGTCGGTTAATACAGCTGCTGGTAGTTCAGGCTGAATTGCGGGTTCAACAATAGCTCCAGACTGTACTTCCTTATGTTCTGCACCAGTCTCAGCTTGTTCCTTTATAACTTGAGCTTTTTTAGTACCTTTTTCGACTATTCTTGAAACAGGCGCAGTCGTTGAAGTTGAAATAATTTCTCGTGAAACTTCTTCATTGTTTACAGAAAATATTCTGACGATTTCAACTTTCTTACCTAATGCACCTTCTTGTTTTACTCTTACAGTTCCTTCTGCTAAATCAGGATTTTCTTGAATTTCTTCTTGAAAATCTATTTTTGTTTCTATAGTTTCGTCACGATATAAGAGTTCCGGTTTGTTCAACTGACCTGATAGCACTTCATCCTGTGGATTTAATGTATTTACCCCAGTCTTTTCCTTTGGAGAAATCTTCTCCTCTTTCTTCGTTTCTAGATTCTTATGTTCGGCTAATTGTTCTTGAGAATCTGAAGATTGTTTCTCTTCTTTTCTTGGATTGATTAATTCAGTAGAGAAAGGTTTTTCAACTACTTGAACTTCTGTCGGCTTAGTTGAAGAAACAGGTGTTTGTTCCTGAATAGCTTGTACTGTTGATGGATGGTCTACAAAATTTGGTGTAACATTATAATCCACCTTTTGTTGTTTTGTAGGAGTGGCTGCTGATTTTTCTTGATTACTTACTTCAAAATCAGAAGTCGTTTTTCCCTCTTTGATATATCCAATATAAGTGTAACCTGAAATCTCTTTAGGAAGAGGTAATTTTTCTCCAGAGGTCAATTCATAGTCCGTATTGTAATTTAGCAAAAGATGATTTTCTAAAGCATGGACTGAAACTAAGACACCATTTCCCATTCCCGCAACCAATACTAAATGTAATACCGTTTTATTCTTAACCTTTTTCTTGGAAACAGCAAAAATTAAAATTCCCAGAGCAGCTAAGCTAGCACCAGCAACTAGGGCTTGCCTCTCATTCTTGCTTCCAGTATTTGGTAATTCCGCCAGTTGATTTTGAGAATTTAACTTATAAACAAGATAATAAGTTTCATCATCATTCTCCACGTATGTCGGAATATCATAGACAAGCTGCTTCTTTTCTTCTGATGATAGCTCTGAATCTGCCACATATTTATAGTGAACTCCCGCAGTTTCTTGAGCATCCACAGATGAACTAGCTAATACAGACATAAAAAATAAACTTGAAATCGTTGCAGATACAAGTCCTACTGATAATTTTCTAAATGAAAAACGCTCTTGTTTTTCACCAAAATACTTTTCCATTATTCCTCCTTGAAATAAAATTTATATATGTTACAAAGACCTTTATTATATTAGTGTATTATCTATTATCTATAGAAAAGGCAGTATACCTTAATTATACTCTTAATTTACAAAAAAGTCTTAAAATTGAGATGCGCTTTCATACTTTGTTTTATATTATTTGGGGGTACAATAACACCTACCATGAAATTTACACGGTAGGTGTTACTCATATCACTAATCGTTCTAAAAATGGTTTGAGGCAGTTGAGGAGAATTCCTTCTATCCAGCTTCCTTGTGCTGATGAGCGATGGTCTTCCTGCAGGCTTTTTTTTAGAAAATCTCGGACTTGTTCTGGTGCGATTTCAAATTCAAAGGCTTTCATTTTATAGAAAAAGTCGATGAGATGATCGGACAGGTATTCAGTTGAAAAGGGTACTTCACCACTTTTTCGATATTCTAATAAGAGCCTAGAAAATCGAGCTTTTTCTTCAGGAAGCTCACGAAAATAGGAATTGAGGAGCCAAGTCTGCTTCTGTTTTCTTTCAATTGGATCCTGACTGGCAATTCGTTGGTCTTTTTCCAGCTCTTTTTGGTATTGTTTGGCCTTGATAGCCCGTTCTGCTCTATTTTTACCAAAAAGAATTTTTTCCCACTTGCGTTCTTCTTGAGTCAGGGTCTCTGTAAAGCCAAAGTAATCTTGATAAGCACGCTCTGCGGGTCCCATGGCTAGAACCAGATTGTCTGCATATTGCTTGGCGATTTTATCCCTCTTCTTGCGTTCTTTCTCTGCCTGGATACGGAGTTCTTGTTCGTAGTCAATTTTCTCCTTGCCTAGCTTGACAAGGTAGAGTTGGTCATCCGATTTCCCAAGTAAAAAGGGTTTGATACACTTTTCAAGGACTTCTTCCATCCGAGCCTTTTTCTTTGGTTCCGCCTTGGTCCAACTTCCTCCCTGAAAGACTTCTAGTAAAAGCTGGTAGTCTCTCTCAGGCGCAAATTGATTGCCACGATTGGGTTTGAAAACACCTTTTTCCCAGAGCCATTTTAGAAGTCGCTCGTCAAAGTCACTTTTATTGACCTTGATTTTTTCCTTTTTCTGAGCTTTTCTGGTTAGATTTTCAACCTTTCTGAGCAGTTTTTCTTCCTCTTCCAATTGCTGGTCAAGGGACAATCGATGAAAATGACGAACACAGTCGCTACCAATTGGAAAGAGGCGTTGGCCTGTGACACCGTTAAAGAGTTCATAAGCGTATTTGATGGCATTTCCACAGACACAATTGCTACGGCCGATACCGTTAAAAATCAAGGAAACTTCATTCCATTCCTTGGTAGCTTGTTCCCAAGTATCCGCTTTCGAAGCCTGTAAAACTGCATCGTGCAGGGATTTTCTAACTGGAAGTGTCATGAGGTCTCCTTTCTAATACTCAATAAAAATCAAAGAGCAAACTAGAAAGCTAGCCGCAATCAGCTCAAAACACTGTTTTGAGGTTGTAGATAGAACTGACGAAGTCAGCTCAAAACACTGTTTTGAGGTTGTGGATAGAACTGACGAAGTCAGTAACCATATATACAGCAAGGCGAAGCTGACGTGGTTTGAAGAGATTTTCAAAGAGTATAAGTTATACTTTTACAACTTGAACCTCGTCTTTACCGAGTAAAATCAAGTATTTTTCAATATTTTCAATCGAATAGGCTCGTGATAAAGCCTCTTCGTATAGAGCTAACTGACCACGATAGCGGTCTACGAGTTGACTTGGTTCATCATAGCGGTCTGTCTTGTAGTCGAACAGAACAATTTTGTTTTCGTAAAGCAGATAGCCATCAAGGATACCACGGACAACAAAGTCTTCCTGACTCTTTTGGTCTCGTTTGAGCATGGAGAAAGGTTGCTCGCGATAGAGATGGTCGGTATTAGCAAGAATTTCCTGACCGAGTACTGTGTCAAAGAAAGCAAGAATTTTATCAAGATTGATCTTGTCTCTGACAGCTTGGCTAGTTTGAACTTGTTTGAGTGTTTCTGTTAGGCTAGCAAGGGTTAGTTGCTGGCTGAGGTCAATTCTCTGCATGAGTTCGTGAGTAGCACTACCAATCTCAGCTCCAGTTACCTTTTCTTTGGTTGAAAAATCTGGCAAATCGAAGCTGATTTTCTTGCCTACTGACTGACCTTGACCAGCAATCTCGACACCTTCCATATCCATAACTGGTTCGTAGAATTTCTTGATTTGACTTGGGGTTTGAACACTAGGAAGTTCAATAGCTGCGCGGTGAAGAGTATTATAAACTTCCACCTCCTTCAGCATTTCCAGAGCTTCTTTGATGGTATCTGACTGACGATTGTCTGCTTGGGAGCTATCTTGGAGAGGACTCTTGGTTTCCAACTCTCCGATAGCTTCTCTGGTCAACTGATCTTCGCCAATAAAACGATAACTAAAGTTGAGCTTGTCCTTAGTAAACACTTTACTGATAGCCCAAAGCCAATCTTGGAAATTCCGTGCTTGCAGTCTAGTATTGCTATTTAGTTTCCCATTTTTGGCTGCTGGGTATTGCTTGACTTCCAGCTTTTCACGAGAACCCTTGCCGACAAGATAGAGCTTTTTCTCAGCCCGCGTCATAGCAACATACAGCAAACGCATCTGCTCAGAATAGCTTGCTAGCTGTAATTCCTCTTCGTTCTGCCTATAGGTCAGACTAGGAATGGAGAGTTTGATGGTTTTAGGATAGTGGTCTTCTACTGCCCCTGTCTCCATCTTGGCAATATATTTGACACCAAGACCATTCTGACGACTGAGAATGACTTCTGACATAGAGTCTTGCTTGTTGAAATCTTGATCCATATTGAGGATAAAGACGTAAGGAAACTCCAGCCCTTTACTCTTGTGGATGGTCATGAGCTCTACTGCATCTTTTGGCGGTGCGACGGCCACGCTTGCCAAATCGTGCTGGGCTTCTAAGACTTGGTCAATCATACGAATAAAACGCGACAAACCTTTGAAATTGCTCTTTTCAAATTGATCAGCACGCAGTGCTAGGGCATAGAGATTGGCCTGCCTAGCAGGACCATTCGGCAAAGCCCCAACATAGTCATAATAAAAACGGTCGTTGTAAATCTTCCAAATCAAGTCATAGAGAGAGTGGGTTTTGGCATACAAGCGCCAAGAAGCTAGGATATCCATGAATTGCTTTAGTTTTTCAGCTAGAGCTGTGTGAATCAAGCCTTTTTGACTACTTGCCATTTTTTGTGCATTGACCAGTTTCTCATAGAGATTTTCGTGGACTTTATCCTCTGCTTTCTGAAGGGACAAACGTGCTAGCTCATCCTCATCAAAACCAAACATTGGAGACTTCATAAGGGCAACCAAGGCATAGTCTTGCAGGGGATTGTGAATGACACGAAGAGTGTCTAGCATGACTTGCACTTCTAGGGATTGGAGATAATTGTTTTGCTCTCCGTCAGTTTTGACAGGAATCCCGTACTCAGACAGGGCGAGGAGAATCTGGTCATTACGACTGCGGCTGGAGGTCAGAAGGGCAATTTCCTTAAAGGCAACACCTTTTTCTTGATGAAGTTTCAGAATCTCCTTGATAACTAAGCGCATTTCGCCTGTTAGTTTCGTTTCTGTTTGACTCTCTTCTTCCTCACCTGTATCGTCCTTGTCGTAGAGGAGAAATTCTGCCTTGTTGTCTGGATTGGGAGTCAGTTTGGTATTGGCAAAAACAAGCTGGTGCTTGTTATCATAGTTGATTTCGCCGACCTCTTGGTCCATGAGACGTTCAAAGACATCATTGGTTGCTGACAGCACTTCTGAACTACTACGGAAATTTTCCTTGAGGAGAATGAGCTTGCCTTCTTGGGGATTTTGCGCATAGCGTTGGAATTTCTCATTGAAAATCTGCGGGTCTGCCTGACGGAAACGATAGATGGATTGCTTGATATCTCCCACCATAAAGCGATTGTGGCCATTAGACAACAATTCCAGCATCCGTTCTTGAATATGGTTGGTATCCTGATACTCATCGACCATGACTTCATGGAAGCGCTCCTGATAAGACTCACGAACTTGTGGGAAATTTTCTAAAATCTCAATGGTGTAATGGCTGATATCAGCGAATTCAAAGGCATTTTCCTGTCGTTTTCTCTGACGATAAGCCTCTACAAAATCGCTCATGAAAGATTGGAAGGTTTTAGCTAGTTTCCAAGTGTCTCCATGATAACGTTCTTGATAGTCGAGAATCGCTATCTGGTCTGATAATTGTCCTAGTTTAGTAAACTGGGTCTTTCTCTCTTCGTTGTAGGCATCAGCCAGGGGCTTCAAATCAGCCTTACGGCTGGCATTAGTCAGAGCACGACCGTTTTTCTCCTTAGAGATGGCGACAACACGCGCAAGTACTGCCTGATAAGCCTGACTATCGAACTCCTGATTTAGGGAGCCAATTTCATCCAGAATTAACTGAACATTTTCTAAATAGGCAGCCTTTGCAAACTCCTTGGCATCGTTATCCAGATGGTAACGGAAAAAGCTTTCCAAATCCCAGAGGGCTTGTTTGATTTGCTCAGTCAGTTTTTCTTTTTCACTGGTAAAATCAGCTTTCTCAAAGCCTTTGAGGAAAGATTCACTCAGCCACTTTTGAGGATTACTGGTGGATTGGAGGAAGTCATAGATTTTATAGACTTGCTGCCGCAGACCCCGTTCGTCCTTGCCACGCCCAGCAAAGTTTTTCAGCAAATGACTAAAGCTCTCTTTCTGTTTACCTTGGTAATGCGCTTCAAAGACCTCATGAAAGACTTCGTTTTCGAGAAGAAGTTGCTCGCTTTGGTTTTGTAAAATACGGAAATTAGGTGCAATATCAAGCAGATAACCATGTTTGCCAAGGAATTTTTGTGTGAAAGAGTCCATGGTTCCGATGGCAGCGTTGGGTAGGTCTGCCAACTGGCGACCCAAGTGTTGTTTGAGATCGACATCATCTGTTTCTTGGATTTTCTTGCTGATTTTTTTCTCTAAACGTTCTTTAAGTTCAGTTGCAGCCTTGACGGTAAAGGTTGAGATAAAGAGTTGAGAAATTTCGACACCACGCGCCAATTGGTCCAGAATGCGCTCTGCCATGACAAAGGTCTTTCCAGAACCAGCCGATGCTGAGACCAGGATATTCTGACCAGAAGTGTAGATAGCTTCGATTTGTTCGGCAGTTTTCTTCTGTTCCTTGCTCGAATTTGCTTCTGCTTCTTGCAGTTTTTGAATCTCCTCCTCACTTAAAAAGGGAATAAGCTTCATCGATTTAACTCCTCTCTTATTTTTTCAAACCAAGCTTGCTTGAGTTTTTCTCCGACCAGACGCTTGCCATCAGCTAGGTCCAATTTTTCTAGGAAACGGGCTTGGCCCAGATGGTAATTGGCTTCAAAGCCTGTAATAGCCTGATGTTGCTGGACGTATGGGGCAATGCTTCTGCCATTTTCAGTATAAGGATTGATGGCGAACCGGCCTGCTAAAATCTTCTCAGCAGCTTTCTTGTAAAGATAGGCATTGTAGTCCAGTAGGAGCTGAAATTCCTCATCTGTCAGTTGATTAGCCTTGTTTTTGTTATAAAATTCGCCTAAATAACTGCTTTCTTTTTCCAAGAAGAGCCCTTGGTATTTCATAGATTTGCTGGCTTCTACCACTGCTCCTGCCAGACTTTTTACCGCCATCAGAGATTGGACAGGTTCAGCCATTTCCAAGTACATGGCGCCGAAAAAGTTCTGCTTCCCTTCTCTTTTTAGGGCAGCAAGATAGGTTGGTAACTGAGAATTGAGCCCATTAAAGAAATGAGGAAACTGGAACTGAGTCAGACTGGATTTGTAGTCTACTACTCCTATCGCTCCATTAGCTTTCAAACGGTCAATCCGGTCCACCTTGCCTCGTACAAAGACACTGCGTCCATTGTCTAATTGAATAAAGGCTTGGTCTTTTCCACCAAAATTTGCTTCTTCTTTGATGGTTTCGATGGCTGGATTGTGTCGGAGAATATGTCCAGTCGTCCGTGCAACATCAAGCAAAACTTCCTTGGTAAACTGGGCTTCCAAACTTTCTTGATAAATAGCTTCAAATTCGCGTTCTTGACTGGTTTCTTGAATAGCTTGTTCTAGACGTTGGTCAAAGGAATCTTCATTAGGCAACTGTAAGGCGCGTTCAAAGATACGATGCAAGAAATTCCCGTGACTACGGGCATCAGGACGCAAACGTAATTCCTCCTGCAAGCCTAAAACGTAGCGTAGGAAATAACTGTATTCATTGCGATAAAACTCTGTCAAACCCGACGTAGACAGGTAAAACTCCTGTTTGGCAGGATAGAGAGCTTGCAAGGTGTCCTTGGCTAAGGTCTTGCTGCTTGGACTGGTTGGGATAGCTGGATTTTCCAGACCTTGCAGATCTAGTTTTTTACCTATGACACGCGACAGAACCTTGACAAAAGTCAAATCTTGCTCAGTATCGCTCATCTCACCCTGCTGGTGATAGGCAACCAGACTAGACAAAAGACTGTGATAGGACCCCATATCCTCCTTAGACAGTCCTTTGTGATTCATCCTCTTCTCTCTCCGCCTAAATCCAAAATGGATCAACTCTTGAAGATAGGCAGATTCCTTACTTTCACTTTCGTTAAAAAGGCTTGGAGCCGACAAGAACAACTGCTTACGAGCAGAATTGACCAAGGAAAGCATAGTGTAGCGATTTTTCTTGAGATTTTCACTGCTGGCAATCAGTAATTGAACGCCTTCTTCGGTCGCTTGGTTTAGGTTTTGCCTTTCTTCATCTGTCAGAAGACTGGTGTTTTGAGAAATTTTTGGTAAATTGTCCTGAGTTAGTCCAATAGCATAGACAAAGTCAGCAGTCAATGGTGCAATCAAATCGTAACTCTGCACCAGAACAGTGTCCACTGTTGCTGGAATGGTACGGTATTGGGACAAACTCATTCCAGAATGGAGCAAGGCTAGGAAGTCTTCCAGACTAACCTGTGAACCAGCAAAAACAGTCGCAAATTGTTCTAAAACATGGCAGAAAGCCTTCCAAACTTCGGCTTGTCTTTCCTGTTCTACAGCTTCCAAAGTGGTTGTCAAATCTTGTAACTGCTTGGTCACAGCTCCTTCTTTTAGAAAGACACTCCATTTTTGTAGGAGGTTTTCAGCCTTTTGTTTTCGGCTGGCAAAGAGGGTTTCAAGAGGTGCTAAAATTCTCAGGCGGAGGACATTCAAACGCTCAAGATTAAATTTTCCATGGTGGGATTTGGTGAAGATTTGCTGAAAGGCTGGCAAGCCATTGATACCAAGATAGCGGATATATTGCTCAAAAGCATCAATATCAGACTGACTGAGGTCAGTATACAAATCAGTTCTAAGAAGATTAATCAAATCCTCCTGACGAAAACGGTAACGTTTTAAAGCTAAAATAGACTCGACAAACTGAGTCAAGGGATGATGAGCCATGGCTTCGCTTCTACCAAGATAAAAAGGAATCTGATACTGGTCAAAAATGGTTTTGAGAGATAACTGGTAAGAAGCTACATCCCCCAAGAGAATACGAAAATGCTTGTAGCTCAGGTCTGAGTTCTCATGTAATTTCTGACGAATACTACGGGCTACTAGCTCCAACTCCTCCTTTTGCGTCAAACAAGACCAGATTTGTAAATTTTCACGGTCTTTCTCATCGACATCCAAAGCGAGTTCTGAAAAGTCATAAGAAGACTCCAACAAACGAGAGGCCTTGTCAAAACTATCCATCTTCTCATGAGTTTGAGAACAGTCCTGAGCAGGCGTTTGGTATTTAGAAGCCAGATGATGGAGAAATTTTACGCTGGCTTGGTAGAGATTGCCCTCGCTAAAAGGACTGGTATAGGCTTTCTTACTAGCATAAGCCCCGATAACAATCTCAACACCTTTGCCGTGAAGTAAGTCCACAACCCGCTCTTCCTCAGCAGAAAAACGAGTAAAGCCGTCAATGACCAAGGTGATTTGATTAAAATCACTACTTACCTTGTCATTCTCAATAGCCTCAATCAAATGGGACAACTGACTTCCCTGGGCTAACTGACCTTGATTAAGATAGGCTGTTACTTTCTCAAAAATCAAGAGTAAATCCGCCCTCTTATCCTCATCTGTTAAATTCTCCAAGTCCAAAAAACTCATCTGGGATTTGGTCATCTCATGGTAAAGCTCAATTAACTGCTGGATCAATTGAGGATCCTGCTTAATAGCGCCATAAACACGCAAGTCCTTGGGATCGAGTTCGGCAAGGCATTTGTAAAAGGCCAACCCAAGACCGATATCATCAAGAGTAGTTTTAGCTGGTAAATCATTCAAGACCAGATAACGAGCCATTTGAGCAAAGCGCGTGACGGTAATCGAAAAAGAAGCCTGCTGGGACAAGCATTCCAGCACGGCGCGTTCCTTTTCAAAAGAAAGAGAGTTGGGGGCAATGTAGAAGACCCGCTTGCCAGCTGCAACTAGCTCTTCTGCCTCTCTTGTTAGAATTTCTGTCAAAGAAGTCCGAATATCAGTATAAAGTAATTTCATCTCAGCCTCGTTGGAATTTTTCATCACCCTATATTATACCATGATTAGCCTCGTAAATCTGTTAAAATATTTAGGCCATCCTTTCTTTTCTTCATCATCTGCTAAATCTTAAATACTTAGCTTTACTTGTATTAGATAGAATAAGTCTGGCTACTGAAAATCACATAATAAAAAAGCCTCGGTAACAAGGCTTTGAGTTTTATGATTGTTTCTTAGGTACGGAATACACTTCAATGTGTTGTCCCAGTATCTTAATGTCGACTGGTAGATTGTCTGATTTATCGCCATCAACATCGGACTCTAATTCGATATCAGAAGAAGTTTTAATATTACGTGCCTTTATATATTCAATATTCTTGATAGAATGATTGAACTATAGTAAATTGAAACTATAATAGTACACCGTGGATGCTAAAATATTTCTAGAAATTAATTTGATTTCCCTAATCAAGCTGTTCGTATCTTATTTCAATCTACTATAGTAAAATGAACCAAAAATAGTACACAATGTGGTATAATCTTCTTATGGCATATTCAATAGATTTTCGTAAAAAAGTTCTCTCTTATTGTGAGCGAACAGGTAGTATAACAGAAGCATCACACGTTTTCCAAATCTCACGTAATACCATTTATGGCTGGTTAAAGCTAAAAGAGAAAACAGGAGAGCTAAACCACCAAGTAAAAGGAACAAAACCAAGAAAAGTTGATAGAGATAGACTTAAAAACTATCTTACTGACAATCCAGACGCTTATTTGACTGAAATAGCTTCTGAATTTGGCTGTCATCCAACTACCATCCACTATGCGCTCAAAGCTATGGGCTACACTCGAAAAAAAGAACCACACCTACTATGAACAAGACCCAGAAAAAGTAGCCTTATTTCTTAAGAATTTTAATAGTTTAAAGCACCTAGCACAGGTCTAACAAATGAATGGTGAGTTAATCGCTCCAATGACTTACGAAGAGACGATGACGAGCGACTTTTTTGAAGCTTGGTTTCAGAAATTTCTCTTACCAACATTAACCGCACCATTGGTTATTATATTAAAACGAAGTAAGAATAGGACAAATCGATCAGGACAGTAAAATCTAATTCTAACAATGTTTTAGAAGTAGAGGTGTACTATTCTAGTTTCAATCTACTATATTAATGGACAATGCAAGATTCCATAGAATGGGGAAGCTAGAACTCTTGTGTGAAGAGTTTGGGCATAAACTTTTACCTCTTCCTCCCTACTCACCTGAGTACAATCCTATTGAGAAAACATGGGCTCATATCAAAAAGCACCTCAAAAAGGTATTACCAAGTTGCAATACCTTTTATGAGGCTCTTTTGTCTTGTTCTTGTTTCAATTGACTATATAAATTGTCTAAGCGAAACAACCGATAAGAATTGGCACAAAAGCGACCGTATTTTTGTTACCAATACAGGAAAACCAGTTCATAGTTCTATCTTGAGCAAGTCTCTCCAGCGAGCAAACGAACGCCTTAAAAAACCAATTCCCAAACATCTGTCCCCTCACATCTTCAGACACACCACTATTAGCATCTTATCAGAAAATAAAATTCCTTTAAAAACAATCACGGACAGGGTTGGTCATTCCGACTCTGAAGTCACTACTTCCATCTACACCCACGTCACAAAGAACATGAAAGATGAAGCAATCAATGTACTGGATAAAGTTATGAAAAAGATTTTTTAAAAAGTTTTGTCCCTTTTTTGTCCTCTAAATACAAAAATAGCCCTTCGGATAAAATCCGAGGGGCTAGAAACGTTGTTAAATCAACGGCCGAACTTTTGAATTTCATGGTTCGGGATAAAATAGTTCACTGAACTATTTTATTTTTTAAGGTTGTAGAATGATTTCAATCCACGATATTCAGCTACTTCACCAAGTTGGTCTTCGATACGAAGCAATTGGTTGTATTTAGCGATGCGGTCTGTACGTGAAAGTGAACCAGTCTTGATTTGTCCTGCGTTAGTTGCAACTGCAATATCAGCGATTGTTGAATCTTCAGTTTCACCTGAACGGTGTGATACAACAGCAGTGTAACCAGCTTCTTTAGCCATTTCGATAGCTTCAAAAGTTTCAGTAAGAGTACCGATTTGGTTAACTTTGATAAGGATTGAGTTAGCAGCACCTTCTTGGATACCACGTGCAAGGTAGTCAGTGTTTGTTACGAAGAAGTCGTCACCAACAAGTTGTACTTTCTTACCAAGACGTTCAGTAAGAGCTTTCCAACCATCCCAGTCGTTTTCATCCATACCATCTTCAATAGTGATGATTGGGTATTTGTTAACCAATTCTTCAAGGTAGTCGATTTGTTCTGCAGATGTACGAACAGCAGCACCTTCACCTTCAAATTTAGTGTAGTCGTAAACTTTACGTTCTTTATCGTAGAATTCTGATGAAGCACAGTCAAATCCGATAAATACGTCTTTACCTGGTACATATCCAGCAGCTTCAATCGCAGCAAGGATAGTTTCAACACCATCTTCAGTTCCTTCGAAACGAGGAGCGAATCCACCTTCGTCACCTACGGCAGTTTCCAAACCACGTGATTTAAGGATTTTCTTAAGAGCGTGGAAGATTTCAGCACCGTAACGAAGGGCTTCTTTAAATGTTGGCGCACCAACTGGCAAGATCATGAACTCTTGGAAAGCGATTGGAGCGTCAGAGTGAGAACCACCGTTGATGATGTTCATCATTGGAGTTGGAAGAACTTTAGTGTTGAATCCACCAAGGTAGCTGTAAAGTGGGATTTCAAGGTAGTCAGCAGCAGCACGAGCTACAGCGATAGACACACCGAGGATTGCATTCGCACCCAATTTACCTTTGTTAGGAGTACCGTCAAGTGCAATCATAGCACGGTCAATAGCTTGTTGATCACGTACATCGTAGCCAATGATAGCTTCAGCAATGATGTTGTTTACGTTGTCAACAGCTTTTTGTGTACCAAGACCACCGTAACGAGATTTGTCACCGTCGCGAAGTTCAACTGCTTCGTGTTCACCAGTAGAAGCTCCTGATGGAACCATACCACGTCCGAAAGCACCTGATTCAGTGTAAACTTCTACTTCAAGTGTTGGGTTACCGCGTGAGTCTAGGACTTCGCGAGCGTAAACATCAGTAATAATTGACATTTTTTACTCTCCTTATGAGTTAAATTTTTTACACCTCTATAATACCTTAAAACCCCTCCTTTTTCAAGAAAAAACGTTATCTTTGTGCAACTTTTCCTTAACTTTATAAAGTAATCGCTTTCTTTTGTCTGTTTTATTCTAACTTTTATGATATACTGTTTTCATGACAGATTTATCAAAACAATTACTTGAAAAAGCTCATGGTGGGTTAAAAATAAATCCGGATGAGCAAAGACGCTATCTTGGTACTTTTGAGGAAAGAGTTCTTGGATATGTAGATATTGACACAGCAAATAGCCCTCAGTTAGAAAAAGGCTTTTTATTTATTTTAGAAAACCTTCAGGAAAAAGCAAAGCCACTATTTGTGAAGATTTCACCAACTATCGAATTTGATAAGCAAGTTTTCTACTTAAAAGAAGCAAAAGAAACTGATAGTCAAGCCACCATAGTATCTGAAGAGCATATTACTTCTCCTTTTGGCCTGGTTATTCATAGCAATGCACCAGTTCAAGTAGAAGAAAAAGACCTTCGACTTGCTTTTCCAAAACTTTGGGAAGTTAAAAAGGAAGAACCAGCCAAAACATCCTTATGGAAGAAATGGTTTAGCTAAATCTTGCACATATTTAATAAGTGCCCAATATTGGCAGCCGTGCGCTCCAGATAGAGACTGGCATTTTTCAAACTATCTTCTAAAGGTTCACTTTTCTCCAAAATAGAAAAGACAGCTTGGATATTTTCAAATGGTAGGGGAGGTAAATCTTCAGCAAGACTACCGCAAATAGCAATAACAGGAACTCCAACAGGGGTTCTTTTTGCAACACCTATAGGCGCTTTCCCAGCAAAGCTTTGACTATCAAGTCTTCCTTCTCCAACAACAACCAAGTCAGCATCTGAAACTTTCTTATCAAAGTTGATTAAGTCCAAGCAGGTATCAATTCCAGACACGATACTTGCCTGAGCAAAGGCACACAAACCAGCAGCAATCCCCAGTCCTCCATCATTACTGGCCGTGCCACCAACACCGATATAAATATCTTTAATCCCTTTAGAAATGAGATGGAGAATCAACTCTCCAATACCACAAGTTTGGATTTGAAGTGGATTTCGTTTCTCTAGCGGAATTTTTCCAAGACCAACCAAGTCAGCTACTTCAAATAGTGCCAGTTCCCCTTTTTGAAAATAGCGCATGGCTTCTTTTTGTCCAAAAGGGTCTGTCACTTGGATCCATTTTTCTTTTAGGTCAAGAGAATGTCGGATAGCATCTACAGTACCTTCTCCCCCATCACCAACAGGGCAGAGGAGACATTCTACATCTGCTATCGATTGTTGGAAGCCTCTTTTTATTGCTTCAGCTACCTGTTGAGCTGTCAAGCTTTCCTTAAACGAATCCGGTGCAATTACAATCTTCATATTTTCCCTCATTCTAAACAGTCAATCAAAGGAAGAACTTCTAAAAAATCCCTCTTGTCAACATGATGTGGTATTTCTTTTTTGAGCATTTCTTTGGAACAAAAGGCGATTCCTAACTCCGCCGACTTCAACATTAATAGATTATTAACCCCATCACCGATTGCCACCGTTCTTTCTTTAGAAAGTTTTAGTTTCTTTCTCCATTTTTCCAGAGTTTCTTTTTTGACCTGGGGACTTATAATTTGTCCAACTAATTTTCCTGTTAAAAGACCTTCTTTGACTTCAAGCTGGTTGGCAGTGAAATAGGCAATACCAAGGGATTTTGCTAATCTCTCCAACTATTGGTGTAAATCCACCAGACACCAGACCAACTAGGATGCCATTCTTTTGGAGAATAGAGATGAACTCTGGGACATTTAGCGATAGATGAATTGAGTTGAAGACGTTATCAAAGACCAAAATAGGAAGACCTTCCAACAAGGACACTCTTTTTCTTAAACTGCTTTCAAAGACCAACTCTCCTCGCATTGCTCGACTTGTAATCTGCGAAATTTCCGCCTCATGACCTGCCTCTCTCCCTAAAAGATCAATCACTTCTTCTAGGATTAAGGTTCCATCTACATCCAAAACACACAAGCCTTTTACTTGAGACATCAGTTCTCCTCTCTAAACAGCCTAAAAATCGTATGAAGTCATCATACGATTTTATCTATTAATTAACTAAACTATGGTACAAGTCAAGGTATGACTTGCAGGCTGTATCCCATGAGAAGTCACTCTCCATAGCTTGTTTTTGTAGGTTTCTCCAAATGTCTGGATGGTTTCTATACAAGTCCAATGCTGTTTGGAAAGTCCAATTTAACCAATAAGGAGATAGATTGTCAAAGCTAAAGCCAGTACCGCTTCCTTCGATTGGATTGAAAGCGCGAACTGTATCTCGCAAGCCTCCAACTTCATGGACCAATGGCAAGGTTCCATAACGCATAGCCATCATTTGAGACAAGCCACACGGTTCAAAACGACTTGGCATGAGGAAGAGGTCACAAGCAGCGTAGATTTCCTGAGCAAGTTTGACATCAAAAGTGATATTTGCTGATAGCTTGTCTGGGTAAATCTGAGCAAACCATGAGAAAGCTCCTTCAAAGGCTGGATCGCCAGTTCCCAAAAGAACAATCTGAACATCTTCTTGCAAGATATGGTGAAGACTTTCGACCACCACATCAAAACCTTTTTGACGTGTCAAACGAGAAACAATTCCCACCAGTGGAACGTCTGCTCTAACAGGCAAGCCAACTCTTTCTTGCAATTTTGCCTTATTTTTGGCTTTCCCAGACAAATCTTCCTGATTGAAATGATAGTCTAAAAGAGCATCCGTCTGAGGATTATAAAGATCAGCATCAATCCCATTCACGATACCAGATACTTTACCAGACTCCATTTTAAGAATCTGATCCAAATTACATCCAAACTGACTAGTCATAATTTCATGAGCATAGCTAGGTGAAACGGTTGAAACACGGTTCGCATAGAGAATACCTGCCTTCATCCAGTTCAGACAGTTGTTCCATCGAAGGGTGCCATCAGCGTAACGTTCAAGGCCAACTCCAAACAAATCACCCAACATTCCTTCTGAAAATTGTCCTTGGAATTCTAAATTATGAATGGTTAAAACTGTTTCAATGTCCTCATAGGCTTGAATCCAACAGTATTTTTCCTTCAACAAGAAAGGAATCATAGCTGTATGGTAGTCATGAACATGGAGAAGATCAGGAATAAAGTCAATCCTTTCCATAGCCTCAATGGCAGCCAGTTGGAAAAAGGCAAAGCGTTCTCCGTCATCAAAATCACCGTAAACATGACCACGGAAGAAATAATATTGATTGTCAATAAAGTAGAAGGTTACACCATTTAATACTGTTTTCTTAATTCCACAATACTGTCTACGCCAACCAACGCTCACCTCAAAATGAAGCACATCTTCAATCTGATTTCCAAATTTAGCCTCTACCATATCATAGTAGGGTAAAATCACTGCAACTTCGTGCCCAGCTTTTACCAGTGATTTTGGAAGAGCGCCAATGACGTCTCCCAAACCACCTGTTTTTGAAAAGGGTGCACCCTCTGCTGCTACAAATAAAATTTTCATGAATGAATATCCTCTGTTACTTTAGCACCTTTCTTAACCACAACTGGATGTTCTGCAGTTCCTCGAATCACAACACCAAGCTCAACTTCAACCCCTTTGTCCAAGATAGCATATTCGACCTGAGCCCCTTCTCCAATAACAACACGAGGGAAGAGCAGGCTATCTTTAACCAAGCTATCCTTATGGACATGAATATTACGTGATAGAACAGAATTAGCTACTTGACCTTCAATAATACTACCAGAGGCAAACTGAGAAGTGCTTACCTTAGATGTATTAGCATAGTAAGTTGGCTCTTCGTTTTTGACCTTTGTATAAATCTTTTGGTTTGGTGAGAAAAGAGAATAGAATTTTTGTGATTCAAGCATATCGATATTCGCTTGATAATAAGATTTAACAGAGTGAATATTGGCTAGATAGCCCGTGTACTCGTAGGCAAAAGCTCCCTCTTTTACAGCCAAATCCCGTAAAACATAGCGCAATTTCTCTGGATGTTCTTTTTTAGCTTCTTCTTCCAAGTGTTCAATCAACCAAGGTGTATCAACGACAAAGATATCTGTAGACATATTGAACGTTTCAGCTGTTGACTTGCTATCAAAGAGTTTATGAGAAAGAACATGGTCTGTTTCATCTACATCCAAGATTGCATTTACTTCTGAAATATCTTTCTTAGCTAGTTTTTTATAAACTACAGTGATAGGCTCTTTTGTTGTACTATGTAGGTGGAAAACTTGGTTCAAATCAATGTTAATAAGAACATCGCAGTTGAGGGCAACCGTTTGGTTTGAGCCAGAACGTTTCAAATAAGTAATAAGCTGTTGGTAGTATTCTTTTCCAACTGTACTACTTTCTACACGGGTATTGTAAATTCCTAGATAGTAATGGCTAAGAAGGGTTGATAAGCCCCACTCGCGCCCTGAACGAATATGGTCAAAGACTGAGCTGATATTATCCTGCTGGAAAATACCAAAGACACTACGAACACCTGCATTAGCAAGGCTTGAAAGTGGGAAGTCAATCAAACGATATTTCCCACCAAATGGCAAACTTGCTACTGGACGGTGGTCCGTCAATGTCGACATATCGTGAAAACCAACTGTATTTCCTAAAATGGCAGAATATTTATCAATCTTCATCTGTTGCTACCCCCACTACTTCATTATATCCTACAACTTGTACTTCATCTGTTCCATCAATTTCGACACCGTCAGAAATAATCGCACCTTCACCAATAATGGCACGTTTAATCTTAGCTCCTTGACCAATGATAGCTCCACTCATGATAACTGAATCAAGGACTTCCGCTCCTTCGCGAACTTGCGCGCCTGTTGAAAGGATAGAATGTTTAACAGTTCCATCAACGAAACATCCGTCTACAACTAATGAGTCTTCCACATGAGCATTTGCCCCGAGGAAGTTTGGTGGTGAAATCAAGTTTCTTGAGTAAATCTTCCATTGACGGTTACGACTATCCAAGGCATTTTCTGGAGAAATATACTCCATGTTCGCTTCCCAAAGTGACTCAATAGTACCAACATCTTTCCAATAACCACTAAATTCATAAGCATAAACACTTTCACCTGACTCAAGGTAATTTGGAATGACATTTTTACCAAAGTCTGACATGCCAACCTTGCTCTTTTCAGCAGCGACTAACATATTACGAAGGCGTTGCCAATCAAAAATGTAGATTCCCATAGAAGCTTTTGTAGATTTAGGTTGAGCTGGTTTTTCTTCAAATTCAACAATACGATTGTTAGCATCTGTGTTCATGATACCAAAACGGCTTGCTTCTTTAAGAGGGACGTCTAAAACTGCTACTGTCAAGCTGGCATTATTATCCTTATGAGACTGGAGCATATCATCATAGTCCATTTTGTAGATGTGATCCCCAGACAAAATCAAGACATACTCAGGATTGACACTGTCGATATAGTCGATATTTTGGTAAATAGCGTGACTAGTCCCCTCAAACCAACGATTTCCTTCACTTGCAGAATAAGGTTGAAGAATAGAGACACCTGAATTAATACCGTCTAGTCCCCAGCTTGAACCATTCCCAATATGGTTGTTGAGAGCAAGTGGTTGATACTGTGTAACGACCCCAACATTATGAATCCCTGAGTTGGCACAGTTTGATAGGGCAAAGTCAATGATACGGTAGCGCCCACCAAATTGCACAGCTGGTTTTGCGATGCTTTGAGTGAGTTTACCGAGACGAGTTCCTTGCCCACCAGCAAGAATCAAAGCTAACATTTCATTTTTCATTTTCTACTCCTTTTTGGTTTTTATTTGTGACGGTTTTAGTAGATTTCAAGCGACGTTTGATTTTCCATACACTTGCTCCCATAGCCGGTAGGGTAAAGGTTAAGGTCTGCTCATAATCTTTCCATAGTCCTTCTTGCGTTTGAACAGTTTGATTATGTTCTTTCCAAACGCCTCCCCACTCTTCCAACTCAGTATTCCATACTTCTTCGTAAATTCCTGCAACGGGTAGTCCGATTGTAAAATCTTTCCGCTCAACAGGTACCATGTTAAAGATACAGACTAACATTTCTCCCTTTTTACCCTTACGAATAAAGGAAAGAACACTCTGGTCTCGATTATCCGCATCAATGATTTCAATACCATCATAGCTGGTATCGATTTCCCACAGACAGCGATGATCTTTGTAAAACTGGTTTAGCTGAGAAGTGAAATACTTCATCTTAGCATTCATTGGGTCTTCTAGGTTAGACCATTCCAACTGTTCTTCAGATTTCCATTCTAGGAATTGACCGTATTCGCTACCCATGAAGAGCAATTTCTTACCAGGATGACAAATTTGGTACGTATAGAGATTGCGCAAGCCTGCGAATTGATTGTAACGATCTCCCCACATCTTATGCATCATACTCTTCTTGCCATGAACCACTTCATCGTGCGAGAATGGCAAGAGATAATTCTCCTTGAAAACATACATAAAGCTGAAAGTCACCAGGTTAAAGTCATATTTACGATAGATCGGATCTTCTTCGTAGAAACGGAGGATATCATTCATCCAGCCCATGTTCCATTTGTAGTCAAATCCTAGACCACCAATCTCTTTCATTCCCGTAATCTTGGTCGCAGACGAACTTTCTTCTGCAATCATCATCACATCTGGATATTCTAACTTAATAACCTCATTCAAGCGCTGAAGGAAATAATAACCTTCATAGTTGAGATTTCCGCCATCTTTATTAGGTGTCCATGGAGCATCATCATAGTCCAAATAGAGCATGTTGCTAACAGCATCCACACGAATACCATCCAAATGATAGACATCAATCCAATGCTTAATGCAAGAAATTAAGAAGGACTGGACTTCATTTTTTCCAAGGTCAAAATTAAGGGCACCCCAACCATGGTTATGAGCCTTATTATGGTCTTGGTATTCAAAAGTCGGTGTCCCATCATAATAGGCTAAGGCATCATCGTTGATGGTAAAGTGACCTGGTACCCAGTCCACAATAACCCCAATATTATGGGTATGACACTCCTCGACAAAATCTTGAAACTCCTCTGGTCGGCCATAAGCATGCTCTAAAGCGAAGTAACCCATAAGCTGATACCCCCAACTCAAGCCCAAAGGATGGGACATCAAGGGCATAAACTCAATATGAGTATAGTTCATTTCAACGAGATAAGGAATGAGTTCATCCTTGAGCTGGGCAAAACTATAAGGACTGCCATCAGAATTTCTTTTCCATGATCCAGCGTGAACTTCATAAATATTGACAGGACGCTCTTCAAAGCCCCAACGTTTTCTTCGTGCCAGCCAAAGTCCATCCTTCCATTTCTTCTCACGAAGCTCTGTTAAGATTGCCCCTGTTCCTGGACGAGCCTCATACCTGACAGCAAAAGGGTCAATCTTCATCAGTTGATGACCATTTTGACGTGTGACATGATATTTGTAAATATGCCCTTCTTGAGCCATATTGGTAAAGACTTCCCAGACCCCAAAATCATTTCTTACCATTGGAATCTGATTTTCAATCCAGTTGGTAAAATCACCAACCAAGTGAACAGCCTGAGCATTAGGTGCCCAAACACGGAAGGTATAGCCATGCTCTCCATTTAGTTCTTCCCTATGTGCTCCTAGATAATGTTGGAGATAAAAATTTTCACCCGTCATAAAGGTTTTTAATGCTTCTCTATTATCCATATACTCCTCTTCTCCTGTAAGCGTTTTCTATGTTTTTATTATACTACCTTTTTAGAGAAGATTCAAGTAAATTACTATACTTCTTTAATTATTTTGAAAATCTACAACAAGTTCACTTACTCGTTCAATTGTAAATCAATATTTTTTCAAAAAATTGCGAAAACTCCTTTCTTTTTCTACTATAGTGAAATGAAATAAAACATGCGCAAATCGATTAAGGAATTTAATCTAATTTCTAACAATGTCTTAGAAATCAAAGTGTACTATTTTAACTCCAATGTATTATATATAGTAAAATGAAATAATAACAGGACAAATCGATCAGGACAGTCAAATCGATTTCTAACAATGTTTTAGAAGTAGAGGTGTACTATTCTGGTTTCAATCTATTATAATACCAAAAAGTTCGTATTTTTTCTATAATTATTATTATTTTATAGCAAAAAAATAAAACCAGGAAAACAATTTCCTGGTTTTACACGTTATTTCACATCAAAAACAATGGATTTGACATTTGTCATCGCTTCAATGCTATATTTAATTCCTTGCACTCCAGCTCCAGAACCTTTGACACCAAGGAATGGGAAATTATCTGGACCACGCTGGGTTTTATTATTAATGTGGACTGTACCTACTTCAAGTTTTTCAGCAATTTCAAAGGCTTTTTTGAAATCATTTGTAAAGACTGATGATTGAAGGCCGAATTCAGATTCGTTGGCAAAGGCAATAGCTTCCTCTACACTAGCCACACGAATGATTGGTAAAACAGGACCAAATGGCTCTTCCCATGCCACTTTCATATCTTTTGTAACTTGGTCAAAAAGCACTGGCCAGAGAAGATTGCCCTCACGTTTGATTGGTGTAAGAGCCTGAGCTTCTTTTTCTTGTGCATCCTCAATCAAGCCCCAAATGAAGTCGGCTGAAGCATTGTCAATAACAGGTGTAATATCAGCATTGTCAAATGGATCACCAACTGTTAATTTAGAAACTTCTTCCTGAAGCAAAGTAGCTAATTTATCTGCTACACTTTCGAGAACAATGACACGTTTAATGGCCGTGCAACGTTGTCCTGAGTAGCTAAAGGCTCCCGCAACAATTTGCTTGGCAGCATGTTCCAAATCTGCATCTTCTAGTACAAGAGCTGCATCTTTCCCACCAAGTTCCAACATGATAGGACGCATACCAGCTAAACGACCAATACGTTCTCCAATAGGAGTTGAACCTGTAAAGTTGATGAAGTTGACTTCTTTGTGCTCAATGATATAATCCCCAATTTCTGAACCACGACCTGTAATGGTGTTGAAAACACCTGCCGGAATCCCTGCTTCTTCAAATGCTTTAGCCAACAAGAGTCCAGAAATGGAACCTTGTGTTGGTGGCTTAAACATGACCACATTCCCTGCAATCAAGGCAGGTGCAATTTTAGAAGCAGATAAATTAACTGGATAATTAAAGGGAGCAATCGCTAGCACGATACCAACTGGTTCACGACGGACAACAGCCAGTTTGTTTTTACTTGCTGCCTCAAAACCACCACCTTCCATTGCTTGTCCAGTGATACGGAGACCTTCCTCAGCAGCATAACGAATCAAGTCTGCTGTACGCACTACTTCTCCAATTGCTGCTTTAATCCCTTTTGCTACTTCTTTGGCAAGGATAGTACCAATTTCTTCCTTATCGCGTTCTAAAATAGCTGCTGTTTTATGTAAATAAGCCGCACGTTCAACTGCTGATAAAGCTCGCCATGCTGGCAGGGCTGCACGCGCAGCTTGCATAGCCTCATCAGCTTCAGTCTGAGTCATGGCTGGAACTGTACCCAATTCTTCTTGATTGATTGGTGAATAAATCGTAATTTCTTGTTCAGATGATTTCCATTTTCCATTTACTAAATTCTGATATCTTGTCAAATTCTTGTCCTCCTGAAAATGATTAAGATATATTTTACCAAATTTTCAGAAAATCACAACCCTTTTTGCAAAATTTTTGAGATTATTTTCACAAACTTGATTTTTCAAAGTATACTCAATAAAAATAAAAAAAATCCACTACGTCAAGGCGAGGCTAATGTGGTTTGAAGAAATTTTCGAAGAGCGTGAATGAGTATCATCTATAGTAAAATAAAAAAACTGAACAATTTGGTTGGGGACAGCCAAACCAATTTCTCACAATGTTTCAGAAACAAGGGTGTGCTACTCCAATTTCAGCCTACTATAACTGTCATAGATTGCTGAAACAAAGTCTAGGTAAAAGTCTTCATAATAAAAAGACCTCCTATCAAGTGTTCAAAAACTTTGATAGGAGGTCTTGTTTTGTGAAAATATTTATCAAATTTTCTATACAAGTGAGCTGTTAGCCAGGTTCTTTCTATTCTTTCAATTTCAATGAATGGATTTTTTACTAATACTCATAACTGGGAATTTGTCTGTGTAAAAATAGCGAGATAGATGGTATTTATAAAACACTCAAGACAGCTAGACTAATATCATTTAAAACATTATCTTCTTTTGAGCGACTGTTGGTTACCAACATAGCTAAATTTCCTGCATTTTCAAATTGATAGGGTTCTGATTTAGCATTCACAACCACCAAGAGGTGTTCTTTGCCGTGAACTTCATAGATAAGGTAGCCGCTATGTTCAATCGCAGAATGCACAAAGACATGATGGTAAATTTCATCATAGCTAGAGTAAGAAAAGGCACCAGTTTTTGTCTTCAATCGGATGACTTGACGGATAAACTCAATACTGTCTTGACGCTCATTAATCAAGTTCCAGTTCACTTGGTTCACACTGTCAGGAGCATTATAGCTATTCATCGCACGCTCTCTATCATCATGGGTCAACTCACCATTTTCACCAGTCGCAACCAGTTTGGTACGACCAAATTCTTGACCGATTTCCATAAAGGCCATCCCCTGCATGAGCAGATTCATGGCTGTGGCAGTTTCGACCTTGCGCATGATTTGCTCTGAACTTTGGTCTGGATGAAGGGTTGCCAATAAATCGTGAAGATTGTAATTGTCATGGGCTTCTACATAGTTAAGCACCTGATTTGGATGTGTATAGCTTCCTAATTCACGACTTCCTAGGATTGCTTTAGCTAGAATTGGCTCTGTCGCAGCACCACTGACAAAACCTGACTTGATAGCACCATAAACTTCTCCCCCTTTGACAGCATCGCGCTGATTGTCATTAAAGAAACCAATATTTGGCATCTGGTAGGCATTGTCCTTCTTGGCCTTATCATAAGGGGCAAGACCTGTTCCCATATCCCATCCTTCTCCATAGAGGATAATGTTGGAGTCGATTTCATCCAAGCTTTGACGAATCATCTGCATGGTCTTGACATCATGAATCCCCATCAAGTCAAAACGGAAGCCGTCAATATTATATTCCTGCACCCAGTATAGAAGAGAATCAATCATATACTTGCGAAACATTTCGTGTTCACTGGCTGTTTCATTTCCAACACCCGTTCCATTCTGGAAGGTACCATCTGGATTCATACGATAATAGTAATCAGGGACTGTTGTTTGGAATGGTGCATCAACAACTGAGAAGGTATGGTTATAGACTACATCCATAATGACTCCAATACCCGCATCGTGATAAGCTTGAACCATCACCTTCAAATCACGAATGACCTGAGCTGGATCATCTGGATTAGTTGAAAAACTAGTTTCTGGCGCGTTATAGTTTTGTGGATCATAACCCCAGTTGTAGGTTACATTTCCATCCTCATCGTATTCTTTATGACGGTCTGCAATTGGTTGCAATTGAACATAATTGTAGCCCAGCTTCTTGATGTAATCAAAAGCAGTTGACTGGCCGTATTGGTTAACTGTTCCAGCCTGAGCAGCACCCAAGAAAGTTCCTCGAAGATGTTCATCTACACCCGATGTAGGTGATTTAGTCAAATCACGAATATGCATTTCACAGATAACTGCCTTACATGGATTTTCCAAGCGCCAAGTAGCCTCCGAACCGTGCTTAACCTCGAAGTTTTCAACTTGCTTTTCTACATGGCTCAGAATAGCTGAACGTTTGCCATCAGGGCTGGTCGCGATTGTATAAGGATCACGTGTCAGTGTTTGGTGATGAGGGAATTGGACTTGATACTGATAAGCCTTACCTACCAAATCTTCCTCAACATCCAAACTCCAGACACCGATTGTATTGTCCTTATGATTATAAGAGTAGCTATTGCCTCTTTTCATCTCAAAAGTCTTCCAAACGGGTGCATCATTAGCAGCTGATTCATAAACGACAACTTGCACTTCTGTCGCTGTAGGTGACCAGAGGGAAAAATGAGCCTGATTGTCCTCTACACGGCAACCCAATTCTCCTTGGTAACCCCAATGATGGTCAAAACTAGCACTGTTAATGGCCTTATCAAAGGCAAAAGGATTTTGATTTTTATAGAAAGGACTGGCAATAGCAGGATTTTCAGAGTAATAAATCCTATCATCGCCTTCCAAAATCCAGACCTCTGTTAATAGGGGATAGTGATTAAAACGGATAGAATATTCTTTACTAGTTTGACCTGTATGAACCACAAAATTCAAGCTTTCTATAACATGTGAACTTGGGTGTTCAAAGCTAAATAAAGCTCCAAAATAATCTTCTTTGTAGGTTAGCAAATCAATTCGTTGATCCTGACTTTTTACAAAGGAGCAAGTGTCATATTCTCCATTCTTACGATGGTAATGAATGCGCATAGGGTAGTTATACATTTTTTATTTTTTATTTTTCCTTTTTACTTTGTTTCTATTTCACTAATAAATTTTTGTCAATCTCGTCTCAATTAACAGACATAGTCATATTCTCTAAACTCTGTTTTTAAACGATCCATTACAAACTTTCTAGCCATGCCTCATCTCTGACCTGGATACCAAGTTCTTGTGCTTTTTGCAGTTTACTTCCAGCGTCTGCACCTACCACGACGAGGTCGGTCTTTTTAGAAATACTACCTGTCACTTTGGCACCCAGACTTTCGAGTTTACTTTTAGCTTCTGAGCGCTTGAGTCGTTCCAATTTTCCTGTCAATACCACGGTCAAACCTGACAAGGCCGCATCCGCTACTACCGTCTGTCCTTTATAGTCCAGATTGACCCCAGTTTCTTTCAATTCTCTGAGCAGAATTTCAGAGCCTTCTGTCGCAAAATAAGTCTGAAGACTTTTGGCAATCACGCCACCTAGACTTTCAATACTAGCCACTTCCTCTGAATCTGCCTGAGACAGATTTTCAATTGAATGGAAATATTGAAGTAAAAGCTGACTAACCTTGCTTCCGACATGACGAATTCCCAAACCAAATAAGAGCTTCTCGGCAGAATTTTCCTTTGATGCTTGGATAGCCTGATACAGTTTAGCAGCGGACTTTTCCTTAACCCCCTCTAAAAGGAGGAAATCCTCTTCTTGCAAACGATAAATATCCGCCACATCCTTGACTAAATTAGCAGCAAAAAGCTTCTCAACAATAGATGGACCAAGGCCTGTAATATTCATAGCATCACGAGAAGCAAAGTGAATCAAGCCTTCCATGATTTGAGCAGGGCAACGCGGATTGATACAACGTAGGGCCACTTCATCTTCAAAGTGCAACAAGTCAGAGTTACAACTTGGACAGTTTGTAGGGATATCTAGTTTTTCTTCAGAAACCCGTTTGGACTCTACCACACGTAAAACGGCAGGGATGATGTCACCAGCCTTATATACAATGACCGTATCGTCTTTTCGGATATCTTTTTCAGCAATATAATCTACATTGTGCAGGGTCGCACGGCTAACAGTCGTACCGGCAAGTTGTACTGGTGTTAGATTAGCAGTTGGAGTTACAACACCGGTACGGCCAACTGTCCAGTCAACTGATAAGAGTTGAGCTTCTTTTTCTTCGGCAGGGAACTTGTAGGCTACTGCCCACTTTGGAGCCTTAACTGTAAAACCAAGTTCTTCTTGACTTGCTAGGTCGTTGACCTTGATTACCACTCCATCAATATCGTAAGGCAGATTTTCCCGTTCCTGTCCTACTTCTTGGATAAAATTCCAGATTTCATCTATGTTTTCAGCCAAGATTCGCTTAGGATTGACCACAAAACCTAGTTGTTCTAGGTACTTCAAACCCTTTTCTTGGCTATCACGAGTTGAAGGGCTGGCTTCTTGATAGAGAAACGTTGCAAGATTACGCTTGGCAACTACTGCTGTATCCAACTGACGCAGAGTTCCTGCTGCCGCATTACGAGGATTAGCAAATTCAGGCTCTCCATTTTCTTGGCGCACTTGGTTAACTTGGTCAAAGGAAGCGCGTGGCATGTAACATTCCCCACGAACTGTGATATCTAGTTCTTCTGGCAAAGTCAAAGGGATGTCCTTAACACGCTTGAGGTTTTCTGTGATATTTTCACCAATTGAACCATCTCCACGTGTTACCCCAGCAACCAAAATCCCCTTTTCATAAGTCAGCGAGATAGATAAGCCATCGATTTTCAGCTCACAAATATAGGTCGGATGAGCCACTTCCTTACGAACACGCGCATCAAAAGCATCTAGCTCCTCACGTGAAAAAGCATCCTGCAAACTATAAAGAGGATACTGATGACTGTATTTTTCAAAACCATCTAAAACCTTGCCACCAACACGATGAGTCGGACTGTCTGCTAGCACTTGCTCTGGATAAGCAGTTTCTAACTCGACCAACTCACGGTAAAGGCGGTCATACTCACTGTCTGCAACCGAGGGATTATCGCTGGTATAGTACTCAGTCGCATAGCGATTGAGCAAAGCGACTAACTCATTCATTCTTTTATTCATAAGACCATTTTACCATAAAACAAGCCCTCCTCACAAACGAGAAGGGCGGAAAAAACACTTAGTTTGAAATTATTTTTGAAACTCAAGCAACCTTATATCAATTTTTCAAAATGAGTTCGAACATAAATAAACGATATACAAGACAAGATGATAACACCACTTCCAATTATCAGGAAAGAAGAGAGATGTACACTTGGCAAGACTGTCATAAATCCTTTTGCAATAGGCATAAATAGAATAGCTAAGGTAAAAATTGTACTCAGTACTCTTCCAAGAAATTCGCTCTCAACCTTGGTTTGTACTTGAGTAAAAAAGTGAATATTAAAAATCGTCATAAACAATTCACAAACTAAATTTCCAGAAAAGGAAAGAAAAGTTGGAAGTGGTAATCCCATCATAAAAACTCCGACACCTGTCAAAGCCAGTAAAATCAAAAGATTATAAATATTAGCTTTAATTTTACTAGCTAGAAGAGCCCCAATGATGGAACCAATAGCCCCCATAGTTAAAATACTTGCATAGGCTCCTTCTGACCCGTAAAGCTGATTCGAAAAGGGAAGTAGAAATTCAAAAGCTGCAAAAAAGAAATTAACGCTGGAAGCTACCAGCAAAAGGAAGAAAATTTCTTGCTGATGCCAGATATAGTGTAACCCATCCTTGATATCTACAAAAATATCTCTCCCAGTAAAAGCCTTTTTCTCTTGAACTTTTGCTTCCTCTTTTGGAAGGAAAGCCACTAGAACAAAAGCAATGAAAAAAGTCAGCGAGTCTAGCAGTAGCGTCATATTGAGACTTGCAAACTGTAAAACAAGGAAGGAAAGAACAGGAGAGCTAACACCTACAACCTGCAAAACCAGCTCTAAGCGAGAATTATAGATCACAATCTCATCTTTCTCCACCACTTCAGTTATGATAGCTTTATTGGCTGTGCGAGAAAAGGCAAAAGCAATAGCCTGCACAATGTTAGCAACAATCAAAGCGCCAATCATCCAGCTATCATTCCTTATGAAAGAAATAGCCAGACAAAGAATCCCACAAACAAGATCTGCCGTCATTAAAATCTTACGACGAGAAAAACGGTCTGAAATAACTCCGCCAAAGGGATTGACGAGAATAGATGTGACGAGCTCAGAAATCTGATACATTCCTAAAACTGTCTGTCCTATAGTCCCCATAGAAGCCAACCAGACACTATTTCCATAATCATAGAGCATATTTCCCATTTTATTGATAGCCCCACGGCTAATCAACTGCACTGCATAGCGATTCATATTAAAGCTCCTCTCAAATTTTGAAACTATTGTATCAAAACCGAAAGGAGCTTTTTATTTTTTCCCTTATTTGGGAAAATTAACTTTTGACAAATTTTTCGTAGTGTTCCTGATAATAGGCTACTTGCTCTGGAAGACCTAACACATCAAAAATATGCATGGCCTTTTGCATCTGCTTACAGCCTTCTTTACACTGTCCTTTTTGATATAAGGCAAAACCTTTTAAATAATGGAAAACATTACGCTCATAAAGCTTAATACCTTTGTCAATAATCTTCTCTGTATAAGCCTCAAAATAGTTGGCATTATAAAAAGAAGAATGCTCTAAACAATGCTGGTAACAATTGAGGGCCAAAATCAAAACTAATCTCTTATGGCGACTAATCTCTTGGTAAAATTCCTCCCTCTCCATAACTTCTCTACCAATCCGAGTGACATAGTCTACATCGTAGAAACTATAGAGGTTACCGAAAAGAATCAACTCATACATGGTCCATTCTTCTGTTTTGAAGAGATAATCTGCTACCTTATCCAAATCATCCTGCTTCATATCATAAGTCGCATCTCTTTGACAAATCAGACCTTGTAGCAAAATCCAGTTCAGCTCAAAATAAAGGGAAGTCGTCGAACTCTTAGACTTTTCAAGTTGTTCTCTTTGAAGCTTTTGAAAACCTGCAATATCGTTTGAATAGTAAAGTGGGATAATCTGTGCCATCATAGACACATGTTCATGATTATGAAAATTCCTTGCCTTATCCATGAAATTTTCGATTGTTACATGAATGTTATCCAAAATCTCAAAGAAACGGGAGACTGCCAGGTCAGACTCCCCAAGCTCAAAGCGAGATAACTGAGAGGTAGAGCAGGATTCGCCTGCTGCTTCCTTTAAAGAATAATTTCCACTTGTTCGAAATTCACGAAATACTTTTCCAAGATGTTCCATCTTTACACCTGATCTGATAATTCTTCCCACTCAAGCATAGCTTCTTCCTGACGATGGCTGATTTTGTCCAGCTCAGCCTGTAATTCCATGAGTTTGTCGGCATCGTTTGTTTCCAACATTTGTTCAGAAATGGCTTGGCTTTGACTTTCTAGCTCTTCAATTTCAGCTTCTAGACTTTCGATTTGTCGCATGAGTTTGCGAACTTCTTTTTGACTTTCTTTCTGGGCCTGATAGTCATTGACTGGACTTGCTTCCTTTGCTTGATTGCTAGTTGAAGCTTCCTCAGTCTGACTCATTTCTGCTGTTGCTTTCTTCTCAACATAGTAGTCGTAATCTCCAAGGTAGAGAGTTGAACCATTCTCAGACAATTCCAAAACATGAGTTGCCACACGATTGATAAAGTAACGATCATGACTGACAAAAAGCAAGGTACCATCAAAGTCAATCAAGGCATTTTCTAGCACTTCCTTACTATCAATATCCAAGTGGTTGGTCGGCTCATCCAGAATCAAAAAGTTATTGTTTTCCATAGACAATTTAGCTAAAAGCAAACGAGCTTTTTCGCCACCAGATAGCATGCCGACTGATTTTTTAACATCATCTCCTGAGAAAAGGAAGGCCCCAAGACGGTTGCGGATTTCAACTTCTGGTGTCAGTTTGAAATCATTCCAGAGTTCATCCAGCACCGTATTACTTGGTGTCAGCTTGCTTTGGGTTTGGTCATAGTAACCAACCTCAACATTAGCGCCAAAGCGCTTTTCACCTTTGATAAAAGGAATCTGGTCCACAATAGACTTGATAAAGGTTGACTTGCCGATACCATTTGGACCAACGATAGCGACAGCATTCATCTTACGAAGATCTAGGTTGATAGGTTGTGACAAAACTTCCCCGTCATAACCAATAGCAGTATTTTCAACAGTCAAAACAACATTGCCCGACGTTTTTTCAGACTGGAAGGTCATGTTGGCTGCTTTCTTGCCAGCTTCAGGCTTGTCCAAACGCTCCATTTTTTCTAGTTGTTTACGGCGAGATTGAGCACGTTTGGTCGTTGAAGCACGAACTAGATTGCGATTGACAAAGTCTTCCAGAGCAGCGATTTCCTTCTGTTGCTTTTCATAGTTTTTTGCCTCAGTAGCTAGCTTTTGCTCCTTCAACTCAACAAAACGAGAGTAATTCCCCACATAGCGATCCAAGGAATACTTGGTCAAATCTAGCGTAATTGTCGCAACCTTGTCCAAGAAATAACGGTCGTGGCTGACGATAATGAGGGCACCGCTATAGTTTACCAAGTAATTCTCTAGCCAGGAGATGGTTTCAATATCCAAGTGGTTAGTTGGCTCGTCCAAGACCAAGAGATTGGGCTTTTCAAGGAGCATTTTAGCTAGAGCCAAACGAGTATTTTGACCACCAGAAAGCTCAGCAATTTTCATCTGCCACATAGACTCGTCAAACTTGAATCCATTCAAAATCGCTCGAATATCAGCTTCATAGGTAAAGCCACCTGCTTGGCGAAAATTTTCAGATAAGCGGTCATAATCTGACATCAGTTTATCCAAATCCTCACCAGACTTTTCACCCATCTCCAGCTCCATCTGACGCAGTTGTTTATCTGTCCGACGTAAGTCATCAAAGACATGAAGCATCTCATCATAGATGGTATTTTCAGACTCAAAACGGCTATCTTGAGCTAGGTAAGACAGAGAAATATCTTTTTTCTTATTGATTTCTCCACTAGTTGGCTCCTCTTCTCCAACTAAAATCTTCAAAAGAGTAGACTTACCTGCACCATTTTTCCCAACAAGGGCAATCCGATCTCGTTCATCAACCTGCAGGTTGATATTATCGAAAAGAACCTCTCCTGCAAAAGAACGTTCAATTTTATTAGCTTGTAAAATAATCATACAAGTAGTATAGCATGTTTCCCTAAGGCATTCAAGATAATCGTAAGTCTTTTAGTACAACTTTTATAACATAAAATAAACTAAATTATGTATATTTTATATTAGATTCCTTCACTATCTTGTTGGATTTTCTAACCAGCTAATCTTGTTTCAAATAGTTATCGCACAAGCCTATTATTTAATTCTTTTCATTATTTACGTACGCGTATAGCAGATTGAAATAAGATGAGAACAAATCGATTGGGAAAGTAAAATTAATTTCTATAAATGTTTTAGCAATTGTTTCGTACTATTTTAGATTCAGTCTACTATATATACAATATTTTCGGAACATTCAACTTTTTAACTCTATTTATTACTAGATTTCATAATTAAAAAGCCTACTGACCAAGCTAGAAAGCTTGATACAATAGGCTTTTTAAAGACTGATTATTTAACAGCGTCTTTAAGAGCTTTACCAGCTTTGAATGCTGGTACTTTAGAAGCTGCAATTGTCATTTCTTTACCAGTTTGTGGGTTGCGACCTTTACGTTCTGCGCGCTCACGAACTTCAAAGTTACCAAAACCGATCAACTGAACTTTTTCACCAGCTGCAAGATAGTCAGCTACTGCTGCAAATACAGCTTCAACTGCTGCTGCTGAGTCTTTCTTAGTCAATTCTGTAGCTTCTGCTACTTTAGCGATCAAATCTTGTTTGTTTGCCATGTTAATGATTCCTCCAAATAATTTCTAATTAACAAATATAATCATATCCTAAAATCCCTTTTAGGTCAAGTTAAAAACGCTATTTCTTCCCATTTTATTTATTTTTTTAGGAGTGGTAACGTATCAAAATAGCCCAAGCGTTCTCACCCGTGTGAGTTTGAATAATGGAACCCGTTTCCAAAACAGAAATTGGCTTTTCAACATAAGCTTGTAAGCTTTCTTTCATCTCTTTTGCCCAATCATCACTACCAGAATATGAAATTCCAATCTCTGCTACAGCACGTTCAGAAAGCGATGTTATCAACTCATCTAACCATTTTTTAAATGTTTTAGTTCCACGACCTTTAACCATTGGCTGCAATTCATGGTCTTTCATTTGCATGACAACACGGATATTGAGAAGAGAGCTCAACAAGCCAGTTACACGGCTAATTCGTCCACCTTTGACAAGATTTTCCAAAGTTGAAACACCAATATAAAGCTCTGTATGGTTTTTAACCTCTTCTACATGAGATAAAATTGCCTCCATATCTTTACCTTCTTGAGCTAACTTCGCAGCCTCAACAACTTGGAATTTCAGGGCTTGGTCAGTGAAGGAACTATCAACAACAGTCACATCTGCAGTAGATAGGCTAGCACCTTGGCGTGCTGCTTCTACCGTACCCGAAAGAGCATGGGACATATGAATAGCAAGAATCTGGCCACCATCTTTGCATAGGTCTTCAAAAATCTCAGCAAAGACACCTACAGGTGGCTGACTTGTTTTCGGAAGATTCTTACTTTCTTGCATCAACTGAAGAAATTTACCTTCTTCTTTCAAATCCGCATCAGAATAAACAACATTATCAATCATTACAGATAATGGAACAATTGTAATATCTAATTGCTTTACTAGTTCAGGTTCAATAGTAACAGATGAATCGGTTACAATCTTAATTTTTGTCATAGTATCAATCTTTCTATTTTAGGATTCAGATTGGTTTCCTTACTTCTAATTATATCAAAAAAAAGATTAAAAATCCTAATGGAGTCAATCAAATTTTCCGTAAAATTTGATATAATCAACTTATAAGAAAAGAGGTGTCCTATGATTAAAAAAATTTACCCCATTTTTACCATTTTACTAGGTGCTGCTATTTATGCTTTTGGACTGACTTATTTTGTAGTTCCCCATCATCTCTTTGAAGGAGGGGCGACAGGCATTACCCTCATCACCTTTTATCTTTTTAAAATCCCTGTTTCCCTCATGAACCTGCTGATTAATATTCCCCTTTTCATCCTAGCTTGGAAGATCTTTGGAGCCAAATCCCTCTATTCTAGTTTACTAGGAACCTTAGCTTTGTCCGCCTGGTTAGCTTTTTTTGAGCATATTCCCCTTCATATTGATCTTCAAGGTGATTTACTAATCACAGCCCTTATAGCGGGAATCCTATTGGGAATTGGCCTTGGAATTATTTTTAATGCTGGAGGTACAACTGGCGGAACTGATATTCTAGCTCGTATTCTCAACAAATACACTCATATATCCATAGGAAAACTGCTCTTTATCTTAGATTTTTGTATTCTCATGTTGATTCTCCTAATCTTCAAGGATTTGAGATTGGTTTCCTACACGCTTTTGTTTGATTTTATTGTTTCTCGTGTTATTGATTTGATTGGTGAAGGAGGATATGCCGGCAAAGGCTTTATGATTATCACAAAACGTCCTGACCAACTTGCTAAGGCGATTAATGATGACCTCGGAAGAGGTGTTACTTTTATTTCTGGTCAAGGCTACTATAGTAAAGAAAATTTGAAAATCATCTACTGTATTGTCGGAAGAAATGAAATTGTGAAAACGAAGGAAATGATTCATCGAATCGATCCTCAAGCCTTTATAACTATTACAGAAACCCATGAAATCCTAGGAGAAGGCTTCACCTTTGAAAAAGAATAAAAAGAGGTAATGTCGTGACCTCAAAAGTTAGACTAAATCATCTATCTTTTGGGTTACAGACAACCTCTTTTTTGTTTTATTTACTCAAGCTCTTAAGACCAATTCCGAGTTACTTCTTCATCAGCCTTTAACTGATCCACTAATTGGTCAACTGAGTCAAATTTGGTCATATCACGAATGCGATCAAGCCAATAAACCATGACGGTTTCCCCATAAATATCTTGATTAAAATCAAAAATATTGACTTCAAAACGTGCTTCTTCTCCATCAAAGGTCACATTTTTCCCGACACTAGCCATAGCACGATACTTCTGTCTTTGAATCTCAACATCAACGACATAAACGCCATCTGCTGGCATATAAGTACGGTCTAAAAGCACTAAATTCGCTGTCGGATAACCAATTGTACGACCACGAGCATTACCATGAACCACCATACCTCTTGATGGAAGCGGTGCCCCCAAAAGTTTTCCTGCTTCTTTCACATTTCCATCTAAAATAGCTTGACGGATACGAGTTGAACTAATCTTTCCTTTCTCATCTTCTACAGGTGGAACAATGATAACTTCTCCATCAAAGTAATCCTTTAAATCTTCTGCTGTTTTTTTGTCAGAACCAAATGTATAATCAAAACCTGCAACAATAATTTTGGCATTCATAGCCTTGATATAAGTTGCAAAGAATTCTTGTGCAGTGAGACTAGCGAATTGACTACTAAAATCAAGGAGATATAATTCTTCTACACCTTCGCGCTTTAATTTTCTTTCACGTTCAGCAGGGTTCAAAATATGCAAAAACAAATCTGGATGATAAGGCTCTAAAGCGATCTTTGGAGATTCATTAAAGGTCATAACGACGATAGGCAATAAATCCTTTCTCGCAGCCTTGTTGGCAACACGAAATAATTCTTGATGCCCCTTATGTATGCCATCAAAATAGCCGAGAACAACGACTGAATCAGATGGTGTGCCAATATCTTTTTGGTTTTTTATAGGAATAGTAATAATCATAAAATAATTATATCATAGCGATAGCTATTTCTGGAACAGAAAATCTGAAATGTTGTTTTTTTCACATGAAGTGTACCTGTTTTCAAAAAGCACTTTATTCTATCGTTGCTTAACTATGAACTTTGCAATATTCTTCTCAAAAACTTGTAGGACATCTTCAAAATTTTGCAAGGAGTGATTAGACTTGTTCGGTAACCATAAAGTGTCATACTATGTTATGTATGAAAAAGCAATGCAACTAACTCCTGAGAACTTTAAATTACTAATTGGTGCCAAAAAGGTAGAATTTAGAATCGAGGTACACCTATGGCTGTAAAATTTACAAAATGAGACAACTTGGGCAAGATGTTTGAAGAATTTCCTAAACTCCCTGATTTGAAGCAAGTCACTTTCCCTGATGACAAAGAAAAAAGCCAAAACAGCAAAGAAAAACTAGATGACTGCTTTCCAACAACTCCCATCTAGTGTGCTTCAGACTGGGCTATTTTTCTCTCCATCTGTTAGCTTGGATTCTCAGACCGTTTCAGCTAAAGAATATCTTTTCCCTTATCAGAAGGAACGGCTCAAACCATTCAGACAAGTGAAGGGACGACAAGCCAATATTTGAAACCAGATAGCAGTTCTTATAGTCAATTGAAATAAAATCTGAAGAAATCGAGTAGGAAACTCATATCAATTTTTAACAGTGTTCTATTCCAGATTCATACTCAATGAAAATTAAAGTGCAAACTAGGAAGTTAGCCGCAGGCTGTACTTGAGTACGGCAAGGTGAAATTGACGTGGTTTGAATTTGATTTTCGAAGAGTATCAATCCACTATACATATTAAAAAGTATGGGTATCAAAATAAAAAAACAGGCTCTCCGAAAACTCGGAAAGCCTTATTTTAAGCTGTTTCTAGCTTCCTCACCTTTACATTTCAAGGTTCGGGATAAAAGGTTCAATGAACCTTTTTATTTTGCGATTGGGTAAACAGAAACTTGTTTTTTATCGCGTCCTTTACGTTCAAAGCGTACTACGCCTTCAACTTTAGCGAACAAAGTATCGTCTCCACCACGACCAACGTTTACACCTGGATAGATGTGTGTACCACGTTGACGGTAAAGGATTGATCCACCTGTTACAGTTTGTCCGTCAGCTGCTTTAGCTCCAAGACGTTTTGCTTGTGAATCACGTCCGTTTGATGTAGAACCTCCACCTTTTTTGTGGGCGAAAAGTTGCAAGTTGTTAAGAGTCATTTTTAACATAATGTTTTCCTCCGTGTTAGTTTTCTGTGATAACTCTGGTTTGGACGAACTCAGAATAGTTCTCCGATAAGTTTGCCATACCTAAGAAAAATGATTCAAAGAATAACTGGGTCATTTCTCTCTGGTGTGAAGGAAGATCTTTTGGTATTTCAACCATCAGATAGCCACCTTCATCTTCGTTTAATTCTAGGATTGGTTCATAGCCTGCAAATTTCTCAATAGAATTGATAAAGTTAATGGCAAGCGTAGAAACCGATGCACACACGACATCTAAGCCGTATTCGCCACTCTCGGCGTGTCCAGTAATTTCCGCACTCCTCAGCTCGCCATCTTCGGCTCTCTCAAAGACTGCCTGTATCATGTGTTCTCCTTAAAATTAAGCGTTGATTGCGTTGATGACAACTTTTGTATATGGTTGACGGTGACCTTGTTTACGGTGGCTACCTTTTTTAGGTTTGTACTTGTAAGTAACCACTTTCTTTTGTTTTCCTTGTTTTTCAACAGTTCCAACTACAGTAGCTCCAGCAACAAGTGGAGTTCCGACAACAGTGTTTTCACCACCAACAAGAACAACTTCGTTAAAAGTAACTTCTTGACCAGCTTCAACGTTCAATTTTTCAACGTAAACTGCTTGACCAACTTCAACTTTAACTTGTTTTCCGCCAGTTTTGATAATTGCGTATGTGCTCATTATGCACCTCCTATGATTTTTATGGGTTTCCCCGATTTTTTGTGAAGACTCGCCTAGCATCGTGGGACGAACCACTTAAACTTGAATAATCAAGCAACGATGTTCGTGCGGTTGCACAGGATCGTGCATAGTCAACTCTTCAAGTATAGCATATCTCCTATTTTCTTACAAGTAATAACACCTAAAATGAAGCTTTTTCTTTTACTTTTTTCTGCCAAGAGGCAAAAAGCATGCTGAGGTAAAAAACGCTCATCATAATAGGAACACCAAGAATGGTCTTTTCATGATAGAAAATCGTCAAATAGGCTGAAAAGACAACGCCAAGGACAAAACTACTAAGCAGGCTAACAAATATGAATCCTTCACGCAAAAAAGGAGTGTGCTTGGTTCGGAAATAATCTCCAAAAGCCAGCATGGTCCGTTTGATATTCCCTGTCATAAAAGCGTTATTATAGGCAATACCCGACACTTCTCCAAAAGCAGTTGTCACCAGTCCCATACAGAAGGCCAAGGGCGGCACTAGATAGATATTATCCACAGTTTGCGGCACAAAAGCAATAATGATTGATAAGATTGCCAAGGGAATCAAGGACAGAATAGGTTTTTTCACAATTCTCAATTTTTCCTTATAAATCGTTAATAAAAAGACTCCCATCATAAACGCTAGCAAGGTGAGAACCTTGTCCCTAACATCCGAAACATTATTTTTAATTAATTCTACTGAAAGAAAGACAACATTTCCAGTTTGTCCAGCTACAAGGGTATTCCCGCGAACAATAAAAGTGTAAGCATCCACATATCCAGCACAAAACGTCAAAAAAAGTGCTAACCTTTTAGACTGACGTGATATTTTTCTTATAGGTAATAACCTCATTTTACCTCCCATTGTATTTTCTCTTAGAAATATTGTACCATTTTCTTTCTAAAAAATCGTAGGCTACCATTTAGATTTTACTATTAGCATAAAAATAATAATAGACAACTATTTATCCAAAAATAGATAGATGTAACATGTTTGCAAACAAAGCATACGAACCTTTAGTAAAATCATTTCCATGAAACTAGAATAGAGCCCTCTTAGCAAAAATCATTATTTTAATTTATTTCTAATCACTCCTTGACATAAATAACTCTCACCAATAAAAGACTATGTCTTAAAAAAATGGTATAATAAAATCAATACTTGGGCTTGATGGCTATGCTACTAATAACAATTAGGAGAGAAAATCAGGCACTTGTTAACAACAAGGATTATCCCCTTGAGATGAAAGGAACTTTAGAAATCTTATGATGAACATGCAAAACATGATGCGTCAAGCACAAAAACTTCAAAAACAAATGGAACAAAGCCAAGCTGAACTTGCTGCTATGCAATTTGTTGGCAAATCTGCTCAAGATCTTGTCCAAGCGACCTTAACTGGCGATAAGAAAGTTGTCAGCATTGATTTCAATCCAGCTGTCGTTGACCCAGAGGACCTTGAGACTCTTTCTGATATGACCGTTCAAGCCATCAACTCTGCTCTTGAACAAATCGATGAAACTACCAAGAAAAAACTGGGTGCTTTCGCTGGGAAATTACCTTTCTAAAAACAAGGAGCTAGAACAATGCTTGTCGATAACAAAGGCTAAGAAAGGTGCAAAAATGACTCTATAATATTTGTAGTGGGTAAATCCACTATAGATATTATGGAGCCTATTTTA
>ERZ1023203.24-NODE-24-length-82176-cov-18.070104_pt1 | contig 82176 bp, 81 predicted proteins | sample MGYA00380444_ERZ1023203 | MGnify/ENA primary metagenome ERZ1023203 (study PRJEB33173, sample SAMEA4830386) | metagenome | study: EMG produced TPA metagenomics assembly of the PRJEB25223 data set... | reverse complement strand
TTGCAGATAAGAGGTTTGTTAAAAGCAGTTCTAAGTAAAATTGCAGATAAGAGGTACGTTAAAAGCAATTCCATGCAAAATTGCTGATAAGGGGTAAGTTAAAAGCAGTTCTCAGTAAAATTGCAGATAAGAGGTACGTTAAAAGCAGTTCTAGGCAAAATTGCAGATAAGAGGTGCGTTAAAAGCAGTTCTCAGTAAAATTGCTGATAAGGGGTAAGTTAAAAGCAATCCTAAGTAAAATTGCAGATAAGGGGTACAGAAAAACTAGACTTGATTACAAAATGGAGCTTGGGACATAAATGATTTTTTAAAAATGAGATGAGACGTAGATTAACTCCATAATCAATACGAATCTATCGACTTCTTTATTTATGATATTCATCTCTTTTTAATGGAAATAAAAGTGCGATTAATGTGATAATACAGTTACGTTAATTAAAAAAATAAAAATGCAAGGAGAGGTAATATGCTAACTGTATATGGACATAGAGGATTACCTAGTAAAGCTCCGGAAAATACAATTGCATCATTTAAAGCTGCTTCAGAAGTAGAAGGTATAAACTGGTTGGAGTTAGATGTTGCAATTACAAAAGATGAACAACTGATTATCATTCATGATGATTATTTAGAACGGACTACAAATATGTCCGGGGAAATAACTGAATTGAATTATGATGAAATTAAAGATGCTTCTGCAGGATCTTGGTTTGGTGAAAAATTCAAAGATGAACATTTGCCAACTTTCGATGATGTAGTAAAAATAGCAAATGAATATAATATGAATTTAAATGTAGAATTAAAAGGTATTACTGGACCGAATGGACTAGCACTTTCTAAAAGTATGGTTAAGCAAGTGGAAGAACAATTAACAAACTTAAATCAGAATCAAGAAGTGCTCATTTCAAGCTTTAATGTTGTGCTTGTTAAACTTGCAGAAGAAATCATGCCACAATATAACAGAGCAGTTATATTCCATACAACTTCGTTTCGTGAAGACTGGAGAACACTTTTAGATTACTGTAATGCTAAAATAGTAAACACTGAAGATGCCAAACTTACTAAAGCAAAAGTAAAAATGGTAAAAGAAGCGGGTTATGAATTGAACGTATGGACTGTAAACAAACCAGCACGTGCAAACCAACTTGCTAATTGGGGAGTTGATGGTATCTTTACAGACAATGCAGATAAAATGGTGCATTTGTCTCAATAGAAAGTTAGAGGTGAGTCTTACGTTTCAGTGACGGTAGACTTACCTTTAACATGTTACATACTAAAAAATTAATTTGAATAAGAAAGAGAGACATATATGAAATACGATGATTTTATAGTAGGAGAAACATTCAAAACAAAAAGCCTTCATATTACAGAAGAAGAAATTATCCAATTTGCAACAACTTTTGATCCTCAATATATGCATATAGATAAAGAAAAAGCAGAACAAAGTAGATTTAAAGGTATCATTGCATCTGGCATGCATACACTTTCAATATCATTTAAATTATGGGTAGAAGAAGGTAAATACGGAGAAGAAGTTGTAGCAGGAACACAAATGAATAACGTTAAATTTATTAAACCTGTATACCCAGGTAATACATTGTACGTTATCGCTGAAATTACAAATAAGAAATCCATAAAAAAAGAAAATGGACTCGTTACAGTGTCACTTTCAACATACAATGAAAATGAAGAAATTGTATTTAAGGGAGAAGTAACAGCACTTATTAATAATTCATAATAAAACAGTGAAGCAACCATCGTTACGGATTGCTTCACTGTTTTGTTATTCATCTATATCGTATTTTTTATTACCGTTCTCATATAGCTCATCATACACTTTACCTGAGATTTTGGCATTGTAGCTAGCCATTCCTTTATCTTGTACATCTTTAACATTAATAGCCATCATCATGTTTGGATTATCTTTATCATATGATATAAACCACCCAATTTGTCTGCCAGTTTCTCCTTGTTTCATTTTGAGTTCTGCAGTACCGGATTTGCCAATTAAGTTTGCATAAGATCTATAAATATCTTCTTTATGTGTTTTATTTACGACTTGTTGCATACCATCAGTTAATAGATTGATATTTTCTTTGGAAATAATATTTTTCTTCCAAACTTTGTTTTTCGTGTCTTTTAATAAGTGAGGTGCGTTAATATTGCCATTATTTTCTAATGCGCTATAGATTGAAAGGATCTGTACTGGGTTAATCAGTATTTCACCTTGTCCGTAACCTGAATCAGCTAATAATATTTCATTATCTAAATTTTTGTTTGAAATTTGAGCATTATAAAATGGATAATCACTTGGTATATCTTCACCAACACCTAGTTTTTTCATGCCTTTTTCAAATTTCTTACTGCCTAATTCGAGTGCTACTCTAGCAAAGAAAATGTTATCTGATGATTCTATTGCTTGTTTTAAGTCGATATTACCATTTACCACTTCATATCTTGTAACGTTGTAACCACCCCAAGATTTATCTTTTTGCCAACCTTTACCATCGATTTTATAACTTGTTTTATCGTCTAATGTTTTGTTATTTAACCCAATCATTGCTGTTAATATTTTTTGAGTTGAACCTGGTGAAGTTGTAATCTGGAACTTGTTGAGCAGAGGTTCTTTTTTATCTTCGGTTAATTTATTATATTCTTCGTTACTCATGCCATACATAAATGGATAGACGTCATATGAAGGTGTGCTTACAAGTGCTAATAATTCACCTGTTTGAGGGTGGATAGCAGTACCTGAGCCATAATCATTTTTCATGTTGTTATAAATACTCTTTTGAACTTTAGCATCAATAGTTAGTTGAATATCTTTGCCATCTTTTTTCTTTTTCTCTATTAATGTATGTGCGATTGTATTGCTATTATCGTCAACGATTGTGACACGATAGCCATCTTCATGTTGGAGCTTTTTATCGTAAAGTTTTTCGAGTCCCTTTTTACCAATAACTGCATCATCTTTATAGCCTTTATATTCTTTTTGTTTTAATTCTTCAGAGTTAATGGGACCAACATAACCTAATAGATGTGAAGTCGCTTTTCCTAGAGGATAGTTACGACTTTCTGTTTCATTAGTTGTAAGATGAAATTTTTTTGCGAAATCACTTAAATATTCATCCATTTTTTTAACGGTTTTAAGTGGAACGAAGGTATCATCTTGTACCCAATTTTGATCCATTTGTTGTTTGATATAGTCTTCAGAAATACTTAGTTCTTTAGCGATTGCTTTATAATCTTTTTTAGATACATTCTTTGGAACGATGCCTATCTCATATGCTGTTCCTGTATTGGCCAATTCCACATTGTTTCGGTCTAAAATTTTACCACGTTCTGATTTTAAATTTTCAATATGTATGCTTTGGTCTTTCTGCATTCCTGGAATAATGACGCTATGATCCCAATCTAACTTCCACATACCATCTTCTTTAACAAAATTAAATTGAACGTTGCGATCAATGTTACCGTAGTTTGTTTTAATTTTATATTGAGCATCTACTCGTTTTTTATTTTTAGATACTTTTTTTATTTTACGATCCTGAATGTTTATATCTTTAACGCCTAAACTATTATATATTTTTATCGGACGTTCAGTCATTTCTACTTCACCATTATCGCTTTTAGAAATATAACTGCTATCTTTATAAACTTGTTTGAAATTTTTATCTTCAATTGCATCAATAGTATTATTAATTTCTTTATCTTTTGAAGCATAAAAATATATACCAAACCCGACAACTACAACTATTAAAATAAGTGGAACAATTTTTATCTTTTTCATCAATATACTCCTTATATAAGACTACATTTGTAGTATATTACAAATGTAGTATTTATGTCAAAATAATGTTATAATTTTTGTGATATGGAGGTGTAGAAGGTGTTATCATCTTTTTTAATGTTAAGTATAATCAGTTCATTGCTCACGATATGTGTAATTTTTTTAGTGAGAATGCTCTATATAAAATATACTCAAAATATTATGTCACATAAGATTTGGTTATTAGTGCTCGTCTCCACGTTAATTCCATTAATACCATTTTACAAAATATCGAATTTTACATTTTCAAAAGATATGATGAATCGAAATGTATCTGACACGACTTCTTCGGTTAGTCATATGTTAGATGGTCAACAATCATCTGTTACGAAAGACTTAGCAATTAATGTTAATCAGTTTGAGACCTCAAATATAACGTATATGATTCTTTTGATATGGGTATTTGGTAGTTTGTTGTGCTTATTTTATATGATTAAGGCATTCCGACAAATTGATGTTATTAAAAGTTCGTCATTGGAATCGTCATATCTTAATGAACGACTTAAAGTATGTCAAAGTAAGATGCAGTTCTACAAAAAGCATATAACAATTAGTTATAGTTCAAACATTGATAATCCGATGGTATTTGGTTTAGTGAAATCCCAAATTGTACTACCAACTGTCGTAGTCGAAACCATGAATGACAAAGAAATTGAATATATTATTCTACATGAACTATCACATGTGAAAAGTCATGACTTAATATTCAACCAGCTTTATGTTGTTTTTAAAATGATATTCTGGTTTAATCCTGCACTATATATAAGTAAAACAATGATGGACAATGACTGTGAAAAAGTATGTGATAGAAACGTTTTAAAAATTTTGAATCGCCATGAACATATACGTTATGGTGAATCGATATTAAAATGCTCTATTTTAAAATCTCAGCACATAAATAATGTGGCAGCACAATATTTACTAGGTTTTAATTCAAATATTAAAGAACGTGTTAAGTATATTGCACTTTATGATTCAATGCCTAAACCTAATCGAAACAAGCGTATTGTTGCGTATATTGTATGTAGTATATCGAGCTTCACATGAAACAGCTAAAGAAGCTTTGGGCGATAAAGAGTTAAGAGCCATTGCACATGAGTTAACTAAAACAGTTAAGGATAACATGAGTGTTGATTGGTCTAAACGAGACAGTGCTAAAGCTAAAATGAGAGTTCAAGTTAGACGCCTATTAAAGAAATATGGCTATCCACCAGATCTTCAAAAAATGGCTGTGGAACAAGTTGTAGAGCAAGCAGAATTAATGGCAAGTCAGCAATAAAAAAATAAATCATAATGAGTCCGGGACATAAAGTTCTTGGATAAGTGAAAAAAGACAATTTCTATTGAAATAATATAAAAATTGTCTTTTTTATAAATTTTTTGATTATTTTCAGCTCGTTGAGCTACTACTTTTCTTATATTAAGTGCCATTAATACAAAACCAAGTTCTCTTTTGACTTTATTGAGTCCTCGGACAGACATCCGAGTGAAACCCAAAATAGCCTTCATAAATCCAAAAACAGGTTCCACATCAATTTTTCTTTGACTGTAGATATTTTTTGTTTCTGGTTCTGAAAGCTTTTTGTTAATTTGGGATTTAAAATATTCCCAGTTATAATTCTTCATTATTTTTTTGTTTGTTTTTGAATTGAAGTTCATACATTGATTTTTCAGAGGACATTCTGAACAATCATCACATTCATATAATTTGAAGTCTCGCTTATAACCATACTTATCATGACGATAGGCATATCTTTTAAAACCTAGCCGTTTATTATTCGGACAAATGAATTCGTCATTAATTTCGTCATAGTTCCAATTTTGAGTATTAAAGATGTCACTTTTATATTTTTTAGTTTTATCTTTTATAAACATTCCATATGTTATGAGTGGCGTTCGATTAAAGTCATCTATAATTGCCTTATAATTTGATTCACTACCATAACCTGCATCAGCTACAATATATTCAGGTAAATGACCGTAGGTCTCTTGAATTGAATTTAAAAATGGAATCATCGTTCTAGTATCCGTTGGATTTTGATACACATTATAAGATAAAACAAATTGGGAATTTGTTGCTATTTGTAAATTATACCCTGGCTTAAGTTGTCCATTTTTCATGTGATCTTCTTTCATTCTCATAAATGTCGCATCATAATCTGTCTTAGAATAACTATTTCTATCCTTTAAAATAGATTTTTGAAATTCGTATCGATACTTTCGCTCAAAATAATCATTGATTTGCTTTTTGTATTTTTTGATTTTAGTTCTTTTGAGACGTATTTGTTTTCTTGTTTTAGTACATTTTTCATTGTTGATATGTTGGTTTAAATCTTCGATTTCTTTATCTAAGTGACTACCAATCAAATCTATTTCTTCTTTTGTTAATTCATTATCATGATCTTCTTTAATTTCCGGTATGATTTTATTGGTTACCAATTCATGGTAGAGGGCTTTAGAATCCTCATTCATCTTTGATTCATGGTTTTGAATACTCTTTTTCCATACAAATGTATATCGATTGGCATTTGCTTCAATTTTTGTACCATCAATAAAAATAGCTTTATCATCTATAAGATTTTGTTTTACACACTGACTGTAAAATTGAATAAATAAAGATTCTAATAAAGCATCTACTTTTGGATTTACTCTAAATTGATTAATTGTTTTATAAGAAGGTTTTTGATTTTGTGATAGCCACATCATTCGGATGCTATCATTAAGCATTTTTTCTATTTTACGACCTGAGAATACAGATTGTGTGTAGGCATATAGAATCACTTTTAACATCATTTTAGGATGGTACGAAGTTGCACCACGGTGATGTCTGAATTCGTCGAATTCATTGTCAGGAATTGTTTCAACAATATCATTTACAGTAAAACGATGTTGATTTGTTTTGTTTCCATATTGACCTCCATGTATTTGCTATGATTTCAAAATCCATTTTTGACGTGCCTTAGGGTTGAGTGGATGCATAATTTCATTTGTTACTGGATTGATGAGCTTTTTTACTTTCTTTTTATGAGGTTTTAACATTTCCATCACTTGTTCGACACGGTCGATAACAACTGGTCGCTTCGCATAGGCACCATAAGCAAGAATCACTGTGTCACTTTCACTAATCGCTTTCATCAAATGAATATCAGTGTGCTCATCGTATGGATTTTTGATATGTTTGAGGTTTTCGGGTGTTCTAATATTAGAGAATAGATTTACAAGATATACAGCACCGTATCGTTCTGAATTGGCTAATTGGTTGAGGATAAGAACAGTTGTGAGATCGAGTGATAATACACCGTCTAAATGAGGATACATCGTTATCACTGTGCATGCAGCTTTCTTTTCATCCCATGTTTTCTTGAGTAAATAGCGGTGCTGTTCATCATCGCTAAATATGGCTTCTGTGTGTATCGTACTTTTGATTGTATTCATCATCGTCACTTCCTTTAGTATTCTTCTGGTAAAAGCATCACATAATAAAAAGCGTCCACGTCATCTTCACGAATGACGTAGACTTTCTTAGGTAATGCATTTTGATTTTTTTCATAGTTTGTATAGTGATATTCCAATTTGTATGTGGGTTGTTCTTGTTCATGTGTGATTGAGAGTATATTCTCATCTTCTTGTAATTTAAAAATGTGTAGGTAATCTGTATGAGGCTGGTTATCTTTTTTTTCTACCATGTGCCAAAGTAAGATTTGAAGGTCTAGTGGAATACTTTCATTAATTCCTCTTGTGATGTATCGATTGATTTTCATGCTATTTCCCTCCCTTCTGCTTTTCTTTCATGATGTCGATGATTTCGTTGATAACTGTGACGGATAATTGAGCAACTATGATCCAATTATTCATGGTCCTGACCTCCTTGTTTTAGTAAATGACGTTCATCAATAATGATATTTTGAGTATCTGTAAGGTACAGAAAGTCCATGTCAAAATGGTCTAAGTATCCGACACTGATGAGTTGGTTATTGGCATACATTAGAAATGGATAGATACTTAGCTCATGTAGTTCATCATTATAGTAGGTATAAGTCTCGAGTGTGAGATGTACCAGTGGAGAATCATTAATAAAACGTTCCGGTAGAATATTTTCTGCTGCTTCCTCCAGCGCTTCACATTCCCAAGCTTCGTTATTAGATAGTTGGAATAGGTGGGTTATATATTGTTTGAGTTCTTGAGTGATGGTTTTCATATTATTGCCTCCTAGATAGTGTAATAGTGATGTAGTTCATATACATCATTGAGATAATATATATTTGATTTGTCATTTATTACGAATCCCGGTGGGAATAAGAGAAAATTCCATATAAAAACCCGCTACAAACGTTGGTATGCCAAGGAAATCCTGAAATTCCGCCTATTTTGACAAACAATCAACTCATTATTTATAAGTATTGATGATAGGGTTGTGTCTCTGCTTCCTTATATATATTATTTATTTATAAAAAGTAACGGGATTTTGGGATTGTGCTTGCACAATCCTTCTGTTTCTTCGAATCTGCAAATCCCAATCATTTCCCGATAAAAAATCATTGTGGGATGTTCTTTAGCAATTTCAATATAAGCATTGTATAGTTATGAAAAAATTACGACAATAACTGTTTCATTAGATAAGTGTTATTGAAATTGATAAAGAGCAATTCTTGAAAATAGTTAGATAAAATAAGCGAAAGAATATAGTGAAAATTATTGTTATAACAATGATTCTATTAGCTAAATAGTAAGATATAGTGTTTGGGGCAAAAATAAAGACGAAGTGCTGAGATGCACTTCGTCGAGTTGTTTATTATTGAAAAGTTGTTTAATGATTTCGTTATTAAGTTTGAGTGTGACATAGAATTGTTTTTTATGATTACCATCTTTTTTAATATCAATGCGATCAATCACTGATAGATACAATGCTTTGAGTCGAGATTTTTCTATGTGCTTAATATCATGAAAGATGTGTTGTAATAGTTTACTGATTTCTTTGGCATCAAATAAAGTCTTATCTTCATTTTGTTGATTTTTGAGTTGGTTGATTTGATTCGTAATGTCATTGAGTTGCTTTTCATATTTTTGAATACTTGGTCTGATTACTGATGTTAAGTCCGGATTATCCTCGATGGTTTTAATCAAGTTATTTATTTTGATTTGTACTTCATCATATTGTTGTTGCTTATAAGCAATATCGTGATGAAGTGCAGCGCCATCAACTTGATTTTCTTGATTGACGTGTGTTACTACGCGTTGAATGACTTTATCACTTTTGACTATTTCAAGTATTTGCTTCATCACATAATCTTCAATCACATCAGCTCTTACACTGTTTGCCGAACATACTTTGGAACCCTTGTTCCGAAAATTACTACATGAATAGTAACGAATACGTTTCTTAGTCCCGTCTTTAAGAGTATTCGTGGTATTGCTTGCTGCCATAGGTGCGCCACATTGGGGACAGTGAATAATGCCTGTAAGCAGATTCGTTCCTTTGCCATGGACTTGGGGTTTTTGACTGACTTGTTTCTTACGCATTTGTACTTTATCCCATAAATCTTGATTAATAATGGGGGAATGCTTACCTTCAGCTATCACTGGTTTATCATTCAGCCCTTTACGACGTTTTTCACTCCAATCTTTGTATTTCGCAAATTGAATTTTGCCGATATAGAAAGGGTTAGCTAAGATGTATGTGATTGAACTAATACTGAAAGGTTTCCCCTTTTTAGTGACATATCCTTTGTGATTCAATGCATTGGCAATTTTACGATAGCCATGTCCTTTGGCATAGCACTCGAATATATATTTTACAATATTAGCTTCATGTTGGTTAATCATTAGCTCGTGTTTACTATCTGGTATTTTGTCATAACCTAGTGGTAAATTGCCTTGATAATAGCCTTCTTGGGCACGTCTCGTTTGACCCATAAATACGTTCTCGACAATGTTATTACGTTCGAATTCTGAGAAACTCGCAAGTATCTGTAACATGAGTTTACCAGAAGAAGTATTGACTTCCATACGCTCTGACAAACTGAAAAATTCGACATTTTGTTTGTGTAAATCTTCGACAATTTTGAGAAGATCAGATGTATTACGAGCTAATCGGTTTGTTTTGTATACCATAACACAGTCGATATTGCCTTCTTTTGCATCTTTCAACATACGTTGGAGCTCAGGTCTGTTCATAGATTTACCTGAAATACCACGGTCAGCGTATATATCTTTAACTTCAAAATGATGGAAGTCACAGTATTCTTTGATTTGATTGATTTGTCCGTCGATACTATAACCTTCTGTGCTTTGCATTTCTGTTGATACACGTACATAGATACCGACACGTTTTGTTTTAAGTTGTTGCATTATGTTACATCCTTTCTTCATTTATGCAATCGATGATTGCATGGCTTGATTGACGATATTGAGTGGTTCATTTTTGAAATAGATTCCTATAAGATTTTTATCTTTCGTAATGTGAATGGTTTCAATATAGGGGTACAATATGTTTAACGTGAAACGTTTTTGAATAATATTTTGAATGGTGTGTTGTATTTGATGCCCATTTATAGATGTAGTGCGTTGCGGTTGTTGACGTAATGATTGCGTTTGTTCTCTGAACGTTTCTGCATCAATGATGCCTTGTGCCAACTTTTCTATCAGTTGTTCTTGAGTCAATATGTGATGTTTTTCTATGTTTCTTTGTCTTTTGATGCGTTTGTCAATCGCACCTTTAATTTTTGTGTAGATGCGTTGATTTTGATAAAAGTCTCGGCACACTTCTAATACTTTATCTTCAAGTGTTTGTGCATTGATGCCTTTAAAATCACAGACAAAGCGTGAAGCATTCATGTTTTTAGGACAGACGTAGTAACGTAATGTATGATTCTTTTTTCTAATGGTCATATTTGTAAGTGTTGCATTACAACATGGGCATTTGATTTTTTGTTTGAGTTGATTATCCGAAGGTGTCTGTTTGGTTTGTTTTTGCAATCGAAGTCTCTGCGCTTGCTCATATATACTTGTGGAAACAATAGAAGGAAACATATTGTCGAATTGGCCATATTGATTGTTGACACGACCACAATAATTAGGATTGATGATAATGTTACGAACTTGATAGGGTTGTCGATTGATATACGTGTTATCTTCTTCTAATAACTGTGCAATTTTCTTATAACCATGACCTTTAATGTAATAATTGAATACAGCCTTTACCGTTGGTGACTCATTTTGATTGATGATGAATGTTCCGTTGTGATAATCGTAACCAAAGGGCGCATGGGTTGTAATCAATCGACCTTGCTTTGCTTTTTCTTGAAGCCCATTTCTGACTTGTTCTCCAATGTTATCCGATTCAAGTTCGGCTAAACTGATGAAGATATTAAGCTTGAGTCGGTCGAAAGCTTGATCCATATCAAAGTAACCATCATGTACACTTAAGATATGAACACGATATGTTTGACATAATTTGATGAGTTTTAATGCATTTTTCAAATTACGATGCAACCTATTAAGACGATAACAGCATAATATGTCACATTGTCCTTGTTGAATTAATTGTGTCATTTGTCGATACCCACTACGATTATCTTTGCGTCCTGATTGTTTGTCGCTATAAAAGTTGATATGTTGAATATGATGTTTTTCGGCTATTGCTTCGATAGCTTGTTTCTGTGCTGCAAGAGATTGTTGTTTCATCGTACTTTGACGTAAATAGCCTATAACTTGTTTCATATCGGCTCCTCCTTTCACAGTGATAATATATATTTATAGATGAATTGATATATAAGCCCAACATCAATGAGATGTTGGGCGTCCATATTAGTCATTCGTTTGATTGATTTCTTCAATTACCAAATCGGCTAATATCTCGATAAGTTCATCCATGTTTTTCACTCCGTTATTTGTTCTATCTTCAATACGTCGATTATTCAGTTTGATGCTTCACGGTTGTATGATAAAGACAATCAGAAATCTTCGTGAACTCCTGAAGGGCCTATCCCCTCATTAGCGGATTTAAAAAGTTCTTTCGCAGCTTTGTTATCATTTGCCGGTGTCCAATTTTGAATTAACGACTTATCTTTAGTTAATCCCAGGATAGATGCAAATTTTTCATCTAATTTTAGGTGGTAAAATACAAGTGATTGTTTTTTACCGCTATTATCTTTGACACTTCTTTTAGTTGTTTGGCGTCCACGATCAGCTAATATGAAACCTTTATCTCTTAAGGCGTTGACAACATTATTAACATCTTGAAATTGATGATTGTTTAGCATCTGTTTAAAAACGTTCGCAATTATTTTTACTTCGATATGGTCATCTTTTAATGAGATTAATCCATAGTTCTCAAACATATTTTTCAAAGCACCTTCATCTGAAAACTTACCTCTGTTTTGTGCCACAAATTGAATGATGACATCAATAGCTTTATCAGCTAATGAGCGTTCAGAGACTGTATGAGTATGATAATCAATAAAGTAGTCTCTTATATTAGCGATATCAATATCTGTAGATAAAACACGACCTAATATTTTCGCAGATGTTGTAATGACTGCATAACGCTTAAACATACGAATACCTGTATTGTTTGTTTCATCTTTCAATTTAGCTTCAAACCAATCTACTTCCTTGTAAAACCATTGAATAACTTCATCTTCACGATTTATAAGATATTTAGCTACTAACGGTAAAACATGACCATAGTTTAGTGCTACAGCTTTTTTAATATTGTCAGCATTGGTCGCATTTGTAGTGAATTGTTCATTAATCTCGATGGTTCTTACACGTAATCCATCGTTTTGAGCTGAATCATTAAAAATACTGTATTCTGACGTTGAAATGACAGAAGTACCCCAATTCTTAGGCGTTTTAACTTCTCCATGAACGTTTGAACGTTGACGACCTTGACCTTCAGCGATGGAATATAACAAACCCGTGGTATCTCTAAGTGTCGTAGATGAAAGCTCATCAAATACTATAGGAACGCCATAATTGTTACTCAAATAACCTTCAAGTGCGTTACGTGTGGCATTCCAACTTCTAAAAAGAGTTTCATTACCTTTGGTAGGGTTACCAGCGACTGATACAGCTAAAGCAGCTGCGGTTGACTTACCGGTTGAGGATTGACCTGTAAAACTAAAGAGAATTCCTGCAAATTCGATTTCATGTTTATGCTTCAGAAAACTTGTCACTAAGGCAGAAATCCCAAATATGACTGCCAATTCTAAAAGAAGATGACCTTTAACCTCGTCAATATACATGTTAAACCAATTATCAAATGTACCTTTAGGAGTTAAGTCATAAGCACTATCTACAATAGGGTATGAAGGTGAGGACTGATTAAATTGAACAGAGTTGAGAACTTTATCTAGCGATATCAAGTAGCCAAAAGGTGTCTCTAGTATACCTACACCCTCATATAATTCAGAAAGTGGTAATCTATCTCGCATCAATTGCAAGGCATAACTCAATGATCTAATATGCTTCTCGTTAATACTGTATCCATATTTAATTAAAGAAGGTAAGTTTCGTGTTGTTAAGATATCAGACTCAAAAATGTCTTTTTTACCATTGTTGTTAGTAATAATCAACTTTTCAACGCCAGTAACTGGATCAGAAAATCTTGCATTAACAATAATAGGGCTAGCCATTATAACCACTTTTTCTCTGTCACCATCTTTTTTAGGCGGTTTCGTTTCTTTCCAACCGAAGGAATCTAAAGCAAATGGGCCAATTTCAAACAATGTGTAACTCATTAGCAATCACCTCCTTTCGAAGTGTTGCTGTTATAGTGTGGATTAGGACCTGTTTTAAGATAAACTAAGTGACCGTGAGTATCCTTACCGATAATAATAAATGGAACACGTGGCGCCTGTTTTACAAAATATGCGAACCAACGTCCAACATTTTGTTGTACAGCTTTTGAACATTGTACATTTGCACGACTGTTCAAGTCATGAAATGTAAATTCTTCTCCTTCAGGTAAATTGAATGAAATACCTAATATTTTCTTTTTTAACTGCTCGAATTTATCTGATTGATTGAAATACATTTAACTTCCTCCTACTAATGAACTAAGATAGGAAAATTAAATATGCGCACAATTAACTTTCTTAAGTTCATTTTAGCCAAGAAGTTATCATTTGAAAGCTTGTAAAAATATGTTAGAAATTCCGTACTAAATTAAGATGGATTTTTGTTGACAAAATAAAAAACGCTGATTTAACAGCGCTTTAAATAAAAATTAATCTGAAGTTATATAAAAGTAGTCAGAAGGAGTGGTGTTATTATCATTATAATAATCTAGTGCTTTATTGATTTCTTTTATTAATTTATCATGATGTTCTTTTGTTATTTTCTTTGGATATTTGAGTTCTTTTTCTTCTAAGTCTTTTGGAGACACTAGGTCACTATTTAAAATTAATGATAACAGCATATTTTTAGGTGCCGAAGCTCTGGTGTCTCGATGAGTAATATATTTTGCTAAATTACTGTTTATACTTACTTTTTCATTTTCTAAAAAGTTTGTACTATTTTTCACATGAGCATCAGCAATTTTGGTACTTATTTCAGTGTTTAAATCGTCTATTTCATCTAAATAATATTCAAGAATCTGAAGTTTATCTTTAGAAGTGATACCTTTTTCAGTGAAAATCTTAATAATGATAGATTTGATTCCAATTTCTATATTACTGTCTACTAGAAAATAGAGATAATAATTAGTCAGAGCATGTTCATAATCTCTTTGATCAGTAATTTCATGATTGATGAAATAATATAAGTTCTCTTTGATACGATTAGAAGAATCTATATCTTTGTCATTGATACCGTTTTTAAAAAAGTGTAGATAAACTGAGTTGTTTGAGAGTATATCATATAATACAAATAAACTTTTTGGTTTAAATACATATGATTTTCCTGATTTAAAGTTTGCTATGTTTATTCCTAGAGCGTTGCAGAATTTATTAAAATTAGTTGTAAAATTATTTTTTTCTTGAATAAACATGTCGCTGTCATTTAATTCTGAACTATGATTTTTAATCATATTGATATTTTCTTCAATCTTGTCACTATTTAAATTTTCCATGCAAAGTATACTATATCTTACTATATCACTTATATTTATGGAAAAATCTTTAGGAGAACGATTTAAAGTATCCTTTTTATTATCTTGATCTACAGCCCTACATGAATCATCAAAAACTTCTTTGACATTTATTTTATCAATGTTCAAAATTATGTCTACTAATGCATTTTGAAATTTTTCATTATATATGTCTCTCTTATTCATAATATCACTACCTTTATCAATTATAATAATATAGTATATCTTAATATTTGTAGAAGTACTTGATGAGAGGTTAGATAAAACACCACATTTCTCTGGTTAGTAAAAACATAACTTCTAAGACTTTTTTTCATATACTAATAAATTATATTATAAATATTTTTGAACATAAAAGGAGTGTATAAAAATGTATGCAAAGAAGGTGTTTTAGTATAGATTTTAAGGCATTCATTTTTAATATAAAATATTTATAATATTTAAAATTGAAAATTATTATCCTTTCAAAATTTTTGCAACGAGTAATTTTACTTTAATTATATTATAAAGTAGAATTAATAGTAATTAAAGGAACGTTTGTTCCTGTTTTTATATGTAAATACGAGAACGATTGAATAGATAAAGAAGGATAAAATTGACTTCGAAATAGAATATTTAATTTCAAGAAGGAGAGTATTGGATGTTAAAGCATAAAATAATAAATTTAATACAAGAAAAGAGAGAAGGGAGTTACTGGGATTTTAAAGCAGAATATCATAAAGATAAAGCAGAATTATTACATGATATAATTTGTTTATCAAATAACTTGTTGAATCAAGAAGCTTATTTAATTTTAGGAGTCGCAGATAACGGTCATATTCTGGGGGTTGCAGGTGATTCAAATCGAAAAAACCAAGAAGAATTAATATCATTTATTACTGGAAAAAAATTTGCTGCGGGTAGGCACCCCAAGATTTCATTAATGACATTTGAATATGAAGAAAAGGAAATCGATGTCATTATAATAAATCCTAAAGGATATGTACCATACTATCTGGAGAAAGCAGAAACCGATCAAAAAAGTAAAAAAAACAAAACAGTCAATGCAGGTAGCATTTATACTAGAGTTGAAGATAAAAATACCCCAATAGATTCTACTGCAAGTCCATTAGATACAGAAATATTATGGAAAATGCATTTTGGTTTATATCCTACTCCTATAAAGAGGTTACAGAATTATTTACTAACTCCTGAGAAATGGATGCAGAACTCAACAGGTTATTTTTATAGTGAATCGCCAGAGTATATAGTATACAAAAATGAGGACATTGAAGAAAAAGAAAATTATTTTAATTTAGTAAGTCCATTCTATGCGTATAATCAAATCAATAGTAACACTTTATACTCATATTACGAATTTAAATATCATAGTACAGTTTTATATGCTTGCCGGTGTATCTCTTTAGATTCAGGTATCTACACAACACCAGTACCTAAATCAGGTGAGATAAATTTTAATATGCATAGAGATGATACTATTTATTATCGTTATTTCATTGAAGAGACGATGCTTTATAATATTCATCTTTTTATGTATAAGGGTGATTCGATGGAAGAGAAATTTGCAATGGAAAAATTTTTAGAGTGTGTTTTAGTTTATAAGAACGAAGAGGAAAAGGAACTTTTTGAAAATTATATATTACATAATTGGGATAAAGTTAATCAATCAATTAATGAAAATAATAAACGCGTTTTTGGAACTGAACATTTATCACAACTTAAAAAAGAAGATATCACTAAAAAAGTAAAAACAGTTAAAGTTTTAAAAGATAAACTTGAGAACTTTAGAAAAATTATTGGTTAATAGGAGAAAATCATGAAAAAATCAACACTCATTGATAAATTTTTAGACTTACTTTCTTCAAGAAGCTCACTCAGAGAAATTCAGAATAATTTTATTGATGCAGACATTATGAGAGATAGTTCGATAAATCAAAAATATAACGGACAACGTAAATCGTTAGCGTGGGAATATATTAGTACTTTAAATTTAGAAGATGAAGCTGAATTTTCTAAATTACTTAATGTTTTAGAAACGTATTTGTTTCAATGGAATCTGTATATCCATGAAATTGATGAAGACGAAGAAATTAATAGATTAATAAAAATAATTAATGTATTAGGTTATAAATATAATAAAGAGACAGGAAAAATAACTAAAAATGAAAGTGAAGTTAATTTAAGTACTATTAAATCTTTAGCAATAAAATTTGATATTGAATATGTATTAAAAGAATGTAATAGAATTGAAAAAGAGGCACTAACGGATCCAGAGGACGCAATTACATCTGCAAAATCGATGGTTGAGAGTACTTTGAAGTATATTTTAGATTCTGAAGGAGAAAAATTTAATAATAATGAAACCTTGAGAGGTTTATATAAAAAAGTAAGTAATATTATGAACCTTTCTCCTGGTGGACATAATGAAAATACTTTTAAAACAATTTTGAGTGGAATGATAAATGTAATTAACGGTCTGGATGAAGTAAGGAATGAATATGGTGACGCACATGGTAAATCAAAGAAAAATTATAGGCCTGAAACTAGACATGCTTTTCTAGCAATCAACGCAGCACGTACGATAACTGAATTTCTTTTAGCTTCATATAAAAAGTAAAAGCTATTTGATGAATAGCAATCAAATATATTGGTTATAAAAAACCGCATCATCAACTGATAAGCAGAAGCGTATCATAAATGATGCGGTTTTTTCAGCCGCTTCATAAAGGTATTTTAAACGTATCAGAACGTGTGAGGTTTATGAGAATTGCTGTTATGTTTTTGTGAAGCATATCACAAGTGATGCGGTTTTTTAAATATTTTAGCTAATAATCGAGTCTAATAAATATATGTAAAAATCCACTGAATTAGAATAAAATTTTAAATTAAAGTAATTAAGTTGAAAAATGAGTATTATTGTTAAATATTTGTAAAATTTATTTGTATTACTAATTGTAAGGTTGTAAAATTAGTATATTTTAACTATACTAATTACATTCTGAGAAAATAATATAATAAGCTATATATTAATTAAAATGGAAAATTTGAGGGAAAATAACAGGAGGTTTTCATGGAGAATTCAGTAGATTTAATAAAAATATGGAGAATAATTAAAAGAAATTTTAATTTAATCATAATTTTACCAATAGTTGGTTTAATTATAGGTCTTCTATGCTCTTTAATTTTAGTTCAACCAATGTTCCAAGCATCAACACAAGTAATAGTTAACGAAAAAGAAAGCGATTCCGCAATGCAGGCTCAACAAGTTCAAAGTAATATTCAATTGGTGAATACATATGCCGAAATTGCAACAAGCCCTCGTATGTTAGAAGAAGTTTCAAAAGAGTTAGATAACAAATATTCGGCAAAAGAATTATCAAGTATGATCTCAGCAACAAGTGAAACTGAATCACAAATTTTAAATATTGCAGTTGAAAGTGCGAATAAGAATGATTCAGAAAAAATAGCAAATGTATTTTCTGAAGTTTTTAGTGATGAAACACCTAAGATTATGAACATAGACAATGTATCTATTTTATCTAAAGCAGATGACACTGCAACTCAAACTGAACCTAAAATGTTAGTAAATGCTTTACTTGGCATAGTAATAGGTTTAATGGTTGCAGCGGTTGTAATAGTTTTAAGAGAAATCTTTGATACACGCATTAAAAATGAACAAGATGTACAAGATGAATTAGATATTCCAGTTTTAGGTTCAATACAAAAATTTAAATAAGGAAGGATATTATTTATGGCAAAGAAAAAAGAAAAAACAATATCACCTTTATACGTTCATAACAATCCTAAGTCTACAATTAGTGAAAAGTTTAGAGGGATTAGATCAAATATTATGTTCTCAGGTGCGAATTCAGAAATAAAATCACTTATAGTTACATCTGAAAAACCAGCATCAGGTAAAAGTACAATAACTGCAAATATTGCTATTACATATGCGCAAGCAGGCTATAACACTTTAATTATTGATGGCGATATGAGAAAACCAACTCAACAAAATATTTTCAATCTAGCAAATCATAGTGGCTTATCTAATTTAATAATTGGCAAAGCACTTCAGACTGATGCTATAAAAGAAACGCATATTGAGAATTTAAATGTCCTAACTTCAGGTCCAATACCGCCAAATCCGTCAGAACTTATTACATCAACAAATTTCCACGAATTACTTAACAAATTAACTGATGGTTTTGATTTTATTATAATTGATACACCGCCAGTGACTACTGTTACAGATGCACAATTATATGCTAAAGGTGTTAGAGATTGTGTGTTAGTGATAGATGGTTCAAAAAATGAAAAAAATGAAGTGAAAAAAGCTAAAGAATTATTGATTAAATCAGGTGGGAAAGTTATCGGTGCAGTCTTAAATAAAATGACAATTGAAAAAGGTTCAAGTTATTACTATTATTATGGGGATGAGTAAATATGATAGATATACACAATCATATATTGATTGGAGCTGATGATGGTCCAAAAACAAAGGAAGACGTTATAAGTTTAATAACTCAAGCGAAGGAAGAAGGTATTACTAGTATTGTAGCAACACCACATCATTTGCATACAAGATATAACAATCCTGTAGATAATGTGAAGTCAAAGGTGAATGAGATAATATCTATTGAAGAAATTAAAAAACTAGGTATTGAATTCTATTATGGTCAAGAAATTCGTATTACAGACCAAATACTTCCGGAAATTGATAATGGAAAGATAGTAGGAATAAATAACTCTCGTTACTTATTAATTGAGCTTCCTTCAAATGAAGTTCCACATTACACTCAAAATTTATTGAATGAGCTACAAGTTTTAGGATACATTCCTATAATCGCTCATCCTGAAAGGAATAGAGCAATTGCACAAAACTTAGATCTGTTATTTCAGTTAGTTAATGGTGGTGCTTTAAGTCAAATAACATCTACATCATTAAATGGTAGTATGGGCAAAAATATTAAGAAAGTGACTTTGCAAATGATTGATAATAATCTTACGCATTTTATTGCTTCGGATGCACATAGTGTTAATGAAAGACCATTTTTAATGAAATCATTATTAAATGATAAAAAACTTAAAAATTATAGGAAAGAAATCGCTGAATTGATTGAAAATGCAAAATTAATTATTGAAGATAAAAAATTAATGAAGGAGATTCCAACGCAAGATTATAATCATATAAAAAGATTTGGAATTTTCAAAAAATGAATGAGGGGATTTTATAGGTGGCACAAATTTCTGCAAGATTACGTCTAATTATGTTAGTCATAATAGATTCGGTAATTGTAACGTTTTCTGTGTTTTTAGGATATTTTATATTAGAACCATACTTTGAAAGTTATACTATTGATTTATTAATTTTAGCATCTGTTATATTGCTTATTTCACATCATGCGTTTGCGGCATTATTCAACTTATATCATAGGGCTTGGGAATATGCTAGTGTAAATGAATTGATGTTAGTTGTAAAATCAGTAAGTTCTTCAGTGTTAATTACATTAATTGTTGTTTCTCTTATAACCGGTAGTAGCCCATTCTTTAGGTTGTATTTTATAACTTGGATGATGCATTTAATACTAATAGGTGGCTCTAGATTATTTTGGAGAGTATATCGAAAATATATAATTGGTAGAAATATAAAAAAGAAACCAACATTAATAGTAGGTGCTGGTCAAGGCGGATCAATGTTAGTCCGTCAAATGTTAAGAAGTGCTGACATGAAAATGGAACCTGTGTTAGCTGTAGATGATGATAAAAACAAACAAAAAATAGTTATTACAGAAGGTGTAAAGGTACAAGGGTACATAAAAGATATTCCTGAATTAGTGAAAAAATTTAAAATCAAAAAAATTATAATAGCAATACCTACTCTAAGTGCAAAGAGACTTAAAGAAATAAATGATATATGTAATATCGAAGGAATAGAATTATTTAAAATGCCAAACATTGAATATGTGTTGTCTGGCGATATAGAAGTAAATCAACTAAAAAAAGTAGATGTAGGAGATTTGTTAGGTAGAGAACCAGTGGAATTAGATATGGCACTTATATCAAACGAACTTTCTCATAAAACAATTTTAGTGACTGGCGCAGGAGGTTCTATTGGTTCTGAAATTTGTAGGCAGGTATGCAAATTTGAACCAAGCAAAATAATTTTATTAGGACATGGTGAAAATAGCATTTATCTAATAAATCAAGAATTAACAAAGTTGTATAAAAATAAAATAGAAATTATACCAGTGATTGCTGATGTTCAAAATAAATCGAGATTACAAGAAGTAATGTTGAAGTATAAACCATATGTTGTTTATCATGCTGCGGCACATAAACATGTACCTTTAATGGAAGCAAATCCATTTGAAGCAATGAGAAATAATATATTGGGAACAAGAAATACTGCTGAGGCAGCAATAAATGCTGAAGTAAATAAATTTGTAATGATTTCTACGGACAAAGCAGTTAACCCACCTAACGTAATGGGAGCTACGAAGCGAGTGGCTGAGATGTATATTCAATGTTTAAATCACGAAAATTCTAAAACGGATCTTGTTGCCGTAAGGTTTGGAAACGTATTAGGTTCAAGGGGATCCGTAATCCCATTATTTAAAAAACAAATAGAGGCCGGTGGGCCATTAACTGTTACTCACCCAGATATGACACGTTACTTTATGACGATTCCAGAAGCGTCTAGACTTGTACTACAAGCAGGTGCCATAGCAACTGGGGGAGAAATATTTGTTTTGGATATGGGAGAACCAGTCAAAATAGTTGATTTAGCTAAAAATATTATTCGCTTAAGCGGTAAAAAAGAAGAAGATATAGGTATAGAGTTTACTGGTATGAGACCAGGTGAAAAATTATTTGAAGAATTATTAAATAAAAATGAAATACATTCTGAACAAGTATATGAAAAAATTTATCGCGGTAAAGCAATCACTATTCCAAAAAGTGAGTTAGATGAAGTTATTAATGAATTTTTTACTAACAAAAATGAATCAAAAGAAAAATTAATACAATTTGCTAATAGGAAGTTATAAAATGACACTTTTTTATAGAATCATAGTTTTAATCTTGTCTCTCATAAGCATTGTTTCAATAATGCTAAGCGACATTCAATTACCAAACAATTTAATAGCACTGCCTTTATTATTTATGTGTTTATACTTTTTATTTCCAATGTTTAGTAGATATATGTTTTATAATATTGGAATTACCATTGTAAATATAACAATGTTAATAAGGTATGTCATTTCTCCATTGTTAATGTCTATTTACGGTGTGAATGTTGGAATTGGTATGTCCACATCTCTTGGTTCTCAAACCAAAGCAATTAATTTAATGCTATTTGAAATGATAGTAATTATTGTAACATTCTGCCTTCTATATAAACGATTTTATTCTAGTAAAACTGAATTTAGAAAAATGGAAGCTAAACCTAATTTATTTGGTTGGGCTTATGTACTCTTAAGTTTTGTGGTTGTATTATTCAATCCAGAAGTGCTTGCAAGATACACTTTTATTTGGTCTGCTTCTCAATTGAAAAGTAAAGATGTGGTAGACTCAGTTTCATTATTTTTCTTAATAGTCCAACTTGGGCAAGTTGTAGCTACAATAGGCGTATTAAATTGGATATATAGATTCTATGAATATAACAAAAATATCATATGGTTATTTCTATCATTTATAGTAATAGGAATATCATCATCTTTTATTACTGGTACGAGTAGATTTAGCATAATTTTACCTTTAGCAACTGGATTATTCACTATTTTTATTTTGTATAAAAATTATAGAAAGTTAATTGTTATATTATCGGTAGGCATGTCATTATTATTAATAGCAGTGTCTACTTTGTTAAAACAAAACACGATTGCTACACAAGGAAATACATCTACTGCTAAATCTAGTAGTACATTTGAAAATCTTAATACTGATTTGCAATTATATTTTTCAGGGGTATCAAATGTAGCTCATTCAATTGATACTAGCTATGTTTATGCACCATTTCAATTTGATGCAATTATTAGTGAATTATTTAGGTCAGTTGTGTTTTTGAATTCATTGTTTGGACAACATCAAAGTGCTCTAACATCATTTAATGAAGTTTTTTATCAGAGGCCATTGGTTTCAGATCAAATATTACCAATGATTGGACAAGGTTACTTATACTTTGGTCCGTACTTAGCTCCAATACTTTCTTTTATTAGTATTATCTTAGTTATGGTGTTGGATAAAAAAATATATAAGAGTGACTCAGTATTTAAAATATATATTATGTCATATTTATGTATTAAGTTATCACTATTTTTTATGGCGAATGCAACGATTCAAATGTCATTTTTCACAAATTTCTTTATTATTTTATTGATGATAAGTTATCTTAACAAGAAGTTTATAATTAAGAAGGTGTAGTCCATGAATATTGGAAAAAAAGATGTAGCATGGAGTTATATAAGTTTAGCTATGGTACAAGGTATCAACATTATGCTTTTACCGATTATATTAAAATTTTTAAATTCAGCTGAACTGGGATTATGGTATACATTTACTTCATTATATGGTTTAGCAATGCTTATTGATTTTGGATTTCAAACAGTCATTGCTAGGAATATAAGTTATTTATGGTCAGGCGCTAAAACTGTTAAAAAAGAAGGCTTTGATGAAACTGATGTAAAAGAAAATGGAATACATATTGGATACTTTATAAAGGTTTTATCAACTGTAAAATTTATTTACTACGTTATGGGTATAATAATATTAACTATATTTATGACTTTTGGTACTTTATATTTACTTCAAATTACTAATGGAGAAATTGACTTATATGAAGCATTAATCGCATGGTTTTTTTATATGTTATCTATTGTCTTGAATGTTGCATTTTCTTTTTGGAATGCTATTTTAAAAGGGATTGGCGCTATAAAAGTATATAATCAAATTTTAGTGATTACTAAAGTAACCCAACTTATATTATCAATTTTACTTTTAGTGGTGGGATACGGAATAATTGGAGTTTCATTCGCATACCTTGTTTCTGTAATTGTAAACAGATTACTACAATCATTTAATTATTATAGGTTTACGAATGAAACAAAAGCAACAAGGAAGAAAATAAAAGTTAAATATGATAAGGAAATTTTTGAGGCATTTTTACCTAATACTGTGAAAACAGGCATTTTATCTTTATCTAATTATTTAGTCATAAACTTTCCAATAATATTATGTTCATATTTCCTATCTCTAAATGTCTCTGGGCAATTTGGTTTGATAAACCAAATAATTACATTAATTTTAACTTTATCGAATTCTTATTTTAATACTTATTTATCAAAATTTAACTATTTGAGAGTTAGAAAGCAGTTTGATGAATTACATAAATTATTTACTAAATCAATGGTAACAAATTATATTTTTAACTTTATTGCGTTTGCTTTGTTATTAGTATTTGGTAATTTCGCGCTAAATTTAATTGGGGCTGACTACACACTATTACCAATTGGTCTAATGTTAATTGTAATAGTATATAGATTCTTATATAACAATCAAATTTTGTTTACAACTTTTTTAACAACTAAAAACAAAATTCCGCATTATAAACAGTTTTTAATATCTGCCATTATAACTATTGTTGTACAGGTTGTTGTGCTGACATTCGTTGAATCAACATTATTATACTTGATAATGCCATTACTGATTATTCAATTAATATTTAATAATTGGTATTGGGTCTATTATGTTATTAAAGATGCAAGGGGTGAAAAAAATGAAAAAGCAATCATTAATGAATAAAGCAATTATATTAATGACTACACTTTATCAAAAAAATATTCCAATATTACCGAGGTTAATGCAACAATCAAACCGATTTATATTTGCTTGTGATATACCAAGAAGTGTGAGAATTGGAAAAGGAACAGTTTTTGCACATAGTGGTTTAGGATGTGTTATTCATTCAAATGCAAAAATTGGAGAAAATTGTAAAATCCAGCAAAATGTGACGATAGGTGGGAGAGGAAAACACGGCACACCTATAATTGGTAATAATGTATTTATAGGGGCCGGCTCTACCATAATTGGCGGTATAAAAATTGGCGATAATGCCACAATTGGAGCCATGACACTAGTTTTAAAAGATGTTGATGAAAATGAAACGGTCGTCGGCATACCAGCTAGAGGAGTGAAGAAATGAAATTGTTATTTGTAGTAAATAATTTTAATTTTGGTGGCCCGCAAAAAAGTCTTGTGAACTTATTCTATGAATTAAAAAGTAATGATGTGAAAATTGATTTAATGATATTAAATCAGCAAGATAAATTGACGCATTATATTCCAGATTATGTAAATGTTATTCAAGTTCCAAGTAAGTATTCATTATTAATTTTAGATAAAAGTAACTTATTTACAAATATGATGCGAAATTTAAATAAACCATTGTTGATTTTAAAGACGCTAATTTTTGTAATTAAAAGTCAATTAAAGTTACAGGATAATACTAAAAGCAAACAGAAATTTTGGATAAAGAATAAATGGAATGATGAGGATTTTACAAAACATTATGATTTTGCAGTTGGTGTATCTGGAGGTCATTCAGTTTATTTTATAGAAGATTATATTAAAGCTAATCACAAAATTGGTTGGATAAGGACTGATTATAAAGTATTAAAAAGAGATCATCAGTTGGATAAGCAATATTTCGAAAAAATGGATGGAATGATTGCTGTTTCGAATATGACTGCTGAAAGTTTTGAGAAAATATTCAATATAACCCCTTATGTATACTACAACAGTCTACCGATTAAGTTATATGAAAATATAGATAGTGAGGATTTTGATACAGATTTTGATTATATGAATTTATGTACAATCTGTAGGTTGGACAATGACAAAGGTTTAGATTTACTAGTGGAAGCGGCTAAAATTTTGAAAAACCAGGAAATAAAATTTAAATGGTATATTGTTGGAACTGGAAAACTGGAAGAATGGTTAAAAGAAGAAATACGAAAAAATGGTTTAGAAAAATTAGTTTTGCCAATAGGATTTAAATTCAATACAGGAAACATCCTAAAAAAAATGGATGTTCTTGTACATCCTTCCAGATTTGAAGGTAAGTCAAACACAATTGATGAAGCACTTTATTATGAAATACCGATTGTTGCTACTAACTTTGATACAGTTTATGAACAAATTATCAATGGTGAAAATGGATTCATTACAAATATGAATGGCAGTGAAATAGCGAAGAAAATTATTGAGTTGTATGAAGATAAACAGATTTATACAAAAATAAAAAACAATCTTCATAATAATAGAATAATTCCTAAAGATAAAGGTGAAGAGTTTATAAACTTACTTGGTAGGATTGGAGATAATAAATGACAAAATTGACTATTTTCACCCCAACATATAACAGAGCACATACGCTACCTAGATTATTTGATTCATTAGTTAATCAAACAAATTATGAATTTGAATGGTTAATTGTAGATGATGGATCCACAGATGATACTGAAGAAATAGTGAAAACATTTATAACAGAAAAATTTCCAATTAGATATATAAAGCAAAAAAACGGTGGGAAACATATAGCTACTAATATAGGTTTGAAATGTGCGTATGGAGAACTATTTACTTGCCTTGATAGCGATGATTGGTTTTACCCTGAGGCTGTTGCATTTTTTATTGATCAATTTGCTGAAAATAATGAAATGAATGCTTTAATCTCACTGGATACATTTGAAAATGGAGAAATTGTAGGTGAGAAATTACCAAAAATTGATAATGTAAATTGGGTAGATTTAAGATATAAATATCAAATTAAAGGGGATAAATGTTATGTATTTAAAACAAAAATAGTTAAAAATATGACATTTCCTCAATATGGTGAGTCTATCCATATGCCGCCATCCTATCAACTATTTGATTATAGTAGATACTATAATTTTCATTTATCAAATGAAAAAACAAAATTTGTCGAATATCAAAATGATGGTATTAGTAGTAAAGTGAAACAAAATTATTTTAAATCTGCAGAAAATTATTGTGAGTATAGAAAGTTTGCCAATGATCAATTACCTAATTTAAAAGAAAAAATAAAAAATATTTTATTATTCGATATATCTTGGATTGAATTGAAATTGAATAGCAAATTTAAATTCAAAAGCAAATCAGCATTTATATTATCAATACTCTGTCTACCTATTTCATATGTGATGTATATATACTATAAAAATTATTTTCGAGAGAAGTGAGTATAATGAAAAGTAAAGTATATTTGATTATAAAAATGATGCAAAAACCATATAATTTATTACCGAAAGGAATTTCAAATATTTTATGGTATATCTTTTCATTAAGCGAATCAAAAATTGCAATATTATATCGTTATTTATATTTAACTAAATATGCAAATAGAATTGGAAGGAATGTTTTTATTGGAAAATTCGTTACTATAAAAAATATAGATAATTTATCCATTGGTAATGATGTAAGTATACATGCATATAGTTATATTGATGCATTTGGAAAAATTGAAATTGGTAACAGTGTTTCGATAGCTAATCATACAACACTAATTTCATCTGATCATACATGGGATGATAGGAATACGCCAATTAAGTATAATCCAGTCGATCCTAAAAGGATTATTATTGAAAATGACGTGTGGATTGCTGCTGGAGTAAGAGTACTTGGTGGCGTTACTATCAATAAACGAAATGTAATTGGTGCAGGAGCAGTTGTAAATAAAAGTACTGAGGAAAATTGCGTTTATGTAGGTGTACCAATCAAAAAAGTGAAGGAGATATAAAATATGAAGATATTAATCACAGGAGCAGCAGGTTTTATTGGATCTCATCTTGCGAAAAAATTAATTAGACAAGAGCATCAAGTTATAGGTGTAGATAGTATAAATGATTATTATTCAGTTTCTTTGAAAGAAGATAGATTACAATCAATAGGTAAAGAGAGTTTTACTTTTTATAAATTGAAATTAGAAAATTATGACGAATTATCTAAAGTATTTAGAGATGAACAACCAGCAGTAGTAGTTAATTTAGCAGCTCAAGCTGGTGTTAGATACAGTATAGAAAACCCAAGGGCATATATTGACTCTAATGTTGTTGGTTTTATGAATATTTTAGAATGCTGTAGACATTTTAATATTCAAAATTTAATTTATGCTTCCTCTAGTTCAGTATACGGTGCTAATACAACAAAACCATTTAGCACTTCTGATAACATAGACCATCCGTTAAGTTTATATGCAGCAACTAAAAAATCAAATGAGTTAATGGCACATACGTATAGTCATTTATACAAATTACCTACAACAGGTTTGAGGTTCTTTACGGTATATGGTCCATGGGGTAGACCAGATATGGCACTATTTAAATTCACAAAAGCAATCGTAAATGACGAGGTTATAGATGTTTATAATCACGGAAATATGATGAGAGATTTTACGTATGTTGATGATATTGTTGAAGCAATTAGTAGACTTGTTAAAAAACCAGCATCACCAAATAAAGAATGGTCAGGTGCAAATCCAGATCCTGGTTCTTCATATGCACCATATAAAGTCTATAATATTGGAAACAATAGCCCAGTTAGATTGATGGAATTTGTTGAAGCTATAGAGAATAAATTAGGTAAAGAAGCAAAGAAAAACTACATGGATTTACAACCTGGAGATGTACCTGAAACTTATGCAAATGTTGATGACTTATTTAGAGATATTGATTTTAAACCAGAAACTACAATTCAAGATGGTGTAAATAAATTTGTTGATTGGTACTTAGAATATTATAAATAAAATTAGGGAGATGTTTTTTGATGGAAAGAAATATTGCAGTAGTTGGATTAGGTTATGTAGGTTTACCAGTAGCTGTGACTTTTGGGAATAAACATAAAGTAATCGGATTTGATATAAATGAAGCAAGGATTCAAGAATTAAAAAATAATTACGATAGAACAAATGAAGTAACTGAAGAAAAATTAAAAAAAACAAATATAACGTATACATCAAACGCAGAGGATTTGAAACAAGCTGACTTCATTATTGTGGCTGTACCTACACCAATTGATAAACATAATAAGCCTGATTTATTGCCATTATTAAAAGCGAGTGAAACTGTTGGAAAATTCATTACACCAGACACAATCGTTGTTTATGAATCAACAGTTTATCCTGGTGCAACGGAAGAAGAGTGTGTACCTGTATTAGAAAAATATTCTGGACTTGTTTGTGGTAAAGACTTTTTTGTTGGTTACTCACCTGAGAGAATTAATCCAGGAGATAAAGTACATACTTTCGAAACGATTACAAAAGTTGTATCAGGCCAAACGCCTGAAGTATTAGAAGTAGTCGCAAAGGTATATAGTTCAGTCGTCACAGCAGGAGTTCATAAAGCCTCTTCTATTAAAGTAGCAGAAGCGGCAAAAGTCATTGAAAATACACAACGTGATGTGAACATTGCATTAATGAATGAACTCGCAATCATTTTTGATAAATTAAACATAGACACTAACGAGGTATTAAAAGCGTCAGGAACAAAATGGAACTTTTTGAATTTTAAACCAGGTTTAGTAGGTGGACACTGTATTGGTGTTGATCCGTATTATTTAACACATAAAGCTCAAGAAGTTGGTCACCATCCTGAAGTAATCCTAGCTGGTAGAAGAATAAATGATAATATGGCAAAACATATCGCTTCTAACGTTATTAAAGAATTGTTGAAACAAGGATTAGAAGTACAAGGTGCGTCAGTCAATGTGTTAGGTCTTACATTTAAAGAAAATTGTCCAGACCTAAGAAATACAAAAGTTATTCACATCATTGAGGAATTAAAAGAATATGGACTAAACGTAACAGTGAATGATGTTGAAGCAGATAAAAATGAAGCAGAGAAATTGTTCAATTTAAATTTGAAAGATAAAAGTGAATTAAATAAAGCTGATGTAGTATTATTTGCAGTGCCTCATAGTGAATATTTAACTGAATGTGATGATTATATTAATTTGGCAAAAGAAAACGGAATTATAATTGATATTAAAGGCAATATTAGACATGAAGATATTCAAGCTAATCAAAAACTTTGGAGGCTATAATGTTAAAAATTGTGCAAGTTGCTGCAATTGAAATGACGCATATTAAACTCTTAAAAACTTTGAATGAAACAAGTATTAATAATGGCATAGAAGTTCATTGCGTGAGCACTTTTGGCTCTCAAATAAATGAAGTCAAAAAACAAGGTGTCAACTATCATAATATAAATATTGATAGAAATATAAATCCTATTAGTAATATGAAATCTATTTTAAAAATGGTAAAGTTATTTAAACAAATCAAACCAGACATCGTTCATGTTCATACGCCTATAGCTGCAGTATTAGGCAGAATTGCTGCTAAGATAGCAGGTGTGCCGACAATAATATATACTGCACATGGATTTTATTTTCATGAAGGTATGTCATTAAAGACATATAAATTTTATTTTAATATTGAGAAATTTATTGGGAAATACTTTACTGATTATATATTCACTCAAAGTAAAGAAGACTATCACACAGCAGTAAAAAATAACTTTTTAAAAAAATCGAAGCAAAGTAACTATCTCCACATTAGCAATGGTATAGACATAGATAACCAATTTAATTTTGAATCAATAAATAAAGATAACTTGACTAGTATAAAACAAGAATTAGAAATTAAAGATGGCGATATTGTTGTCACTTTTATTGGGAGACTAGTTAAAGAAAAAGGAATATTAGATCTTTTAGATTCATATAATAAACTGACGTCAAAAAATATTAAGTATATAATTATAGGTGATTTACCTGAAGGTGAAAGGGATAATGAAACACAAAAAGTTTTGAAAAATTATAAAAAAGAAAAAAATATTATTTTTACAGGACAAATTACTAATATTAATGAATATTTAGCTTTAAGTGATATATATTGTTTGCCATCTTATAGGGAAGGTATGCCTAGATCAATCATTGAAGCTATGGCAATGAAAAATGCAATTATTGCAACAAACATACGGGGTTCGAGAGAAGAAGTAATTGATAATGAGAATGGTTTTTTAGTTCCTTTACAAGCAAGTATGTATATTGCAAATAAAATTGAAGAATTAGCAAATGATAATAATAAATTAAAAAAATTTAAAGAAGCGAGCTTTATAAGAGCAAAAAACAATTATAATGAAGTGGATGTTGTCAAAAAGCAACTTGAAATATTTAGTCGATTTGATAAGTAAGAAAGTGAGGGGTCGCACTAATGCTAAAGAGAATGTTTGATTTGATAATTAGTTTAGGTTTATTAGTTATATCTTCACCGATATTAATAGTTTCATATCTATTAATTTCAAAAAAACTGGGGAAACCAGTATTGTTCAAACAAACTAGACCTGGAAAATATGAAAAGCCTTTCGACATTTACAAATTCAGAACAATGACAACAGAGGTAGATGATAAAGGTCAATTATTACCAGATGAGCAACGTATGACAAAGCTAGGTTCTCAAATTAGAAATTCAAGTATTGATGAATTGCCGCAATTAATAAATGTGTTGAAAGGTGATTTAAGCTTAGTTGGACCAAGACCATTACTAATGGAATACTTACCTTTATATAATGAAGAACAAAGAAAACGTCATAATGTTAAACCGGGCATTACAGGTTGGGCACAAACAAATGGTAGAAATGCAATAACATGGGAACAGAAGTTTAAACTTGATGTATGGTATGCTGAAAATCAATCATTTAAACTAGATATGTATATTTTATATAAAACAATAGAAAATGTATTGAAGAAAAAAGATATTAGTTCTGAATCTCATGTCACTGCAGAAAAATTTAGAGGTAATGTTTAATGAAACGTATAATCTTAATAGGAAATGGTGGCCACTCTAAAGTGATTAAAGATATTATCGATGAATCACCGGACTATACTGTCGTAGGATTTTTGGATAATAAGTTCTCTTCGTATGAAGAGAATGGGAATTGTTTTTATGATAATTTAGATAATATAAAATTTTATAGTGAAGATTATTATTTCTGCTTAGCAATAGGTAATAATGTTATAAGAAATAAACTGTTTAAAGAAATGCAACTTCATAAAAATCGATTTCCAGCACTGATACATTCGACTGCGAGTGTAAGCCCAAGTGCTCAAATTGGGTTTGGAACAGTTGTCATGCCTAATGCTGTTATTAATGCAGACGCACGAATAGGTAACCATGTAATAGTCAATTCAGGTTCAGTTATTGAACATGATAATTTTATAGAAGATTATGTTCATATTTCTCCAAATGCAACATTAGCTGGAAATGTTGCAATAGGAGTACGTTCGCATATTGCTATTGGCGCATCAGTATTACCACAAATAAAAATAGGTAGTGATTGTATCATAGGTGCAGGGGCGACCGTTATTAATAATGTTAATGACAAACAAATAGTTGTTGGTACACCAGCAAAACCCAAGGAGGAGTGAGAGTAGTTGACAAATGAACGCGTATATTTATCTAGACCACATATGGGTGGGAATGAACAAACTTATATAGAGAGAGCATTTGAACAGAATTGGATAGCGCCATTAGGAGAGAATGTGACTGAATTTGAAAATAGTATAAAATCTTATATCAATATAGATCAAGCATTGGCTGTTAGTAGTGGAACTGCTGCTATACATTTGGCACTGATAGAGAGTGGCGTAACAGAAGGGGATTATGTATTTTGTACCTCTTTAACTTTCTGTGCAACTTCTAATCCAATCTTATATCAAAATGCTATACCTGTATTCATTGATTCTGAATTAGATTCTTGGAATATGTCTCCTGTTGCATTGGAAAAAGCATTCAAAGAATTTGAAAAAAAATCAATTAAACCAAAAGCCGTTATAGCAGTTAATTTGTATGGACAATCTGCTAAATTAGATGAAATTAAAGCAATTTGTGATTCATATAATGTAACTTTAATCGAAGATGCGGCTGAATCTTTAGGTGCAGAATTTCACGGGGAAATGAGCGGAAGTTTTGGCGATTATGGTATTTTTTCATTTAATGGTAATAAAATAATTACTACCAGTGGTGGTGGTATGTTAGTCACAAATGATAGTAAATCAAATGAACATGCATTTTTCTTAGCAACTCAAGCTAGGGATAAAGCGATATATTATCAACATAGTGAATTAGGTTTTAACTATAGATTGAGCAACATATCAGCTGGTATCGGACGAGGGCAAATGGAAGTATTGGAGCAACGTGTTCAAAAAAGAAGAGCAATTTTTGATAAATATTATCATGAATTGTCAACTATTGAAGGCATCGAATTTCAACCAGAACTACCTAAATCTAAGTCTAACAGATGGTTAACAGCATTAACGATTGATGAGAATAAAACAGGATTTTCAGCAAAAGATGTAATTGAAGCACTTAGTAAAGAAAATATAGAAGCGAGACCTGTATGGAAACCAATGCATTTACAGCCACTATATAGTCAATATGAATATTATTTTGATGGTGTTGACAATGCTAAATATTTATTCGAACAAGGTATATGTCTACCTTCTGGTTCTGATATGGCAGTCGAAGATCAACAACGTATTATTCAAATTATAAAAAGATTGCTAGTCAAAAAGTAAGGATGGGTGGTATATGGAAAGAAGAAAAAGAAAGAAAAATTCGAAAGCAAAAAAAGTTATTCTAACAATAATCATTATTTTAGGGTTATTTGTAATATTTGCAGCAGCGTTTATTTTTTATAAATTAACAGTATTAAATAGCTCCATCAATAATCCTTTGGATAGAGAGCATTCTGAACTGAGAGATAAGCCGTTAAAAGACGGGGAACCTATTTCTATTGCATTGTTCGGTATTGATTCTGATGAGGTTAGAGCATCTGAGAATGGTGGTCAAAGATCTGATTCTATCGTACTTCTTTCAATTAACCCGAAAGATAAAAAGACAGAAATGATTAGTGTGCCTCGTGATACACATGCTAAGATAGTTGGTAAAGATACAGAAGAGAAAATTAATCATGCATATGCATATGGTGGACCGGATATGGCAGTGAAATCTGTAGAAAAATTAATGGATGTCCCTATTGATCATTATGCTGCTATTAACATGGACGGAGTTTCTACGCTTATTGATGAAGTGAACGGTGTAGACGTTGTTAGTAATGGGGATTTTACCAAATCTAATTATTCTTTTGAAAAAGGAAAAAAATATCACATGGATGGTAAAGAAGCTTTAGCATTTATGCGTAGTAGAAAAGAAGCGGGTGCTGGAGGCGATGAAGGAAGACAAGCACGTCAACAACTCGTCATTGAAGCAGTAGCTAAAAAATCAATGAATCCAAGTTCTATTCCTAAAATTAATTCAATTTTTAATGCGGTAGAAGATAATGTTGAAACGGATTTGAGTTTAACTGATTTAAATGATATTCGCTCAGATTATAAAGCTGCGCAAAAAAATGTGAATCGTCATACTTTAAATGGTGAAAATACTTTAGGCGATGATGACCTTTATTACTTCTATCCTGGTGATAATGATCAAATCATTAAAGATTATCGAGACAATTTGAATTTGAAATAAAATTTTTATCAAACGGCAATTGCTATTGTAACAATTGCCGTTTTTGTATGAATTACCCTCATATAACAACAAAGGTAGATAAAAGACTATAATTGCTTTTGCTAACAGTATCTTTTATTAAAATTTTATGAATATTTCTTAGTCAAGAATCATAATTTAAGTTTGTTTTTATATATTAAAAAATAAAAGTAATAGGAGTGTCAAAATACTGCTATACTTCTAACTTTAAGTTATATTGTCTAATGAAATAAGTATGACTATCTGAGAAATAATACAGTCATAGAATAAAATACCCATCATTTCACCGATGAGCATTAACCGTTCGGTTACATTGATATCTTCAGGAAAGGGTGTTACATCTCCACTTGGATGGTTATGTCCTAGCATAATGCTGTTGGCGTTACTGAGCATCGCTGTTTTGAATATTTCTCTGGGGTGAATCACTGTTTGGTTAATAGAACCTATCGATAGTGTTTGAATATGTGTAGGTTCGTTTTTACTATTCATACATATAAGTATGAGATGTTCTCGATCACTGTTTCCAATGAATGAACGCATAATTTCTGCCACATCCTCAGGGTTTGAAATACGAGTTTTTAGATAACTCAATGTATCTGTTTTTATCATTTGTAGTGAAACAATATTGATTTCTTTCATCGTTTACCTCCATATATGGGTTATGCTTTCAAAGTCCATTTCTGTCTTGCTTTTGGATTAAGGGGGTGCATGATTTCATTGGTTACTGGGTTCATGAGTTGTTTCACTTTCTTTTTATGTGGTTTCAACATCTCTAATACCTCATTGACACGTGCTTCGACGACGGGTTTTTTAGCGTAAGCACCCCATGCTAATATCACTTCATCCGATTCTTTCACTGCCTTCATAATTTGAATATCTGTATGATTATCATAGGCATTTTCTAAATGTTTGAGATTGATAGGTGTTGTAATATTAGAGTATAGATTCACAAAATTGATTGAACCAAATTCATCCATTTCTGAAACTTTGTTCATAATGAGCTGAGTTGTTAGGTCGATGTTGAGAATGCCATCATAATGCGGATACATCGTGATTATCGTAATCATTTGTTTTTCACTATCCCATGTTTTCTTAAGTAGATAGCGATGTTGTCGGTCATCACTGAATATGGCTTCGGTTTCTAATGTACTTTTGATTGTTTCCATGTAATATTCACTCCTCTAGTATTCTTCTGGTAATAACATGACGTAATAAGAAAGGTCTACATCATCTTCTCGGATAATGTAGACCTTATTGATATCGATAGACTGTTTGACATTTGCCTTATGCGTTTTGACATACTCAGGACGTTCTTGTTTGTGTTTGATATATAGTTGGTTATTGTGCATATTGAATTGGAATATATGAAAATAATCCAATGATTCCTTGCCTTTTGATTGTGTTTGTTCTCGTCGTGCTACGAGTTGCCACAATTGATGTTGTAAGGTGATAGGTAAGTTGTTATCGATACCGCGGGTAATATATCTATTCATAAGCGTTTTCCTTTCGTTCTGATTCTTTCATCCAAATGATAATTTCACTAAGAATTGTAATGACGAGTTGTGTAATTTTGATGTATTTATGCATATTATTGTCCTCCTGTTAGTAAGTATCGTTGATCCAAAAGGGGCATGACCGTGTTGTGTAGATATAAGAAATCCATATCGTGGTTTTCATCAATATAACCAATGGCTATGAGTTGTTTCTGATGGTAGAGAATGAAAGGGTAGATATTACTTTCGTGAAGTGTATCAGAATAGTAGGTGTAGGTTTGAAGTATTTTATTACTGAGTGGCCCAAGCCTTACATATTGGTCAGGTAAGATATGATTAGCGATTTCCTCGATAGATTCACATTCCCACTTTTCATCTTTTGGCAGTTTGAATAAGTTGGTTATATAGTGCTTGAGTTGTTGTTCTAGTGTCATGGTTATGACCTCCTAATGTATTTGGTTGATGTAGTCATGTGATACATCATTTTGATAATATAAGTTTGAAATACCATTTGTTTCGCTAAGAATCCCACTGAGATACAGAAAAGGTCCCAATTGAAAGTCGTCACAATTGTTGATATGACAAGGAAATCCCGTTATCCCGCTCATTTCTCGGGAAATATAGCTATATATTTATATATCATTTGGATTTGGTGGTGTTATTACGACTTACTTTTTCTTTTTATATTATTTATTTATAAATAATAACGGGATTTTGGGATTACGCTTGCGTAATCCTTCTCCTACATGAAGTTAGCCAATCCCGTTACTATCCCACTTATATTTTGTTTTGGGATGTTCTTTCGTCATATCAATATAAGCTTCACATTGAGATATGACTGGTTAGCGTGTTGAAAAGATTCGTTAGATGGGTGTTATTGAATGACGAAAGGACAGTACATAGATATTAAATTTGAAAGTAGAGTGTTTGAGGCAAAAATAAAGACGAAGTGCTGAGGAGCACTTCGTCTAGATTATTATTATTGAAAAGTTGTTTAATAATTTCATTATTGAGCTTGAGTGTGACATAGAATTGCTTTTTATGATTCTCATCTTTACGAATATCAATACGGTCAATAACCGTTAGGTACAAAGCTTTGAGCTGTGATTTATCCATGGATTCTATATTTTGAAATATTCGTTGTAATAGGGCAGCGATTTGTTTCGTATTATAAGATGGTTTCTCTTGATTTTGTTGCTGCTTGAGTTGATTAATTTGGTTTGCAATATCATTCAGTTGTGTTTCATATTGATGAATGGTTGTTTTGAGTGCAGATGTTAAGTCTGGATTGTCTTCGATGGTTTGAATTAGATTTTTAAGTTTAGTGTTAATTTCATCAAATTGTTGTTGTTTATAAGCAATATCATGGTTAAGTGCAGCTACATCGACTTGATTCTCTTGATTGACACGTTCGACAACTTGTTTGAGAACTTTATCACTTTTGACAATTTCAAGTATTTGGTCCATAACATATTTTTCAATGACATCGGCTCTAACACTATTCGCAGAACATACCTTTGAGCCTTTATTTCGAAAATTACTACACGAATAGTAACGAATACGTTTTTTAGTGCCATCTTTAAGTGTGTTTGTGGTGTTACTCGCAGCCATAGGTGCAGAACATTGGGGACACGAAATTAATCCAGTTAAAATATTGGTTCCTTTACCATGGACTTGTGGTTTTTCACTTACTTGTTTCTTACGTGCTTGCACTTTATCCCATAATGATTGACTAATAATAGGGGTGTGTTTACCTTCGGCGATTACTGGCTTATCATTTAATCCTTTACGTCGTTTATCGTTCCAATCTTTGTATTTCGCGAATTGAATTTTACCAATATAGAATGGATTTGAGAGAATATAAGTAACAGCTGAAATGCTAAATGAATTGCCTTTTTTAGTCACATAGCCTTTGTGATTAAGTGCATTCGCAATTTTACGGTAACCATGACCTTTGGCATAAGATTCAAAAATATATTTCACAATATTGGATTCATGTTGGTTAATCATGAGTTCATGTTTACTGTCAGGTATCTTATCGTAAGCTAGCGGTAAATTGCCTTGATAATAGCCTTCTTGAGACCTTCTCAACTGCCCCATAAATGCTCCTTCGGCGATGTTATTCCTTTCAAATTCAGAGAAGGAAGCTAAAATCTGTAAGAGTAATTTTCCGCTATTTGAGTCGAATTTCATGTTTTCGGACAAGCTAAAGAATTCAACATTTTGCTTGTGTAATCCTTCAACAATCGTTAACAAGTCAGATGTGTTACGCGCTAAACGACTTGTTTTATAAATCATAACACAATCCAATTTACCTTCTTTAGCATCTTTTAACATGCGTTGTAACTCAGGGCGATTCATTGTTTTTCCTGAAACACCACGGTCAGCGTAAATATCAAAAACTTCATATCCGTGGAATTGGCAATATTCCTTTATTTGTGTAATTTGACCATTAATACTAAATTTATCAATGTCTTGAGAAATTGTTGAAACTCTAACATAACATCCTACAGATTTTCTTTTCATTTCTTTCATATTTTTCATCCTTTCATTAATTAAGCAATCGATGATTGCGTAGCTTGTTTTACAATGTTTAGCGGTTCATTTTTGAAATAGATTCCCACAAGGCTTTTGTTTTTAGAAATATGAATTTCATCAATATATGAATATAACATGTTTAACGTGAAGCGTTGTTGAATTACATTTTCAAATGATCTTTGAATTTGTTGCTCATTTATTGATAGTGTTGGTTTTGATTGTTGAAGTAACGATTGAGATTGTTTTCTGAACGTTTCTGCATCGATGGCTCCTTTAGCTAATTTATCTATCAATTGTTCTTGTGTAAGTGTGCTCCTAGTTTCTAGGGCCCTTTGTTTTTTGATCCGTTTTTGAATTACATCGTTGATTTTTAAGTAAAGTTGTTGATTTTGAAAGAAGTCCTGACATGTAGTTAAGACTTGAGTTTCTAGTTTTGGCGCATTAATCCCTTTGAATTCACAGACAAAATGAGATGCATTCATATTTCGAGAACAGACATAGTAACGTAATGCATGGTTCTTTTTTCTAATTGTCATATTGGTAAGGGTTGACCCGCAATAAGGGCATTTGATTTTTTGTTTGAGTTGATTGTCTGAAGGTGTTCGTTTGATTTGTTTTTGCGATCGTAGAGCTTGCGCTTGTTCGTACATATTTGTAGAAACAATAGACGGAAACATGTTGTCATATTGTCCATATTTATTGATAACACGACCACAGTAATTGGGATTCATAATAATATTACGTACTTGATAAGGTTTCCGGTTGAGTAGTTTGTTATCTTCTTCTAAGAACTGTGTAATTTTTTTATAGCCATTACCTTGAAGATAGTAATTGAATACGGCAATTACCGTTGGTGATTCATTCTTATTTATCGTGAATGTACCACGTTTGTAGTGGTAACCAAAGGGGGCGTGTGTAGTTATCAATTTACCCTGACGCGCTTTTTCTTTTATCCCGTTGCTTACTTGTTCGCCAATATTATCAGATTCTAATTCGGCCAAGCTGATGAAAATATTGAGTTTAAGCCGATCGAATGCTTTATCCATATCAAAATAGCCATCATGAACACTTAAGATATGAACATGATATTTTTGGCACAATTTCATAAGTTTTAATGCATTTTTTAGATTACGATGAAGTCGATTCAGCCGATAGCAACATAGTACGTCACATTGTCCTTGTTGAATCAGTTCAGTAATTTGCTGGTAACCGTTTCGCTTATCAGTGCGTCCTGATTGCTTATCGCTATAAAATGTGATGTGTTGAATATTGTGTTTTTCAGCTAATGTCTTGATGGCTTGTTTCTGTGCCGGAAGTGATTGTTGTTTTGTTGTACTTTGACGTAAGTAACCCATTGCTTGTTTCATCCTGTTTCCTCCTTCCACAGTGATAATATATATTTATGAATGAATTTACACATAAGCCCAACACCAATCAGGTGTTGGGCGTTATTATTAGTCATCAGCGTGATTGATTTCTTCAATCACTAAATCAGCGAGTAATGTGATTAATTCGTCCATATTATTCCTCCCAATTAACTTTGATAGTAGTAAAAGTGTTATACCAATATTGGAAACGTTGGAATGAGTTCGATACCTCGTGTTGAGCAGAGTCTGACCAATTTAGGATAATCTTCATAAATGCCCCAAAAGACAATATGTTTAGGTTTGACGTGCTTCAGTTTAATATCATTTATTAATTGGTTATCGTCGTTATAATCTTTTGTGATTTTATAACCATGTTCTTTACAATATGCTCTTACAGTATCAATAGGTTCGTCTAAGTAGGCTTCTCTTTCATCTGTAATATTATGTGCTAATACAATTACATTCATAGTTAATTCCTCCGGTTGATTTAATGAGCTACAAAGCATAGAGCGTTGTAGCGGTATAATATTTAAATTTATAGTTCTAACTCGTCACTTGCTTCTTTTTCTTTCGCTTGTTTAATAAAATTATTAAGCAAATCTGGATTTGTATTATCATCAAATTTAGGTGGTGTGAAAGTTTCTGTATTGGAACTTAAGCCAAAAATAGGGGCAAGTTCTTTATCCAATTTAAGATGATAGAATACTATCGTCTTGGATTTTCCTTGGGCATTTTTTACACTTCGCTTTGTTGTCTGACGACCTCGGTCGGATTGAATATGTCCTTTATCTCGTAGAGCATTGACGACATTTTGCACATCTTGGAACTGATACTCTTCCAGCATATGTTTAAAAACATCTTTAAGCATTTTGACTTGAATGTGGTCGTCTTTCAGCTCAATAAGGCCATAATTTTCAGTCATTGTTGAGAGTTTTCCATTTTCAGCAAATTTCCCACGATTTCTCATGACGAACTGCACAATTACATCGATGGCCTTATCCCCCAGGGACCTTTCACTTACGGAATCAACATGATAATTAATTAGATAATCTCTAACTGCGTTCAAATCGATAGGGGTTGCAATTACGCGTTCCAATATACGGACAGATGTCGTAATGGTGGCGTATCTCTTGAACATCCGGATGCCTGTATTGCTGGTTTCATTTTCTAGTCGTGTTTTGAACCATTGGTGCTCAGTGCGGAACCATTGTATGACTTCTTGTTCACGATTGAGTAGATACTCAGCTACTAAGGGCATGACATGACCATAATTCGCTGATATGCCTTTTTTAATGGCATCTGCATTGTCAGCGCTTGTCGTAAAGGCTTCAGATATTTCGATTGTACGTACATTCAAACCATCATTACGTGCAGATTTATTGAATATACTAAATTCTGATGTGCTGATGATTGACGTACCTGATTGTTTGATGGGTTTAATACCTCCATGAATATTTGCACGTTGACGACCTTGCCCTTCAGATAGACTATACAAAATCTCAGTGAATTGACCCAATCTAGAAGTAGAAAGTTCGTCTAAGACGATAGGCACGCCATAATTATTATTTATATAAGCTTCTAAGGCATTAGGTGTACCGTTCCAAGATCGGAACAAATTTTTGCTTCCCTTATTAGGGTTACCACATATAGAGACGGCTAGAGTAGCAGCCGAAGTCTTACCTGAAGAGGATTGACCTCGGAAACTATAGATGGTACCGGAAAACTCAATTTCATGTAAGTTTTTAAGGTAGGCTGTGACTAATGATGAAACACCAAAAATCACTGCGAGCTCCAGTAACAAGTTCCCTTTTACTTCATCAAGATACATTTGCCACCAGCCTTCAAAAGTGCCTTTAGGTTGTAGATCGTATTGTATATCGCATAGGATTTCTTCATTTAAGGAACGCTGTATCTTTTTAGATACATAAGGTTCATCCAACGATATGATAGGGTAGTTTTCAGTGTTAATTACACCAACACCTTGATACATTGATGATACAGGAGTTTTAGCTCGCATTTGTTGAAGTATAAACCCTAAATCTCTGATATATTTTTCATTTATATTGAATCCAAATTTGATAATGCTTGGAAGCTTTTGTGATGACAGAATGTCAGCTTCTTCAATTAGTTCGGTATTATTAAAATCTGATAAAATAATTTTTTCAACTTTAGTCTCTGGATCTATGAATCTTGCTGTTATAACAATGGGGCTTGATATGAAAACTTTTTTATCCTCATCTTCGTTTTTCTTGGCAGGGATAATTAAAAACCAACCGTCCATAGTCAAAATAGCATTCCCAAGTTTGAAAGGTAGGTTTGAAGGGTTCATTAGAACCCACCTCCTTTCCAGTTACTTTTGTGACGCATTGGATTTGGTCCTGTTTTACGATACACTAAGTTCCCGTTGCTATTCTTACCAATAATGACAAATGGAACATTTGGTGCGTGCTTTACAAAGTATTCAAACCAGCTACCTACTTCTTGCTGTAATTCAGTTGAACATGTCTCAGTTTTTATTTTTAAGTCATGAAATGTAAATGTAGTGTCTTCAGATAGACTGAAAGCAGCACCTAAACGTCTTCTTTTAAGTTCGTTAAACTCTTCACCTTTGTACTTCATAATTATTTACCTCCAAATGTATTAATTTGTGTATCGGCCGAATACATATATAACTATATAGGTAATAGTGTGAAGAGTAAGTCTGTAAAATAGACTTGAAAATTCCATACAAAAACTTTCGTGTAATATATTGACAAAAAAAGAAGTGCCGATTTTCATCGGCACTTCTTTAATAATGATAACTATTTCGTTGTTATAAAAAAATATTCAGATTGGTTATCTTCATCTTTATCAATATCTTCCTTATAATGATAATTTAAAGCTTTTTTTAATTCAGCAATAAGTTTATTGCGATTTTCTTTGGAGTACTTTGGTGGATCTACTAACTCACTTTGACTTAATAATCTAATGACTAAGGCTTTAGGGGCAGATGCTTGAGTTTCTTTTTTAGTTAAATACTTCGCAAGATTTACGTCAATTTGAACACGGCGTTCTTGTTCTAAATAGTCACTATAGTTATAAGATTGAGATGTAGCTAATCTTGCATTAACTTCGTCCTTGAGTTCATCTAATTCATCCATATAGTAATTAATTATATCTATTTTTTGAGCACTGCTAACATTTGGTGCTGTTATTATATCGATAACCTTAGATTTTATACCAACTTCGATATTTGAATCGATTAAGAAATATAAATAGTAATTTGTCATAGCAGTTTTATAATCAATAGGATTAGTAATTTCATTTTTTATAAAATAATATATGTTATTATTAATTTTATTTGTAGATTCTAGGTCTTTTTTATTAACACCATTTTTTAAAAAATGGATATAATCAGAGTTATTCGACAATATATCATGTATAACAAGTTTACTATCATATTTAAATGCATAGAATTTTCCAATTTTAAAATTTTCAGAATCAATACCAAGTGCAAGACAAAACTTTTTGAAATTTGCTGAAAAGTTAGTTTTAGTTGGCACAAATAAATCATGATCTTCCCACTTTTTTTGCTTATTTTCTTCATTTGCATTACTGCATCCATCAAGAAGATATAATTCATATTTAACTATGTCAGTTAAAATCATTGGATATTTTACCTTGTTACGAGTGTTGCGATTATTATTTAATTCCTCATAAGATTTACTTGTTTGACTCATCGCTTCTTTTACTTCCTTTGTATCCATATTTTCAATTATTGATTGTAACTCATGTCCCCAATTGCTATACATTAAATCACTCATTTCTAATTTTTAAATAATTATATCTTAAGAATTGTGAATATATAGAGAGAACATAGGTTCTTGATTTGTTATAATTATTTGTATTAAGTAATTTCGTTATAAAGTGGATTGAACAATATATTGCAGGTCTTTTTATTACAGATAATTACCGTAATAAAGGTATAGGAAGGTTTTTATTGGAAAGATTAAAAAGCGATTATAATGTACTTAATTTACATGTAAATGAGAAGAATGAAGGAGCCATTCGTTTTTATACAAAACATCAATTTGAAATACGATCTAAGGAATTTGAAGTAGAAACTCAAGAATATGAATATTTTATGAAATGGGATAGTAATTGAAATTACAAAAGTACCAATAAGTAATTTTATGTAAAAAGATAACAAATAATATACTCTATCAAGTCCCACAACTTGAGAGAGCTTTTTGTATATATTAAGCATTTATGCTACTAGTTGATATTAGATGTAAAGTATTTATAGTAGTAATATATCGTTTTATCTAGCTGTACGAAAAATCAATTACAAAAAACCCTATCAACAACCGATAAGCAGAACTCGTCAAGAGATGTCAGATAAGATAGTTTTAGTACTCTGTAATTTTAGGTATAAGGTATATTATAACCGTTTTAGCCTATCCATCCATCGCCCACTCATTCTATTCTAGCTTATCCACCCGACGCAATTTTCTGACTCATTCCAGCTTTGCCTATCCACCTATCGCCTTTACATACACACTTCATCTTTAAAATCTAAAATTTCCTTATGCTTATTCATTAACTATTCCTCCATACTCTTCTCATCGTTCTTTTAATTCACACACTCCCTTTTCCCTCGTCACTCAGTCATGGCAGTTTGTAATTTTTGTTCAATTAAGTCGATATGTGTACTGATCAAATTCCGTTGTTCATTCAAGAATTCTAGGTGTGCGCGTAACACGCTTGGGACATCTATTTGGTTTTGATAAAGCATGTCTGTGTTTTTTCGGATTTCTTTTAATGGCATATTCAAATTGCTTAAGCACTGGATAAATTTAATCATTTCGATATCGTCGTCTGTGTATAAACGCTTGTTATTGCTATCTCTGTCGATGTGTTTTAAGATACTCTTTTTCTCGTAATAACGCAGTTTGCTTTTAGGTATATTGCAATAATCTGAGACATATTCAATGTAATATTGTTTCATGTAAGCATATCCTTTCTCTTAAACCAAGGTTTAACTGATATTGTATTCTATATAAACATGAATGAGGAGGAAAGACAATGAAAAAGGCTTTAATTGTTGTAACAAACATTGCGAAATACGATAATTTAGAAAGACCTACAGGTGCGTGGTTCTCAGAGGTTACGCACTTTGCGAAAGATTTCTATGACGCAGGTTATGATGTTGATTTTGTAAGTCCGAATGGTGGGTATGTGCCTCTTGATCCTATCAGTCTTAGCCCTGAAATGATGGGAGCCGAGGACTGGGAATACTACACGGATCATGATTATATGAATAAATTTGGACAAACATTATCTCCAAAAGAGGTTAATCCTAGCGACTATCAAGCCATTTACTTTGCAGGTGGACATGGTGCGATTTGGGATTTAAGAAATAACAAAGAACTAAACGACATTGCGCTAAGTATTTACAATAACCAAGGCGTTCTCTCTTCTGTATGTCATGGTGCGGCTGGTCTACTCGATATTAAAGAAAATGGCGATTATCTCGTTCGTCATAAAGATGTGACTGGTTTTACAAATAGTGAAGAACAAGCAAATGGTACAACTGAATACATGCCATATTTATTAGAAGACGAATTTATTAGTAACGGTGCACATTTTAAAAAAGAGGCTGACTGGAGTAATTTTGCAGTCGTAGATGGTCGCATTGTCACTGGTCAAAATCCCCAATCAGGACATGCAGTTGCTGAAAATGCTTTAAAAATCTTAGCTAATCAATAATTTTATAAAGGAGCGATACACATGAAATCATTAATTATCGGTGCTAATGGTGGCGTCGGTCAACATCTCGTACGTAAACTGAAAGCAAGAGATGTTGATTTTACTGCCGGTGTTAGGAAAGAAGAACAAGTTGAAGCTTTAAAAGCAGATGGTATCGATGCAACTTACATTGATGTCGCAAAACAATCTATTGATGAATTAATAGAATTATTTAAATCGTATGATCAAATCCTTTTTTCCGTCGGTTCTGGTGGGAGCACAGGTGACGATCAAACAATCATTGTAGATTTAGACGGTGCAGTGAAAGCAATTAAAGCAAGTGAACAGATCGATCATCAACACTTTATTATGGTATCAACGTACGACTCACGCCGAGAAGCGTTTGATGCGTCAGGCGACTTGAAACCATACACCATTGCTAAACATTATGCAGATGACTACTTAAGACATGCAAATTTAAAATATACCATCGTGCATCCAGGCGCTTTAACAAACGAACATGAAACGCAACAATTCAATATGAGTGCGCAATTTGAAAATGTACAAAATCCGTCTATTACAAGAGAAGATGTAGCAGAAGTGCTTGTTTCTGTATTAACTGATGAAGTATTACAAGGTTACGAATTCCAAATCATCAATGGTGATTTGTCATTATTAGACGCAACGACTAAATATCTGGAGGAATAATAAATGAATAATCAACAAGTTGTACTTGCAAAACGACCACAAAGTATCCCTCAAGACGATGTATTTAGATTTGAAACAATAGAAACTCGAGAACCACATGCAGGTGAGGTTCAAGTAGAATCCATTTATGTATCTGTAGATCCTTACATGAGAGGCAGAATGAATGATACAAAAAGTTATGTTCAACCTTTCCAAGTGAATGAGCCATTACAAGGTCATATTGTTGGAAAAGTCACACAATCGAACGATGAACGTCTATCTGTCGGAGATTATGTCACAGGCATATTACCATGGAAAAAGATAAATACAGTGAATGGAGACGATGTGACCCCTGTGCCATCAAAAGATGTACCATTACATTTATATTTGAGTGTTTTAGGCATGCCAGGAATGACGGCCTATACAGGATTGCTTCAAATTGGTCAACCAAAATCTGGAGAAACGGTTGTCGTGTCAGCTACATCCGGTGCTGTAGGCTCTGTCGTAGGACAAATTGCTAAGATTAAAGGCGCAAAAGTTGTCGGTATTGCTGGTGGTAAGCAGAAAACAGCATATTTAACAGATGAATTAGGATTTGATGCGGCCATTGATTATAAACAAGATGATTTCACACAGCAACTCGAAGCGGCTGTACCAGATGGTATTGATGTGTATTTTGAAAATGTAGGTGGCGCAATTTCTGATGAAGTGTTTAAACACTTAAATCGATTTGCACGCGTTCCGGTATGCAGTGCAATTTCAGCATATAATAATGAAAAAGACGATATTGGACCACGTATCCAAGGAACGTTGATTAAAAATCAAGCATTAATGCAAGGTTTTGTAGTAGCACAATTCGCTGATCATTTTAAAGAAGCAAGCGAACAACTCGCACAATGGGTGTCTGAAGGTAAAATTAAATTTGAAGTGACGATAGATGAAGGTTTTGACAATTTACCTTCTGCATTTAGAAAGTTATTCACAGGAGAGAATTTTGGTAAACAAGTTGTCAAAGTCGCTGAAGAATAGAGAAGACTATGAAAAATATCATCGTAAGATTCATATTTAGTTTACTGTTTTATAAAAGTGGTGTTTCACACTTTAAAAATAAAGATATTTTTTTAAAAATCGTGCCGTCCTATTTACCTTTCAAACACGCAATAGTTAAGTGTTCGGGCATATTAGAATTTATAATTGTTTTTTATGTACTCGGTGCTAAAAATAGATCACGCGTAAGAAAAGTAGTACAAGGATTCCTTTGGCTCGTATTTCCTGCAAATATTTACGCTGCACGTAAGAACATCTCTTATAAAGATGAAAGAGATAGAACAGATAGTGTTAAGCAGCATGTCATTCGTTTACCATTACAATTTGTCATGGTCGCACTTGCGAAACTATTATAAGACTTATCATAGCCACGCCTGGAACATTACTTTTGTTCCAGGCGATTTTTTAATATTTACACTTAAAATCGACGTATATCAAATGATTCTCTTGACAACGCTTATGTGCTCTTTGTTTAAATAAGCTCATATCAGACATTTACTTTTCAATTTTTCTATAGTGATAAGCTTCTAAATTAAGAAAAGCATAAGTTAATTTGCGTGTATGAGTGTAAGAATAAATAAAATAATTATATTTTCATATAATTTATTATGTGGCATTGTACCATTAATGTAATAATGTGGCCTGTAAGACAAATATGAGGAGGGTTCTATAAGGTGCTTCTTATTATTGAAATTGTTAAAAAAACAAAATGCAATGAACTGACAAATTAAAATCGCTTTAAGTCGTATTCTCAAAGAATCTATAAATCACTCGTATATACACAGCCCCTTACTATCAGTTAAAGTGTCACTTTTCGGTTCTAATATTTATTATTCATAAGATATGCAATATATGATACAATTCATTCAAATGTATATTTGAATGAGGTGCTCTATGGTTCAGACTATTATAACTGCGGCAATACTTTATATTGCAACTGCGGTAGATTTATTAGTGATTTTATTAATATTTTTTGCTAGAGCAAAGACTAGAAAAGAATATAGGGATATTTATATAGGTCAATATCTAGGATCGATGATCCTCATATTAGTCAGTTTATTTTTAGCTTTTGTGTTAAATTATGTTCCAGAGAAATGGATATTAGGTTTATTAGGTTTAATCCCCATCTACTTAGGTATAAAAGTTGCTATTTATGATGATTGTGAAGGTGAAAAAAGAGCAAAAAAAGAATTAAACGAAAAAGGTTTGTCCAAATTAGTAGGGACTGTTTCTTTAGTGACAATTGCAAGTTGTGGTGCAGATAATATTGGTTTATTTGTCCCTTATTTTGTAACATTGGATATTGTTGAATTACTGACTACCTTAATTGTATTTTTAGTTTTAATTTTCTTTTTAGTATTCACAGCACAAAAACTAGCTAGAATTCCTGGTGTGGGTGAAATTGTTGAGAAGTTCAGTCGTTGGATTATGGCTGTTATCTACATAGCATTGGGCTTATTTATTATTATTGAAAATGAAACCATACAAACAATATTTGGATTTATATTATAAATTAAGGTGTGACTTAATATGAGTAACAATAAAATTTGTGACGTCATTTGTGTTCATGAGGAAAAAGTGAATTATGCTTTAAGATTTTTAAAAGAAGAAAAAACTCAACGGCTTATCAATACATTATTAAAGATAAGTGATGAGAATAAGCTGAAAATTATATTAGCTCTAATTAAAGAGAAAGAATTATGTGTTTGTGACTTATCTATAACATTAGGTTTGAGTATAGCTTCAACATCACATCATTTGAGAGCGCTGTATAAAAGAGACGTGCTGGATTTTTACAAGGATGGGAAAATGGCATACTATTATATCAAAGATATAGAAATGAAATTATTATTAATAAAATGTATGACTTAAATATAAAGAAACGCTCACATTAAACGAGCGTTTCTTTGAATTCTTGTATTCTTTTTCCAATTTCATCTCTAACACGTTGAAATACTGGCCATTCTTTTCCTGCTGGATCATCAAAGCTCCAGTGTTCTTTTTTAACATTAGGTGGTAATATAGGGCAATTATCGCCTGCATCACTACATAATGTTACGACCAAATCTGATTGTTTTAAAATATCATTATCAATCAAGTCTGACGTATGGTTTGATATATCAATATCTACTTCTTTCATAGCTTCTATTGCTTTAGGATTAACACCATGCGTTTCTATACCAGCAGAATAGACATTCCAATCTTCACCCAATATTTCCTTTCCCCAACCTTCAGCCATTTGGCTACGACAAGAGTTACCAGTACATATAAAATAAATTGTTTTCTTATCCATAATTAAAGCCTCTTTTCTTAAAATATGATTAGTGTAAGGTATAAACCTAAGAGTGTTACAAATAGGACTGGAATAGTAATGATAATTCCAGTTTTAAAGTATGTTCCCCACGAAACCTTCACACCTTTTTGTGTTAAGACATGTAGCCACAATAATGTTGCTAAAGAACCAATTGGCGTAATTTTAGGTCCTAAATCAGAACCTATGACATTCGCATAAATCATACCTTCTTTTAATATACCTGTAGCACTAGATTGACCAATCGCTATTGCGTCTATTAAAACAGTAGGCATATTATTCATAATTGATGATAAAAAAGCTGAAATAAAGCCCATGCCCATAATACTGCTGAATAATCCATGGCTTGAAATATTGGATAATACATCAGCTAAAATTGTTGTGATTCCTACGTTTTTTAAACCAAATACAACTAAGTACATACCAATAGAAAATAGAACGATATTCCATGGCGCACCTTTAATCACTTGTTTTGTATGAACTGCTTTTGATTTATGAGCTAATATTACAAAGATAAAAGCAATAATACCAGCAATAATTGATACAGGAATTTGGATAAACTCGCTAACAAGATATCCAACGAGTAGTACTGCTAATACTATCCATGAAAGCTTAAATAACTTAGAATCTTTAATTACACTTTTAGGATCTGATAGATTTTCTGTATCGAACGTTTTAGGTATGGATTTTCTGAAATATAGCCATAATACAACAATACTTGCAAGTAAAGAGAATAGATTGGGAATCATCATGCGACTTACATATTCAATAAATCCAATATGGAAGTAGTCAGCAGAAACGATATTAACCAAATTACTTACAATTAGTGGAAGAGACGTAGTATCTGCAATGAATCCACTTGCAATGATAAAAGGAAAAATGACTTTTTGATTAAACCCTAAATTTCTTACCATAGCGAGCACGATTGGAGTGAGAATTAATGCAGCTCCATCGTTCGCAAAGAAAGCTGCTACAATAGCGCCTAACAACATAATGTAGACAAACATTTTAAACCCATGACCATTTGAAGCTCTGACCATATGTATAGCTGCCCATTCGAAAAATCCAATTTCATCTAAAATTAATGAAATGAGTATAACAGCGACAAAGGTTAACGTCGCATTCCAAACAATCCCTGTAACTTCAATAACATCCGAGAGACTGACAACGCCTGTAATAATAGCGATGATAGCACCAAACAATGCTGTAATACCAATATCTAACCCCTTAGGTTGCCAAATAACAAACATGAGAGTTAAAAGAAAAATAATAATCGCTAGAATAGTCATTATGTACATTCACCTGTCTTTATCTTTTTACACATACATTGTTGAGTAGGAGAGCTAATATAAGTTAATTCATTGTTGATTGAATCTAAGGACTTATGATTAAGTCGGTACATGTGCTTAGTACCGTCTTTTCGTGTAGATACTAATTCATTATCTACTAGAATTTTCATATGATGACTTAATGTAGGTTGTGAAAATTGAAAATACGCTAATAAATCACAAGCACATAATTCACCGCAAGATAATAAGTCTAATATTTCTAATCGACTTGGATCCGATAAAATTTTTAATTGTAATGATAGTTCCTTATAAGACATATGGATGTCATCCCTCCTTTATTATAGATTATCATCTATATAGACAAATATCTATATAGATAATACTTTTTGCAATAATACATTTAATTAAAACCTTGTTTTAAACATCGACGACAAGGTCTAATGTAGGACGTGGAGACATCATTTTCGGAATGATATAAATAAATCCATAAATGGAGATAAATCGAAAATATTTATACCTCTAGGGGGTATGTGTTATAGTATAAGTATAGCTAATATAATATTTTCATAAATAGGAGGGGTTAATTTGAATAATAATGGTGAAGAGCATAATCATCAAAATCACATGAATCATTCCAATCACATGCATCATGATAACCATGCCTCACATCATCATAGTGGCCATGCACATCATCATGGAAATTTTAAAGTTAAGTTTTTTGTTTCATTAATTTTTGCAATACCTATCATTCTTTTATCGCCAATGATGGGTGTTAACTTACCTTTTCAATTCACATTTCCAGGTTCTGAATGGGTAGTGTTAATATTAAGTACAATTTTATTCTTTTATGGTGGTAAACCGTTCTTGTCTGGTGGTAAAGATGAAATTGCTACAAAAAAACCAGGCATGATGACCTTAGTTGCCCTAGGTATTTCAGTAGCTTATATTTATAGCTTGTATGCTTTTTATATGAATAACTTTAGTAGTGCAACTGGTCATACAATGGACTTTTTTTGGGAATTAGCAACCTTAATTTTAATTATGCTATTAGGACATTGGATAGAAATGAATGCTGTCGGAAATGCTGGAGATGCTTTAAAGAAAATGGCAGAACTGTTACCTAATAGTGCTATTAAAGTTATGGATAATGGCCAACGCGAAGAAGTTAAAATATCAGACATCATGACTGATGATATCGTCGAAGTAAAAGCCGGAGAAAGCATTCCGACAGATGGTATTATCGTTCAAGGACAAACATCTATAGATGAATCCCTAGTCACTGGAGAATCTAAAAAAGTACAAAAAAATCAAAATGACAACGTCATCGGGGGTTCTATTAATGGGTCTGGAACAATACAAGTCAAGGTTACAGCTGTGGGAGAAGATGGATATCTTTCTCAAGTTATGGGACTTGTTAATCAAGCACAAAATGATAAATCTAGTGCTGAATTGTTATCTGATAAAGTAGCGGGTTATTTATTCTACTTTGCTGTAAGTGTTGGCGTGATTTCTTTTATTGTCTGGATGCTCATTCAAAATGATGTTGATTTTGCATTAGAACGTCTTGTAACTGTGTTAGTCATTGCTTGTCCACATGCTTTAGGCTTGGCAATACCTTTAGTCACTGCACGTTCTACTTCAATTGGTGCACATAATGGTTTAATTATTAAAAATAGAGAGTCTGTAGAAATAGCTCAACATATCGATTATGTAATGATGGATAAAACTGGTACTTTAACTGAGGGTAACTTTTCTGTGAATCATTATGAGAGCTTTAAAAATGATTTGAGTAATGATACAATATTAAGCCTTTTCGCCTCATTAGAAAGTCAATCTAATCACCCATTAGCTATAAGTATTGTTGATTTTGCGAAAAGTAAAAATGTTTCATTTACTAATCCACAAGACGTTAATAATATTCCAGGTGTCGGATTAGAAGGTCTAATTGATAATAAAACATATAAAATAACAAATGTCTCTTATCTTGATAAACATAAACTTAATTATGACGATGACTTATTTACTAAATTAGCTCAACAAGGTAATTCAATCAGCTATTTAATTGAGGATCAACAAGTCATTGGCATGATTGCTCAAGGAGATCAAATTAAAGAAAGCTCAAAACAAATGGTAGCTGATTTACTATCAAGAAATATTACACCAGTCATGCTTACAGGTGACAATAATGAAGTGGCACACGCTGTCGCAAAAGAATTAGGTATTAGTGATGTCCACGCACAACTCATGCCAGAAGATAAGGAAAGCATTATAAAAGATTATCAAAGTGACGGTAATAAAGTCATGATGGTCGGAGACGGTATCAACGATGCGCCGAGTCTTATAAGAGCCGATATTGGTATAGCAATTGGTGCAGGCACAGATGTTGCAGTAGATTCAGGTGATATCATACTTGTTAAAAGTAATCCATCAGATATTATTCATTTCTTGACCCTTTCAAATAATACTATGAGAAAAATGGTGCAAAACTTATGGTGGGGTGCAGGTTATAATATTGTTGCTGTACCTTTAGCAGCTGGTATTTTAGCATTTATCGGCTTGATTTTATCACCTGCAATAGGTGCTATTTTAATGTCATTAAGTACGGTTATTGTTGCAATTAATGCCTTTACATTAAAATTAAAATAAAAGATAGGAGTTTTATTATGATTAAAAAATTATTTTTTATGATATTAGGATCATTACTAATATTATCAGCTTGCTCCAATAATGATGAAAAAGATAAAGACACTAATGACCAAAAAAGTGAGAGCCATATGAAGCATAATGATGAAAGTAAAGTTCCTGAAGGTATGAAATCGACTAATGAGGGTGAATTTAAAGTAGGAGATAAAGTAACGATTACAGCAGGGCATATGCCAGGTATGAAAGGTGCAGAAGCTACTGTAAAAGGTGCGTATAAAACATATGCTTATGTTGTAAGTTATAAACCCACAAATGGAAATGAAAAAGTAAACAATCATAAATGGGTCGTAAACGAAGAGATCAAAGATGCACCTAAAGATGGATTTAGTAAGGGCGATACTGTTAAATTAGAAGCAAGTCATATGTCTGGTATGAAAGGTGCTACAGTCAATATAGATAACGTGAAAAAGACTACTGTTTACGTAGTTGATTACAAATCCAAAGATAATGGTAAAATCATTAAAAATCATAAATGGATGACAGGAAATGAACTGAAAGCACGATAAAAATCTAGTTCTAGATTGAGAAATAAATAGATATAAAGATATCCTCCTTAATCAATAATTTAAATAACTTATTATTGTTAAGGAGGATATTTTTTAGTGTGTAAATTAAAAAGAATTTTAGAAGAATAACATTTATCAAAAAACTGTTCATTACCTTATTAAATGAAATTATATAATTAAAAACCGCATCATTAACCGATACGCAGAAGCATATCATAAGTGATAAGGTTTCTGATAAACTTTCGGCTTATCAGTGAATTTGTTAAAAAGCATATTTAATTTGAGCTGTTTTTGTATAATTTTATCTAGGTGTTGCTATTCTATATCTAATATTTCTATGTTTTCTTTTATTGATCTTATTATGATAGTTATTTTCTTTTTACTTTACAGTGTCGAAAGTTCCTATAGATCCGCAAAAATTAAACCAAGATTTATTTCACTCGTAAGTGATAATGTAAATCTTGGTTTTTTGATTATAATTCGATTTTAGTTTCATAGTCTATAGCTGTTTTAGGGCCATTCCAAATTTGAACCGTTCCATCATCTTTAACTACGATAGTATTAGCTCCTGCACCGGGTTTATTATTAGCGCTAATTGTCCATTCTGAACCATTGTATTCAGGTTCTTGAAATTTTAATAAATCTGCATTCCCCACTTTATTTATAGCTGCAATAGCATAATCAAAAACGTTATCTCTAGTTACCTTTTGTTGATTCTTTGCAGTTTCGTGGGTTGTAGTTTGCGTTTTTTCTTGACTATTACTTGGACTTTCATTTGATTGATTCTCATTATTAGAGGTTTCACTAATACTTCGAGAGTTACTTCCAATATTTTCTTTTTGCTTAGCCAGTAATTTATTTTTTTCAAATTCTACTTCTTGATATTTGTTGTAACAAAAAACAACAGGTGCTAATATGCCAAAAATTATAATTATCGCAATTTTAGCTAGTGCTTTTTATTTTATTGTTTCTCCAGGTTCAGGAACTTCGCCACGAGCAGCTTTTTTGTATATTTCTTGTTGTTTTTTATATGATTCATCATAGTCATATGTATTATCTACATTATTTTTATTCTTAGTCCACTCTTCAACCATTCTATCTGAAGATGGCTGTAGTTTACCTTCATCAACTAATTTTTGAGCTTCTGGTGTTACTTCACTAGTTGAGATAAATCCATCTCCGTTTGTATCAAATCTAAGCACACCATTAGGATCATTTTTATCCGTACTTTTTTCTTGAACTCCTAGGTTATTGCCATGTTGTGCTTTTTCATTTGTTGCTGTAATTGTTTGATTATTAATCTGGTTTTGATTTTCATTTTCTGTAGTTTTGTTTTTATCGATTTTCTTATTCTTCTCATCCTCTAGCTTAGCTTCTTCTTTTTTAAGTTCTAAATCTTTGTAACTCCCATATGCAAATACAATAGCAACGCCCAATATTACAACTAATAAAATAACCACTAAACTTGCGAAAACTTTCTTCACATAATCATCCCCATTCAATAATTATTTTAAATTTATATTAATATATTTCGCTACGCTTTTCTATATAAATTTTAAAAATTAATATAGAAAAGACGTATTTATAAAAACAATTGTTTTGCTAGATAAATTTAGATTCATTTAATTTTTTAGATTGAAAAGTATGTTTAAATATATAGAATTAGTTTTGATATGACTATTCTAATGAAAACTCAAATCTTTATTAACTTGCGTGAAATACTTAGACATCAATAGAAACACTTGATAATTCGTATAAAGATGATTATGAAGAAGGTAGTTTTATTAAAAATATAGGTGATTTTTATAAAGGTAAAATTGTTGTGTTTAAAAAATATACAATAATCCCCTGTTAACCATATGATTAACAGGGGATTGTTATATGTTGAAAATGATTATGATTCTATATGTTTTTCTCTTTGTGCTTCGAATTCATCTAGTAATTCGCGTGCTTCGGCGATAGATTGTGTATTCATTAATTGATGTCGTAGTTGACTCGCACCTTTAATGCCACGCACATAAATTTTAAAGAATCTGCGTAAACTTTTGAATTGTCGGTCTTCATCTTTGTCATATTTTTGGAATAATGATAGATGTAATCGTAATAGACCTAATAGTTCTTCGCTTGAATGTTCGCGTGGTTCTTTTTCAAAGGCAAATGGATTGTGGAATATGCCTCTGCCAATCATCACACCATCAATGCCATATTTTTCAGCGAGTTCAAGTCCAGTTTGTCTATCCGGAATATCGCCATTAATTGTTAATAAAGTATTTGGTGCTATCTCATCACGTAGTTGTTTAATCGCTTCTATTAATTCCCAATGCGCATCAACTTTACTCATTTCTTTACGTGTACGTAGATGGATCGATAAGTTCGCGATGTCTTGTTCGAAGACATGTTTTAACCAATCACGCCATTCATCTATTTCATAGAAACCAAGACGTGTTTTAACACTTACCGGTAGACCTCCCGCTTTCGTTGCTTGAATAATTTCAGCGGCCACTTCAGGTCTAAGAATAAGGCCAGATCCTTTACCTTTTTGAGCAACGTTTGCAACAGGACAGCCCATATTTAAATCAATACCTTTAAATCCCATCTCCGCTAAACCAATACTCATTTCACGGAACTGTTCAGGTTGATCGCCCCAAATATGCGCTACCATAGGTTGTTCATCTTCACTAAACGTTAGGCGACCACGCACACTGTGAATACCTTCAGGGTGACAAAAGCTTGCAGTATTCGTAAATTCAGTGAAAAACACATCAGGTCTCGCAGCTTCACTAACCACATGACGAAAGACAATATCCGTCACGTCCTCCATAGGTGCCAAAATAAAAAATGGCCGTGGCAATTCACTCCAAAAATTTTCCTTCATAATATATTTAAACCTTCTTCTTTATTAGTATCTCGCATTTTTACGCATAATGATATTACCACAAAGGGGGGAGATATACAAAGTGAAGTTGACTAATTGTAGAGTGTGAGAGGGGTGTATGATTTAATGATTGTACAAAAAATCCCTTCAAAATTGTTCATTGTAACAACTACTTTTATATACGATGAAAGATAGACTCAGGTAAAACTGTTGATAATAATTTTGAAAGTCTATTAGTATATTTAATTTATTTGTTAAAATAGCGATAAGTATAAATTAAATATTTAAGGATGGAGTCATATGAAATATTTAGTTAAAGATACATTATCTTCATGGTTATAAATCGAATCTTTAAGTCCGGGAAAGGTAGAATATACGACAGAAGATACATTATCTGAAGAACATTTTAAGAATGGTAATAAGCAAACTCAGTTACAAACTTTCAATGAATATTTTGATATTTGGAATGAAGAACGTTTTGTTATATCAGATGAAAAGAGAAAAAGTGGGGAAATAATCTTTAAGTTCTATAGAAACTGTTTTCGTTATAACGAAATTAATTTAAGGATTCAAGATATTTTTAATAGCCATTCTGAAATTTTTAATCCTAACTCAACACATTGTTATGGTTATACATTTAATACTGATGAGAATGGCTATATTTTAATGGATAGTATACACATTCCAATGATTATGAGTGCTTTAAAGGAAATTGAAAAAGATAAAAATGCTGATATTGAAAAAAGGTTTGAGGATTCAGTAGAAAAATTTAAGCAAAAAGTAAATGAGATTTTAGTCGATGAACCTATCAATGAACGAAAACTTAATCAAATAGATAAAGTATATGATAAGTATTTTTCAGTTTTACATAGTGACAATAGTGGCTTGTTTCCTAATTATGTTGCAATTGAATTTATTGGAAAAGATGAATTACCAAAACCAGAATTTAACAGTTTCTTTATTACAGATATAGAAATGGCTAGAAAATCTCCTAATCAAACGTTAATTAAATATATAGAAGGCATAGATGAGCAACAACGGGTAGAAATTGATGAAAATAAAGAAGAAATTGAGAAATTTCTACATCCATCAAATCTTCCTGACGGACGTTGGCCTTCCCAAACTGAACATAGACTTTCACTAATGCAACAAGTTGCAGTTAATCAAATAACAAGTTGCAGTCAACAAATTAATTCAGTTAATGGCCCTCCTGGAACTGGGAAGACTACACTATTAAAAGATATTTTTGCACATTTTGTAGTTGAACGTGGTAAAGAATTAGCTCAATTAAGCCACCCTAAACAAGCATTTAAATCAACTAAAATACATGAAACTGATGAGAAACCGGTATATTTACTTAAAGATTCGATTGCTCGATATAAAATGGTTGTTGCTTCAAGTAATAACGGAGCTGTTGAAAATATTTCTAAAGATTTACCTAAAATAGATGAAATAATTAGAAAACCAAAAGAATGTGCGTTTCCGGAGTATGAAACAGATTATGCAGAATTAATAGAAGAATTACAGGATTTTGCTAGTATAGCGAATGATTTGATTGGTGAAGATGCGTGGGGATTATTCTCTGGTGTATTTGGAAAAAATGAAAATATTAATAAAGTATTAAACCACTTGTTAAAAAATGATCAAGATAATGTGGGACTTGCTAAGTTACTTCAAAATGAAAATAATCAATTAAGTAATGAAGATATCAAGAAAGAATGGAAATATCATAAGAAAGCATTTTTAGATGAATTAGAGAATGTAAAAAAATTAAAAGAGAAGTCTATTGAAGCATATAAGGTATACAAAAAATATGAAAAAGCTTTAACTGAAAATCAAAATTTAAAAGTAAGAGAACAAAAATCAAGTGAAAAATTAGAGAAAATAGAAGATGAATTAGAAGAATATAAAGAAGAAATTAATCAGTTAAATAAACAAATGAACGATAAAGATAAACAGATTGATATAATAAATGAATATTTGCATACATCTGGACAACATAGATTAATGAATAAGATAAAGTCAATGTTTAGTTCCGAAACTGATGAAAAGTACCAAAAATATTTAGAAGAGAAAAAGCAAATTTTAGAGCGAAAAATTGAATTAGAAAAATATAAACAAGATAAAGAAAATGATATTGCTAACAAATCTAAAGAAAAGGATTATTTAAATAACGAATTAGCAAAAGTTTATAAACAACAAAAAAGTTATAGTGAAGTTGTTCAAAGATATAATGAATTCTGCACTCAGACTAGTATTGATATGCCGACAAAAGATTTTTGGAATAATGGGGAGGAAATTTATGCTAAGAGACAGATATCAAATTTATGGACAAATGATGAATTACAGTATAGACGAGCTATGCTTTTCGTAAGATCAATGATATTGCACAAGTTATTGTTGATTGCCAATTCTAAGACCATATTTGCAAATTTAAATAACTTTAAAAATCGACGTAAATTAATAGATGCCAAGCCTGAAGTAGTATGTAACGCATGGAATGTAATACATTTAATATTCCCAATTGTTAGTACTACGTTCGCAAGCTTTAAGTCTATGTATCATGGCATTCCAAAAGATTTTATTGATTATTTGTTTATTGATGAAGCAGGTCAAGCCGTTCCACAATCAGCGGTTGGAGCATTGTACCGTTCCAAAAGCGTTGTGGCTGTTGGAGATCCAATACAAATCGAACCAGTAGTAACATTAGAAAGTCATCTTATTGATAACATTAGCAAAAGTTATAACATTCCAGAACGATTATTATCTAAAGAGTCTTCTGTTCAATCTGTAGCCGATTATGCTAATCAATACGGATTTTGGAAAGAAGATACTTCAGAAGAACAACAAAAAACATGGATAGGTATTCCTTTGTGGGTACATAGACGTTGTTTAAATCCAATGTTTACAATTGCAAATCAGATTGCTTATACTAACAAAATGGTATTACCAGAATACATGCAAAAGCCAGGTAAAGCAGGATGGTATCATGTTACTGGAAAAAGTATTAATAAACAATATGTAAAAGAGCAGGGTATTAAAGTAGTTGAATTACTAATTAATGACTGGAAAGAGGCGCTAAACAATAATGAAAATGAACCGAGTTCATTTGTAATATCGCCGTTTTCAGCTGTTCAACAACGAGTAAAAGCTTTAGCTAAGAAAGAATTACCTAAATGCTTAAATATAGAAAAAAGTAAAATTAATAAATGGATAGATAAGTCAATCGGAACTGTTCATACATTTCAAGGTAAAGAAGCACAGAAAGTATATTTTGTAGTAGGTACAGATAATACACAAGATGGGGCAGTAAATTGGTCATGCGAAAAACCTAATTTGCTTAACGTGGCGGTCACAAGAGCTAAAAAGGAATTCTACGTTATAGGAGACTTAAATAGAATCCACCTCAAACCATATTATGAAATTATATATAAAGAATTGAATGATATATATGAAGTTCACTAGTTATGCTAAAATGAATTGAATAATCTATTTACTATAAGTTAAATAGTGAAGGGTTCATTAAGGAGAAAAAATGAAGAAATTTACGCCTGAAAAGATAAGTGAACAGTTTTCTAAATTGTTGTTATTAGCAGTTAATATTTGTATTGGTCTCATTGCGATAACACTTGTTATATTTTTATTTACCGAGTGTTTTGGTTTCTTTCAAAACTTATTTTTACAAGATAAAGACTTGAAATATAGCCAAGTTATTGAAGATTTATTGGTATCGTTCATGTATATTGAGTTTATTCTACTCATTATTCAATATTTCAAACACAATTATCATTTTTCGTTACAGTACTTTATTTATATCGGTATTACAGCGATTGTCAGAATTATTATAGTAGAACATAGCGATGCTACTGAGACAATCTTGTTAGTCGCTAGTATATTTATACTAACGATTTCACTATACTGTTTACGAAAATTTACGATTGATTAAAATCAAATACTAAACTTTAAGAGGGAAGCATGTGTGAACGCACTGTTCCCTTTTTTTATTTATAAAAGGGAATGGAATAATTATGACTTATTCTTTGGAGTGTTTTTCGTACATGGAATTGAATTATGCAATATCGTTTCAGTAATATCGTAAATATGTAGTAATTAAATATATAATTATTTGTATAAAATGGATGAGTTATCCCTTTGATATAGTTATTTTCTATACTGAATTATTAGAAGGTATAAAAAATTATGTAAATTGTGCGTCAGTTATTTTTCGATAAAACTAATTGTATCCTAACTTCTTATGAAAATAGTATTTAAAACAACTAAATAAAGTATGGTATTGCAACATTAATGCATGTAAAATGTATATTAAATGCATGTTATTTAAAAATATAGGGATGTACTATGAGATGTATGATTATGAGTTAAAAGAAGAGAGTGCAATAAGTCATCAATCTATCGATAAAACATGGATTGAATTTTATAATGAGTTTGCTATGAAGTTATTAAAGTTTCGTGAGCATCGAGAACAATTAATTCAAAATGTAAAAAAGGCATATCAGATTGCTGATATTAAATTGCCTACTTTAGAAAAGGATAATCAATTAATAGATATTGATCCTTTTACTGTACTTGCATTATTTAATAAAAGTTCTTTAAAAACATCAAATAAGATAAAAATTGCAGAAGCATTTTCAAAGATTTTAGAAATTGAAGCCAAGGTTCCTAAAGATTTTGAAGGGATACCAACGGTCAATAATATGAATGCTACTTTTTATGATTTTATAGGTCTACGTAAAGATAACGATATTGATGAGTTATGGTCATTATTTGAAATTGCAATAAAATATTCAATTGAAAAAAGTGAATATAATAAAGATCAATTTATACGTTATTTTGATTTCATTATAGATAAGAGAGGAATAGGAAATAGTAAATTAACAAACGCTTTATTTTGGATTTCACCTGAAGATTATTTAAACCTTGATAAACGAACGGTTTGGTATATTTACCAATCAGGAAAAGTCCCTGAAATGATTATTAATCAGTTACCTAATGTTTCAACTTATCTGAGTGGAAAAGATTATTTAAAAGTTATCGATGTTATAAAGGAATATTTATCTAGTTCTAAAACCGTATTGAATCAGATAGTTGATTTAAGCTTTGAAGTTTGGAGATATTCCGAAGAAATAAATGAACTTAAGAATAAAACATCTAAAGTAGTGGCAGGGTCAACTGATACAGATCAAGATATTCCATCTAAAAATCATTGGATGTTATGTTTAGATTCAAAAGAAAGAACTTGGGATTGGTTCTATGATAATGGATGTATTTCTATAGGATATAATGAACTTAATGATTTATCCAAATATTTCAAAAAAGAAGAAATAGAAAAGAAACTTCAAAATACTTATGGTGATGAACTCAATTATACTAACGTTACTAATACCATTTATCAGTTTATTAATGAAATGGCTATAGGTGACATAATATATGTAAAAAATGAGCAAGATATGATACTTGGTTGGGGAATTGTTTCTTCAGATACTAAATACGTGCTTGATAAAGAATTTTCTAATATACGTTATATTGATTGGAGAAACAAAGGTGAATGGAAAAGCGATCTTGAAACTACAGATAAAGTATTAGATGATATTACCCCATATAATGAACTTATTAAAAAATTAAACAGGTTATTCAATCAAGATAGTATGAATGAAATTAATTCTGTAAAGGAAAATTATCCTGTTTATGAAGTTACAGATTTCTTAAATGAAGTGTATATGAATGAAGATGAGTATTATAGATTAATTCAGTTATTGAAAATGAAGAAAAATGTTATATTGCAAGGCCCTCCTGGTGTAGGGAAAACCTATACTGCAAAGCGTTTAGCGTACTCTATGATGGGAGTGAAAGATAAAAGCCGTGTTAAAATGGTTCAATTTCATCAAAGCTACTCGTACGAAGATTTTATTATGGGGTTCAGACCGTCTAAGAATGGATTTGAATTAAGAAATGGAATCTTTTATAATTTTTGCAAACAAGCTGAGGAAGATAGCGAGAATAGTTACTTCTTTATCATTGATGAAATCAATCGTGGGAATTTGAGTAAAATATTTGGGGAGCTATTTATGTTAATTGAAAATGATAAACGAGGTGCTGAGCTCGAATTATTATATGCAGATGAGAATTTTTCTGTTCCACCAAATATTTATATCATTGGTATGATGAATACTGCTGATCGCAGTTTAGCAATATTAGATTATGCGCTTCGCAGACGTTTTGCTTTCTTTGATATGACTGTATCGTTTGATAATGTTGGATTTAAATTGTATCAAGATAGTTTATCGAGTAAAAAATTTGATGCTCTTATTCAATGTGTTCAAAATTTAAATCTTGATATTGTAAACGATGATTCACTTGGAGAAGGATTTACAATTGGGCATAGCTATTTTAGTAATTTAAGTTATGTTACTGATCTTATACTATCTAATATTGTAGAATTTGAGATCATACCTCTAATTAAAGAATATTGGTTTGATGAACCGTCTCAAGTAGATTTATGGACTGATAAATTAAGGACCTCGATAAAATGATAGAAATAAGAAACATTTATTATATGTTGACTTATGCTTTTTCTGTTTTGAAAGAAAATACTTATGTAAATGTCATCGCAGAAGATTTTGATAATGCTAATGAGTTATATACAGCTATTTTAATAAAAGGTGTTTCAAATCAAATTAAGCGTGGTTTACACTATGAATATATTGAAAAACAAGAAGCATTAACAATGGTTCGAGGAAAAATTGATATATCAGAGTCTATTAGTAATTTGGATATATTAAATAAGAAACTTAGTTGCGTATATGATGAATATTCAATAAATAATTATTTAAATCAAATTATTAAATCAACAATGTTACTTCTGATTAATGAAGATATCTCAAAGGAAAGAAAAAAGAAATTGAAAAATCTATTGATTCATTTCAGTTCTGTTAATCAAATAGATTTAAGCAGTATTAATTGGAATATGCGTTTTACACGGAATAACAAGACATACAAAATGTTAATTGCCATATGTAATTTAATTGTCGAAGGTCTTTTACAATCAAATAACGAAGGAAATAGACAAGTACTGGATTTTAAAGATGAACAACGTATGTCACACTTATATGAAAAGTTTTTATTTGAATATTTTAAGAAAACTTTTCCACAATTGAGTGTAACTGCAGCACACATACCATGGAAATTAGATGATGATGAATCCTCAATGTTACCAACTATGAAAAGTGATATTATGATCTCTAATAAAAAAGATTGCTTAATCATAGATGCTAAGTTTTATAAAAAGTCCTTACAAAACTATTATGATACTTATAAAATACATTCTGCAAACCTTTATCAGATATTTACTTATGTAAAAAATCATGCTTTTTATATAAGGGAGAAAGAAGTAAATACAAATGTATCTGGCATGCTCTTATATGCTAAAACAGATGAAGAAAAGACACCTGAAAATAAGTTTCAAATGAGTGGCAACCTTATTAGTGTTAAATCATTAGACTTGAACTGTGAATTCTCACAGATTAAAAAACAATTAAATCAAATTATTATGGAACATTTTGAAATATAAATGTTTGATACAGTTATACTGTTTACGAAAATTTACGATTGATTAAAATCAAATACTAAACTTTAAGAGTGAAGCATGTGTGAACGCACAGTTTCCTTTTTTAGTTTAAGGAACTGATACGCTTAAGATAAAAGATATGTGTGATTCACTTACAGTCTATGTAATAGTCGATTATGACGGAGACTTTTTAACAACTCACATTATATAGCTCAAACAATCATATCAAATAACTGTTGCTATTCTAAAAAATCATGGTATTATAATCATAACTTCAAATACTTTCGTATAAATTCATACGTTTATGTATGAGTTCGGCGAGAGTGTTTTTTTATTAATAAGGTTTCTTATCACGTGCTTTAAAATCAAGAAAGAAACTATGAGGTATTTGAATTATGGGCGAAAAACAATGGATTACACCCAGATCATTTTTATTTAATATATTAAATGGATTAGCGATAGCAATCGTTGTAGGTATGCTTCCTAACGCGATTTTAGGAGATTTGAGTAAATACTTAAGTCAGTATAATGAGATATTTTCAAAAATAGCAGTTGTAGTTCAAGGCATTCAATATTCGATTCCAATTTTAACGGGTGTCTTAATTGCGATACAGTTTAATTTAACACAATTACAAACAGCTGTGGTTGGTGCAGCAACATTTGTCGGTTCTGGTGCAACGACAATTACAAATCACCAATGGGTCATTACAGGTATTGGAGATTTAATTAATACCATGATTACCGGAGCGATTGCAGTAGGTATTATTTTAATCATCGGAGATCGTGCAGGTAGTTTAAATATGATTATCTTACCCATCGTTGCCGGTGGTATTCCTGGACTCTTAGGATTATTATTACTGCCTTATACCAAATTGATAACAGTGGGGATAGGTAATGTTGTTAATAGCTTAACAAATACACAACCTATCATTATGACAATTCTAATTGCAGTGATATTCTCTATTCTTATTGTGTCACCGATATCTGCGATTGGTATTGGTATTGCCATTGGTATTTCGGGGCTCGCAGCAGGTTCAGCAGCTATAGGTGTCTCTGCCAGTGCTATTATGCTAGCGCTAGGGGCATGGCGTGTTAACAAAGTAGGTGTCCCGATTTCAGTGTTACTTGGTGCCGTTAAATTAATGATGCCGAATACCATTCGACATCCTATTATATTTTTACCAATTACTTGTACCGCTGCAGTATCAGGACTCGTAGGCGGGTTGCTTAATATTAAAGGTACACCTGATTCGGCTGGATTTGGTTTAATTGGATTAGTAGGCCCAATTAAATCATTAAACTTATTAGGTACTAGTATGGGTAGTGGCTTGCTACTGGTTGCAATAACTTATGTCATCGTACCAATCGTATCAGCGCTCTTTTTCAATTATCTGTTTGTGAAAATATTGAAACTCTATAAACCAGATGTATTTATTTTTAAATAACTTTATATAAGCCAAAGGCAATTTCTATGAATGAGATAGAAGTTGCCTTTTTTCTATATAAAATGACTATTTCCAATATATTTTAGGGTATAGTTTTATTAATAAATAAATAATCATAAATAGTTTAAAAGTTCAGTCTGATTAGAACATTATTAATCGTAGTTACTAAATTAATGAGAGGAGAAATATGATGGAAATTAATTTAGAACACCCAGTGTATAAAGTTCAAGTTTCAATGAAATTACTTACATCTCAAGGCGTGCCCGGGACACTATATTTACTAAAAGACATGATTTATTTTGAAGCAGATGGATTATTGAAGGGTTCAGAGATTAAAAACGAATTTCACTTTAATGAAATGAAGAGTTTGAAATTTGGTTTATCATTTAGTCCGTATAGAATAGTAATAACCGAAAACAATAATGAAAATTGGATATTTGATTACGTGTCACGTAAAGAAGGTAAAAAATTTGTAGAATTATATGAGGCTATCAAAGAAAGTAACTCATAGATAACGCGCAATAGTAAAAATGCCAATTCACCTTTAATGATAGGTGGATTGGCATTTGTTTTATATGATGACTTTCTACAACTCACACTACTAATCAGTCTCTTTTTCGTTTCTTACAGCATCGTTTAACAGGTTATCCCAGAAGTCTTGGAATTGCCCGATTGAGATGCCGTTTTCATCTTTTTGTGTTCCGACAAAGTCGCCATGGTCCCAATCGTGTTGGACAGGTGTGACTTGCCATACGCCTTTTTGAATTTGATCTGTAGCATCGACATATTTTTGATTAGATGGATGTTGTGCCGAAACTACTGATACTAGACCGTCATTTTCTCGCCAAGCTTTATCGTCTAATTTACCAATTACATTGGTTGTTGGTAAATATTTAATATTCATATGACTATTACGATGATGGATACCATTTTTATCTGGGTCAGATGATTCGCCAGTATATGTTTTATAAACTATATTTGGATTGAGTGACGTATGATTATTCAACTCTTGTGCACCTTCAGTTGTTAAATCATAGAATCCATTATCTTTTGTCTTCCATAAGTTACTATTTTCAACGCGTTTCACGTAGTCGATATAGGTTTCATCAGGTCTCTGTTTTAATCCCCATTGAGTTAAACCAAGATCGGCACGAGAGAATTTATTACCTTGTGATTTCGCAAAATCATAAACAGCTTGTCTTACAATCGCTTCATTACCTAGTAAATCAGAGGCGTGTGTACCATTATGAGGTGACGCTAACGTAGTAATGGAAGAAATCATGTTATCTTGTCCACCTTTATATAATGGTGAAATCTCACCACCATGTTGCTTTTGATATTCGATTTCTTCAGGATTTCCATTACGTAACATTTCTTCTAATAAACGAACGGTTTGTCCACCCATACTATGACCGATTAAATGAATTTTCTGACCTGGTTTCCAATCTCTATAGGCCCCTGCATAAGACTTGCCATAACGTTCATGACCATATTTAGCTGCATGTGCCGCACCATAATCTACAGTGCCACCTTTGATATAGTAGTACAATTCAACCGCACGATCATAGTTACTACCTAATGCACTTACACTAGCTTCACTCACGTTATAACCTTTTGCACGTGCTTCTTGTGTGATGTTAAGACGTTCGCCACCCCAATAATTACTATCTCCTAAACCAGGTCCATTATCAGCTGTAAAACCATTAAATCCATGAACAAGTAAAATAGGGTCATGATTTTTATATTGTTGTTGAGGCGCTACATTATTCGTCTGATCTTTAGTAGGTTGAGTAGCCTGTGCTTTGGATTTGTTGTTATGTATGGCTACCGCATTTTTAGTTAATGTATTTAGACCATCTTTAGATTGATCATCGTCATTATCTGCAGGTGTACTATCTTTAGTCGCTTGTTTATCTAGGTTATCTAAATTGATATGGCTCTCAGTCGATGTTGTTTGATCTTGTTTAGATGAATCTAGTGAATGAACTGGCACCTCTGGTGAAGCACTAGCATCTTTAGTCGTGATATGTTGTGTTGTAGATGGTTGTTGTTCTGATGAGGACTTTGAAGGTGTTACATTTACATCTTTATGTGAGTCAGTCTGCGGACTCTCTTGTGTATTTGGCTTCTCTTGAGTTGAATCTTGTGCTACTTGTTTATCTTTTTGAGGATTGTCTTCAACAGATTCTTTAGAAGACTGTTCTTGTTTATCTGCTTTAGATGTTATATCTGACTTTGATGGTACAAGTTTTGAATCTTCATTACTATTAGATGTTTCATCAATATCTTGCTTTGAATTAGTAAGTTCTTGTTTGGTTTGAGTTGATTTGTCATTTGAAGTTGTTTTCTCATTTGATTCGACTTCAAGAGATTGTTCTGAATTGTCTTGAGATGACGTTTGATTTGTATCATTTGTCTTTGTAGTTTCATGTGAAACGTCATTATTTTTATGATTGAGATTTTTATAGTTTTCGTTTGTTTGATTAGTTGATGTATCCTGCATGTTGTCAGTATCTTGATTTGACGTTTGTGTCGAATTAGATTCAGGACGTTCAACACTCGTATTATTTGTATCAGAATCTTTCGCTTTTGTAGATTCTAAATTTTGTTGTTGCGTTTGATCAGAGTTAGATGATTCAGTTGTTTCTTTAACATTTTGTATAGTAGTTTGATCTTGTGGTTCAGTTTCTGCTGCTTGTGCAGATTCCGCTCCAACAAATAACATAGATGCAACGATGATGGAAGATGCACCTACACTCAACTTACGAATACTATAAGAATTCTTTCTGTTTTTCATGTTATTAGCACCTCTATCTGTTAAATCTGGATTATGACCAACATTTAAAAATAAAATGCCGACAGATTAACAACGTATTTCAGAAAATCCGACGACACCCCGATCATAAATTAAGATTATGAACGTAATATAAATTTCTCTTTACAACTTCTTAAAGTTCCATCAAACAAAGGTATGTGTGAGCAACAATACACTTTACTTATTGTACAAGTTTTTGTACAATTTCGTTAAAAGGAGGTACAGATTATGGCAATAGTATCGTACTCAATAGCTAGAAAAAATTTTAGAAGTTTAATAGATAAAGTTAACAATGATTCAGATGCGGTGACTATAACAACTAATGATAGTAATGCTGTATTGATTTCTGAGTCAGATTACAATGCGATGATGGAGACATTATACCTCCAACAATCCCCTGCTAATGCCCAACACTTGGCTAAATCTATAGAAGATGCTGAGCGTGGAAATACAATAGAGGTAGATTTAGAATCATATGAGTAGATTAAATATTTTATTTACACCTGATGCATTTGAAGATTATAAATATTGGCAAATTCATGATAAAAAATTATTAAAAAAGATTAACCAATTGATAAAATGTATAAATCGTAATGGCCCACTCGAAGGTGAAGGAAAACCTGAAGCTTTGAAAGGTAATTTTAAAGGATATTATAGTAGAAGAATCAATTTTGAACATAGGTTAGTTTATAAAGTACATGATTCAGAAATCATTATTGTTTCTTGTAAATATCATTATTTTAAATAATTTACTATGGTCTCTAAGCAACAGATTGATATATTTGAGTTCAAGGGAGAGAGACAGAAATAATATTTTCTTAAAATTTATTTCGTTGTCCCACCCCGGCAAGGTTGACTAGAAATGAAAAAGCTTGGTACATTAGACCGTCTTTGTAATTTATTACTTAGACGGTTTTATGCATGAACTTTAGTTCATGTATACCTCTAAAGCTTAATTTGAACACATGAGTCAATACGCATGTGTAAGTCATTCTAATTTCTATAAGAAAAAGAATGACTTTACAGTCAACTACTGCCTAAACATAAATGTAACTTGAAGTATATATTTATGTCCTAGCTTCTCTTTTATATATGGAAGGTATAATATTAACTAGCTCAAAGACGTTTATGATACGTTGGCTTTAGTGACATATCCGTTTTCAATTGCAAACGCAATATGACCTTTGCCTACTTTATAACTATAAATGCCATCGCCTTTCTTTTTAGCAGGTCCTGTTAATGGATTTTGATAATCATAGTTATTACCATATTTTTGTTTCACTTGTTTTAAGCTAATTGAGTTTGGTTTTACTTTAATATCTACATTGTTTGCTTTGTGATTTTTATACTGTTGGAATGTTTGATCATAAATGACTTTAGAATTCGTTGGTGCTTGATATTTACCGCTAACTTTAACACCGTTGAACTCTAAATTATCCGCTTTTAAACCATTATAGAATGATTGGCTCAATACAAAGTTACCTCCTGAAGCAGTGTAACCGTTATATTTATACCAATACTGTGATGACGCCGCGTGTGCTTGGTGAGATGATACATTATCTGTAGAAACGCTTACTCCTAGTGCTGTGCCTAATACAATACTTCCCGCAACAAAAGTTTTAGTTAATTTCTTCATAAAGCATCACTCCTATATAATTTTTGGCAGTGAGAACGCTACCAACTTTAAAGTACAACAAATTTATAAAAGATTCAAATTTAAAGTATAAAATGATTGTCGATTTTAGCAATATAACTATTAATTTAAAAAATACATTTTTGCATATACGGTATAAATATAAATAATTTCTGTTTGTTGGCCATATTTTTATAAAAATATAGTATAATTATCTCGTATAAAGAAGTAGTAATAATATATATTTGGGAATTTTTGAAAAAACATTAAACAAAGGGGATTTATCATTGAAGAAATTTTTATTTTTAAGTGGAACAGCATTATTACTTTTGTCAGCTTGTAACAATGGCGATTCATCTAGTGATTCAAAAGGAGCATCGAAAGTAGAAGATACACAAAAGAGTGAAGACAGTAAAAAAGGGAACGATTCTAAGTCATCATCAAGTAAAGAAAGTTCAAACCAATCAAGCAAGTCTAAACAATCATCTGCGAATGATATTTCGAATCTATCTGAAAAGGAAAGAATAGCGTTAATCTTTTTATCTAACGAATCAGGAGAGTACACTTATACTAAAAATGATATATTGACAGGTAGATATACTGAAAATAATTCACAAGGAAAAGAAACAAAAACTTTGACTGAATTAAAAATAAGTAAGGACGGTCAACAAATTCCGGGTGCACCTGCAGGCATGAAATTTTATAATGTTACACCATCAAAGGTTATGGCCGCTACAATTATTGGTATTAGTGATGACAAGATATATATCGGTGTTACTCAAAGTCAAATTCCTTCATATAAAGATGCATTAAAAACTGGTGAAGAACACGATACGAAAGATGTTTATAATAAATACAAAAGCGATAGTGCTTTAAAAACAATAGCTGATAAAATTAGCTTATACGATAAGATGCCTACTTCATCTGACGACGAAAGTGATGATTCAAGTTCAGACGACAATAGTTCATCTGATAGTAGTTCAGATTCTGAAGAAGTGACACGTGATAATGTCATTGATAAAGTAGAATCTTACGAAGGTGAAAAGTTAGATACAGATACGTATACATTTAAAGAACCTGAAAAAACAAGTGATGGTAAATGGGGATTCTCATATGATGATAAAGACGGTAATTTAGCCGGCTCATATACTGTTGATACAGATGATGGTTATGTGACTAAATTTGATGAAAATGGTGACAAAATCGGTTCAGGATATTAGGACTTGAATTAAATTAGAAAAGTTCGCTAAATTTGTAAAACTTTGTGTAAATATTGATTGTTAATAAGATATAAAAATAACTCCCAGCCGCGATAACAATCGCATGGTTGGGAGTTGTTTTTGTATTATGAGTGTTTCGTATTTTTTTGCCAAGGCATTGGTATGTGTAAGTGCATTAAATCGAATTTTTTAATGAGTGTACCAATAATAAAGGCGAGTACTAGACTTGTGATAGCTACGGCAATAATTGTAATCGCTGATGAAACTGGATTGTTAAAGTCAAATAAGACAATCGCACCTGCGATAGGTGTTGCCATACCAGTGACACCAATTTTCAGTCCACTAAATGCAATAATACAAGCATTGACCATACCAATAAGAGCATTCGTACCGTATAAAACGGGCGCATATCTTACGATTAAATCAATTTGTGTTAAAGGCTCGATAAATACTGCAAATCGATTTGGTTTTTCGCCAATTTTCAAAATGTTGAATAATGTGAAGTTTACAAATGACGCACCTGTACAAGTAATAGCACCAATGGCCATTGGGAGTCCTGTAAGGCCTAAGATACTTGCGAGCATCATTGAACTTAATGGCGTCATACTTGTAACTGGAATAATTAAGCCTAAGATGATCGCTAGAGCATATGGACTACTGTCGCCAACTGAGTTCACGGCACCTGCAATTTGATTTAATACGGCTGTAACTCCTGGATTAATCAGTGATGCAAGTCCATATACTAATGCCGGTGCAATGAGTATCACTGCGATTAAATCTAAACCTTCAGGCACTTTCTTCTGAATCAATTTAATAATAAATGCAACTATATATGAAGCGATAAATGCTGGTAATAAACTGAAATCCTTTAATACAAGACCGACGATAATAGCGAAGACAGGTGATACACCTAAATTGATACATGCGAGGATACCTACTGCAATACCACCTAGACTACCCGCAAGGTCCCCGATGTCTTGTAAGAATTTAATATGTAAGATACCACCAATTGCATAACTTAAGAATGCTTGAGGTAGGAATGTAGCACAAGCAGCACCAGATAAAGCTTGTAAGCCTTCCTTACCGTATGGTGCGAATTTAAGGAACAATGTCATTTTGACAATTGTAACATAATGTTCAAAAAAATTAAATCGTCCACAAACCATTATTAATCAATATTTAATTTTTTTGAAAATTCAAATGAAATGCCTCTAACCTCCTTTGATAGACACGTCGAGGGAATGTAAATGAAACAATATACTTCAATATTCAAAATAATATTTTTAACAATATAGACAAAAAAGATGGCAATTTACATGAATAAAATGATGATTTGGGGTATATAATAAACACGTAAAGAGGGGGAGATAGTCATGAAATTTTTTAAACTAGATTATCAACATCATAAAGATATTGTAGATGATAATGTGTTAACAATGTTTGTGCTTGCAAAAGATAAAGATGAAGTGGAAGCATTCGCAAAGAAATTAGGGTATGCGGTCGAAAATATTAAGAAATTAACTGAAAAAGAATTCGAACATGAAAAAGAAGTGACAGAACATTATAGATTAGAACATGCAGATCAATATTTATAATGTTGTAATACGATAATTGAGATATTAAAACGAGGAGCTGTGGATGATTGATCTACAGCTTTTTGAATATAAAAAAGAATCGATGATGAATAAGATGAATTCATTAAAAGGGTGTGTTACATCATGTATATTGGTAAGCATTCACAAATCAATGATTATGAAGAAATAAAACGATTTATGCAGCACAACAATTTTGCGACGATCGTAACGAGTAACGACGTAAAACCCATCGCGTCACATATTCCAGTGATGATTTCAGAACAAGATGATCAATTAGTGATTACAGGACATTTAGCAAAACAAAATGAATTGGTACAAACGATAGAACATAACGCACATGTATTAGTGATTTTCCAAGGACCAGACGCCTATATTTCCTCTACATGGTATGAAACAGAAGACGTACCGACATGGGATTATCAAAGTATGCATGTATATGGTGAAGGACGATTATTGAATCAAGATGAACTAGTATCTGATTTGAAACAATTATTGAATCACTATGAAGGTCACAAAGATGATGGTGCAACTTGGAATCATTTATCAGAAGATACTAAGAAACAAATCAATGGAATTGTCGGATTTCAAGTTAAAGTGAATGACATAGAAGCGGCATATAAACTTAGTCAAAATAGAAGTAAGCAGGAAAAAGTAAATATTGTTAAGCAATTAAAGACGTCGGGCAATCAAAAGGAAAGTAAAATTGCTAATGAAATAGAGAAATATTAAGACATTATTTTATAGAATTCATGAATAACATAAACTTGGGAGGATTAGGTAGCAATGAGAGAAATAGACAAATTAGATAAAGGTATGCCGTATCATTTTGATGATGAGGAAGTGGCGGCACGTAAAGCTAGAGCAGCACAATTATGCCAAGAATTTAATGCCATTCCTGCTACAGAACCGGCACAACAAGAAAGTAAAATCCGCCAAATATTAGGCTCTGCTGGTGAAAACATTTCATTCCAAGCGACATTCAATTGTGATAACGGGAAAAATATACATGTCGGACATGACGTCTTAACAAACTATAACCTTACCATTCTAGATATAGCGCCAGTGAATATTGGGAACCATGTGATGATAGGTCCTAATGTCGATATTTATACTGTTAACCATCCATTAAGCGCAAAAGGAAGACGAGAGTATTTAGCTCAAGCAAGTCCTGTAAATATAGGCGACGATGTTTGGATAGGTGGCAAAGTCACGATTACTCCAGGAGTGACTATTGGAAATAATGTAGTGATTGCCTCAGGTGCAGTAGTCACAAAGGATATCCCAGATAATACCCTTGCGGCAGGTGTACCGGCAAAAGTCATTAAAGAATTAGAAGAATAGCAGTTTGATAACTGATTGATAAAACAAATATATGAGAATGAAGTACTATACAAATGGTGTATAGTACTTTTTTTTAAAATATCACTCAATGTGTTATTTTACATTTTATAAAGTAATAATGATGTATTATTGTCTAATTTTTTAAAATTTTCTTGTTATTTACATTTTTCCTTTACAAAATATAATGTATAATAAATAAAAAATAACTAGGAGAATAAACAGACATGATGAAAAACAAATTGACTTTAAAAGAGAACATTTTTATCGGATCAATGCTATTTGGTTTATTCTTTGGTGCTGGGAATATTATTTTCCCAATTCATCTTGGACAAACAGCAGGGTCAAACGTATTTATTGCCAATTTAGGCTTTTTAATTACTGCTATTGGATTACCGTTTTTAGGTATTATTGCTATCGGTATGTCTAAAACAAATGGTATTTTTGAAATTACATCAAGAGTTAGTAAAACATATGCATACATATTTACGATTGGTTTGTATCTAGTCATTGGGCCATTCTTTGCGTTACCTAGGTTAGCAACAACATCTTTTGAAATTGCATTTTCACCATTCATTTCACCTGATGTTGCGAAGATTTACTTACCGATCTTTAGTATTATTTTCTTCTTATTAGCTTGGTTCTTTGCGAGAAAGCCGTCTAAAATTTTAGATTACATAGGTAAATTTTTAAATCCAGTCTTTTTAGTTTTATTAGGTATTGTTGTAGTCTTAGCGTTCATCCATCCATTAGGTGGGTTAACGAATGCGCCTGTGAGTGCAGATTACGATAAGAGTCCATTACTTAAAGGATTCATTGATGGTTATAACACGTTAGATGCATTAGCATCATTAGCCTTTGGTATTATTATTGTATCTACGATTAAAAAGTTAGGTATCACAAATCCTAACAGCATCGCCAAAGAAACATTTAAATCAGGAACTATCAGTATTGTATTAATGGGGATTATCTATAGTTTACTTGCGTTTATGGGTACAATGAGTATCGGTAAATTTAAAGTGAGTGAAAATGGTGGTATTGCATTAGCTCAAATCGCGAGACACTATCTTGGAGATTACGGAATTATCGTATTATCTCTAATCGTAATTGTCGCATGTTTAAAAACAGCGATTGGTTTAATCACTGCTTTCTCTGAAACATTTACAGAGTTATTCCCGAAACGTAGTTACTTAATGTTTGCGACAGTGGTAAGTATCTTAGCATGTATTTTTGCTAATGTTGGTTTAACTAAAATCATTATGTATTCAACGCCAGTATTGATGTTCATTTATCCATTGGCTATTACAATTATTTTATTAACTTTAGTAAGTCCATTATTCAATCATTCGAAAATTGTATATCGATTTACGATTTTCTTCACAATGATCGCGTCATTTATCGATGGTGTTAAGGCTAGTCCAGAGCCATTTTTGAAAACATCATTCGCTAAATTTATCATTTCATTAGGTGAAAAATACCTACCATTCTTTGATATTGGTATGGGTTGGATTCTACCGGCATTAATCGGATTTATCATTGGATTGATTGTTTATAAAATCCGCTCGAATAAGTCAACGACAACAGAATAATTGACTATATAGCGTCTATCTTACATTTGAGATAGGCGCTATTTTTTAAACAATGACAGAGCGACAGCGTATGACTTAAATAAATATTTATTTGCGCTTAACAATGAGTTAATAATCATTAATTACGCTTAATCTAAAATAAAATAAGGGATGGTTAATATGGAAATTGTGAAGTCAAAGCAAGATTTATATCGAATCATTGATGACGCGGACAAACAACATACATCCAATATGTTGTTATTGATGATATTAGGAACGATATTTTTAGATGCATATGATATTACCATTTTAGGAACGATGACAGACCAAATCACGAAAGAATTCAATTTATCTCCAACCATGCTGTCATTCGTGATGACATCATTACCTGTAGGTGCATTGATTGGTGCGATTTTTGGAGGGACGCTCGCGCATCGATTTGGTAGAAAGCGTATCCTTTCAATATCATTGTTAATATTAATGATTACGTCTTTAGGTGCAGCATTTTCGCCTAATATTATGATCTTATTGATATTTAGATTTCTGATGGGCATTGCGATAGGTATGGACAGTCCAGTAGCGTTTACATTTATTGCAGAAATTAGTAACAAAGTCCAACGAGGTCGTAACGTTAACTACTGGCAAGTCGTATGGTACATAGCGATTGTGACATCGTCGTTAGTGGTCATTGCATTTTTCTTAATGGGAGCAGGAGAAACATTATGGCGTATGGCAGTTGGATTTGGTGCTTGTATTGCTTTAGTGCTATATATCATGCGATTAAAGTATTTACAAGAAAGTCCGACTTGGATTATTGATCACTTTTCACTTGAAAAGGCGACACACTATATTCAGAAACATTACGATGTGCAGTTGAAATTAGATGAAAGACAAGGAGAACATCAATCAAACGCACAACAACAATCATATAAAGTACTACTTAAAAAACCATATTTAAAGAGATTAACACTAGCAACAGTGATATCAACATTACAAGGTATGCAGTACTATGCAGTGGGATTATATATTCCAATTATTGCTAAATATATGATAAGTGAGGATAAGTTAGGGGTCTTATTTGGTACAGCAATTGTCAATGTTGCTGGTATCATCGGTGCGTACTTAGGTGCACAGTATACATATCGTCTAGGTACAAGAAAACTTACAATGATAGGTTTCGGTATTGTCTTATTTGTTATGATTGTAACAGGCCTATTTTACAATAACTTACCAATGGTGATTAATACATGTTTAATTGCATTGTTTTTATTCGGACATTCAGGTGGACCAGGAACGCAAGGTAAGACGATTGGTGCATTATCATTCCCAACACATTTACGTTCACAAGCGACAGGTATTGTGGAGTCAGTGAGTCGAACGGGTAGTATTATAGGAACGTTTGTATTTCCGATTATATTAGCAGCAGTCGGATTAAACCAAACGATGTTATGGATTGGTCTCGTACCACTAATCGGTCTTGTCATTACATTTGTATTGAAATGGGAACCGGTTGGTAAAAATGTTGAAGATGAATAATTTAAGTATAGGCTAGAAAGTGAATCAATGAGAGTATAATTGTATCAATCCACTATAAAGGTTGAAATGACAAAGGTTATAGAACTAAGGGTAAGACTTCCGTATGTCTGAAGGTAGACAAACGGAAGTCTTATTTATTGAGTATTTCTATATAACTTCCCCTCCCCTACTTCCCCTTGAATGTTCAAACATGTCCTTTTATATCATTTGTTTATCGTAATAATTCCAATTAATAAAAATATACACATTTTAATATATTTTGTAACTTTAATTGTGTTAATATTTAGATAACTTAATAATCAGTCATAATTAACTTTCATATGTAAGGGGGAAGGGCATATGCCTAAAAAGTTATTTAGTATTGATTTAAACAAGAAGATGGATCAACAAGCACATCCAGGACACAATCGATGGCATCCAGATATTCCAGCAGCATTTTCAGTAGATCCAGGAGAATCATTTAGAATGGAATGCTTAGATTGGACAGATGGACAAGTAGCCCATAATGATGATCCAAGTGATATCAAACACGTGAACTTAAATCGTGTACATGTTTTAAGTGGTCCAGTGCATGTAAACAACGTACAACCAGGTGATTTACTTGTAGTAGATATCTTGGATATCGGTGTTTTTGATGAACATCAATGGGGGTTCAATGGTATTTTCGATAAAACAAATGGCGGCAGTTTCTTAGTTGACCATTATCCAAATGCACAGAAATCAATTTGGGATTTTAATGGTATTTATGCAACGAGTAGACATGTACCAGGTGTTGAATTTGTAGGACAAATTCATCCAGGATTGATTGGTGTGGCACCTACTCAAGAGATGCTAGATGAATGGAATCGTCGCGAGAAAGAATTAGTGGATACGGATCCAAATCGTGAACCAGTCTTAGCTAACTTACCTGATACGGATGCGGTTGTAGCTGGCACTTTAACTGGTAAAGACTTTGATAGAGTGGCGAGAGAAGGTGCGCGTACTGTACCACCTCGTGAAAATGGTGGAAACTGTGATATTAAGAACTTATCAAAGGGCTCTCGTATCTATTTCCCAGTATTTGTTGAAGGCGCAAAACTTTCAGTCGGAGATTTACATTTCTCTCAAGGGGATGGAGAAATTACCTTCTGTGGTGGTATCGAAATGCCGGGATGGATTGATTTAAGAGTTAATGTTATTAAAAATGGTATGGAAAAATATCATATTAAAAAGAATCCTGCGTTTAAACCAGGACCAGTAATGCCGAATTATACAGATTATATTGTGTTTGAAGGTATTTCTGTAAATGAATTCAGTGGTAAACAAACATATCTAGATGCCAATACTGCGTACCGAAATGCGGTATTGAATGCAATTGAATTCCTAAAAACACGTGGATTTACAGGTGAACAAGCTTATATGTTATTAGGTACTGCACCGGTACAAGGTACAGTCGCAGGTATAGTGGACGTGCCTAATGCATGTTGTACGATTGCGATTCCAAGAGAGATCTTCAAAGATGACATCGTACCGAATTTGGAGCCTGATCAATAATGCCTCAATATACTTATGAATGTAAAAAATGTGGCGAATTTACTTTACGCCAATCTATGAAAGCACAACATGATATGGCAGAATGTCCACAATGTCATCAAGGTTGTAATTCAGCTGAAAAATCGAACGCAACAGATAAGAAAGAAGAAAACAAGCAAGCGTCTAAAACAAATGATAGTAACAAAGAAAAACAAGATAATAAAAATGAAAACAAAAGTACGTCAGTGACTCAATTATCAGAAAAGAAAAAATTAGCATTAGCATTTTATGCTAACGAAGCAGATCAATATATGTTAACTAAAAATGAAATCCTAACAGGCATTTATGAGTATAAAAAGGGATCTGAAGTTGAGAAAAAGCAAATGGAAGATCTAATGTTAGAGAAAGTGGATTCTATAAAAAATGCACCCGAAGGCATGAAGTTTTATCAAGTATATCCAACGAAAGGTCAGTTTGCTTCTGTTATTGGTGTAAATAAAAATAAAATATTTATAGGTAGTACGCAAGGTGCATTAAATGATTATGCTTCTTTATCTAATGATGGTAAGGAACTAGATATTAATCAGTTATATAAAGCGAATAAAGATAATAGATCTTTACCAGAAATGGAAAAGAAAATACAAATCGTTGATAGTGGTGCAGCACAAAATGCAGATGATCCAGATAAAAACGCTGCTAATACGATGGCACATATGAGAAGCCAAATTTATAACTAAATCAGTGAATTTGATGGCGAATTAGATAATAAAACCTACCTTTGGGATAACATCCGTCTCGACAACGATGGTAATTGGACAGTGAATTATCGTAATCATGATGGGGAAATCGTGGGTACATATAAGAGTGAGAAAGATAAAATAATTAAACTCGATCAAAATGGTAATAAAGTTAAAGAAAAGCAAATGAGTAATCAATCAGAAGAATAATGAATCGATGAAGCGTTTAGTGACATATCAAGGTTACTAAACGCTTTTTAAATTTCTAAATAAATTATTGTTAATTTTCTGAAAATAGGGTATCGGTATAAAAATATTAACTTCAATGATTTAAAAAGGGGATTAATTATATGAAAAAAGAAAAATCGAAGAAGTTCAAATTTAAAACACCTCATACGTATGCTTTATTATTAATGGTTATTATATTTGCTTGGATAATGACTTATGTGATACCAGCAGGAGAATATGCACGAGAAAAGAAAAGTGGTCAAACAGTAGTTGTTTCTGGTTCTTACCATGAAGTTGCGAATCAGCATTTATCATTTTTAGATATTTTTAGAGCAGTGCCAGAAGGCTTGGTAAGTGGCGGTGAAATTGTATTTTATGTATTTTTAGTAGGCGGTGCATTTGGGATAGTTCACCAAACAGGTGCATTTGAAAATGGTGTGAACAAAGCAATGCGTACATTAGGCAAAGCCAATTTTTTAATGATTCCACTGACGATGACGGCCTTTTCAATTTTAGGGTTTTCTATCGGTTTATCAGAGGAGACGATTATTTTTGTACCTATAGGTGTGTTGATTGCTCGCACACTTGGTTATGATGCATTAACGGGGGCAGCGGTAGTCATATTAGGAGCCGGAAGCGGATTTATGGGTGGTATGCTAAATCCATTTACTGTCGGTGTTGCACAAAAAGTAGCTGAGTTACCACTGTTCTCTGGTTGGGGACTACGTACGATTATATACGTCTTTATACTCACAGCAGCTATTACTACAGTCATGCTTTACGGTCATAAAGTTAAAAAGAACAAGTCGAAGAGTATTGTTTATGAGTTGGAAAAGGAAGAAGGACAACTTAATACAGAAATTGAATATCAACATTTTAGTAAGAGGCAAGCTTTCAGTCTAGCATTGATTCTTGGTGCGATTTTATTTAACGTATTTGGTATTTTTAAATATGATTGGACCTTTACACAAATGAGTGCCAACTTTCTATTGGCTGGTATCGTAGCTGGATTAGTCGCTGGACTTGGATTTAATGGAACATTTGATGCACTAGTTAAAGGGATGCAAGATATTCTCTATGGTGCTTTAGTCGTGGGTATTGCTAAAGGGATTGTCGTGTTATTAGAAAATGGTAAAATCATCGATACGATTGTACATGGTATGACAACACTATTATCTGACGTACCTGCTTCATTAGTCATCATGGTGATGTTTGTTTTACAATTTATATTGAATTTCTTTATTCCGTCAGGCTCAGGACAAGCTTTAACAACAATGCCACTCATGATACCTATTTCAGATTTACTACACATCAATCGACAAATTACTGTGCTAGCCTTCCAATATGGAGATGCCATTAGTAATATTTTATTCCCGACATCAGCGACACTGATGGGGGCTTTAGCAGTTGCGCGCATTTCATATACACAATGGCTAAAATTTGCATGGAAACTCATTGTTGTATGGATCATTATCTGTGCTACAGCGATGTCTATCGCCTTGATGATAGGTTACTAGTAAGTTTATATAATTTATAAATGAAAAATATTTAAAACTGATTTTACATCTAAGGTGTAGAATCAGTTTTTTTATAGAATAAGTCAATTTAAATTTCTACACAACACAGACTAGTACAATATTTATTAAAATTAATACTAAAAATAAGTGAAATGTTGTGATAATATAATATGGTGTAAATACTTAACTTTTTAATAAATTGAATAAATCTATGTAAGTAATACATATACTATATATATTGATTATTAATCTAATAAATGATTTGTTCGAGGGATTGAACAGTTATTCGAGGGGAGCTATTTGAGTGAAAGTTAAAAAAGCAATTATTCCAGCAGCTGGTTTGGGGACAAGATTTTTACCAGCAACGA
>ERZ1023203.23-NODE-23-length-85767-cov-13.495625_pt1 | contig 85767 bp, 91 predicted proteins | sample MGYA00380444_ERZ1023203 | MGnify/ENA primary metagenome ERZ1023203 (study PRJEB33173, sample SAMEA4830386) | metagenome | study: EMG produced TPA metagenomics assembly of the PRJEB25223 data set... | reverse complement strand
TTCGTTACATTATTGGAATTAACGTTGACATATTGTCATTCAGTTTTCAATGTTCATTTAAATAAATCATGGAGCGGGTGATGGGAATCGAACCCACAACATCAGCTTGGAAGGCTGAGGTTTTGCCATTAAACTACACCCGCATATATAATTTCAAAAGTTATTTTGGTGCGGCCGAGAGGACTTGAACCTCCACGGGATTTCTCCCACTAGGCCCTCAACCTAGCGCGTCTGCCATTCCGCCACGACCGCTGGCAAAACGCATTCAAAAGTTTATCGATTTCTCAATAGCATAATAAATTGTAAATCATTTATTAAACGATGTCAATAACTTTTTAACATTAAATTAATAAAATTAATTATCTTGTAATGTTTGCTAATTTATTAATGCAACGCTATTTATTATAAATCATTGTAAAAGTAATGTCAATACTTATTTGAAATATAAAGAGAGAGCACTTAATTAATTTTCTTAATAGTACTCTCCCTCAAATTCATATCTATTTACTCTTAGATTTATAATGATTTAATTAACCTTTTTTCTATTTAACCTTAATTTTCCACCGCATTTGCCACATCTCATGATACTTATATTTACTTTTTTTATTCTTAAATATTTTGTACCACAATTAGTACAAATATATTCATGGTTAGCACGTGCTTCATATGATTGAGTTGGACTGCAATATCTTGGTGCACCAACTTTTGCACTTAAATTTTTAAAGTCTCGATCTTTATGTTTATAACCTTTATCTAAAATATGCAAATGATAATGACAAAGTTCATGTTTTATAATATCGATAATGGCTTTTTTACCATAATGCTCATATTGTTTTGGATTGATTTCTATATCATGTGTTTTTAGTAAATATCTACCGCCAGTTGTCCTTAAGCGTTTATTAAAATACGCATTATGTTTAAATGGGATTTTAAAATATCTTAAGGAAATATCACATACTAAACTTTGCAATTCCTGATCATTCATATGGATTAATCATCGTCAATGAAACTTTATCTTTTTGTGTATCTATGCTAAGTATCCAAACATCGACAATATCTCCTACACTTACGATGTCCATAGGGTTCTTCACGAATTTTTTTGATAGTTTTGAGACATGGACAAGTCCGTCTTGTTTGACGCCAATATCAACAAATGCTCCAAAATCTACAACATTTCTAACAGTTCCACTGAGTTTCATTCCTTCTGATAGATCAGCTATTGATAAAACATCTGATTTTAAAATTGGTGTTTCAAATTCATCACGTGGATCTCTATTTGGTGCTTTTAAAGATTTTATAATATCTTCTAAAGTTGGTATACCTATATTTAATTGATCAGCAATTTCATGTACATCAACTGAATCTAATGTGCTTTTTAATGTTTCACTACCTAAATCTTCAACTTTAAGATTTAATTGGTTTAGTAATTCATATGTTACTTCATAACTTTCTGGATGGATAGATGTATTATCTAACGGTTCTGAACCATCTACAATTCTCATGAAACCTATACTTTGTTCGAATGTCTTGGCACCTAGACGCTTAACTTTAGCAATATCTTTATGATGTTTAATAGCGCCATTTTCTTCTCTATATTCTATTAGATTTTGTGCAATTTGTGATGAAAGTCCTGATACATATTGTAATAATGAACGTGAAGCCGTATTAACATCTACGCCAACTTGGTTTACTGCTGTTTCGACAACAAATGTTAGTGCTTTCTCTAATTCTTTTTGGTTCACGTCATGTTGATATTGACCTACCCCTATTGATTTTGGATCTATTTTGACTAATTCACTTAAAGGATCTTGTACCCTTCTTCCTATTGAAACGGCACTTCTTTCTTCAACTTGGAAATCAGGAAATTCTGCACGCGCAATTTCTGATGCTGAATATACTGACGCACCTGCTTCATTTACTATAATAAATTGCACATTAAGATTATATTTCTTAATTACATTAGCGATGAATTGTTCTGTTTCTCTACTAGCCGTACCGTTCCCAATTGCAATTAATTGAACATCATAATCATTAATCATTTTTACTACTATTTTTTCAGCTGGTTCAATTTTATTCACTGGAGGATGTGGATATATCACATTCTTAGCCACAAATGTACCATATGGATTAATAACCGCTAGTTTACATCCTGTTCTAAAAGCTGGATCTACACCTAGTATTTGCTTCCCTTTCATAGGCGGTTGTAATAGTAAGTTTCTTAAATTCTCACTGAAAACATCTATAGCATGGTTTTCAGCTTTTTCTGTTAAATCGCCTCTGATTTCTCGTTCAATAGAAGGCATTATTAATCTCTTGAGACTATCTTTAATTGCATTTCTTACAATTTCTGTCGCTTCATTTTCACTTTTTATTTCTTGTTTTTCGATGTCTTTTTCTACTTGTTCTGTATCAAATTCTATTTTTACAGATAATATTTTTTCTTTTTCTCCTCTATTAACGGCTAAAACCCTATGATTAGCTATCTTTTTAATCGGTTCTGCATAATCATAATACATAGAGAATATTTCTTTTTCATCTTCAGCTTTTTTCTTTTTAGTAGTTACGATTTGTCCGTGTTGATATACATTTTTTAATATTCTTGAACGATATTTAGGGTTGTCAGAAATTTGCTCTGCAATGATGTCTTGTGCACCTTGAATAGCTTCTTCAACGCCTTTTATTTCTTCATTAATAAACATTTGAGCTTTTGATTCAACATTTTCATTTAGTTTAGGCTGTAACAACCAAGTAGCAAAAGGTTCTAAACCTTTTCTTTTCGCTTCAGTGGCACGTGTTTTTTTCTTTTGTTTATAAGGTCTATATAAATCCTCAACACGTTGTAATTTAGTTTGTTTAAGAATATTGTTTTTTAATTCATTAGTTAGCATACCTTGTTGCTCAATACTATGAATAACTTCTTCTTTTCTTTTTTGTAAATTGACCATGTATTGATATTCATCTGATATTTGTTTAATTTCTACTTCATCTAAACCACCAGTTTGTTCTTTACGATATCTCGCAATGAACGGAACGGTATTTTTATCTTCTAAAAGTTTTAATACTGAAGTAATTTGTTTTTCTGAAAAATTAAATTTTTCAATAATTGATTTTATTAAATGATTGTCCATAGTTCTACCACACTTTTTCTTTAATTTATCTTTTTATTTTAACATAGTTGCTTTCTGTAATTATTAATACTAATACTCTTATTATCAAGTATTATAAGTATAAAAACAAAAATAAGATTACTATTTCTTCAACAGTACCTCACTTTACTGTGTGGCTTCTGACTAAAGAAATAATAATCTTATAAATATTAATGTTAACTATTTTTAAATATTTATTGTTTAGCTGCTTCTTGCAACTTTTTAATTGCAGTTCGCTGTAATCTAGACACATGCATTTGGCTTAGTCCTATACGCTCACCAGTTTCTTTCTGACTTAATCCTTCAATGAATGTACACTGAATGATTTCTTTCTCTCTGTCAGATAATATTGGTAAAATTCTTTCAAGTATCATGCGCTTTTCTGTAAGATCATAATTATCATCTTGTTGACCCATAATATCTAATAAGGTAACTGTAGACCCGTCTTTGTCCGCTTCAATTGAATGGTCTACACTTAATGCATTATAGCTTTGGCCCATTTCCATAGCTTCAAGTACTTCTTCATCTGTAACTTCCAAACGAGCAGCAATTTCACTTATTGAAGGTGAACGTTCTAATTCATTTGTAAGTTCATCACTTACCTTCTTTATGCGTGGACCTATTTCTTTTATACGTCTAGGTACATGAACACTCCATGTTTTGTCTCTTAAATATCTTTTTATTTCACCAATAACAGTTGGCACTAGGAATGCTTCAAATTTTCGATCAAATGACAAATCAAATCTATTTATAGCACCTATTAAACCAACCATTCCCACTTGAACTAAATCTTCATGATGTGATTGACCTTTAGAATATTTATAAGCTAATGATTCAATTAGTTTACGATAGTGCCTTACTAACTTATCTTGAGCTCCGCTATTTTGGTCTTCTTGGTGTTCTTTAATCCATTGGTTAATCTGTTCAGGTGATACATCATTAACTGATTTCGACTCTTTCGTCATTATTTCGCACCTGCTCTTTTTTTATATACTTAATCATACTTATAGTAACACCAGACTCTTTGTAAACAGTTACTTCATCCATTAGTGACTCGATTAAGAATAATCCTAATCCACCCTCACGTAAGAAATCTATATTTTCGTTATCATTATAAGGCCCTAAATTAGATTTAGTTGTCTCATAATCAAAGCTTTCACCTTGATCTGAAATCACAATCTTAATTTTATCTTCAAAGACTTCAAAGCACAAATTAATCATGCCTGTTTCGGGATTATGTTTATATGCATGTTTGACTGCATTCGTAACTGCTTCACTTACAGCAATTTTTGAATCTTCTATATCATCATATGATGCACCTGCTCTAGTAAACACTCCAGATAATGTTAATCTAATTAGACTTACATATTCGGCAGAAGCTGGTAACCGCATTTCAATATAATCTTGTTTAGATTGCATGTTACTCTACCTCCGTTCCTTCATTAACATGCATTAAATCTTTTAATCCGGTAATATCAAATAATCTTCCTATACGGTCAGAAACGCCTAAGATATATAAATCTTTACCGTTTTGATTTAATGCTTTAAGTGTGCCTACAAAAAGACCCAAACCTGTTGAGTCCATATAACTAACATTTGCTAAATTTACATGAATATCGTGTGTACCTTCCTGTCTCATTGGTACTAACACTTCTTCTAACTCAGGTACTGTATAAACGTCTAATTCTCCGCCAACTTTAACTTCATAATATGTATCATGTGTGACAGTCTCTATATTAAGATTCATTTGGTTACACTCCTAATTATATTTCAAATCTTCTAGTTTACTATTCAAGAATAATTATACCCAAAGTCAACGTTACTTAATCATAAAATAAAAATTAATTTACTCTTTTAATAATTAAAATAGTCATATCATCTTTTTTATTAGGATTTTGTACTTTTAATATTGCTTCATAAATAATTTGAACAATATCTTGAGGGTGCATATGTTTATATTTCTTGATTAAATTTAATAAAGTATCTTTCTGGATGAATTCGCCTTCTTTATTTCTTGCTTCTGTGACTCCATCAGTAAATATAATCACCAAATCATCAATATAGATTGGTATTTCCTGCTGACTATATCTAGTTTGTTGATTAACACCTAAAACACGGCCTCTTACTTCAATTTCTTGAAACTCTTCAGTTTCGGCTCTATATACATAACCTGGTTCATGACCAGCTGAACTGCAATATAATAAATGGTTCATTTCTTCATACAAACCATAGAACATTGTAACAAACATATTTTGGTTGACGTTTTTTTCGACAACTCTATTGAGCCTCTTTAACCCTTCACTTGGCAATTGAGAATGTCCATATGAGTCCATACCGAACTTTATCATACTCATTGCTAAAGCAGCCGGTATACCTTTTCCAATGACATCTGCAACTGCAAAACTCATAGTACCATCATTGTGATCTATTAAGTTAAAATAATCTCCACTTACCTTTTGAGCTGCAACTGATATTACACCAATTTGAATACTATCGAATTGAGGAATATCTGTTTTCAACATAGTTTGTTGAAGTCTAGAAGCTAGATCTATTTCTTTATCGTGGTATTGAAGTTTGTTTACTAATTTTTGATAATCTCTATAACTGTAACCAAATCCTTTAACTACTTCTTGAAGGACATCTAAAGTATCAAGCGCTTCGTGATCAGTAACGTTTAATGAAGATATATAATTTTTATGTATTTCAACAATATCTTCTGGCAAAATGTCCTTTTTTATAACTTCATTAGTAAACTCTTCACACTTTTTTATTAATTGAGTTTTATTATTCGTGCTTAAACTTTCATCAATCAATTTTTTATAATCTTTTTTAAATTCTTCCACGATTTTGCCTCCTCAATACGACTTCAACGCTCAGTTTCTAACGTTCAATCAAAATATCTTTCTTTATAATTAGTAAAAAAGACTAAAACCTCGATACATCTAAAAAAGACTTTAGGAATGGAATACCTAAAGCCGTAAAACTTAAGACATCCTTTTATAATAAATAATACTTCGAAATAACTATCATTGCTCATAAAATGTTAAAAACTAAATGCTCAACGTTATAAATAAATCTATTTATATATATTTAAGCAGTTGTAATTATTATAAAGTTATTGTCTTTGATCTCATTATTTTATTTGTATTGGAATAATACATACAATTAATTATGTCTTAGAATGATTGAAATTATGTAAACCTAGACTGATGTCTAGGGCGTAATCTACTTCTTTCATTTTGTTATCAGACAAATATGTGAGTTTTTCTTTCAAACGATTTTTATCTAAAGTACGAATTTGTTCTAGTAAAATGACTGAATCCTTATCAAGTTTGTACTTTTTCTTTTCAATCTCAACATGTGTAGGTATCTTAGCTTTATTAATCCTTCCAGTAATTGCAGCTACAATTACAGTGGGACTATATTTATTACCTGTGTCATTCTGAATAATGACTACGGGTCTCACTCCCCCTTGTTCTGACCCTTGAACAGGCGATAAATCCGCTAGATAAACGTCTCCTCTTCTAATCATTCATTCTTAGCATTAGAAGTTAAATATGTTTCATTGCAATCGCACGCTTCACATTCAATAGGAAAAGCTTCGGTTGCTAGGGAGAGATTTAAATCAGCCATTTGTGCATAACCTTCTTTTAAAGATTGCTCTAAACTGTAACTTCTATTTTGATTAAAAGATAACATACAAAGAACCTCCATCTGATTCCAAAAGTTGCATTATTAAGATTTCTTAATTTAACTTAATAATAACAAATTTTGAAATCAGTGACTATACTTATTTTAATAATTCATTAGATATCTCTGTATTATCTTCTATGTGATAAATGCGTGGTAATCGTCTTGATAAATTGCATAGAACTTCATAATTTATTGTATTTTGCTGCTTAGCTAATGCTTCAACAGATTGTTCTGTATCTACATGGTTATCTAACAGAATTACTTTATCTCCGACTTTTACTGTATCTGGAATTTTGACCATCGTTTGATCCATACATACTCTTCCTATTACTTCGCATTGTTGACCGTTCACATTGACATATGACCCTTGCATAGAACGTAAATAACCATCTGCATAGCCAATTGGTAATACAGCTATTCTCGTTGGTTCCGTTGCAGTATAAGTACTGCCATAACTTACAGAATCACCAACATTCAATGTTTTTGTTTGTACAATTTCACTCACTAATTGTGCACTTGGTTTCAAATGTACTTTAACGTTTTCTTTCACATATTCAGAAGGATAATATCCGTATAGTGATATACCTAAACGAATCGCATTACAGAACTGACCATCCATTAATAGAGAACCTGCTGAATTTTGTGTGTGTATATAATGTGGTTTTTCTACTTGTTCTACAAGTTCTTTGAATTTTTGATATTGTGTAGCCATATCGTCTCCAGGTTCATCAGCACATGCAAAATGAGTATATACACCTTCAAATACAAGTTGGTCATATTTACTAATAATATCTACAACTTCTTTGTATTCTTCAACATCTTTCATACCTAGTCTACCCATACCTGTATCAAGTTTTAAATGTAACCAAAGTGCTTTCTCATTTTCATCTGATATGTTCTTAATGGATTCTTTTAACCAAGATTTTGAAGGGACTGTCAATGCGACACGGTGTTGGATAGCTTTATTAATATCTTTAGGCGGAATTACTCCTAAAATTAAAATTTTAGCTTTAATGCCATGCATACGTAATTCTATTGCTTCGTCTAATGTTGCAACTGCAAAAAATGAAGCACCATTTTCCATTAAGTGTTGTGCAATTCTAACACTACCTAAACCATATCCATTGGCTTTAATAACTGATATAACAGTCTTATTAGCATGCAATTTATCAAAAGTTTGATAATTAGATAAGATAGCATTCAAATCTATATTTAAATACGTCGATCTGTAAAATTTTTCTGACATAATGTCATTACCTCCTTTAAAACCTAACAACATAAATACAAATGAGTTAGTTCACACATCATGATTATCATCTTGTTTCTCTAAAAGAACTTGACTCATCGCGTAATTTTCAGTGTGGGTAATACTCACATGAACTCGAAAACCACTATAGTCTATGCATGGTTTGCCTAGATGATCGTTATAGCAGTTGATATCATGAAATGCTATTGTTTTCCCTAATCCAGTTCCTAAAGCTTTACTAAACGCTTCTTTAGTAGCAAATCTTCCCGCAAGATATTCAATTTTTCTTTTTTGTTGTGAAAAACTATTAAATTTGATTTGCTCTTCTTTAGATAGAATTCGTTCAACAAACTTTTGCTTTTGCTTATTATAAACATTTTCTATTCTCTCAATTTCTATTAAATCTAATCCAATACCATATATCATAGGACGCCTCGTTATCTTTTATCATTCTATTCTTATAATTTTACATCATTTTGATTTAGATTTTCACTATTTCGTCTTTCTTTAATTAAATGTTTGATTTCTTCAGCTTTTTCTTTGTTTATAAGTAATAATTCAGAGTTACCTCCTGCTGTTGATAAAGTGACTGTAGCTAGTTGATATTTTCTCATAATAAAGCCTTCGCTTATATCAATATTTTGAATTCTAAAAAACGGTATAATATTAGTATTAATAAAGATAATCCCTTTTCTCACATGTATCTCGTTATTCTTTATTTTATATCTGAAATTCTTATATCTAAATGTTGGTATAACGAATAACATTGTAATACTGCATACAATAAAGAGTATTATACCTCCAATAGCGATTGACCAGTTATCTGTTAAGTGTAAAAATTTCCAATTTAGAATTAGAATACAAATCAAAATAAGAAAAAGTATGATCAACAAAATAGAATTAGCTAAAACCATAGATTTCTTAGCATTAACATCCATATAATTATAATTCGACACGTTGATCACCTCCTACATACCATGTTTTAAGGGTTTCTATTGATTTTTCATCTGAGAATTTTAATCCAATTGTTTGATTTGAAGCACCTTTAGAAATTAAGAAGTTGAAATTACCTAAATGATTTCTTATTAAAAATGGATGAGTTTTGATTTCCATTCCAATAATTTTATCGTATTTTAAATAGTATCTTTTAATACTAAACAAGTTCACTTTCTGTACTGTCATTTCGTCATTTTCAAGTTGAAATCCAGACAAATGAATATAAATTAATGCTTCAATAATTAGTGCTAAAATCATTATACAAACTATAAATAAAGCCCAAGCTGACCAATAATATAGTCCTATAATACCAATTAAGATTAATACCAACGAAGGGATTAAAAAATGTCTATGAAAACCTCTCCAAGGCATGCCGATATGAGCAGGCTTGAACTCCATTTCTGGAATTAATGCCTTAATGATTCTATATGCCTCTTTACGCTTTATGAATGGAATAATCATTATATTTCCACCTACAGTTGAATCATCTTCCATCTTCTCTTCAAAATCACTCGTAATCAATACGTGTATAGCTGTAAAACCGAATAACTTTCTAATATATGATTGATGTTCGACAACTGCTTGAATACGCTCTGTAGGTACGGTAACGTTCTTTTTAGTAAACAAACCATATTGAATTTTCAATTGATGATTTTCTTGTGTTAGTGTATATCCGAAATATTTAATGAAATTGATAATTGCACCTATAATATAACTCGCAACTAATATCACTCCAATGATGATACTTACGATTAATACAATGGCATTAGCCAAATGAGTCATTTCTTCAGTAATACTTTTCCACGGAATGATATTGGACACACTACCTATGATAGGTGAAATAGTTGCTATTGCGATTCCTATAGCACCACTTGTTAATGACATTAAAATTAAATCTCTGATTGATAACTTAAATACACGACGTTTTTTGGGTACCTCATTAAATGATTCTTTCTTATGTAATTCATTATTCTCTTTAGTATTATGAAAATCATTTGTTTCTATTTCAATCTGAGAATTATCTAACTGAGTTTGAATATTTTTGATTGTATGTTCTAATTCAATACTTTGTGATTTGGATATAGTTGATAATTCTATACCATCACTTGGTGTTTTTATTTGTAATTGCACACCACCTACTATTTGATTAATCATACTTTGTGAAGTGTCTACAGATTGAATACGACTGATATCTAACTCTTTACGTTCTTTGTTGAATATGCCCGTTGTTAATATAAAGTGGTTGTTTTCAATCCAATATCTTGTCTGATACACTTTCAATATTTGTCCAATAAACGATATTAAGAAAAATATAAACAACACTGCCGGTACAATATACTCACGAATATTAGTAAAATCAAAGTCTTTAAAGTTAAAAACTAAAAATACAATAATTACAATAATATTTTGTTTGAACGCTTCAATTAAGCCTGATATATAAGAAATAGGGTGTAATTTTTGTGGGCTAAACATCATATTCAGCTCCCCTCAATTGACTAAAAATTTGATCTTCTATATATTCTGCTTCCTTTTCAGAAACAAATGGTAATTCAATCGAATGACCTGCAGAAACAAATGAAATTTCATTAATTTTAAATAATTTAGCTAGTGGGTTAGTTCTAATTTGTAAAAATTGAAGTCTTTCTACTTTAGTGATGTCTTGACGTTTAAAGAAAAAAGTAGACTTCACCTCTAAAATATTATGATGAATTCGATAATATAAAAAGTGATAATTTACAATAGGAACGTAAAAGAATCTAATTAAACTTATCCCCCATAAAAGAAAATATATGTATATGATAAAGTGCCACCAATTAAATTGATTCCATAAATAAAATAGAATTGTAAAAATAATAATTTCAATAATCAAGTTAAGCCCTGAAGTTAAAAAATAGTATGTCAATGTATTTCTGGGACTTTTATGAAATGTATTATCCATCAATAAGCTCCTTTTCATTTTAGTCACATTATATCATAGACAAATTACCTTCTAAATGCTCCTCATTACTTATTAACGTTCTTTAAACCCAAATTACTTTAGTATATTTTAGAAACAAATAAATAGAGCATACATTTAACCGAAGCTAAATGTATGCTCTATTTTTAATACAAATATATTGAGTATTGATAAATTAATTATTTCTGATGGTCAGCAAATGTGCGACCTTTCATTGTCTTGTTTGACCCTTGAGATGATTTATCTTTACGGTCAAATTTTTTGTTACCGTTTTTCTTAGAAGCAAAACCTTTTGATGAACGTCTATTTTTGTTATCAAATTTACCGCCACCGCGTTTATTATTGCCTCTTCTAGAGTTATTATTACCTTTTGAATTACGACCTTTACGTGAAAGTGGTTTTTCAAAAGTTAATTGAACTTCAACTTCATCATTAGCTTCAACTAACTCTTGTAATAATGATGCAACTAACTCAACATCATTGTACTCTTCAAGTAGTTCAGTTGAAATTCTTTGTAAACGAGGTTCATTGTCTTTAGACATCCAGTTTTGTACTTTTTCTTTAATATCGTCTTCACGTGCTTTCAATACTTCTTTACGATGAGGTGGTCTTAAAGCAGTCATTCTTCTATTGTTAGCATCTTCGATTTGACGAATATAATCCATTTCGATTGGATTTACAAAAGTAACAGCGATACCTTCTTTACCAGCACGACCAGTACGTCCGATTCTATGCGTGTAACTTTCAGTATCTTGAGGGATATCAAAGTTATAAACATGACTAACGCCAGAGATATCTAAACCACGTGCCGCTACGTCAGTTGCTACAAGAATGTCAATTTGATCATTTTTGAACTTTTTCAATACTTCTAAACGTTTAGCTTGCGTAATGTCACCATGTAAACCTTCAGCTTTATAGCCTTTAGAAAGTAACGCGCTTGTTAACTCATCTACACGACGTTTTGTACGACCGAACACAATAGCTAGTTCTGGTTGATGTACATCTAAGAAATTAGTGAAAGTATCGAACTTTTCTAATTCTTTAACAATTGTATAATATTCGTCGATTTGTGGATCAGACATTTCATTATTCATTGTTTTAATAATTTTTGGTGTTTTCATGAATTGTTGTACTAACGTTTGAATAGCTTTTGGCATAGTAGCTGAGAAAAGCATCGTTTGACGTTGTTCAGCCGGGATTTTATCCATGATGAATCTCATATCATCGATGAATCCCATGTTCATCATTTCATCCGCTTCATCTAAGATAAGTGTGTGAATATCGTTAGTTTTTAATGTACGTCTATTTAAATGGTCAATGACACGTCCTGGTGTACCTACTACGATTTGTGGTCCTTTTTTCAAGGCTTTAATTTGGCGCTCGATTGGCATACCACCAAATACCGTAACAACTTGTACGTTTTGACCTTTACTAAATACTTTTAATTGCTCTGCAACTTGCATAGCTAATTCTCTAGTAGGCGCTAGAATTAACGATTGAACACCTTGTTCTCCAACAACCTTTTCAATTAAAGGTATACCAAACGCACCCGTTTTACCAGTACCTGTTTGAGCTTGTCCAAGGATGTCATGTCCTTCTAACGCATAAGGGATACTATCTTTTTGGATAGGAGTTGGCTCTTTAAACCCCATAGATTCAAGTGTTTGAACCGTTTTATCCGAAATCCCTAGTTCTTTAAAATTTTGCAAAATAATTCTCCTTTTACATGTTTATTTCTCAATATACTTTTTTGCATATATGTTCATTTATGTTTTATCAACTTCTTAATAGTACCACCTAACATTTATTATAGCAATAAAGCAGTTGGCATATCGTGGTGAATCATGTCCTTTTATTATGAAATTTTTCCTTTTAAACTGGTGTTTTATATAATTTGGAAGCGTTTCATAAATATATTTTATTTTTTAAATAAAAATAGTAAGACTACTATGTTATTCCCAATTATATGAGAAATTAACATGAGTCTTACTACAATAACATAAAGCATTATTTAATTAATGCATCTACTACTTCTTCTAATTTCATACCTCTTGAACCTTTAATTAATACGTTATCATCTGGTTGAACGATATGTGTCATATAAGAAATAAGTTTTTCTTTATCATTAAAATGATGTGCTTCATCAACATATGACTTACCTGTATTGTGTATAAATGTTGCTTCACTACCAAATGTAATTAATTGATCGATGTGTTTATTCTGTAAATAAGTTCCGACTTCTTCATGCATACGTTGACTATTGTCACCTAATTCAAGAACATCACCAAGCACAATAATCTTTCGTCCATTCATGTTACTTAACGTATCTATAGCAGCTTTCATACTTGTTGGACTTGCATTATATGCATCATTAATGACAGTAACTTGTTGTTCTGTTTCATGACGTTCCATTCTCATGCCTGTTAATTTAACACGTTTGATATTGTGTTGAATTGTTTTATACGAAAGTCCTAATTCTTGCCCTACTGCAATGGCAATAGCAGCATTTTTCATATTATGAATACCTAATATAGGTAATTCATATTCTTGTTGATGATTAATTGTAAATGCAATGCCTTCTGTTTCAACTTGATCATTTACACTACATACTAATGAATTGCCTTGTTCTAACCCAATGCTAATACATTTAGCTTCTTTAATTTGTTCGACATGCGGTTTTAACAAAGGTTCATCACCATCATAGATAAATGTACCATTTGATTTTAAGCCAATTGTTATTTCTGATTTAGCTTGAGCAATGCCTTCACGTGAACCTAAATCTTGCATATGTGACTCACCAATATTAGTAATTACAGCAATGTCTGGTTCAGCAATAGTAGATAATAATTCAATTTCATGGAATCCTGACATTCCCATTTCTAAAATAGAAATATCAGTGTTTTTATCTAAATCTAAAATAGTTAAAGGCATACCAATCTCATTATTGTAGTTACCTTGTGTCTTTTTCACATTAAACTCTGTATTAAGTACACTTTCAATCATATCTTTAGTTGTTGTTTTACCATTGGAACCTGTCACAGCAATGACCTTTGGATTAACATATTTTAAATATGCTTTAGCTAAATCTTGTAATGCTTGCAACGTATCGTCTACCCATATAATAGGTCCTTCGATATCCTTGGGCAGTGATACATCTTTTTGATAAAATGATGCACCTGCTCCATCTTTGAGTGCTTGTTCAACGAAACGATGACCGTCAACGTTTTCACCTTTAAAAGGTATAAATAACATGTCTTTTTTTATCGCTCTGGAATCAATTGTGACACCTTGAATTGATTGATGAAGATATTGCTCATCTATTTCACAATCAATCCATGCTTTAATTTGTTTTAATGTTACGTTAATCATTTCAAGCAACCTCGTTTAATCTATTTTATATTTGTTTTTCTTTTTATCTTCGTGTCTTTCTTTAGCTAAATCTATTAATTTTGCAATTAAATCTGCATATGAAAGACCCATGTTTTCCCATAGACTTGGATACATACTAAAAGACGTAAAACCTGGCATTGCATTTGTTTCATTAATATAAATTTGATTATCTTCAGTAACAAAGAAATCTGCACGTACTAAACCTGAACAGTCCGTTGCTTTAAATGCTTCTAATGCCATATTTCTTAAAGTCATTTGTACATCTTGATCTAAATCTGCAGGGATTTGTAATTGTATTTTTCCATCTTTATATTTTGATTTATAGTCATAAAACGCTACATCTTTAACAACCTCACCTGGCCATGTTGTTTCAGGATAGTCATTGCCTAAAACTGCAACTTCTATTTCACGTGCATTAACACCTTGTTCTATCACTAATTTACGGTCAAATTGGAATGCTTCTTTAATACCTGATTTTAATTCATCTTCATTATTACATTTACTAATACCTACACTTGAACCTAAGTTTGCAGGTTTAACAAATACTGGGTAACTTAATTTATCATTAACTAATTTAAGAATATTATTCTCATATTTTTCAAATTCACTTCTTAAGAAACTAATGTATGGTAATTGTGGTAACCCTCTATGTTCAAACAATTGTTTCATAACTAGTTTATCCATTGAACTTGATGCTGCTAAAACACCATTTCCTACATAAGGAATGTCGAGCACTTCGAATAATCCTTGAATTGTACCATCTTCTCCATTTGGGCCATGTAATAATGGAAACACAGCATCATATGATTGTCCTAAACTTCCCTTACTTAATAATTGAGAAATTTCACCGGTAGGAATATTATCGATTCTTAAATCCTCTGTTGATTCAATTTCACTAGTGATGTTATCTTGTTTCTTCCATTCACCGTCATTTGTTATATAAATAATATCAACTTGATATTTATCTTTATCAATCGCATTTAATACATTCTGGGCAGTTAAGATTGATACATCATGTTCTGCACTTTTTCCTCCGTAAACGATACAAATATTTTCTTTTGTCATTTCGTTTTTCCTCCAATAAACGCTATGGAATAACGTCTTATCATTTTAATATCTACTTTTAAATATATGTATTTTTAATATACAAAGTCTTCTCTGAAACTTAATATTATCATATTTGATAGGACTTTTGCATTTTATAATCTATTAATATAAATGGAAAAGTTACTTAACCTAACCAATCTTCACTCTAAATATATCATTTGAAATAAAATGGTTAGTTCATTTGGACTTGATATTCTAGCAAATTTCTATAAAGTCATGTAAAATCGTTATATAATTATGGATGATAGATGAATGATTATCAATATTGATAATTCATTACCAAATATCTCATCACGTGTAGTAAAAGGAGTAAATTATGAAATATTCATCCCGTCAACAGCCTAACAAACATTGGCTACTTAAAGTAGACTGGATTTTAGTAGCAATCATTACATTGTTAGCTATATTAAGTGTTACATTAATTAGTTCTGCCATGGGCGGTGGACAATATAGTGCTAACTTTGGAATCAGACAAATAATGTACTATATTCTAGGCGCAATAATGGCCATAATAATTATGTTTATTTCACCTAAAAAAATAAGAAATTATACATATTTGCTTTATGGAATTTTTTGTATTTTATTATTAGGACTTTTAATATTACCTGAAACACCTATCACACCAGTTATTAATGGTGCCAAAAGTTGGTATAGCTTTGGACCAATTAGTATTCAACCTTCTGAATTTATGAAAATTATACTTATATTGGCTTTATCTAAAGTAGTGGCACGACATAATCAATTTACTTTTAACAAGTCATTTCAATCTGATTTGACATTATTTTTCAAAATCATAGGTGTTTCTATTATTCCAATGGCGTTGATTTTATTACAAAATGATTTAGGAACAACGTTGGTTATTTGTGCAATCATTGCCGGAATCATGCTAGTTAGTGGTATTACATGGAGATTACTTGCACCTATCTTCATTGCGGCAATCGTAATTGGTTCGTCAATTATACTTACTATTCTTTTCAAACCATCATTAATAGAAAATTTATTAGGTATTAAGATGTATCAAATGGGACGAATCAATTCATGGTTGGATCCATACTCATATAGTAGTGGAGATGGTTATCATTTAACCGAATCACTAAAGGCCATTGGTTCAGGTCAACTATTTGGTAAAGGTTATAATCATGGTGAAGTTTATATACCTGAAAATCATACCGATTTTATTTTCTCTGTGATAGGCGAAGAAATGGGATTCATAGGATCAGTTATTCTCATTTTGTTATTTTTAATTTTAGTCTTTCATTTAATTAGATTAGCTAGTCGGATTAATGATCAATATAATAAAGTATTCATTATAGGATATGTATCACTAATTGTTTTCCATGTTTTACAAAATATTGGAATGACAGTTCAATTGTTACCAATTACTGGTATTCCTTTACCATTCATTAGTTATGGTGGTAGCTCATTATGGAGTTTAATGACTGGAATTGGTGTCATCTTATCCATTTATTATCATGAACCTAAAAAATATGAAACTTCAAAAGAATAATTTATATCAAATAAAAATAGAGTCAGTCCGTGAAAGGACTGACTCTATTTCTTTACTAAAAAATCGCCCTTTTGAAACGACGACTCACATTTACAATTTAAGTGCACTTACTAACCAAAATCCTAAATCAAGTTCACTTATTTACATTCGTGACTGATTTGATTTGTTGTAGGTAACGTATTAATAATGTCTAAACGAGATTTAGTTTTTTTAATATTTACACCTAATGATGATAATAAACTGACTACATTTTGAATTTTCTCTGAATTCTTCACTAATAACACCTCGTTTGGTTGACTTCATAACTAATCATACCCCAATTCAGACTACTTTACTACATGATTTTTAAAATTTAATATAATCTTTACTTTTTATAACTTAAAAATATGTTCAATAAACTGAATTTGCGTATTATCAATAGAGGACTTTATATCCAGCATCATAAATTTCTTTTTCAATACTATTTAAATTCGCAGGTGTTTCAAATTCTATTGAAATGTTTCCAGTATTGATATCGATTTCAACTTGATATACACCTATCATTTCAGTTAAAAGATTTTTTACAGATTCAGATTGTTCTTGTGTTTCTATACCAGCTGTATAAACAATTTTTTGTTGCACTTAATATCCCTCAATCTTTCATAAGTTTTTGAAAAGTAACGAGTAGCTCTTCCATTGCCTCTTCTTGATGTCCTTGATTAACTTTTTCTGCAATACAACTTTTCATATGTTGTTCTAATAATTTAGTAGCTACGCTATTTAATGCAGAACGTGTAGCTCTGATTTGAGTTAACACATCATCGCAATATACATCTTCTTCTATCATTCGATTAATAGCTCTCACTTGACCTTCAATACGGTTTAATCTCGATTTTAAATTTGCTTTACTTTGTTCAGAGTGATGCGCATGATCTTGTTCTGTCACTTGAGTCACCTCTTTATTGATTTCCCTACTATCCTACTTCTCTAATACTATTTAGTCAATAATAGAAACACTTATTAATACAATCAGTATAATGATAAAAAGATGACTTCATGGTACAATTATGTAGTTAAAAACTTTTGTTAAATCAATTAAATTTTAATACAAATAATATAATAAGGAGGTATTTTATGGTCGAAATATTCACGATGACTTTCGCTCATTCCAATCTTATTATCAATATTATTTTGATTGGTGCTTTTATTTTGAACTTAGCCTTTGCCTTTACCATTATTTTTATGGAAAGACGTAGTGCTAATTCAATATGGGCATGGTTATTAGTCCTTGTATTTTTACCTTTATTAGGTTTTATATTATATCTACTTTTTGGCCGTCAAATTCAAAGAGATCACATTTTTACATTGGATAAAGACGATAAAGTTGGCCTTGAAATGATTGTTGATGAACAACTTAAAGCCATAAAAGATAAAAACTTTTCAAAGGGAAATCATCAAATTGTTAAGTTTAAAGAAATGGTACAAATGTTGTTATATAATAATGCAGCTTTTTTAACAACTGATAATGATTTAATGATATATACTGACGGTCATCAAAAGTTTGATGATTTATTAGAAGATATTAAAAATGCTAAAGATTATATACATATTCAATATTATATCTTTCACAGTGATAAACTTGGAAAGACCATTTTAAAGGCATTAGAAGATAAAGCTGAAGCTGGTATTGAAGTTAAAATGTTATATGATGATATGGGTTCAAGAGACTTAAGGAAAAAGGATTTGAAAGCATTTCGTGAAAAAGGTGGTCATGCAGAAGCTTTTTTCCCATCAAAACTCCCCCTTATTAATTTACGAATGAACAATCGAAATCACCGTAAAATCGCTGTGATAGACGGTAAAATAGGATATGTGGGTGGATTTAACGTTGGTGACGAATATTTAGGTAAATCTAAAAAGTTTGGATATTGGCGCGATACACATTTACGTGTTGAAGGAGATGCAGTTAACGCTCTTCAATTAAGATTCATCCTAGACTGGAACTCTCAATCTACACGTGACAATATTACTTACGAAGAACGCTATTTCCCAGATGTCAATTCAGGTGGTACTATTGGAATACAAATCGCTTCTAGTGGTCCAGATGAAGAATGGGAACAAATTAAATATGGATATTTAAAAATGATTTCTTCTGCTAAAAAATCAATTTATATCCAATCACCTTATTTCATTCCTGACCAAGCTTTTTTAGATTCAATTAAAATTGCTGCACTTGGGGGTGTAGAAGTCAATATTATGACTCCAAATATGCCTGATCACCCTTTTGTTTATTGGGCAACTCTAAAAAATGTAGCTTCCCTCTTAGAAGCTGGCGTCAACGTATATCAATATAATAATGGATTTTTACATTCCAAAACATTAATTATTGATGATGAAGTCGCAAGTGTTGGTACTGCCAATATGGACCATAGAAGTTTCACGCTAAATTTTGAGGTGAATGCCTTTATATATGACGAAGGTATTGCTCGTTCTTTAAAACAAGCCTTCATTGATGATATGAAAGTTTCCGATCAATTAACTAAAGAAAAATATGAATCGCGTAGCTTATGGATCAAATTTAAAGAAGGTATATCACAACTCTTATCTCCTATTTTATAATACTATGTATTCAACAAATAAGATTTAATCGATTGTAAAATAAAAATATATGTAATTAAAATAAAATCAAACCTGAGACCCATACCTATTGTTGTCTCAGGTTTTCGTTTTGAAGGGATGAATAGAAATGAAAAATGAAGAACGCATTCAAATGGCTTTCAGATATATGCAAGCATTTCATAAAAATGATTATAGTGGTCATGATGTTGAACATGTTAATCGTGTACACGCATTAGCAAAGTATATTGCTAAGAAAGAAGGTTTTGAACATTCATTTATCATTGAACTCTCTAGTATACTACACGATACGATTGACCCTAAATTAGTAAATGAACAACAGGCTAAAGCTAAATTAATAGAGTTTTTAAGAGAAATTGAATTATCTGAAGATGATCAAACTCATGTTATACATATTATTGAGAATATGAGTTATAAGAATGGTTCAAACAACTATATTGAATTATCAACTGAAGGTCAAATTGTCAGAGATGCCGACCGTCTAGATGCCATTGGTGCTATTGGTATTGCTAGAACATTTCAATTTGCAGGTTATTTCAATGAACCAATGTGGACGGAAACAATAATGCCTAATGATTTTAGTGAATCAACTCTAACACAATTACCACCTTCTGCTATAAAACACTTTTATGAAAAATTATTTAAACTTAAAGATTTAATGCATACTCAAACTGCTAAGCATATTGCAGCACAACGTCATGAATTTATGAAGTCATTCGTTTCCCAGTTTTTTGACGAATGGCACTATATATAAGAAAAACCAGCAAATCAATGATTTGCTGGTTTAATTAAATTATTTTTTATTTTTCTTAGATACGACTTGAGTATTTTTACCTTTTTTATTTGATGACTTACCGTCTTGATCAAATTTTTCAAGTAATGGTTCAACTTCTTTTTTAGCAAGTTTAGAATAGTACATATTAGCAAAATGTGTTTGTACAACTAAGAATGCTGCACTGACTGACCAATATAAACCTAATGCTGATGCTGAACTTAACGCAATCCAAATAATCATAATAGGTGATACAATCATCATCATATAACCCATTTGACGTTGTTCTTGAGGCATCGTTTTACTTGAAACATATGCTTGTATAAAGTAAAGCACACCTGCAATAATTGTAATCCAAATATCTGGTTTAGTTAAATTAAACCATAAAAAATGAGGGTGTACAGATAAGCCATTAACTAACTTGTCCTTAAGTACAAAGTATAACCCCATGATAATAGGCATTTGAATTAGCATCGGTAAACAACCCAACATGCTCTTCATTGGATTCATATCATATTTTTTATAAACTTCCATTAATTCTTGGTTAGCAGCCATTTTCTCTTCTTGAGTACGTGCACGTTTAACCTTTTCCTGAATACCATCTACTTCAGGTTTAGCAACTTTCATTTTTTCACGCATCATATGACTATTTTTGTAGTTTGATAACATGAATGGAAGTAACACAAGACGAATAACAAATACTAAAATGATAATAGCTAAACCATAATCATTGTGTAAAACATCGTTACCCAACCACTGTAATAAGTGTTTCATTGGATCAACGAACGTATTATAGAAAAATCCACTACGAGCTCCAGGTTTTGAATAATCACAGCCTGCTAAAAAGACCATTAAACCTAAAAACAAAGGTAGCAACGCTTTTTTCTTCATTTTTCCACCTCTATTGTAATATTCACATAGGATTTATTCTATCATACTCATACTCTAGGATAAAACAAAAAGTGGAAAAAATTAAAGATTAATTGAAATATTTCTTGAATTCATTAACAGTGTTGTCAATATTATTACTTTTGCTAATTGCTGAAATCACTGAAATGCCATCAACACCTGCATTTGCAATGAGGGGCACATTCTCCTCATTAATACCTCCAATAGCAACCATAGGAAAATCACCCATTTTTTGTCTTAACTGTGTAATCATATCTGGACCTACTGGAGCACTAGCATCACTTTTAGATGGTGTTTCAAACATTGGTCCAACTCCGATGTAATCAACATTAGTGAGATCTGATTTTTCATACTCATTTAAATTTCCAACACTTAGACCGATAATCTTTTCTTGAAAATCATTTGCAAAAGCTCGAACATCTTCATCATCTTGACCAACATGTATACCATCAGCATTAATGCTCTTGGCTAATGAGACATCATCGTTAACAATAAATGGTACATCATATGATTGACATAGAGCTTGTAATTCTTTAGCTAATTTTTCTTTCTTCGAGCCAGTTAAAGCTTTATCACCTTTTTCTCTAAATTGAAACATCGTAATGCCAGCTTCTAAAGCTTGTGTTAGGATACCTTGAATAGTTTGGTGTTCAGGTATATCTTGGGTGCCACATATAAAATATATTTTTAAATCTGTTGCTTTAAATGACATTTATTCAACCTCTTCTTTTCTAACATATTTTTCAAAGGTTTGATAATCCAATAAATACATTTGATCTAGTAATTCTGGTAAAAATGAGCCAGGACCTTTGACATGATCTGCGTTTTCAGCAATTTCACCAGCTATATTATAAAAACTAACCGCTTCTACAAGTGTTTCTTGTTGAGGTTGATTATTTCTAAATAAGAAACTAGTAATAATTCCACCTAATAGGCAACCAGCACCTGTAATTTTAGCAGACATAGGAGAACCATTTGAAAGTTGAGTCACTTTGCCATCTTGAACTACGATATCTTCTTTACCTGTGACTACAATTGCAGTGTGATATTTTTGATGAGCTTTCTTGGCAATTTCTATTGCATTTAGTGAACTATCTCCATCAGTCCCCTTCATTGTTGTATTGGTATCAATGAGTGTCAATATTTCTGAAGCGTTCCCTTTAATCACTGCAACTTTTACTTCACTTAAAAAGTTTTTACAAAAATCTTTTCTATATTGTGACGCTCCTACTGCGACAGGATCAAAAACAATTGGTGTACCAAGTTGATTTGCAATTTTACCTATCTTAATTAAATCTGCTTCATTATTATGCGTAAGCGTACCAATATTAATTAGTAATCCACTTGCAACTTGATAAAAATCTTCAGCCTCTTCTGGTGCCTCGCTCATTGCCGGACTTGCACCAATACTTAATAGACCATTTGCAGTAAAATTCTTAACTACATCGTTCGTATAACAAACAATTAAAGGATTCTCATTTCTAAGCTTTTCTAAATTATTCATCATCTAAACCTACTTTCTTTAGATACGCAAAATGATTGACTGGGCCACGACCTTTACCAATCTCAGGGGTATATTTGATACTCAAAGAAATAAATGTTTTAGCTTTTTCAACTGCTTCATAAATACTACGACCTTTAGCTAATTCAGCAGCAATGACAGCTGAAAATGTACAACCTGTTCCATGAGTATGTTTAGTATCAAATCGTTCATCTTCAAATGTGTATACGCCATCTTTTGTAAATAAAAAATCTTTAGCATTATTTAAGTCGGCAGAATGTCCACCTTTAATGACTACACCTTTGCTGCCAATGTCATTGATAAATATATCTCCTGCTTTTCGAATGTTTTCTTCAGTATCAATCTTTATACCAGTGATTTCTTCCGCTTCTGGAATATTAGGTGTAACAACATCAGCTAAAGGTAATAATGTACTTTGCAACTTTTGTTTGGTTTGATCATCCATCAACGAATCCCCACTTTTGGCTAGCATAACAGGATCAATCACGTATGGAATTGTAGGATAATCTTCTAAATAACTTTTGATTAATTGCATCGTCTCTTCTGTAGCAATCATCCCTGTCTTAATTGCATGAGGAAGTTCATCATTAAATACACTATCCAATTGTTCTTTAACCCATGATGTCTCTAGATTATGAATATGTTCTACGCCCATCGTATTTTGAGCGACAATACTCGTTATTGCTGCCATTCCATAAACGCCGCAAGAATGAAATGACTTCAAATCAGCCATTACTCCAGCACCGCCAGTTGGATCAGTACCTGCAATAGTTAAAGCAATTTTAGGTTTATTCATATTTGTCACCTCTAAAATTCCATTTTTCATCTACGTAGGCCATATTGAAAAAGTTTCTTTCATGAATAGTACTTTGTAAGAAATTCTCCTTAATCTCTTCTTTTTCTTCTGAAGTACAATTCTCTGTTAAACGATCCATTAATTCATCAAATAAATTTACTAGTGCATCCATTTCTGTACTATAAAATTCAAACCAATTAGACGTAATTGAATCTTTATTAAGTTGATTGTCTTTTATCGCTCTTTTACCAATTACCGCATATACATATGGACATGGTGCCATTGCTGCAATCGTATATGCTGCATTTTCATGTGCATAGGCATTATAGTACATATGCTTAATATAATGATCACCACTTGGTGGCCATACTTTTTCTTTAACAATCTCATGATATGGTTCATTTATGAATGAAGCTAAAATTTCATGTGCTTCTACTTCTCCTTCTAATAAAAATTCAATCTGTTCCACTAAAAATTTAACGTCATCCATATTATGCACTTTAGGAATTAATAGTGCATATAGATTAGCAAACTCTTTTAAGTAAGATGCATCTGCACGTAGATATTGTCTTACCGCTTGTTTAGATAATTCACCATGTAATAAATCTTGTATGAAACCATCATTATAAATATCCTCAATAATAGGTTCTGCTGCCACTCTTAAATCTTTAGAAAAACTCATAAAATTTCCTCCTTGAAATAAAAAAACTACTTTCCAAACTGGAAAGTAGCAAAATTAAGGCACGACCTAATACCGTTAATATGTTACACTACTTTCCTCCGTTGGTACTAACCAAATCAGGTTTTAAGGGTCTGAATTAAATTCATCTCAGCCTTTATAGGCGCCCCTAGTAGTTCTATTTTTAATCATTTTCAATTATTACAATAGCAAATGTAACACATAAATTCAATTATTAAAAAATGTATAACAATATACCTTTTAATAAACATATAATTAAGTCAAACTATTTACCAACTAAAAAAACACCCTATCTAATGAAATCTATCAGATAATTCTGACGCAAATATGTCATTTTTAAAGTAAAATATGGATACAAAAACGACCTTTTTCTATTTAAAAAAATTAAAAAAGGTCGCTTGAGTATAATTGAAAGATGATAATTTATATTAAGATAGGATAAAAGTATAAATAATTGGGAGTTATTGAATAATTAATGGCTGTCTAACCTATATGAAGCATTCATTTTGTGCTTCATTATATTCATTAGAGAGGATATTGGATTCTTTTGTCTTAGAGGACATAAATTTAATTGTTTCTACATAAACTTCAGTTACAAAATGTGTCTGATTATCTTTTTCATACTTACGTGATCGCATTTGGCCAGTAATACCTACTAAAGATCCTTGAGATGTAAACTTTTCAATATTCGTAGCTGTTTTCCCAAAGGCTTTGCAATATAGATAATCGCATGCGATTTCATTATTCTGATCTTTATAATTTCTTTCCGTAGCAACGCAAAATGTTGCTACTTTACTACCTTCCTCCTTTTCATAAATTTGGGCATCCTTTGTAAGTCTACCAACTAAAACTATTTTATTTAACATGTGTCACCTCCTCTTAAGTTATATAATAATCACATCTCTTTATACTGTCAAAAAGCTATTTTATCGAAATATATAGCTATTCACCCTTCATATTTGATATATTTAAAGAAAATAATCAATATTTAAATCAGTTGATTAATAATAAATCACTTTTTGTAAATATATAAATAAATGGGATGTGGACTTAATGAAGACATTTAAAGCTGTACGTTTTCAAATTGTAAGTGAAAATGGCGGTGTAACCGAATATGAATTAGAAGATGGCGTGATTATAAATAAGGAAGGTAGTGGAACAGGATGGCTTTTAGAAATTGTCATTTCTAATGAACACTATCATACATTTAAAGATTATATGGATAGTGATCAATTGTTAGATATACGTGTAGTCATAACAAGACCTGCCAATGATCCAGCATTATTTGATGCTACTGTAAAAAGTGTAACTCAGTTTGAAAAGACTATGTCAATAGTATTCGAATGTCATATTTATACCCTTAGACAAGTCTACGCAGAAAGCTTACTAGAAGAATTAGTAGATGATGGGCTAACTGGTGAAGAACTAAAGAAAACATTTAACCGTATGATGCAATCTAAGCCTAAACTTAAAGATGAAAAATTCGAGAGGTAAATTCAAAAACCTACACTCATGTTTGAACATGAGTGTAGGTTTTGTTTTACTTAGCATCTTGAATTGCAAAAGTTAATTCACAACTACATGCTAATTGACCATCTACTGTTGCTTTAGCAGTACCTTTACCAATTGGTCCTTTAATTTTTGTTATTTCTACTTCTAACATAAGTGTATCACCAGGAGTTACTTGTCTTTTAAAACGACATTTATCTATACCTGCAAAAAGCGCAATCTTACCTTTATTTTCTTCACTATTTAACATAGCCACTGCACCAGTTTGGGCCAATGCTTCTGTAATTAATACACCAGGCATTACAGCATAATCTGGAAAATGCCCTTGGAAGAATGGTTCATTACCTGAAACTTGTTTTAATCCCACACAACGTTTACCTTCTTCGTATTCTACAACTCTATCTATCAGTAAAAATGGTTGTCTATGTGGTATGATTTGTTTGATTTGATTATAATCGAAAATTGTTTCCATGATGTTTAACCCTCCAAGTTTGAACAAAAGTTAATACTTTAAATTAATCATTAATACGTTCGATATTAGCACCTAATGATTTTAATTTACCATGCAAATCTACATAACCTCTATCTAAATGTTTTAATTCAGTAACTTGAGTTGTACCTTCAGCTACTAAACCAGCTAATATTAGTGCCGCTGCCGCTCTTAAATCAGTTGCTTTGACTTGTGCACCTTGTAAATCACTCTTACCTTCGATTTTAGCACTTCTACCTTCAACGTCGATATTAGCGTTCATTCTACGGAACTCTGCAACATGCATAAATCTGTTTTCAAAAACTGTTTCTGTAATTACTTTATGGCCATTGGCAGTTAATAATAATGCCATCATTTGAGATTGCATATCTGTAGGGAAACCAGGGTGCGGTAATGTTTTTACGTCTACAGGTTTTAAATCTCCTTCAGCAGATACACGAATACCATCTTCTTGATAATCTAATTTGACGCCCATTTCTTCTAACTTATAAACTAAGCTAGACATATGTTCTTTAATAGCACCACGAACAAAAATATCTCCTCGTGTAATTGCACCAGCGATAAGTAAAGTACCCGCTTCAATTCTATCTGGAATAATAGAATGCTCTACACCTGTTAAATATTCAACACCGTGGATTGTAATAGTGTCGGTTCCAGCACCCGTAATTTTTCCGCCCATTTCATTTATATAATTAGCTAAATCAACAATTTCAGGTTCTTTAGCAGCATTTTCTAATACTGTTTTACCGGATGCTAATGACGCTGCCATAATTAAGTTTTGAGTTCCACCTACACTTGGGAAGTCCAAATGAATTGAAGCACCTTTTAAACCATCTTTTGCATTTGCATAAATGTTTCCATTTTCTAAATGTATTTCAGCTCCTAGTGCCTCAAAACCTTTGATATGTTGCTCAATTGGACGACTTCCAATCGCACAACCACCTGGTAATGCTACTATTGCATGTCCTAAACGTGCCAATAAAGGACCCATAACTAAAATACTTGCACGCATCTTACTTACATATTCATACGGTGCCTCTTCATTTAAAGTTTTTGTAGCATCTACTACAACTGCATTTTCATCTTTTTTATATGTAACATCTGCATTTAATGTTGATAATACATTATTAATTGTTTCTACGTCACTTAATGCAGGTACATTAACTAATTTACTTGTACCTTTAGAAGCTAATAGTGAAGCTGTTAATACAGGTAAAACTGCATTTTTAGCACCTTCTACTTTAACTTCGCCTTTTAATTGGTTACCACCATTAATTACTATTTTATCCATCTTAAATCCTCCACTTAAATCTCCTAGTTATTTACATTTCCCTACTATATAAAATCTATTATTCATTAATATATTATATCCGTTTTTCAATATGAAAAAACCAAAAACGCACTATTTCATTATATATTTTAATTGAGTGGAAAACTGTAATAAATCAATTATGAAATTACTCACACTCGTTCCCAACATGATAGCTATAAATATCATACAAATTTGAACTTGTGTAGCATAACCTTTTTTAAAAAATTGGTCTAGACGAATTGCATTTAATGCCCAATATGCAATACATATACATATCACATGTAATACCAAATGTATGATTGCAAACTGTCCAAGATAATCCATAGTTAACTCCTTAGAATTGATTACTGTATAACATTGTACATGAAAAAAGTTAATAATGATACTACAATTAACTGCAAATAATGGAAGATTTATATGTATAGTAAAAGGCTTGGAAACACCACATCTGGTCAATTTCCAAGCCTTTTATCATTTATTTAAGTTCAGCCACACGTAAACGGTTATTTGCTCGTTCTAACGCTCTTTTGGCTCTATTAATGTCACTATTATCATCATCATTATCTAAATGCGATTCTGCTCTTGATTTAGCTAATTTAGCTCTTTCAACATCAATTTCAGTAGCAGTTTCAGCTGTTTGGACAATAATTGATAGTTGATGTTGTCTAACTTCTACAAACCCATCACTAACTGCTATATATTCATTTCCATTATGAAAATTTACTTTGACATAGCCAGTCTTTAATGCAGAAACGGTTGGAATGTGTCCATTCATCACACCCATTTCGCCAGCTGTAGTTTGTAAAACAGCTAGTTCTACATCATCTCGTTCATAGACAGAACCATTAGGAGTGACAATATTTAGGCTTAATGTATTCATTATCCATACCTCCTAATTATTAGACTTCAACACCCATGTCTTTAGCTTTCGCAATAACGTCTTGCATGCTACCTACTAAGCGGAATGCATCTTCCGGAATATGATCATATTTACCTTCTAAGATATCTTTAAAGTCCGCTACAGTTGTTTTAACAGGAACGTAAGATCCTTTTTGTCCAGTGAACTGTTCTGCCACGTGGAAGTTTTGTGATAAGAAGAATTGAATTCTACGTGCACGTTCTACAGTTTGTCTATCTTCTTCAGATAATTCATCCATACCAAGAATTGCAATGATATCTTGTAATTCTCTATATTTTTGTAATGTAGATTGAACGCCACGAGCAACTTCATAATGCTCTTGACCAACAATAGATGGTTCTAATGCTCTAGAAGTTGATGCTAATGGGTCTACTGCCGGATAAATACCCATTTCAGTTAACTTACGCTCTAAGTTTGTAGTTGAGTCTAAGTGTGCAAAGGCAGTTGCTGGAGCTGGGTCAGTATAGTCATCGGCAGGTACGAATACTGCTTGGATAGATGTTACAGAACCTTTATTTGTAGATGTAATACGTTCTTGTAATTGACCCATTTCAGTTGCTAATGTTGGTTGATAACCAACCGCTGAAGGCATACGACCAAGTAATGCAGATACCTCAGAACCAGCTTGTGTAAATCTGAAAATATTATCGATGAATAAAAGTACGTCTTGCCCTTGTTCATCACGGAAGTATTCAGCCATAGTTAAACCAGATAAAGCTACACGCATACGTGCACCAGGTGGTTCATTCATTTGTCCGAATACCATCGCTGTTTTCTTAATTACACCACTATCACTCATTTCATAGTATAAATCATTACCTTCACGAGTACGTTCACCTACACCCGCGAATACTGAAATACCACCATGTTCTTGTGCAATATTGTTAATTAATTCTTGAATTAAAACGGTTTTACCTACACCGGCACCACCAAATAGTCCAACTTTACCACCTTTAACGTATGGTGCTAATAAGTCTACTACTTTAATACCTGTTTCAAGAATTTCTACTTCAGTAGATAATTCATCGAAACCTGGTGATTGTCTATGGATTGGATCACGACGTACTGAATCATCAATTTTCTCTTCTAAGTCAATTGTTTCACCTAGTACATTAAATACTCTTCCAAGCGTTTCATCGCCAACAGGTACACTAATATCTTTACCTGTGTCTTTAACATCCATGCCTCTTTGAACACCATCAGTTGAATCCATTGCAATTGTACGTACAACATCATCACCTAATTGTAGTGCAACTTCTAATGTTAAGTTTAACGTTCCGTCTTCTTTTGGAACTTCAATAATAAGGGCATTATTAATATCAGGGACTTCGTTATGTTCAAAACGAACATCAATGACAGGACCCATAACTTGAGTTACACGGCCAATTTCCATGCTATTTTCCTCCTTTTAATTTTATTCAAGTGCTGCTGAACCACCAACAATTTCAGTGATTTGTTGCGTGATAGCTGCTTGTCTAGCTCTGTTATATTCTAATGATAAGTCATCAATAAGTTCTGTAGCATTATCAGACGCATTTTTCATTGCTGTCATACGTGAAGCATGTTCACTTGCCTTAGCGTCTAATATCGTACCGTATATTAAGCTTTCTACATATTGCGGTAAGATAACACTTAAGATAGATTCTTTATCAGGTTCAAATTCATATGTAGACATATGACCATGACCTTGACTTGAATCTTCTTGAGATAATGGAAGAACCTTTTTAGTAGTAGGTTTGTTTTCTAACACACTTACATAATGACTATAATATATATTTAACTCATCAATATTTTCTTCACTGTATAAATCAATTGCATGTTTTGCAAGAGCTTGAATAGATTTAAATGAAGGTTGGTCTGGTAAATCAACTAGTGAACTTTCGATTTCATAACCACGTGTTTTTAGGAAATCAACACCTTGTTGACCTAATACCACAATACTATATTCACTACTATCATTATGCTTTTGTTTGATGTCAGTTACTAATCTTTTAAGTACATTAGCACTGTACGCACCAGCTAAACCTTTATCACTTGTGATAACAAGATAACCACTACGTTTTACATCTCTTTCTTTAAGCATAGGATGGCTAGAACTTTTATTTGATCCAGCTACAGCTGTAATAGCATCTTGCATTTTATCCATATAAGGCTTGAATTGTTTAGTATTTTTCTCCGCTCTACGTAATTTAGAACTTGATACCATGTTCATCGCCTTAGTAATTTGCTTCATCTTTTTGGTTGATTTTATACGTGTATCTATTTCTTTTAAAGAACCCACTATCTCACCACCTTTAATTACTATTCTTTATTATTCAGATTTACTAAAACTTTTTTTGAATTCCGTAATTGCAGTATCAAATTTATCAGCATCTGGTAAGCCACCAGTTTCTCTGATTTCTGATAATAAATCAGTTGCATTTGAAGCTGCCCAGTGGTTTAGTTCGTCTTCAAAACGAGTAATATCTTCAACTGGAATATCGTCTAAATATCCTTTTGTTAATGCGAAGATGATTAATACTTGATTTTCAACAGGAAGTGGTTTGTTTTGATCTTGTTTTAAGATTTCAACTGTACGTTTACCACGCTCTAATTTTCTAGCTGTGAATTCATCTAAATCAGAACCAAATTGAGCAAATGATTCTAATTCTCTATAAGAAGCAAGGTCTAATCTTAAAGTACCCGCAACCTTCTTCATAGCTTTAATTTGTGCTGAACCACCAACACGTGATACTGATTGTCCAGCGTTAATCGCAGGTCTTACACCTGAGAAGAATAAGTCAGATTGTAAGAAAATTTGACCATCAGTAATTGAAATAACGTTTGTTGGAACATAAGCAGAAATGTCTCCAGCCTGAGTTTCAATGATAGGTAACGCTGTAATAGATCCTCCGCCTAAGTCATCGTTCAATTTAGCTGCTCTTTCAAGTAATCTACTATGTAGGTAGAAAACATCACCTGGATACGCTTCACGACCTGGAGGTCTACGTAATAATAATGAAAGTTCACGGTAAGCTGATGCTTGTTTAGTTAAGTCATCATACACGATTAATACGTGCTTACCATTAAACATGAACTCTTCACCCATTGTTACACCTGCATATGGTGCAATGTATAGTAATGGAGCAGGTTCTGCTGCTGATGCTGAAACAACGATTGTGTAATCTAAAGCTCCAGCTTGTCTTAATTTTTCAACGTTCGCTCTTACTGTTGAATCCTTTTGACCAATTGCAACATAGATACAAATTGTATCTTCAGTTTTTTGGTTTAAAATTGTATCAATTGCGATTGTTGTTTTACCAGTTTGACGGTCACCGATGATTAACTCACGTTGACCACGACCAATTGGTACTAATGCATCAATTGCTTTAATACCAGTTTGTAAAGGTTCATCAACTGACTTACGATCCATAACTCCAGTTGCTTTCTTCTCTACTGGTCTAGTTTTAGTAGCATTGATTGGACCTTGTCCATCAATTGGTTGACCTAATGGATTTACTACTCGTCCAATAAGTTCCTCACCTACTGGTACTTCCATAATACGTCCAGTACGTTTAACTTCGTCCCCTTCACTAATTTCAGTGTATGGTCCTAAGATAACCACACCAACATTAGATTCTTCAAGGTTTTGTGCTAAACCAAGCACGCCGTTTTGGAATTCTACTAGCTCACCAGCCATAACGTCGTTTAGTCCGTGAATTAATGCGATACCATCACCAATTTGTAATACTGTACCAACATCTGTAACGGACATTTCTGACTCATAATTCTCAATTTGTGAGCGAAGTAATGCACTGATTTCTTCAGCTTTTATGGCCATCTATGTCACTCCTCTTTATTAATTAGTTAGCTCTTTTAAATTTACGTTGTAATTGAACAAGATCATTTTTAACACTGCCATCCATAACAGTCGTGCCGACCTTAACTCTAAAACCACCAATTAAGTCTTGATTAATTTTAGTATTCACAATTACTTTAGATAAGTTTGTTTGTTGTTTAACTAGTTCAACGATTTTAGAAATTTCATCATCGTTTAAATCATAAGTAGATTCTATTAATGCGAAATCTTGATTATTATGTTGATTATACTGAGATTGAAAAGCTTTAAATACATCTTCAATATATGAAATATGACGATTTTCGGCTAATACTTTTAACATGTTAACAATATATTGATTAGCGTCACCATAAACATTTTCTACAAAACTTTGACGTTTTTGTAATGTTAATTTCGGATTACTATCAATAGCTTTTAAGTCTTTAATATAATCGAAAGAGGAATGACTAATTACTTCCAATTCCTCATAAATATTATCTAATTGATTTGTATCTGCAGAAACATCGAATAATGCCTTTGCGTATTTATCAGCGATTTTTGCCATTATTTATCGCCTGCCTCTTTTAGATACTTTTCAACTAATTCTTTTTGATCTTGCTCTGAAATTTCTTTTCTAAGAACCTTAGAAGCAATTAAAACAGATAGTTCTGATACTTGATTATTGATATCTGCAATTGCACGTTCTTTTTGACTATTAATTTCACTTTGAGCTGTTTCAATCATGCCGTTAGCTCTCACATTAGCTTCATGAATGATTTCTTCATGTTGTTTACGAGCTTGAACTTTCGCATCTTCTAGAATTCTTTGAACTTCATCTTGAGTTTCTTTAAGTGTCTGTTTATTTTCTTCTTCAAGTTTTTGTGCATTTAATTTAGCTTGTTCAGCATCGTCGATATCTTTGTTAATATCACGTTCACGTTTGTCCATTACTTCTTTTAATGGACCCCAAGCAAACTTTTTCAATAACGCTAATAGGATAATAAAAGTAACGATTTGTACAATTACAGTACCCCACTCAACGCCTGAAGCTGCACCAATAACGAACATATTAGCTGTTGCAGTCACGGGATCATGACACTCCTTTCGTCAAAATAATCATTAAGCAATAAAAAATAAAACGAACGGCGAGAGTCTAATAGACTTCGCCTTAAATAAATGTCTTATCCAGCAAATGTCATGAATGCAATTACAACACCGATGATAGGTAAAGCCTCAACTAAACCAACACCAATGAACATAATACCCATTAATTGACCACGAGCTTCTGGTTGACGTGCTACACCTTCTACTGTTCTAGAAACGATAAGACCGTTACCAATACCTGCACCTAATGCTGATAAACCAATTGCGATTGCCGCTGCGATTAAATTCATAATAAATTTTCCTCCTAAGATTGTATATAATTTTTAAAATTTAGTGTCCATCTGCCACTTTATGTGACATGTAAACCATTGAAAGCATAATGAAGATATATGCTTGGATTGAACCTACAAAAATTGAGAATCCTTGCCAAACAATTAAACCAGGAATACCAATGATCCAACCCCAAGCTGGTTGATTTGTTACAAGTCCAGCTAATAGGCTAAGTAATAACTCACCTGCAAAGATATTACCATATAAACGTAGTCCAAGTGTTAGGGTTGAAGTAAATTCTTCAAAGACGTTTATAATTGCAAGTGGCCAAAACGGTTGAATGTAACCTTTAAAATAATTCTTAGTACCACGCATTTTAATACCATAAAAATGCGTTAAAAGAATTACTGTTGTAGACAATGTCAATGTAACTGTTGCATCAGCTGTTGGTGATTTCCACCATAAATAGTGGTCTTTAGTTACAATTGAGAATGGTAAACCTAGCATGTTTGCAATAAAGATGTATAAAATCAAAGTCACTGCTAAGAAGTGAAAATGTCCACCTTTTTTCCATGCCATATTACCTTCAATGATTCCTCTAACAAAGTCAAAAATCCATTCAATGAAATTTTGTTTGCCAGTTGGTCGTTTCTTCAGATTGCGTGTGCAAATAATAGCTAATAGAAAAACGATCACTGCAGTAATTAGCACCATCATTACACTTGCCATGTTAAAAACAAGGTCAAAGCCGAAAACATCCCAACTTACTTTCGGATGTTTATGATCCATATTCTCACCTCTTTCGTATTGAATTTTACTCCCTATTAAGTAGAGGGCGACATATGATTAAAATATAAGAAATCATTAGCCCTATTAACACCCCGATGATATTGATGTGATCTTTAAAGAAAAACCAAATTGAACACACAACTATAGCGACTAAATATCTCCACATGTTGCCTGTAGATATATGATTAGTATCTGCTTTCTGTGCGTGGAATAAATAACTCTCAAAGATGTATGTATTGATTAAAGAACCACATGTGCCAATAATCAATCCAAGTAAAAATGGATGGGGTGAAAAGAGATACAATATACCTAATAATATCAATAAATAAAGATAATATTGTATATATTGTTTAAAAATGATGTAGAAACGACCCATTTGTTTGCCTCCGAGTGTCTTATACAATCATGTAAACCGTTCCACTCATACAATCTAAATGATAATATAGTGGCCACAACGGTGTCAATTCTATTCAAATTGTTGTTAAATTTTAAGGCAAAATTGTCACAAATTGGCCACATTTAAACGGTATACATTTTTTTATTAATTGAAATCTTTTGGTTTTTCCTTTGTTAAATTAAAATAATACTTTATATGATTCACTATTCTTTCAGAAGATTTACCATCACCGTATGGATTTTTAGCATTACACATGCATTGATAGGCTTGCTGATCTTCTAAAAGGTGCTTAGTTTCTTTATAGACATTATCTAATGACGTGCCTACTACTTTTAATGTGCCAGCATCAACGCCTTCAGGTCTCTCAGTATTATCTCTTAAAACTAATACCGGTTTGTGTAATGAAGGTGCCTCTTCTTGAATACCACCAGAATCTGTAAGAATTATATATGCTTGTTTAGCAAAATTATGAAAATCTAACACATCTAATGGTTCAATTAGTTCTATTCTTTCATGATTCCCTAAAATTTCTTGAGCGATGTTTCTAACTTTAGGATTCATATGCACTGGATATACAACAACTAATGATTCATCTTCGTCAGCAAGTTTTCGAACAGCTTTAAAGATATTTTCCATTGGCTCTCCAAGATTTTCTCTACGATGAGCAGTTAGTAACAAAATTTTCTTATTTTTATGCTTTTCAAGTATCTCAGATTGATAGTCTTCATTAACCGTATAATTCAATGCGTCAATTGCAGTATTTCCAGTCACTACAACTGTTGTTTCTTTCTTACCTTCATCTAACAGATGCTTTTTGGCATTTGAGGTAGGTGCAAAATGAATATCAGAAAGTACACCTACCATTTGTCTATTCATTTCCTCAGGATATGGTGAATATTTGTCAAAACTTCTCAAACCTGCTTCAACATGGCCAATCGGTACTTGATTATAAAATGCTGCTAAACTTCCTGAAAATGTAGTTGCTGTATCTCCATGAACTAATACCATATCAGGATTAATACGCTTGATTATTGACTCTAATTCCATCATAGCTTTTGATGTAATTTCTGAAAGTGTCTGACCTTCTTTCATGATATTTAAGTCATAATCAGGTTGTATATCAAATGTGTTTAATACAGAATCTAACATTTCTCTATGTTGTGCTGTAACGACTACACATACTTCTAATTGATTATCATTTTCTATTGCTTTGACTAGTGGCGCCATCTTGATAGCTTCCGGTCTAGTCCCAAAGATTGTCATAATTTTTTTCTTCAAACGTATCTATCTCCGTTTTCATTATCTATTTAGTACCAAATAATCTATCTCCTGCGTCACCTAATCCTGGTGTGATATAAGCTTTATCATTAAGTTTCTCGTCTAAAGCTGCAATATAAATATCAACATCATCATGTGCTTCTTTCATTTTTTCTACACCTTCTGGTGCTGCTATTAAACACATAAAACGAATATTTTTGGCCCCTTTGTTTTTTAATGAAGTAATAGCCTCAATGGCAGAAGCTCCAGTAGCTAACATAGGATCTACAACAATAATTTCACGTTCATCAATATCTTGAGGCATTTTAGAGAAGTATTCTACCGCTTCAAGAGTTTCGGGATCTCTATAAAGTCCAATATGTCCTACTCTAGCTGCTGGTACTAAACTTAAAATACCTTCTGTCATACCTAATCCTGCTCTTAATATAGGTACAATAGCTAATTTTTTACCTGCTAAACGTTTAGCTGTCATTTTAGTCACAGGTGTTTCAATTTCAACATCTTGTAACTCTAAATCTCTTGTTACTTCGTAAGCCATAAGCATGCCCACTTCATCAACAAGTTCTCTAAACTCTTTCGTTCCTGTATGAGCCTCACGAATATAACTTAATTTGTGTTGTATTAATGGATGATCAAATACATGTACTTTACTCATTTTCATTTCCTCCAATATTCTAAAAATCCCTTAATATTATTGATATAAAGGATATTGTTCAGTTAAAGCTAAAACACGTGATTTTGCTTCATTTAACTTAGTTTCATCTTCATGATTTTTTAATGCTAAGCTAATAATTTTAGCAACCTCTTCAAATGCTGTTTCATCAAATCCACGCGTAGTGGCTGCTGGTGTTCCTAATCTAATACCACTTGTTACAAAAGGTTTCTCTTGATCAAACGGAATAGTATTTTTATTACAAGTGATTCCAACTTTATCAAGTGTTTCTTCCGCTACTTTACCAGTGATATTCACAGAACCTTTAACATCTACAGCTATTAGGTGATTATCAGTACCACCTGATACAATTCTAAAACCTTCTTTAGATAATGCTTCTGCCAATGCTTTGGCATTTTTAATCACTTGATTTTGATATACCTTGAAATCATTATGTAACGCTTCGCCGAAAGCAACTGCTTTTGCAGCAATCACATGCTCAAGTGGTCCGCCTTGGATACCTGGGAACATAGTTTTATCAATTGCCTTTTTGTATTCCTCTTTACAAAGAATCATTCCTCCACGTGGTCCACGTAAAGTTTTATGCGTTGTTGTTGTCACAAAGTCAGCATATTCGACAGGATTTTGATGTAACCCTGCAGCTACTAACCCTGCAATGTGTGCCATATCCACCATTAATTTAGCGCCTACTTCATCAGCGATTTCTTTGAATTTTTTAAAATCAATTTGTCGAGAATAAGCAGATGCACCTGCAACGATTAATTTAGGTTTATGTTCAATGGCTAACTTACGTACTTCATCATAATTAATAAGTTCTGTATCTTTATCTACGCCATATTCAACAAAATGATATGATTTACCACTAAAGTTTACTGGAGATCCATGAGTTAAATGACCACCATGACTTAAGTTCATACCTAAAACTGTATCTCCATAGTCTAAAGCTACTAAATATACAGCCATATTTGCTTGAGATCCTGAATGTGGTTGCACATTGACATGCTCAGCACCAAATAGTGCTTTAGCACGATCAATAGCAACTGATTCAGTTACATCTACAAACTCACAACCACCATAATAGCGACGACCTGGATAGCCCTCAGCATATTTATTGGTTAATACTGAACCCTGTGCTTCCATAACAGCTTCAGAAACAAAGTTTTCTGATGCAATTAACTCAATATTATTATTTTGTCGATTAAACTCTTGCTCAATGGCTTCAAAAATTACTTTATCTTGCTTTTCGATGTAAGACATATAAACCCCTTCTTTCAACTAATTAATTATACTTTGCACGTTCGCCACCAATTTTCTTAGGTCTAGATGTCGCAATGGTAACGATTGCTTCCCCAACTTGCTTTACACTTGTTCTAACCGGTACACAAACATGTTGAATATGCATACCTATTAATGTTTGACCTATATCTATACCTTTAGGCACGGTGATATGTTCAACAACGATTGGGTCTTCCATATGTTGATATGCATAAGTTGCTAAACTACCGCCTGCATGAACATCTGGAACAACAGTAACTTCTTCCATTGTCAGTGGATTAAAATCGGATCTTTCAATGGTGATTGCTCTATTGATATGTTCGCATCCTTGAAATGCAAACGAAACCCCTGTTTGTAATTTAATTTCGTTTAAATCATTAAATATTGACTCAGCTACCTCCATTGACCCTACTGAACCAATGCGTTCACCTAACACTTCAGAAGTTGAACAACCAATCAAACATATTTCACCTTCATTAAAAAATGACATCGCTTTTAATTCTTCTAACAACATTGAAAAATCTTGCATTTAAAACCCACCCCCTTAAAATATAAAAAAGGAACATAGCAAACTTGCTATACTCCCTTATTATAACGTATTTAAAGCGTAACATATACTAATTATATATAATTCTCTTGCAGATCTTTTGGATTAATTTTACTAATTAAGTCATAAATTTGTTTATAAGTATTCAAATAAATCTTTTTATCCCCACCATATGGATCATTAACTTCAGATTCGTCACCTACAAATTCGCTTAAAGTAAATATATTTGTAACTGAACCATATTGCGATTTCAAAATTGCTTTATGTGATTGTGACATGGTTAAAATAAGATTTGCTTCAATATCTTTTTCAGAAAAAGATTGTGTTAATGATGGCTGTAGTAATTCTTGTTCATGTATGATTTCTTCTGACAGTTTTGAAATTGGTTGATGATCTAAAGCAAATATACCTCTTGATTCTACTGTAATATTTTCATTTTTAAATAAAGATTTTGCTATACTTTCAGCCAATGGACTTCGACACGTATTTCCTGTACAAACAAAAATCACTTTCATAATGACGCCTCTTTCACAATATTATTTCCAGCAGCTTTCAACATGCGATTCATAATCGCTTCAGATTGATCACTTTCATCAAATCCGTAAATATATGCGTGAGTGATATCTGCACGTTGATCAATTTCATGCAAAATACTATAAAGTAAATGATTGGCTTGTTTAATATCTGTTACATTGTCACATAATTTTATATATATCGCTTCTTTAGGTAGAAAATGTGACAAACTATCAGGCACTACAAACGCCACCTGTTTCCATTTATTATGGTCTAGAATTTTTTTGTTTAATTCTTTTAAAATGGTTACTGGAGTATCTGGTGAATAATGCTTATATTTCATTCCTGGTGCAATGGGTTGAGAAGCTTCATTATAATTTGATGCCTCTATGCAATTGGGAAGTACGTTTTCAATCATTTTCTTAGTTATTGAACCTGGACGTGCAATTCTAAACGGGTATTGTGTACAATCCAACACTGTACTTTCCAAACCTTCTTCACTTTGATCACCATTAATAATCCCATCAATTCTACCATTCAAATCTTGGAATACATGTTCAAACGTTGTTGGGGAAGGTCTACCACTAATATTAGCACTTGGCGCTGCAATTGGTTTATCAATATGTTGTAATACACTTCTGCCAATGGGGTGGCTTGGCATTCTCACTGCAATTGAATTCAAACCACCAGTTACTTTTGGGCACAGATAATCTGACTTGAGAGGTAATATAAATGAAATAGGTCCCGGCCAAAATGCTTCCATTAAACTCTGAACCTTAGGCTCTAATGTATCGACAAAATCATTCATCTGCGACATATCATGGATATGTACAATTAATGGATTATCAGACGGTCTGCCTTTGGCTTCATATATGTGGCTAACAGCTTTTTGATTAGTAGCATCTGCACCTAACCCATATACTGTTTCGGTAGGTAAAGCAACTAACCCACCATTTATAACTGTGTCTTTAATTTCCTGTATATCAGGACTTTGATTAATATCATTTCTGTATGTTCTTAAATCCCAAATTTTGGTTTCCACTTTTCTTTTACACCTCTCTTTCTTTGATTAACAAAACAAAAAGGTGGGATAGCTTATCATCTTTCAATATTCAATTGAAAGAAAGCCCATTCCCACCCGATAGCTATGTTAAATACATTTAAGAATTTAATAATTAAAAGTAATCCATTTATTTAAATGAGCGTGACTTTACCATTTAATTTCTAAAATTCTATCTAGTTGATTAATATCTTTATAAATTGCGACTGCCTTATCTGGGTACATATCATTCACTATCTCTTTTAAAGTCTGACCTTGGTTATAACCAATTTCAAACACTACATGTGCGCCTGGTAATAACACCTTAGGTAAATCATTTAGAATCGATTGATAAATAGCATAACCTTGACTCTTTGCAAATAATGCTTGATGTGGTTCATAGTCTACGACTGTTTTAGCCATATCTTTGACTTCTTTGACATCAATGTATGGCGGATTTGATATCAGACCATTTACTTTAATATTTCGTTCTATCAATGGCTTTAACGCATTACCTTGAATGAAATCAATGTTCTCTCCGTGTTGTTCTGCGTTTAATCGTGCCACTTCTAATGCATCTTCATATAAATCGGTAGCTATTACGCTTAAAGTAGGCTTTAACTTTTTTAATGTGATGCCTAATACACCACTGCCTGTCCCTATATCTGCTATTGCATCGCCTTCGTTACAAAGGTTTAAAAAATGTAACATCACTTCTTCAGTTTCAGGTCTAGGAATGAGACAACGATCAGATACTGTAAATCGGTATCCATAAAAAGATTGAAACCCTACAATATATTGAATAGGTTCTCCAGATAGCATTCTTTGTAAATTTAAACCAAGTTTAGCTTTATCAGCAACAGACATTTCATCATTCATATGAATAAGATAGTCTGTACGTGACCAATTAAATGTATCAAGTAATAACCACTCAGCTCGTGTTTGTTCATAGCCTTTCTCTTTTGCTAATGAAATAGCATTTGCTAAGTAATCCTTATAACTCACCATTGTTTAATTCTTTCAATTTATCTGTTTGTTCAGATAATGTTAGGGCATCGATAATCTCATCTAAATTACCTTCCATAATCTGATTCAGTTTCTGCAATGTTAAGCCAATTCTATGATCAGTTACACGACTTTGAGGATAGTTATACGTTCTAATTCTTTCTGAACGGTCACCTGTTCCTACTGCTGATTTACGTTGTGATGCATATTTTTGTTGTTCTTCTTGCAATTTCATATCATACAATCTTGCTTTTAATACTTTCATCGCTTTTTCACGGTTTTGTATTTGTGATTTTTCTGATGAAGTAGCAATGACACCTGTTGGTAAGTGAGTGATACGAACAGCTGAATCTGTTGTATTGACGTGCTGACCACCTGCACCACTAGAACGATACGTATCAATTTTTAAGTCTTCATTTCTAATTTCGATTTCTACATCTTCTACTTCTGGTAATACTGCGACTGTAGCTGTTGACGTGTGAATACGACCACCTGACTCTGTTTCAGGAACACGTTGAACACGATGCGCACCATTTTCAAATTTAAGTTTGCTGTATGCACCGTTACCGGATACTGAGAAACTGATCTCTTTATAGCCACCATGGTCACTTTCTGATGCTTCAACAATTTCTGTTTTAAAGTTGTGCGCTTCAGCATACTTAGAGTACATTCTCATTAAATCTCCAGCAAAAATTGCTGCTTCATCACCACCAGCTGCAGCACGAATCTCAACGATAACATCTTTTTCATCATTTGGATCTTTAGGAATAAGTAATAATTTTAATTGTTCTTCCATTTCAGGAAGTTCATTTTTTAAACTTGAGCTTTCTTCTTTTAACATTTCAATTTCTTCTTTATCAGAAGTCTCATTTAGCATTTCTTCGATATCTGCTAACTCTTCTTTTTTACTTTTATAACTTCTATAGACATCTACAGTTTTTTGCAATTCTGCCTGTTCTTTTGAATATTTACGTAATTTATCTGAATCGTTCACGACATCTGGGTCGCTTAACATTTCATTTAATTGTTCATATCTTTCCTCTACAATTTCTAATTGATCAAACACTACATTTCCTCCTTCTCATTTTCACTTGGCGCTACAATATGATGCGCTCTACATCTTGGTTCATAACTTTCATTAGCACCTACTAAAATAATTGGATCATCTGCTTTAGCGGGTTGACCATCTATAAGTCTTTGAGTTCGACTTGAAGGCCCTCCACATACCGCACATACAGCTTGCAATTTTGTAACATGCTCACTTAATGCCAATAATTCAGGCATTGGCTCGAACGGTTCGCCTTTAAAGTCCATATCTAATCCAGCCACAATGACTCGATGACCTTGATCAGCAAGTTGTTGTATGATACTTACAATATTTTCATCAAAAAATTGAACTTCATCTATACCGATAACATCTGCATGAGATATGTCATGATTTAAAATTTCTCTAGCTGTTGAAATATTTATAGCTTCAATTGCATTGCCATTATGTGAAACTACCTTTTCTTTATGATAGCGATCATCAATTGCTGGTTTAAAAACAATAACTTTCTGTTTAGCGTAAATTCCCCGTCTAAGTCGACGTATAAGTTCTTCTGATTTACCACTAAACATACTTCCGGTAATACATTCAATCCATCCGGAATGATAAGTTTCATACATTAAGCGTTCCACCCTTTTTCAAAACATAATCGCTTAATTATATCATATTTTAAAATATCATAAATGCTATTTTTGCAATCTATTCTATTATACAATAATAACTCGAAAAAGTTAGCTACAGTAATATTCTATAACTTACTCATTTCTTTATTACTCTTATGTTGAATAGCAAGTCATCTCTAAATATAACTATAATAAAAAAACTGCCTACATAACCATTGATATGGTGTAGACAGTCTAAACTTAAAATTAGTTGTTGTTTGATTTGAGACCAAACTTTTTGTTGAAGCGTTCCACACGACCATCCGCAGCAGCGAATTTTTGACGTCCTGTATAGAAAGGATGTGAATCAGAAGAAATGTCTAAACGAATAACTGGGTATTCATTTCCATCTTCCCACTCCATAGTTTCTGATGATGTTTTAGTAGAACCACTTAAGAATTTAAAGTTTGTAGTAGTATCTAAAAAGATAACTTTATGATACTCAGGATGAATTCCTTGTTTCATTGTTTTCAGCTCCTTTGCCCTGAACCATCTGGAACAGAGTTATTTGTGAGTTTTTACCCAATACTTGGTAATTATAATAGTAATTAATGTAAAACGCAACCCTTTGTAAAATTAAATAATAGGTTTACCTGTTTTTGTGCTTTCTTCTGCTGATTTTTGTAGTTGTTCAAAGAAATCTTTATTATTTTTTGAACGTTTTAACTTACGAATAAATCTCTCTGTAAAATCCGTAGAATCCGTGAATAGATTACGAAGTTGCCATAATGTATCTAACTCTGCCTTGCTAATTAACAGTTCTTCTTTACGTGTAGAACTTCGACCAATGTCTATAGCTGGGAAGATACGTCGTTCAGATAGTTTACGATCTAAGTGAAGCTCCATATTACCTGTACCTTTGAATTCTTCATAAATCATATCGTCCATTCTTGAGCCTGTATCTACTAAAGCTGTAGCTAAGATAGTTAAACTACCACCCGCTTCTATATTTCGGGCTGCACCGAAAAAGGCTTTTGGTTTATGCAGAGATGCTGGATCAAGACCACCAGAAAGCGTACGGCCACTTGGTGGAATGACTAAGTTATAAGCTCGAGCTAATCGAGTAATTGAGTCCATTAATATAATGACATCTTCCCCTATTTCTACAAGGCGTTTAGCTCTCTCTAATAATAATTCTGCAACTTTCACGTGATGTTGTGGTGGTTCATCAAACGTTGAATGTACAACTTCAGCTGATTCAACTGAACGTTCTATATCAGTTACTTCTTCAGGTCTCTCACCAACTAACAAGACAAATAATTTGGCTTCTGGTTTATTGGTAATAATTGCATTAGCAATTTCTTTAAGTAATGATGTTTTACCCGCTTTAGGTGGCGCAACAATGAGCCCACGTTGTCCTAAGCCAATAGGAGTTACTAAATCCATGATTCGTGTTGAATAATTTTTTGGTTCAGTTTCAAGTAAAATTCGTTCTTCTGGATACAAAGGCGTCAACGCTTGGAAGTGAGGACGTTTTTTTACTTCTTCAGCATTTTGATCGTTAACAAAGTCCACTTGTAGTAATCCATAGTATTTCTCATTATCTTTAGGTTTACGAACTTTACCTGTTACTTTATCGCCTCTTTTAATTTCAAATCGACGAATTTGACTTGCTGAAATATAGATGTCTTTTTCACCCTTAGAATAATTAACAGTTCTTAAGAAACCATAACCATCGGGTTGGATATCATCTAAAATACCCTCCATATAATAATTGCCATCTTTCTCCATTTGAGCTTCCATGATAGCTAATACAAGTTCTTTCTTATTCAATTTACTATAATTAGTTAATTTTAAAGATTTAGCTTTCTGAGTGAGTTCTTTAGTAGTGTTGTTTTTGTATAGTTCGTGGAAAGATTCATATTGAGGAGAAGTTCGTTCTCGTTCAGGCATAGACTTGCACCCATTTCCTTATTTTTTATGTTAAAAAGATTGTGATGGAACATAGATGGCTATTAATTAGCATTTACTAAAAAAAGCCTTTTGAAGTGCTTATCACGACTTTGTTCATCATAACCTTCTAAATACTAGAATAACTATAGCAAACTTTTAATTTAAATACAAAACGAATTTTGTATTTAACATATTTAAAACAATGCACGTTACTTTATAACGTAACGTGCATTCACAAAAATTTGATTCATAAGATTTTTTAATTATTTGAAATAACCTGCAATTGATTTTACTTCTAAGAATTCTTCAATTCCGTAGTCGCCCCATTCACGACCTAATCCAGATTGTTTATATCCACCAAATGGTAAATCTGGTTTACGTCCAGCTTCATTAATTTCAACTGTTCCTGCTTCAATAGAACGTGCCACTTTGTGTAATGTGTCTTTATCATTACCAATAACATAACCAGCTAGACCATATTTCGTATCATTCGCTATTTTAATTGCTTCGTCTACATCATTATAAGTGATCACTGACATAACAGGACCAAAAATTTCTTCTTGAGCAATAGTCATATGATTATCAACGTTAATGAAAATAGTAGGACGAGCAAAATATCCTTTTTCTAGACCTTCAGGTTTACCAGGACCTCCGTAAAATAATTCTGCACCTTCTTCAATACCTTTATCAATATATGATTGAACTTGGTCAAATTGTTTTTTACTAATAATCGGTCCAACTTGTGTACCTTCTTCTCTAGGATCACCGACTTTGACTGAACTAAATTGTGCTTTCACAGCTTTTAAGAAGTCTTCTTTAATACTATTTGGTACTAATACACGTGTACCTGCAGTACATACTTGTCCTGTATTATTAACAACTTTACCTGTTGTCGCTTTAGCCGCTTCTTCAATATCAACATCATCTAAAACGATATAAGGTGACTTACCACCAAGTTCTAATGATACTTTTTTGAAGTCTTTAGCTGCTTTTTCCATAATTTTTGAACCAGTAGGACCTGAGCCTGTAAATGACATCATTCTAACTTTAGGATGTTCACTTAACGGATTACCTACACCTTCACCGTCACCATTAACAAGGTTAAATACGCCTTTAGGCACGCCTACTTTATCAAATATTTCAGCTAAGATAACAGCAGCGAACGGTGTTTCTTCTGATGGTTTTAAGACAACAGCGCTTCCTGCTGCAAATGCTGCAGCTAATTTAAGTGATGTTTGATTAGTTGGGAAATTCCAAGGTGTAACTAAACCTGCTACGCCGATAGCTTCTTTCAGAACTAAATCATCACCACGTTGTTCTTCAAATTCAAAACTGTCTAATGCATCTCTCGCTGCAGTAAAATGATTAAGTCCCATTTGATAATGTACTTTTTCAGAAACTGATAACGGCGCACCAAGTTCATCAGTAATCGCTTGTACAATATCTTCTTTTCTATTTTCATATTCTTTAACGATTTTATCTAGTAAATCTCTTCTATATTCAACCGTACTATGACGGAAATCTAAATATACATTATCTGCAGCTTCAACTGCTTTATTAACATCTTCTTCATTACCTTTAGCCACTGAACCAATGACCTCTTCAGTTGCAGGGTTAATTACTTCTATTGTTTCTCCACTAGCACTATCAACCCATTCACCATTAATATATTGTTTAGTGAAATGTCTCATCAAACTTCACTCCTTAGATTTGTTATACAACTATTCTAACCATTTTGTTACAAAGTTAAACATATCTGCTCATTGATTCAATTGCACTTAATCATTTTAAAATTTAAAATTTATGAATTTACAATCGAATTCACTCAATCTGTAAAATGGCATAGAAAAAGAGCGAAGCAATACATGATTGCCTCACTCTTACAATACATCCTCTTATTAAAATTAATCATAAGGATGTTGTCGTAATCTAGAAATTAAACAATTCTAAGTACAACTGTCTGAATTATTTTACAGGTTCTGCTTCAGATTCTAGATTAATATTATTTTGTGCCCATTCTTCAATTGGTTTTAAAGCGTCAGCTAATGAACTTCCTTTTTCTGTCAATTCATAAATAATGGTTACTGGACTAGTGGAAACGATTCTTTTTTCAACCAATCCCCAGTCTCCTAATTCAGTCAGTTTAATACTTAGTGCACGAGGCGTGATTGTTTTCAAGTCTCTTTTCAAATCGGAAAAATGTGCAGATTGGTCTTCGCATCTAGATAAATAGTTGATGATTAAACCGTTCCAACTGCGTCCTAATATTTTAAAAGTTTCTTCTAAATAAGGACATACTTCCATAAATCTCACCTCTCACTCATATATCTTAATACTAATGCACTAAAATCTGTGCTTATAATTTTAAGTATATTTATTATACCACATTTTTTAAACTGTTTCAGTCCAAATTTCTGCACCGAGCGCTTTTAAATGTTCAACAATTTGAGTATACCCACGATAAATGTGTTTAACGTTGTATATAGTTGTAACGCCTTCCGCGATTAAACCAGCTACTATCAAGCATGCACCTGCTCTTAAATCACTCGCATAAACTTCAGCCCCATTAAGAGTGGATGGTTTAATCGTTGCTGTGCCATTATCTTTATTAATGTTAGCACCCATTTGTTGTAGTTCTTCAACATGCTTGAATCTTTCAGGATAAATTGTATCTGTAACAAATGATGGACCATTTGCCATAAATAATAATGGTGTAATCGGTTGTTGTAGATCTGTTGCAAATCCTGGATATACCAGTGTTTTAATATCAACACTATGATAAGGTTCGCTCTTTCTAATAACAGCTTTTTCATCGTTTAATTCGATATCGACACCTAATTCTTTTAATTTAGCTGTCAATGCTTCAACATGTCTTGGCACTATATTATTAATGACAACTTCTTCTCCCGCAGCTGCCGCCATACACATGTATGAGCCTGCTTCAATACGGTCAGGTATAACTTGATACTCTGTACCGTGTAATGTATCTACGCCAGTAATTTTAATTGTCGTTGTACCGGCACCTTTAATTTGTGCTCCCATACTAATTAAGAAATTAGCCACATCTACAACTTCAGGTTCTTTTGCTGCATTTTCAATAACAGTTTGTCCTTCTGCATGTACCGCAGCTAACATAATATTAATTGTAGCACCAACACTCACCATATCTAAAAAGATATTAGCTCCTTTTAATTGTTTAGCTTCAATTTTCATTGACGTGTCACTAGATTCATCGATTTCTGCACCTAATGCCTTAAAACCTTTAATATGTTGATCGATTGGACGTGGCCCTAATGGGCAACCACCTGGAAGCCCAATGACACACTTTTTAAATCTTCCTAGCATTGCTCCCATCATATAATATGAGGCTCTTAAAGATTCAACTTTATTATTGGGTAATGGTGCATTTTCAATTTCAGTTGTATCAACATCTAATTTAGTACCGTCTAATTTTGTTTTAATATTTAAATCTTCTAATAAGCTAACAAGTGTTTCTACATCAGAGATTTGTGGTAACCCATCTAAATTCACTTGTCCATGGGCTAATAAAGTAGCAGGAATGATTGCTACAGCACTATTTTTAGCACCACTAATATTCACTTCTCCTTTAAGTGTCTTTCCACCTCTAATTTTGATTACCTCTTGAGCCATATCTTTTTCTCCTTTGTTTCCTTCATTTGTTAAAAATTTACATTATTAGCATTATAAAATAATTTTACTTTGTTTGTAAAATAGTTCATGAATACATAGTTGGTTCAACATTATGTTATATCATGTTCATCAAAAGTTACGAATTTAAAGTTTGTTTCCTCCGCATTAAATTGTTCTGATTTCCATATGCCAACAATACTATATTTTTATTTAGTATGCTTAAAACTTATGCAATTTTATAAATTTCGTAATCATTATAGCATAAAAATAAGCCATTAAACCTAGGTTTAATGGCTTATTAAAAGATATTTAATTATTTAGCACGGTTAGAAGTACCGAATTCTTTAATTTTACCTTTAACTGTTGCTTTAATTGCTTCACGAGCAGGTCCTAAATATTTACGTGGATCGTAAACTTCAGAATCTTTGTTTAATACATCGCGAACAGCTTTAGCTGAAGCAATTTGGTTTTCAGTGTTAACATTAATTTTAGCAGTACCATAAGGAATTGCTTTTTGGATGTCTTTAGTTGGGATACCAGTACCACCATGTAATACTAATGGTAAACCAGTTGAAGCACCAATTTCTTCCATTTCTTTGAAACCTAATTTTGGTTCACCTTTGTAAGGACCATGTACTGAACCTAATGCAGGCGCTAATGTATCGATACCAGTTTTTTCAACTAGTTCTTGACATTCCTTAGGATCTGCATAGATGACACCGTCAGCTACTACATCGTCTTCTTGACCACCAACTGTACCTAACTCAGCTTCTACTGAAACGCCTCTTTCGTGAGCATATTCAACCACTTTAGAAGTGATTTCAACATTTTCTTCAAAAGGACTGTGAGAAGCGTCAATCATTACTGAAGTGAATCCAGCATCAATTGCTTCTTTACATTTTTCAAAGCTTGAACCATGGTCTAAGTGGATAGCTACTGGTATTGTAATGTTTAAGTCATGCATTAAACCTTCAACCATTTTAACTACTGTATAGAATCCGCTCATGTAACGAGCAGCTCCTTCAGAAACACCTAAAATAACTGGTGCATTCTCTTCTTGTGAAGCTTCTAAAATAGCTTGTGTAAATTCTAAGTTATTTAAGTTGTATTGACCAACCGCATAACCATTTTCTTTTGCATCGATTAACATTTCTTTCATTGAAACTAAAGGCATTATAGTTCCTCCTTGAGTGCTTGAGCACGTATTTTTTCAAACTCATTATAACAAAATTACAACTTAAATGCATTCGAATAGATGATTTAAAATTTACAATTTTCACAATCCTTACCACTACTCGATTTGAAAACGTATCCAATTATAATTAGTTATAATCATTGCAATCAATTATGGCTTTATTTACAATATTTTAATGAATAGAATGGAGGTAGAATATGTCAAAAATACTCAATACGCAATTAATAGGTATCTTCGATAGAATTGAAAAACAAGCTTTAGATGTACAAATGGGGGCACAATGTTTAATACAAGCCATTGGTGGCGAAGGCCATGTTTATATTAAAGGATATGACGATTTGAAATTTTATGAAGACTTCATCCTACATAGTCATGAAAAGTTAAAATCAAGCTTACCTTTAACAGATTTAAACAGCTTTGAAGAATTAGATACAACAGACCGCGTATTTTTATTTTCACCTACATACAATGAAGACGTCGAACGTGACGTAAATAAACTAATAGAGACTGATATCGACTTTGTTCTTGTATGTAATCACCCTAAACGAGATGATTTTCCTGAACATTTAATGCATTTTATCAATCTATCAACGCCAAGACCTATCGTATACACTGAAGATTACGATAAGATTGTACAACCTCACCCTATTGCTTTTAACTATATCTATTATGATATTTATACTCAAATGGTTGAAATGACACGTGATTTAGAATTATAAAATAACAAAGCCTATGGGTATGAACTAATTCATATCCATAGGCTTTATTAATATTATTGTTGTTGATGTTTTAAAGCTGCTTCAACAAAAGCTTTAAAAATGGGTTGTGGTCTATTTGGTCTAGATAAAAATTCTGGATGGAATTGACATGCAATAAAGAAATCTTTCTTTGGAATCTCTACCATTTCAATTAATCTTCCATCTGGGCTTGTACCAGAGAATACCATTCCATTAGCCTCTAATTGCTCTCTATAATCATTGTTGAATTCATATCTATGACGATGTCTTTCTTCAATATTATTTTCATTATAAATAGAATGTGCTAAAGTACCTTCTTTAATTGTACAAGGATATAATCCTAATCTTAAAGTACCACCTAAATCTTCAATATCTTTTTGTTCAGGTAATAAGTCAATAATTGGATGTGGTGTACTAGGATCTAATTCAGCTGAATGTGCACCTTCTAATCCTAAGACATTACGTGCAAATTCTACTGTAGCGAGTTGCATGCCTAAACAAATACCAAAGTATGGCACATTATTTTCGCGCGCATATTTAATGGCTGAAATTTTACCTTCGCTGGCACGGAAACCAAATCCACCCGGCACTAGAATACCATCTACATCAGAAAGGTAACTTGCAACATTTTCATCAGTTACTAAACTTGAATCTATCCATTTAACTACAACATCTTTTTTGAATGGATAACCTGCATGTTTAAGTGATTCTACCACAGATAAATATGCGTCTTGTAGGCTTACATATTTACCAACTAAACCAATGGTAATCTTACCATCTAAACTATTTACAGTATCTAGTAAATGCTGCCATTCATCTAATTGTGTTTCATATTTTGCGTTTAATTGTAGACGTTTAATAACAATGTCGTCCATTTCTTGTTTACTCAACTGTAGTGGAATCTCATATAATGAATCAGCGTCACGACATTCGATAACACTTTCTTTATTAATATCGCAGAATAAAGCAATTTTATCTTTTAAGTCTTGTGTCATTTCATATTCAGTACGAACAACAATTAGGTCTGGTTGGATACCTAATCCACGTAATTCTTTAACGCTATGTTGTGTTGGTTTAGTTTTCATTTCGCCTGCTGCTTTGATATATGGTAATAGTGTACAGTGAACATACATTACATTTTCTCTACCTAAGTCACTTCTAATTTGTCGAATTGCTTCTAAGAATGGTAAAGACTCAATATCCCCTGTTGTACCACCAATTTCAGTAATAACAACATCAGCATTAGTACTTTCACCAGCTAATAACAAGCGCTCTTTAATTTCATTAGTGATGTGTGGAATAACTTGTACTGTTCCACCTAAATAATCACCACGACGCTCTTTTTTCAAGACGTGTGAATATACTTTACCTGCAGTTACGTTTGAATATTTATTTAAATTGATATCGATAAAACGTTCATAGTGTCCTAAATCTAAATCCGTTTCAGCCCCATCATCAGTTACAAAAACTTCACCATGTTGATAAGGACTCATTGTTCCTGGATCGACATTTAAATACGGATCAAATTTTTGAATCGTAACTTCAAGACCTCTATCTTTTAATAATCTTCCTAAAGAAGCAGCAGTAATCCCTTTACCTAATGATGAAACTACGCCACCTGTTACAAATATAAACTTTGTCATGATTTGACCTCCTGAATTTTATTAGAGTTTGCATATTATTTGCTTAAAATCAAAAGCATTTACTATAAATTAAGTATGTATTTAATTTGAAAGGAACAATGTGTTTAATACATTCACATATACTTTTCTATTTACATGTCACAGTGTATTTGATAGTTACTTTGAAATAATATTCATTCTACAACATTAAACATTACATTGGAATCTTATTTTATTAAAATAAAAAAAACGCTCCCTCTCACATATTTGTAAGGGGAGCGTATAACATTTATACACGTGTCCTATTTAAAGGAGCCCAAATAAAATTCTATCATTTTTAAACTAAAAGTCAATTAGAAATTTAGCTTTGATATTCTTCTTCCTCTTCTTCATCATCAAAGTCATCATCTTCATCTTCATCTTCTTCGTCGATAACGATATCAGTTTCATTAATTTCATCTTCGACTTGTTCATCTTCAGGATCATTTAATGTTTCTTGATCATCGGTAACTGCTGGAATATCATCATCGTCATCCGCTTCATCTTCACCTAATAATTTAAGGTTTTTATCTTCTTCGTCATCGTCATCAAGAATATCAAATTTTTGAATAGTTGGTGCAATTTTTTCTTCAATATCATCTACAGAATACCAATCGCGAATTCCCCATTGGTTTTCACCGATATTTAAAAAGCGACCATCAGTATTTAAATCTGTATAGAATTGAACAACACGATTTTCAATTTCATCGTATTCATAATTACCTAAGGCTTTGAATTCATCAATAATATCGTATAAATTCATTGTTTCGCCTTTTTCATTTAGAAGTGTGTAAGCCATATCGATAAATGATTTTTCATCTACCATTTCTTTAGTGTAATCTTTAATTTTCATTATAAAATACTTCCTTTCAAAGGATTTTTATCTTAAACTAGTAGGTCAAATTTCGTTAATTAATAGTAACAAAAATAAATTATAAATGACAATGGGCGTTTACGCAATCTCTGTTAATAATTTATATATTTTTCAAATAGAATGTAATCCTCTGCTTGTTCTACTTCAACAAAGTTACTATTAATACACAGTGGACTTAATTCGTTATTTTCTCCATACAAAGTAATAGATAACACCTTAATATTATCAAAGTTCTTACGTATATAAGTTGGTAATTGTCTTAATGCACTTTCAGCTATACCTTCATTTCGATGCGTTTTATTAACTTCAATTCCAGAAATACGCATTCTATCATCAATCTGTTCAATACCAATAAAACCTACTTTTTCTCCATCCTTGAGTAAGTTAATTAAATGAATATTAGCTTCTTCTGAAGATTCGTTCTCAACGAGTTTCAAGGAAGACACATGTTTAGAATCTAAATCTAAATAATACAATCTTTCTTTACCAATTGGTCCTTCTTCTTTAGTAGCTGTATGCATAAAACCTGCACGTTCATACACGTTCCAAGCTGCTTGATTCTCAGCATCAACAACTAAAAATAGATGATTAAAGTCCGGGAACAATGCTTGTACATATTGAGGTAAATACATCATCATTTTAGTACCATAACCATGTCCTTGGTATCGTTCATTAACTGACAATGATCGTACATAAACGACATTTTCAGGCGTATCATACCCTTCATGTTGATAATATTGATGTAATACAAAGAACCCCACAACTTCTCCATCTTTATTCTTCGCAATATTAGCAACACGATTGTCATCATTAAGTGCTTCTTTTAAAACTGTTTTAGGTAATGAAGAATAGATTTGCTGTCTCTCACTTAGTTCAAAATTTAATATATCCGTACGATATTTTTCTTCAAAGACTTGAATCGTTATATCTTCAAATTGCTTTTTTATATTCATAAGTTAATCCCCTTATCTTTAATTACTCACTTATTATATATTACTTTACCCTATTGTAATACGAATTCTCATATAATTTAAAATATCTACCAAATAAAATGTATACAAAGTCCTATTTTAGAATTGTAATTTAATTGCATTGTTTTATGAGTTCATTTTTTAAATAAAATAAACTCTTGTATTTCGCTTAATTTATTATACTATTATGGGTGATGGATTTTTGATTTGAGGTGAATGTGGAAATGAAAATAGGAATCGATGCTGGTGGAACTTTAATTAAAATCGTTCAAGAATTCGAAAATAAACGTAAATATCACACCGAACTAACCATTAATATTGATAAAGTGATTCAGTGGTTAAACCAAATTGAATTCGAGAGTTTAAGTTTGACTGGTGGTCAAGCAAGTATTATAGCTGAACAACTATCAAAACCAACTCAAAATTTTGTTGAATTTGATGCTGCTTCAAAAGGACTAGGTATTTTACTTAAAGAACAAGGTCATGATATTAATCAATATATTTTTGCCAATGTAGGTACAGGTACTTCACTTCATTATTTTGATGGTCAACAACAACAACGTGTTGGAGGTATAGGTACTGGTGGCGGTATGATTCAAGGTCTTGGTTATTTATTAAGCCAAATTTCAGATTATAAACAATTAACAGATTTGGCTCAAAAAGGTGATAGAGATACGATTGATTTAAAAGTCAAACATATTTATAAAGATTGTGAACCCCCTATTCCTGGTGATTTAACAGCCGCAAACTTTGGTAATGTTTTACATCATTTGAATGAAGACTTTTCATTAGAGAATAAATTAGCCTCTGTTGTGGGTGTTGTGGGAGAAGTTATTACAACGATGTCTATTACAGTTGCTCATGAGCATCAAACTGATAATGTTGTTTACATCGGTTCATCATTTAACAATAATCCGTTATTACGTAAAGTAATCGAAGATTATACTGTATTAAGAGGATTCAACCCATTTTACATTGAACATGGCGCCTTTTCTGGTGCAATAGGCGCGATACATCTGAATGACAATCATTAAACTAAAAGGGAGGTCGAGACAAAAACTGTATGTCTCAACCTCCCTTTTAAATATTAGAATGTTGTTTCGTTAGATAATTTTTGTGCTGATACTATTGTTCCGATGACACCTGGTTTTAAATCTATTCCAACACCTTTATCATCATCACGTAATTTATCTAACCACTCACCAAACACACTGGCCTCAATTTCAATTAAATCACATTCTTCAAAGTCTTCCTCTTGAACTTTTTGAGCTCTTTTCTTTAAGCTCCAAACTGGCATAATTTGTGGTTTATCTTCTCTTCCATCATCTATTAAAATAAAGTTTTTTTCGTTCTTATTAGTTAGTCCATACACATGATCATATTTCGCTACATCTCTAACAAATTCTTTAACTCTAATTTTATCTAATTCTGACATCAATTCTCGAGTGACATCATATATATTGACAAGTTTACCTGTATTATCGTTTGTCGTATCAATCATTACTTTATCCGTTTCATCAAATAATTCATCTAAGTCATATGCGACAAAGCGATCTAAATCTAATTGTATTAATTTATCATAATTGATTTCGTTATCATTTAAATATTGCTTCGCAGTGTCTGCATCTGTCCATACAGCTACATAGGTCTGTTCATTTTTCATTAAACGTACTATTTTTTTATTTTTTGAAGCAAAATAAATATATTCATTTATTAACATTTCTTTGAAAAACGATTCCTCTTTGTAAGACATTTTACACCCTCGATTCATAGATATTCTTTTATTCCTTACTTAAAATATTAAAATACTCATTAATGTTAGTCAATACGATAAGAATCGTATACCTAACACTCACTTTTTTCATTATTCCTTAAAAAAACTCTTAAAAATTAAGCTTATCACTTAAATTTTAAGAGTTATTACAATATCATTTAATTTTTTAATTCTTCTAAAAATGCTTTCTCCAATTGTTGAATCGATGCTTTGTCTTTGCCATGCCATATACATCCAAATCTAGAACCTACTTTATTCTTACCATACCAATCACCATCATAATATGATAAAGGATATAGAACACCTTTTTTCACATATTTTAAGATGGTATTGAAGAAATGGTCATTATCTCCATCTGAGAAATAACTGTAGAATTTATGATATCCGTTTGTTAATTCATCAGATAATAGTAGCATACTCGTTGAACCATTTTGTCTAAAGTTTAAATCAATGGCGTATACGTCATGATGTTCATCTAACAATAAATCAAATCCAGCAACACCAAAGAAACCTAACCCTACACCAATTGACATAATTTCACGACCTGCGTCTATGACATGTTGTGGCACATCTTCTACATTTTCATTACCGTTATAGAAACCATAATCATTTGTTAATTGTCGCGCGGTACCTAAGTATTGAATACCAATGTCTTCGGAATAAGCAAATTGAACGCAATAGTTTTGTACGGCTTCAATTTTTTGTTCAATAATTAATTGATCAGTTGCTTCTGTTGCTTCTTCAATACGTTTTTGAGCTTCGGCTAGATCATGATCATTGTAACAAATCATCACACCATATCCTCCAGCAGTTGGTAAATCATCCCCTGGCTTAATGACAAAAGGATATTGCCAATTCTGTATCGCATCTTTGAAAGACTCAATAGGTACAATCTCTCTCTTTGGAAGATATTTACCATTCGTCCATTCTGGGATTCTTGCTTTATTGTTAAGCGCAACAAACACATCTTTATTTAATGCATAGTATGACTTCTCTAATACATCGTCGTCATGAATATATTGGAAGTATAATTTTTTATTATTTTCATATGCCAATTTTTTTATTAAAGATTCATAAGTTTGTTGATCTCTAAACTGATAAATATGAGGCGGGATTTGTTTACCCACCTCTTTAAATAGGGTCTCTAATTTAGAAGTTACACTCGCTTCATGTACAATAACCGGAAACTGATTGGCAATTAATAACTCTCGGCCAGTTAAAAAATTAGATTGATGTTCATCAGGCTTTAACCATGGATTAGATATATATGAAGGCCTAGATGTATAAACAACATCATCATTATATAAATCGCTTAATGTTAATTTGGGACTATATACGTTTTCACTCATGATTTCACATGTCCTTTCATATGATGATGTTCTTCAACTATTTCATCGAATAATGTTTGATTTTTAATTATTTCTAATCCCATTAAGGCCATAATTTTTGCGCCTTTGATGAGTGCTTGATCACCTTGTAAACTAGCTGCTGCTTCTCTAAACCGGTGTGTGTGCCCTACTAAATTTCTTGATCCAATTTTAATGTGCGGATGAATTGTAGGTACAACATGACTAACATTACCTGTATCAGTTGAACCATAACCGAAGTCATCATCAATGACTGCTTCACCCATTTCAATGGCATATTTTTCGAATAAATCGTCCAATTTTGGTGATTTGATTAACTCATTGACACCATTTTGAATTGGACCAAATTCATAATCACAACCTGTTTGAATTGCGGCACCCCTTGCAATTTGTTTTACTTTTTCTGTTAAAACATCTAATTCTTTTCTTGACGTGGCTCTTGTGTAAAACCGAGCATGTGTAAAATCAGGTATAATATTGGCTGCTTTACCACCATCTAATATGACACCATGGACACGTTGACTCTTTTTAATGTGTTGTCTTAGTTGCGCTACACCATTAAAATATGAAATCATAGCATCTAATGCGTTTCTAGCTTCATCCGCATTCTCAGAAGCATGTGCACTTTTCCCATAAAATTTAACATCTAATACATCAACCGCTAATGTATTTATCGTTTTGTATGTTTCATTGCCTGGATGTACCATTAATGCAATATCTATTTCATCAATAATACCTGCTTTAACATAAGATGCTTTAGCACTTCCATTTTCTCCGCCTTCTTCTGCAGGACATCCGAGTACCACAACTGAACCGCCGATATCGTCAATGACTTGTTTTAAAGCAATGCCACCTAATGTGCTTGCCGTACCGATAATATTATGTCCACATGCATGACCTAGTCCCGGTAAGGCATCATATTCTGCTAAAAAGCCAATAGCTGGACCTTCTTTATTCGATTCATATCTAGCTATAAATCCTGTAGCATGTCCAGCAATATCTGTTTCGATTTCAAATCCATTCGCTTTCAAACTATCGATCAATGTTCTTGAAGCGAAGATTTCTTCATTACCAAGCTCTGGTCTTTCATGTATTCGGTGACTCATCTCTACATAATCATATTTATTATTTTCAATATAATCTAAAATATCTTGTTTCTCACTCATATTACCTAGCTCCCATTCTACAAACGCACTATAATGACCACATCTATCATTTAATTATTACTTATTCTATCGGATTTAGATTTAAATGTCATTACATTTATTTATAATTACACAATTTTCTCACTATTCAAACTTGTATTTTAGTAAAAGATACTGTTACCTCGAAATTGTAAAAACAAAACAGTATTGTTACAATTTAGTTATTAATAAATTGTTGTTTCGTATATTTGAGGAGGAAAATATAATGCCCAAAATGAACGTAGAAAGTTTTAATTTAGATCATACAAAAGTGGTTGCACCATTTATTCGATTAGCAGGCACAATGGAAGGACTAAATGGCGACAAAATTCACAAATATGATATTCGTTTTAAACAACCTAACAAAGAACATATGGAAATGCCTGGTTTACATTCACTAGAGCATTTAATGGCGGAAAACATCAGAAATCATACAGATAAAGTAGTAGATTTAAGCCCAATGGGATGTCAAACAGGATTTTATGTTTCATTTATCAACCATGATGATTATGAAGATGTATTAGATATTGTTGAAAAAACTCTCCATGATGTGTTAAACGCAACAGAAGTCCCTGCATGTAATGAAGTACAATGTGGTTGGGCTGCTAGTCATTCATTAGAAGGTGCCAAAGAAATCGCGCAAGCGTTCTTAGATAAACGTAATCAATGGCACGACATTTATGGCAATGCTAAATAGCACTATATATGTATAAAATAAGCCAGGATGTTAGCTTCATTGCTAACATCCTGGCTTATTTAATCTTATAATTTTTTAACTAAACCAATCAGTACAAATTGTAATGGTAAACGTAACCATAATGCCCATGCCGGCACTTCTTTATCACCAAGTTGTAATTTTTTTCTCGCCATATAAACATTTGCAGGTAAAACTGCTAATAAGAATAAATTTATTCCTTTTTTCAACCAACTTGCTGGGCGTTTAATAAGTAAAGCAATACCAAAGAATATTTCAAATACGCCAGTTACAAGTACTGCTGTTTTTTGTAATGGTAAATAGTCAGGCACAATGTTTCTAAACTGTCTTTCTCTCGTAAAATGTAATACACCTGCTGTTCCAAAACTAATACCTAATAGCCATCTTAGAAATTTCATTCGTGTTCCACTCCCATTTCTTTTAAATAACTTTTTCCAAATTCGGGCATTTCTACGTTGAAATTATCTGCAATTGTTGCACCTATTGAACTAAATGTTGTATCTCCAGGCAATTCATGATACTGCTTGATTTTAGGACTAAACATTAGTACAGGTATATACTCTCTAGTATGGTCGGTACCTTCAGCTGTTGGGTCATTACCATGATCTGCTGTAATAATGACTAAATCATCTTCATTTAAATTGTCGATCAGCTCTGGTAATCGATTATCAAAGTCTTTGATTGCTTGTGCATATCCTGGTTTATCACGACGATGACCATAAAGAGCATCAAAATCAACTAAATTGAGAAAACTTAATCCATTGAAATCTTTTTTTACAACATTAATTAATTGATCCATGCCATCCATATTGCTTTTAGTTCGAATAGCTTCAGTTACACCTTCACCATCATAGATATCATTAATCTTTCCGATTGCAATAACATCATAGTTATTATCTTTCAATTCATTCATAACTGTTTTACCAAACGGCTTTAATGCATAGTCATGACGATTAGATGTACGTGTGAAGTTACCAGGTTCACCAACATATGGTCGAGCAATAATTCTACCAATTAAATACTTAGGATCTTTGGTTAGTTCTCTGACTTTCTCACATATATCATATAGTTCTTCTAAAGGTATCACATCTTCATGAGCAGCAATTTGAAGTACCGGGTCAGCACTTGTGTATACAATCAAATCACCGGTTTTCATTTGATGTTCGCCCCACTCATCAATAATTTGAGTACCAGATGCAGGACGGTTAGCAACAACCTTTCTACCTGTCATATTTTCAATTTCTTGGACTAATTCATCAGGAAAACCATCTGGGTATACTTTAAATGGTTGCATAATATTTAATCCCATTATTTCCCAGTGACCTGTCATTGTGTCTTTACCTACAGAAGCCTCACTTAATTTTGTATAAAAAGCTTGAGGTTCCTCGACACTTGAGATAACTGGTAATTGGTCGATATTACCTAATCCTAATCTTTCTAAATGAGGTAACGACTGATCAAAACCTTCAAGTGTATGCTTTAAAGTATGTGACCCTTCGTCATTAAATGCTGCGGCATCAGGGCCTTCGCCAATACCAACTGAGTCCATCACAATTAGATGCACACGTTTAAATGGTGTAGTCATATTTACATCTCCTACTCGGTAATTATTTTGTGTATTAATGTTGGTGTGTAACCTTTACTATCAATTTTAATACTTTCATTTAATTTATCAAATATATCATTCACATTTTCTTGATTACTATGGATGGTTAGGATAGACTCACCAGCATTTACTTTGTCACCGACTTTTTTGTTTAAAACGATACCCACACTTAAATCGATGTCGTCTTCTTTAGTTTGTCTACCTGCACCTAACATCATTGATGCAACACCAATTTCATTAGCTACCATTTCTGATATAAAACCATCTTTTTTTGCAGTATAGTCTATTTTATATTTCGCATCTTCAAGACTGTCAGGATGTTCTATTACGCTTACATCACCGCCTTGATTTCTAATAAAAGTTTTCATTTTATCTAAAGCTTTACCAGATTGAATCGATGCTTCCAATAGTTCACGTGCATCTTTTAAATTATCTGCTTTCTCGGCAAGCACAACCATTTGCGAACCTAATGTAAGTACCAATTCATTTAAGTCCTCTGGACCATATCCTTGCAGTGTTTCAATTGCTTCTTTTAGCTCTAAGCCATTACCAATCGCGTTACCTAAAGGTTGGCTCATATCAGATATAATCGCCATTGTATTTCTACCAACACTATTACCAATACTTACCATCGCATGCGCTAAGGCTTCAGCATCTTCTAGTGTCTTCATAAATGCGCCACTACCAGTTTTGACATCTAATACAATCGCGTCAGCTCCGGCTGCAATTTTCTTACTCATTATTGAAGATGCTATTAACGGAATGGAATTGACAGTTCCTGTAACATCTCTTAGTGCATATAACTTTTTATCTGCTGGTGTAAGGTTACCTGATTGTCCCATAACTGCGACCTGATTCTCGTTGACTAACTTAATAAATTCATCTTCAGTTAATTCAACATGAAAACCATTAGCAGACTCTAATTTATCAATTGTGCCACCGGTATGGCCTAAACCACGACCACTCATTTTAGCTACTGGTACGCCAACTGAAGCCACTGAAGGCGCTAGTACTAATGTTGTTGTATCCCCAACACCGCCTGTAGAGTGTTTATCAACTTTAATCCCTTCGATATCAGATAAATCGATAACTTCTCCGGAATTAACCATTGCCATTGTTAAGTGAGCACGTTCTTCTTCATTCATATCTTGAAAAAAGATTGCCATAGCTAAGCTTGAAGCTTGATAATCTGGTATTTCTCCGTTGGTATAACCTTCAATGAAGAATTCGATTTCTTCCTTGCTTAATGATTTCCCATCACGTTTCTTTTCAATAATATCTATCATTCTCATAAAAACAGCCCCTTTTTAGATGTTTGTTTCTTGATTTATTTTTCTTTACTTTAATGAGATGAATTAATAACTTGAATCCGATTCTAACCCTTGAATAATTTGAACTCCTGCACTTGCACCAATACGTGTAGCACCAGCTTCTAACATTTGATTAAAATCTTCTAAATTACGTACACCGCCTGAAGCTTTTACTTCTAAAGCATCTCCGACTGTGTCTTTCATCAACTTAACGTCTTCAGCTGTAGCACCACCACCAGCAAATCCTGTTGATGTTTTAACAAAGTGTGCACCAGCTTCTTTTGCAAGCTCACAAGCTTTTACTTTTTCTTCATTTGATAATAAAACTGTTTCAATGATGACTTTAACCGTCTTACCATTTGCTGCAGTTACTACACTCTCTATATCCTCTTTGACATCGTTAAAGCGCTTATCCTTTAAAGCACCAATATTAATTACCATATCAATTTCTACAGCACCGTTTTCTATCGCATTTTTCGTTTCAAATGCTTTTACTTCTTTAGTGGATGCTCCAAGTGGAAAACCGATGACAGTACATACTAAGACGTCTGTCCCTTTTAATTGTTCTGCTGAATATTCCACATGTGTTGGATTAACACAAACCGATTTAAAACCATATTCCTTGGCTTCACTGATTATTTTATCGATTTGTTCACGTGTTGATTCAGGCTTTAACTGTGTGTGATCTATATATTTTGCATAATTCATTAAAAGGTCCTCCTCACTTTTTTACAATGCAATTTTCGTCCATCTCATTTGGTGAACAAATGCATTCGTTTAACATACCCTTCATCTATATAGTACAAAAATTAGCAATAAATTTAAACAAATGTTATCTTAAACATAATCATGTATTTAAGGAGAAGATAACAAATGACAAATGGTACACCTCATATTCAACCAAATGGAGTTAAAATCGCTAAAACAGTATTAATGCCAGGTGATCCGCTACGTGCAAAATACATCGCCGATAATTTCTTAGAAAATGTTGAACAATTCAATGAAGTTCGTAATATGTTTGGATATACTGGAACGTATAAAGGTAAAGAAATTTCTGTTATGGGTTCTGGTATGGGCATTCCTAGTATAGGTATTTATTCATATGAGCTTTATCATTTCTTTGATGTAGATACAATTATTCGTGTAGGTTCATGTGGAGCATTACAAGAACATGTAAATTTATATGATGTCATCATCGCACAAGCTGCATCTACTAACTCAAATTATGTAGATCAATATCAAATTCCTGGCCATTTTGCACCTATCGCTGATTTTGATTTAGTTACAAAAGCGAAACAAGCTGCAGATGACATCGGTGCGGTATCTCATGTCGGTAACGTTTTATCATCAGATACTTTTTATAATGCAGATGAAACGTTTAATGATGCATGGAAGAAAATGGGTATATTAGGTATTGAAATGGAATCAGCCGGATTATATTTAAATGCTATCCATGCTGGTAAAAAAGCATTAGGTGTTTTCACAGTAAGCGACCATATCTTACGAGATGAAGCAACAACTGCAGAAGAACGTCAAACATCATTTACACAAATGATGGAAATTGCATTAGAAATAGCTGAATAATATAAAAGCCAAGCACATTGATTTAGATGTGCTTGGTTATTTTAATAAAATTTATCATAATAATTATAAATTATTAAGTTGCTATTAAAATATTTTACATGAAAAGCTAAGAGGCACTTTGTTTAACAAAGTGCCTCTTAGCTTGATTTTATAGTCATCCTATTTACCTAAATAAGATTGTAACATCCAATTATGTTTATCTACTGACGTTTGCATGCCGATAAACATATCTTCAGATACATCGTCGCCAGCTTCACCTGCTACTTTAATAGCATTTTCTAATTGTTTAGAAATGTTTGTGAAATCTTTAGATAATTCTTCAACCATTTGTTCAGCAGCGTAACCTTTGCCAGCTTCTTCAACAATTGACATATCTAAACTCTCTTTCATAGTTCCAACAGGATTACCACCAACTGCTAGAATACGTTCTGCTAAATCATCTACATATTGTGCAGCTTCATTGTATAATTCTTCAAATTTTACATGTAATGAGAAGAAATTAGGTCCTTTTACATACCAATGGAAATTATGCAATTTAGTATAAGCTACTGTCCAGTTAGCAACTTGTTGGTTTAACTCTTTTACTACATCATTATGATTTGTCATATTAATATTCGCTCCTTTTACTACCTTTAACGCTTTGTTTATACTCTTATTATATTAGAATTATTATAATCTGTAAAGTAAAATGATACGTTTCTTTATAATGATTATAAATAAGTTCATATGATATTCACAAATAAATCTCAGCATTTAAAGATATAATTGTTCATCAATGATTTCATTAATAATATTTAGTCCAAGTATTCTCAATTAAGTATTATAGTTGAGAATCAACCAATTTGACATGTGCATTATCATCTAAAAAGAATGATTTCTCATAAACATTAGGTTGATGCCAATGTGTGCGCCACATTTTATCTCTATTATTAGCAAATAATTGATAACCCAAATTCCTAATGGATTTAGGTATGGCATATAATAATAAACCTAATAATTTATACTGATTAGGTAATGACGTAATGAGTGAAGCAATCGCTGTAGATTCATATTCAATATGGTCTCCATCTACTACTATTACGCTATTTCTATTCTTCGCTTCCGGATGTTGATTAAACAAGCGTTGGCCATACTCACCTTTTAATGTCGCAAATTCATATTTATGTGATAACCCTTTTTGAATTAACCATATCGCATAGTTATAGCAATAAACACAATTACCATCATAATAAATGATTGCCATATTAAACTCACTCCTTTTTAACTCATTATGTATTTTTCCTATTCACCTTTTTATAAACAAATTATCCACTTTTTGATAAAAAATAAGTCGATTTTATGAATACAATCATAATTTACCTATTAAGTCATAGGATACTAAATGATTACTTCATAAAATCAACTTAGAGTTAGTCTTGGTTAACTTTTACAATTCTAGTATATTTTAAAAATTGTTGAGAATATTTTTGCTGAATTTCTTCTAATGAGTCATAAGTGACACCAATGATGTGCCAGTTAGGATTAAAATGATAAAATGAGTCTTTTTCTTTTGACCACTTAATCATATTACCTTCTTTGTTATATCTTGGTAATGTCACTTCATATCCTTCAAGCACGTTGATATAAGTTTGGAATATATCAGGATCGATTCTATTAAAGTTGTCGATTACAAGATAGCTTTTATCTTTCTTAGGCATATTTTGAGTGATAAAGCCTTCTCGATAGTATAACGCACCACTTTCGTTAGGAAGATATTTACCATATAACATATCTTCACTAAAATCTGGATGTCCAGATGTAATGATTGGATTGGCATTTGTTTTTTGTAACAAATCATTTGCAGCTTTTAAACCTTCTTCTTTTTTATCTACAACTAGTAGAATAAAAGGCTTAATTGTTGTTTCTTGGTGTTGCTCTTCTAATAAATTTGATTTCTCAACTGTTTCAAATGGATTTTTAATTCCATTATTATCGCTCATTTCTAAAATAGCATCATATTGAACTTGCGACATACTCGCTATTGCTTGCTTAGCGTTTTCTTGTAAGAAATATAAGTTTTTAAGCTTCGGATGCTTGTTCAAATGACCAAGTGATATTGGTGTTATATGTTTACCAAACATAATTTCAATAGCTGTACTATTGGTTCTGCCAGGAATTGGTGGTTTTTCATGAATATGTCTAGTCACTTCACCAACACCAATTACAGATTGGTTTTGATATTTATTGTAAATAATTACATTATCTCCAACTTCTAATTGTGTATAGAAGTGATAGCCATTTCGCTTAATACCATTGTAAGTATGTGTAAATATTGTGTAGTGCTTACCGGGTTCAAAATCTTCTGTTTCTGACAGGAAGAAATAACGCGGAATTTTGGTTTCACCTTTACCAAGTTGAACGATAAGATCAAATTCTTCTTTTCTAATTTGATTAAATAGTGTTTCTTTCATATTACTCATTCTAAAATCTAGTGCTTCACTACGCTTTAAATAATCTGTAGTTAAAGGATTTAACGTTTCATTAAATTTAAATTCAACTCTGATTTTATTTTGAGCACCTGCTTGAACACTTAGTATTTCTCCAAAACCTAACAAACCTGTATCAGTTTGTACTTGATAAAAGATGACTTGGTCACCGGCTTTTGCTTTTTTAAATGCTCTAAATCCTTGAGTAGGATTAAATTGTGCACCTGATTCAAATAATGTCGTTTGACCTACTAAAGGTTCATTATGATTCCATCTATTATAACCACAATTTAACCAAAAGTAATTGATTTCTTCTGTCATCACGAATCTCCTCACCTTATTATATGTAAAATAAGTTATTGTAATTACCTTATTATATCTAACACACCAATGCTACTACAACTATTTTTCAAATATTTTATTAAAAAGCAATCATTCAGGACTTAAATAATTAAAAATAGACTAATGCTAAAATCCGCATTAGTCTATATAGATAAATTATATTTAGTTATTATTTTAATAAAGACATTTTTTCAAATTTAATGAGAAGGTACGAAAGAACCAAGCAGTGGCAATAAATTAATCATAATACCACCTAATGATAGCATGGCACTTGTATCTTTATCTCGAAACGTGATAGCTGCGCTAAGAACGCCTATAATAGCAACCAACCTAGGTATCATTAATGAAGGATAATGTGGCATATTCAGAAACACACCAGCACCTGCAATCACTCCACATAGCAATGAAATATATAAAAACTGCTTCATAATTTGAACATCCTTTATTTAATCATTAGATATAACTTATTATTAAAGAAAAGTCACCTTCAAATACATTATCTAAATCCTCTGAAGTCAAAATAAAATGACTTCCCTTTTGAATATCAAAAATGTCACCGTCTGTAATTAATTTCCCTTCACCATCTATTACAGACACTAAACAAAATTCACGTGGCTTCATATAATTTAAAGTTCCTGAAATTTCCCATTTCACTATAGTGAAGAAATCATTAGAAACGATATGCGTACATTGATGACTTTCTATAATCTCTTTTTCTGGAACAATATTAGGTAGATCATTATTAAATGCCATGACATCTAATGCTTTATTAATATTAAGTTCTCTTGACTCCCCATTATGATTATCGCGTTGATAATCATAGACACGATAAGAAATATCCGAAGACTGCATAACTTCATATGCAACAATACCTGCACCGATACTATGAATTGTTCCAGCTGGTACAAAGTAAAATTCGCCTGACCTTACATTTACTTTTCTTAATGTATCTTCAACTGACCCATCGTCTAGATGCTTTTTAAATGTCTCTTTTGAATCTGCAGTTGTTCCTAGTATAATTTCAGACCCTTCCTCTGCATCTATCACGTACCAGCATTCTGATTTTCCGTATTGACCATTCTCATTTTCATAGGCATAAGAATCATCAGGGTGAACATGAATAGATAACGGGGATTCTGCATCAACAATTTTAGCGAGCAATGGAAAATCCTTGCTAGGAAACTCACCGAATAATTCTCGATGTTCTGTCCAAACTTGATCTAACGTTTGACCTGCGTATGGACCATTCTTAATTGTATTTTTACCATTAGGGTGAGCTGAGATACCCCAACATTCTCCAATTTGTTGATTGGGTAGTTGGTATCCAAAGTTTTCTAATTTATTACCACCCCACATTTTCTCATGGAAAATAGGTTTCAAAAACAGTGGCATGTCTACACCTCCATTACTCTTGATGTTTATGTAAATATCGTTGACCAATGATTTATCAACGATTCGTATTCTACGTATGTACTTATTGATGTTTAAATCAACGATTAATATATTTAACTCACTATATGTGATTGTATCACAATTCATATTTTTATGGTTAAGATGATTTTTGACTATTTTCAATCGATATTCACGTCATTTATTACTTTTAAATATACTATTTTATTATATTTAAGGTAATCTTCGTCATTATATCAATTTATAATACAAATGAATAGTAACTGTATGTATTATTATTTAGGGTTAAAAAGTATAAAAAATATATAGGCCAAGCAGATTTCTGCTCGTCCTATATATTTATATGTCGCTATATTTACTACTTCATTATTCGTAAGATTTTAATGCATCATTAATGGATTCATTACCAGATACAATTTGAAATTCTTGTTTGCTAAATTTATCTGAAGTTATTACATGTTTTAATACACTGGCTACATCTTCACGTGGTATGGAACCATAACTGTCAAAATATAAATCTGCTTTTATTTGTCCTGTACCTTGGTCATCTTTAAGGCCACCTGGATGCACAATAGTATAATTTAAATTAGAATGTCTTAAATAATCATCCGCATAGTGCTTAGCGATAGTATATGGTTTTAAGTCGCCACTTTGATCAAATGCTTCTCTTCTTGAATCGTATGTTGAAACCATTACATAATGCTTAATATCCGCTTCTTCACTTGCTTTAATTGTTTTTACTGCACCATCTAAATCTACATATATTGTTTTATCCGCTCCTGTACTACCGCCAGAACCTACTGAGAAAATGACTTTATCAAACTTTTTAAACTTATTCTTTAAATCTTCAATACTATCTTTTTCGACATCAATATTTAAAGCTTTAATACCATTATCCTCTAATGCTTTAACTTGTTCATCTTTTCTAACACCTGCAGTAAAATCAACATTATCATCTTTTAATTGATCAACCAATTTAGAACCCACGCCGCCATTTGCGCCTATAATCAAAATACTCATATCAAACGTCCTCCTTAAAAACTTATATTATTATTGTTACCTTTTTTATCATTATTTAAACGCCATAACTCTATTGACTAGATATGCAATGTAGATTATATTAATATATGAATATATATTCATATATAAAGAGGTGTTCGTATGACTGAAAAGTATATAGACCTATCTGATCAACATACCTTGGAACGTGTGACAGATATTTTTAAAGCTTTAAGTGATATTAATCGAATTAGAATTATGGAGTTATTAGCGTCAGGTGAAGCAAGTGTTGGTCACATTTCTCATTCATTGTCGTTATCCCAATCTAATGTGTCCCATCAACTAAAACTTTTAAAATCAGTAAAACTTGTGAAATCAAAACGTCAAGGTCAAAGTATGATTTATTCTTTAGATGACCAACATGTTTCTACTCTATTGAAACAAGCTATTCATCATGCGAGCCACCCTATAGAAGGTGAAAAATAATATGTCAACACATCATCATGATCATGCACATGGGCATGTACATACAAACAACAAAAAAATCCTATTAATCTCATTTATTATTATAGCCCTATTTATGTTAGTAGAAATTATTGGCGGTTTTTTAGCCAATAGTCTAGCCTTACTTTCTGACGGCTTCCATATGTTCAGTGATGCCCTATCACTTTTAGTCGCGCTCATTGCATTTATCTATGCAGAAAAACATGCAACAATATCTAAGACCTATGGGTATAAGCGCTTTGAAGTCTTAGCAGCACTTTTCAATGGTGTTACACTCTTTGTCATAAGTATACTAATTGTTATAGAAGCTATTAAACGCTTTTTCGCGCCACCAGAAGTTCAGTCAAAAGAAATGTTTGTCATTAGTATCTTAGGTTTAATTGTCAATGTTGTCATTGCACTTTTAATGTTCAAAGGTGGAGATACATCACACAATTTAAATATGCGCGGTGCATTCTTACATGTACTTGGAGACTTATTTGGTTCTATAGGTGCAATTGTCGCTGCAATATTAATTTGGACATTGGGTTGGTCTATTGCTGATCCGATAGCGAGTATTTTAGTTTCTGTTATTATCTTAAAAAGTGCCTATGGTATTACCAAATCTTCTTTAAATATATTAATGGAAGGTACACCGAACGATGTAGATTTAGATATCGTTAAACAAACTTTAATGAGAAACTCTGAAATCCAAAGCGTGCATGATTATCATGTGTGGACGATATCTAATGATATGAATGCATTAAGTTGCCATGCTGTCGTATCAGACACTTTAACTGTCAAAGATTGCGAACAATTGCTTAAACATATCGAACATGACTTGTTACATTTAAATATTCAACACATGACAATTCAATTAGAAACAGTGAATCATGATCATGACGAGACAACACTTTGTACTGGCGTTCATCATCATTAATAATAAAAAGTTGCCCCATCATTCAATTGATAGGGCAACTTTTTAATTACATAAATTTTTCAAATATAAGTTCTTTTGCAGGTACTTGTTTAGCTTCAAATCCTTCTAAAAATTCCTCATTATCGTATGCTAATTTAACTCTTTCTAATGAAATGTCTGTATCAGTAATCGTTACAATACCATAAACAGCGTGTGGACCATTGTTCAATCCGACAGCACCTGGGTTAAAATACATTTTATTTTTGTCATCAAACATATGCAAACGATGGTTATGACCAAATATGATTAAATCAGCATCTTTATCCGCAAATAATTGAGTCATTTCATTTTCATCATCTTTAACGATTGGACTAAACGGTTGTTCATCAATTGAAGATGACAATTTATCATTAGCGATTTCATAATGAATGAATAAAACTTTTTTTCCACAAATTGTTTTTTCGATATAACGTGGTAATTGATTGAGTTCTTCATAATATTCTTCATCTAAATGGCCAGCAATCCATCGATGGTGTTCATAAAATTTATCTTTTAAATCATCTGGATAAGGAGTGCCATTAACAACAGACATAATAGCTTCATCATGATTCCCTGCAATCATTTCCATATCGTCACGATCAAATATATGATCTAATACTTTATTTGTCTCGTGACCAATTCCAATGTTGTCACCAAGATTATAAATTTTATCAATATCTTCTCTGTTATCAATATCATCCAATACAGTTTCTAATGCATCAAAGTTACCATGCACGTCAGTAATAATTGCAAATTTCATGATGATATCTCCTTTCATTTTCAATTCATTAGAACATTTTAACACTTAATACCCTATTATGTTAGATATTAATTTGAAAAAGTCCAAATTTTTGATATTGTATTTATATTAACGAAAAGGAGTGCTTAAAATTTGTTTAAATATTACAACTTAGCATTTAAGAATGCTAAACCTCAGAATCTTAAAGCAATACTATTTACATTAGTAAGCTTTATCGTCATCTTTTTAATCGGTAGAGTGGCAATGGCTATGATTGGCCAACAAATCATGCAGTTGCAAATGATGATGCAATTCGGTCAACCAGTCGGACCATTACTTACACCGATTATTGGGCTTGCATTAGTCGTTATATTATTATTTATCTTTTTAGGTTATCAATTGATTGCAGGTGCGATTAATGTTATCTCAAAAGCAATTAGAAAAGAAAAAGTTAAGTTCACTGATTTATTTATCTCATTTAAAAAAGGTCATTATGGTAAAAGTGTGTTACTCGCACTAATCACAGTAGTATTATTTATCATTATGGGAGTCATTTTATTTTTAGTAAATAAATTGATTGGCCTTGCGCTATCACCATTATTTAATGCTGTCCAAGGACCTATTAGCGGCATGGATAATCCAATGCCTGCTTACCTAGCATTCCAAATTGGTGTAACTTTAATTGTTGGATTCATTACTTCAATCTTTTATTGGTTCTTCTTTGTGTTAATTATTAACTACACAGCCGCATACGCAGAAAACCCAACAAAAGGACCAATTAAACTTTTCAAAGAAGGATTTAAAGCAATTAAAAATGGCCATAAAACTTGGTTAAAATTCTTTATTGGTATTTTATTAATCAATTTATTAATTACTATCATCACACGTGTATTAGTGACTCTTGTACAAATGGCAACTGGTAGTATGTCTCAAACAGTTGCTCAAGTATTATTAGTTATTTTACAAGTTATTGTTATTTTAGTAACACTATTTATTTACTATGCTTTATTAATGGGAATCGTTCAATATTTCGTACGTCGTGGCGAAAAAGTAACAACTGATTCTAAAAAAGGTAAAAAAGACAAAAAAGATAAAGCTATAAATAATAAAGATGCTAAAGCTAAATCAACACAATCTAGTCAATTACAAGATAAAACTGATAAAAGTGCTAATGATCATACAAGTCATTTAAAAGACTCAACACAATCTAATGCTCAAGATTCTAATAAAGACTTAAACGATAAAGCTACTCAACATAAAGAAGATTTATCAAATACAGCATCATCAAGAAAAGATGATTTAGAAAAAACAGCAAAAGATACAATTGATAAAAACAACCCTAATAACAAATAAAGAACAATTATAAAAGACGGCGTTCATTGGTTTTAAACCTTTGAACGTCGTCTTATTTTATTAATCTAATCACTATTCTAATTTAATCTAATAAGTGTTTTTCCAAATATTTAGCCGCACCATCTTCTTCATTTGTAAATTCTGTCACATCATTCGTCAATGCTTTAATCTCACTTCGAGCATTTTTCATTGCCACTGTATAATGTCCGAATTCAAACATAGCTCTATCATTATCACTATCACCCATTACAAGGGTCTCTTCTTGTTTTATATTAAAGTAATCAATCATTTCCTTAATACCTGTTCCTTTATCAGTATTATAAGCCATCGTTTCAGCATTATAACGTGAAGAGTTAGAAACACTAATATTAAGTGACACTTTATTTTGCTTTAATTCATCTCTGAAATGAGTGATTTTATCTAAGTTTGTATCAAATAAATATATTTTCGAATAGTCTTTATCTGGTAATGTTTCTACCCATTGAATTTTATCTTTGAGTGCTTCTTGTCTTGAGGCCCATTCGCTTTGCCCTACATTATTAGGTGGTGTATCTCCACCGCTAATCATATTTCTTATCCACTGCTCATCTTCTTTTAAGACAAGTCGTTGTTCCCCAAATGGAAATACTTCATAGTATATGTTTTGCTGTTGTGCTAATGACACTATACGCTTAACAGACTCGAGCGACATACTATGCTTAAATATATTTTCATCATTTACTTCTCCAGTAGTACCATTTGAACTAATAATACCGTCTACTGAAAAACCTTCAGGAACAAGTTGATGAATTTCAGAATATGAACGTCCAGTTGCTAAAAACACTTTATAATCATGCTCTCTTAAAGCATTAATGACGTCTTTTGTATATTCTGATGCTCTGTTATCTTCATGTAAAATCGTACCATCCATATCTAAAAATATCGCTTTGATGTTGTCCATATTATCCTCCATAACGTAATGATATATTACTTAAAATTTTGTCATTAATTGAATAAAAGTGCAATAAAAATAACCCCTTCTCAGTTAATATTGACTAAAAAGAGGTTATCAAGTATGTTTTATAATTATTTCAATTTATCTAAATGATTATTCAACTGTTACTGATTTAGCTAAGTTACGTGGTTTATCAACATCAAGATCTCTGTGTAATGCAGCATAATAAGAAATCAATTGTAGTGCAACTACAGAAACTAATGGTGTTAATAATTCATGTACGTGAGGAATCACGTAAGTATCATCTTCTTTATCTAGACCTTCCATAGATATAATACATGTACTTGCACCGCGTGCTGCAACTTCTTTAACATTACCACGGATAGATAAGTTCACATTTTCTTGTGTTGCTAGTGCAATCACTGGTGTACGATCTTCAATTAAGGCAATTGTACCGTGTTTTAATTCCCCACCAGCAAAGCCTTCTGCTTGAATATATGAAATTTCTTTAAGTTTTAATGCACCTTCTTGGCTGACATTATAATCAATTGTACGACCAATAAAGAATGCATTTCTAGTTGTTTCAAGGAAATCAGTAGCAATTTTTTCCATTACTGGTGCATCGTCTACGATTGTTTCGATTGCAGTAGTCACTTTAGCTAATTCTCTCAATAAATCGATATCCGCTTCACGACCATGTGTTTTAGCAACGATTTGAGCTAAGATAGATAATACTGCTATTTGTGCTGTATATGCTTTTGTAGAAGCTACAGCTATTTCTGGACCAGCATGTAATAATAAAGTATGGTCTGCTTCACGAGATAATGTAGAACCAGGCACGTTCGTAATTGTTAATGCTTTATGACCTAACTTTTTAGTTTCAACTAATACTGCACGACTATCTGCAGTTTCACCAGATTGTGAGATATAAATGAATAGTGGTTTTTCAGATAATAAAGGCATGTTGTATACAAACTCAGATGCCACATGTACTTCTGTTGGAACACCAGACCATTTTTCTAAGAATTCTTTACCTACTAATCCTGCATGATAACTAGTACCTGCAGCAATAATATAGATACGATCCGCTTGTGAAACATCATTGATAATATCTTCATCAATTTTCAAGTTACCTTCATTATCTTGGTATTCTTGAATAATACGACGCATAACTGCTGGTTGTTCATGAATTTCTTTTAACATGTAGTGATCATAAACACCTTTTTCAGCATCTGAAGCATCAATTTCAGCAGTGTATGTTTCACGTTCTTGAACTTGACCATTAGCATCTTTAATAATCACTTCGTCACGTTTTACAATAACGATTTCATGGTCATGAATTTCTTTATATTCATTTGTTGCTTGTAACATTGCTAACGCATCTGAAGCAATAACGTTAAAGCCATCACCAACTCCAATTAATAATGGAGATTTGTTTTTAGCAACAAACATTGTGTCTTTATCTTCTTCATCTAACAAACCTAACGCATAAGAACCATGTAATAATGAGACTACTTTTGTAAATGCGTCTTCTGTTTCGAAACCTTGTTTAGAGAAATATTCAACTAATTGAACAATAACTTCTGTATCTGTCTCAGAAACAAACTTAACATCGCTTAAGTATTCACTTCTTAATTCTTCATAGTTTTCAATTACACCGTTATGTACAAGTGTAAAACGACCAGTTGTTGATTGATGTGGATGAGAGTTTTCATAATTTGGAACACCGTGAGTTGCCCAACGAGTGTGACCGATTCCAACAGTACCATCAATATCGCTACTATCAGCTACTTTTCGTAATTCTGCGATACGTCCTTTTTCTTTAAATACTTTAGTACCTGATTCATTTGCAACAGCTACACCTGCTGAATCATAACCTCTATATTCTAATTTTTCTAATCCTTTTAATAATAATTCCTTGGCATTATCGTAGCCAATATATCCTACTATTCCGCACATATTTATTTTTCCTCCAATTATTGAAATAACGTTAGTAACAATGATTTATTACCCATAATTTAGTTTAGTAATCTTCTATCATTATTATTTCGATACAATAAGTCACAAAAAAGTATTTGAACCCACTTGAAAATAAGCGTGATATTTTATCACACTTAGCATTCTAACGTCTTTCATTTTATATAATATTTACTGGCGATCTTATTAACTTTGTCCAATAGGTTGCCCTATTGTTTTACTTAATAAGCTAACGAATGAGCCACATCCGGGATAGCATCCGCCGATCTTTTCGATCACTATCCTCCTCGTCTACAAGATGTGCTTATAAGCTATAAGAATTTCAACATTTGAATTAAATTCTTAATTATTGCATTATAACAACAACTTGCACAGGCGCTTTGTAATATTTATCTTCTATCCTCCTTTCCATTAAAACCTATTGTACAATGACAATTTACTCAATTGCAAATATTTTCACAAGCTTTTTGTAAAAAATTCCTAGCGTAAATTGCATATGAATTTAATTGTTAACAAACTGTATATTTACATTCTCTTTACCTACATATAATAGAATTATTGTTGTCACGATTTATATGACAAATTCGAATTTTGTTCTTATTGTAGTAATGACCTTCTTAGATTTACAATATATATAGTCAAAATACTAATTTAAAAAGAGGTGTAGAAATGGCACAAACACAAGAGAAAAAAGGTTTCGGCCGTAAAGTTCAAGCATTCGGTTCTTTCCTTAGTAGTATGATTATGCCAAATATTTGTGCATTCATCGCTTGGGGATTTATCGCTGCAATTTTTATCGACAATGGTTGGTTACCAAATAAAGATTTAGCTCAATTAGCCGATCCAATGATTAAATTCTTAATTCCATTATTAATTGCATTTAGTGGTGGTCGTTTAATTCATGGATTACGTGGTGGTATTATCGCTGCAACTTCAACTATGGGGGTTATCGTTGCATTACCAGATACACCAATGCTATTAGGCGCTATGATTATGGGACCATTAGTTGGTTGGTTAATGAAGAAAACAGATGAAATCATTCAACCTAGAACACCACAAGGTTTCGAGATGTTATTCAATAACTTCTCAGCCGGTATCTTAGGTTTCATCATGACAATTCTAAGTTTTGAAATTTTAGCTCCAATTATGAAATTCATCATGCACATTTTATCTGTTGCAGTTGAAGCTTTAGTTCACGCTCACTTATTACCAATCGTAAGTATTATTGTTGAGCCAGCTAAAATCGTATTCTTAAATAACGCTATAAACCATGGTGTATTCACACCACTTGGTGCAGACCAAGCTGCTACAGCAGGTCAATCTGTTTTATACGCAATCGAATCAAACCCTGGACCAGGTTTCGGTGTGTTACTTGCATACATGATTTTTGGTAAAGGTACTGCAAAAGCAACATCATATGGTGCAGGAATTATCCACTTCTTAGGTGGTATTCATGAAATTTACTTCCCATATGTATTAATGAGACCTATGTTATTCATCTCAGTTATTTTAGGTGGTATGACAGGCGTTGCAACATACCAAGCAACTGGATTCGGATTCAAAAGCCCTGCATCTCCAGGATCATTCATCGTTTATTGTATTAACGCACCTAGAGGAGAATTTCTTCACATGTTATTAGGTGTGGTGTTAGCAACATTAGTATCATTCGCAGTTTCAGCAATTATTCTTAAGTTTACAAAAGAACCTAAACAAGATTTAGAGTCAGCTACTGCTCAAATGGAAGCTACTAAAGGTAAAAAGTCAAGTGTATCTTCAAAATTAAGCAGTAAAGAAAATAATCAAGAAGCTAGTGCAACTGCAGGTGCTACATCAACAGAAGAATCTAATAATACTGAAGACGACGCTGATCAATTATTAGATAACTATAATACTGAAGATGTAGATGCTCATGATTATAGTAACGTTAACCATGTTATCTTTGCTTGTGATGCGGGTATGGGTTCTAGTGCAATGGGTGCTAGTATGTTAAGAAATAAATTTAAAAAAGCTGGCATTTCTGATGTAAATGTGACAAATACAGCTATTAACCAATTACCTAACGATGCTCAATTAGTTATCACTCAAAAAACGTTAACTGATCGTGCTATCAAACAAGTACCAAATGCAATTCATATTTCAGTTGATAATTTCTTAAATTCACCTAGATATGAAGAGTTATTAAATAACCTTAAAAAAGAAGAACAATAATTTTAAATAAATATTAAATGGAGGATACCGCCATGTTATTGAGTACACGTGAAAAAGAGATTATAGAACTCTTAATCAAGTATCACGGTCAATATGTCACTATATACGACATTGCTCAGCAACTGGCAGTGTCCTCTCGTACTATTCATAGAGAATTAAAACATGTTGAATCTTATATTGATACTTTCTCTATAGAATTAGAACGTGTAAATAAAAAAGGAATACGCTTAAAAGGACTTAACCAAAATATTCAAGCATTAAAACTTGAAATGACTCAGCAGCAAACGCTCGATTTATCAGTAGAAGAGCAAAAAGTTATTATTCTATATGCTCTTATACAGTCTAAGCATGCTGTTAAACAATATAGTCTAGCTCAAGAAATTGGCGTATCCATTCAGTCGTTAACCAAATTGCTAGATGAATTAGAACAAGATTTATCATTATATCAATTATCATTAACACGTAAACGTGGCGAAGGTGTTATTTTAAACGGCACTGAATCTAAAAAAAGAGAGTTCTTAAGTCAATTAATGGTGAATAACTTAAATAGTACAAGTGTGTATTCAGTAATCGAAAACCACTTTGTTTACCAATCATTACATCAATCTCAGCAATCACTTGTGGATTTAGATAGAATATTTAAAGTTGAGAGAATTTTAATGGATTATTTAGGGCAACTTCCCTATTCATTGACTGAATCTAGCTATTTAACACTAACTGTTCATATCGTTTTAAGTATTACAAGAATGCAAAACAACGAATATGTATCACTTAATGATGACATTTATCAATCTGTAAAAGATACGTTTGAACATGAAATTGCTAGTGAAATCGCCAAACATTTAGAATACTTATACGATGTTCAATTTAACCAAGCTGAAATCACATTTATTACCATTCATTTGCGCGGTTCAAAACGTAAAGATACTAAAGATTCATTATTTGAAGATAAAAAAAGCGAACAAAAAATTAAATCTTTTGTACAGTCAGTAGAAGAGATTTCAGGGCAATACTTTGATGATAAAGATACTTTAATAAATGGTTTATCATTGCATATTAATCCAGCTATCAATCGCTTAGAATCAAATATTGAAACTTACAACCCGTTAACCGATATGATTAAGTACAAATATCCAAGACTATTTGATAATGTGAGTAAGGCGTTACGCATCGTTTGGCCAGATTTGATATTCCCTGAAAGTGAAGTCGCCTTTATCGTGCTTCATTTTGGAGGATCTATCAAAAATCAAGGACATCAATTTCTAAACATTCTAGTTGTTTGTAGTAGCGGTATTGGGACTAGTCGTTTATTAGCAACTCGTCTTGAACAAGTATTTAGTGAAATTGAACGTATTACCCAAGCATCTGTAAGTGATTTAAATGTATTAGATTTATCTAGTTATGATGGCATAATATCGACAGTTAATTTAGATATCGATAGACCATTTTTAACAGTGAATCCCCTACTTCCTGATTCAGATATCGGTTATGTGGCGTCATTTTTAAATACCAAAGAATCACATCAGGTGGTAAAAGAGAAAGATGTGGAGACTCAAAAAGCATCCTCAGAAGATATTTTAGAAACCATGCGCGCAGGTTTAAAATTAGTTGATTCAGTGAAAATAGAATATAAATCAGTTAAAAATTGGAAACAACATTTAGCTGATTACTTAGTAAGTCAACATATCATTGAAGATGGTCAGTCATTCGCTGAACAATTACAACAGCGGTTAGAGGAAAATCCAAGTTGGATATTACAACCCTACCCTATTGCAATTCCACATATGAAAGATGCTATGTTTAAACAACCTAGTATCCTTATTACGACCTTGGAAGAACCAATAGTGTTGAGTAATGTTCAAAATGACAATCATTTAATTAAATATATGTTAAGTATGTTTATTCCAGAAGATGCAATCATGACAAAACTAGTTAGTACAATATCAGAAACACTTAGCGATCATTTGGAAAACTTAGATGATTTTATGCAAAATCCACAGGAATTTAAAACCATACTGGAAAAGCAATTTTTAAAACAAATAAAACAACAATTAATTTGGGAGTGTATTAATCAATGAGTGAATTATTCAGTAACGAAAATATCTTTATCAATGTATCAGTAGGTAGTCAAAACGAAGCAATCGAAAAAGCAGGACAAGCTTTAGTAGATAGTGGTGCTGTAACAGAAAACTACATCCAAGCAATGAAAGATCGTGAAGATGTCGTATCTACATTTATGGGCAATGGCTTAGCTATACCACATGGTACTGAAGAAGCTAAAGGAAACGTTATCCAATCTGGATTAAGCTTATTACAAATTCCTGAAGGCGTAGATTGGAATGGCGAAGAAGTTAAAGTCGTAGTTGGTATTGCTGGTAAAGATGGAGAACATTTAGACCTATTATCTAAAATCGCGATTACTTTCAGTGAAGAAGAAAATGTAGAGCGTATTATCAATGCTAAATCTGCTGACGAAATCAAACAAGTCTTTGAGGAGGCTGATGCATAATGAAAGCAGTACATTTTGGTGCCGGTAATATCGGTCGTGGTTTTATTGGTTATATCTTAGCAGATAATAATATTAAAGTTACATTTGCAGATGTTAACGAAGACATTATTAATGCTTTACAAAAAGAGCATGAATACGACGTTATTTTAGCAGATGAGTCTAAAACAACTACACGTGTGAACAATGTTGATGCGATTAACTCAGCTAAACCGTCTGATGAATTAAAACAAGCTATTTTAGAAGCTGATTTAATTACTACTGCAGTTGGTGTTAATATCTTACCAATTATCGCTAAATCATTTGCACCATATTTAAAAGAAAAAGAAAATCATGTTAATATCGTTGCATGTGAAAATGCAATAATGGCAACAGACACACTTAAAAAAGCTATCTTAGATATCACTGGCCCTCTAGGCGATCATATTCACTTTGCAAACTCTGCAGTTGATAGAATCGTTCCATTACAAAAAAATGAAAATATTTTAGATGTTATGGTAGAACCGTTCTTCGAGTGGGTAGTCGAAAAAGACGCTTGGTATGGTCAAGAGTTAGATCATATTAAATACGTTGATGATCTAACACCTTATATCGAAAGAAAATTATTAACAGTAAATACAGGTCATGCATTTTTAGCATATGCAGGATATAATGATAATAAGGCAACAGTATTAGATGCCGTTCAAGATAGTACGATTGAAGCAGGTTTAAGACGTGTATTAGCTGAAACAAGCGAATATATTACTCGTGAATTTGATTTCACTAAAACTGAACAATCACAATACGTAGAAAAAATTATCGAACGTTTCAATAACCCACATCTTTCTGATGAAGTTACTCGCGTAGGTCGCGGAACACTACGTAAAATTGGACCGAAAGATCGTATCATCAAACCATTGAATTATTTATATGAACATAATTTAGAAAGAGATGGCTTGGTTAAAGCAGCTGCCCTACTTTTAAAATATGACGACAAAGCTGATCAAGAAACAGTTGAGAAAAATAATTATATTCATGAAAATGGTATTAAAGCCTTCTTACAAACATATGCTAAAGTTGAAGGACCATTAGCTGAAGAAATTGAAAAAGAATATAATGAACTAGTTGCAAAATAAGATATTTAAAGAACCAGAAACTACTGTTTCTGGTTCTTTTTGTAATATAAAAAACACATGCCACATTTAATTTGTGACATGTGCTCTTATCATTTATTTATCTAAACCCATCTTGTCTTCGACTACATCGGCAATTTGTTGTGCAAATCTTTGTGCATCTTCGTCAGTTGATGCTTCTACCATCACACGTACTAAAGGTTCTGTACCTGAAGGACGCACTAAAATTCTACCTTCACCATTCATTTCCACTTCAACTTTAGTCATTACTTCTTTAACATCAATATTTTCTTCAACACGATATTTATCAGTTACTCTCACATTGATTAGTGATTGCGGATAAGTTTTCATTTGTGAAGCTAATTCACTCAATGATTTACCTGACATTTTAACGATAGCTGCAAGTTGCACACCTGTTAATAATCCGTCGCCTGTTGTATTATAATCCATTAAAACAATATGACCTGATTGTTCGCCACCAAGATTATAATTGCCACGTCTCATTTCTTCAACCACGTAACGATCGCCGACTTTTGTTTTATTAGATTGGATACCTTCATTCTCTAATGCTTTATAGAAACCTAAATTACTCATAACTGTTGAAACAATCATATTATTATTTAGTTCTTGATTCTTGTGCATTTCTTGGCCAATGATGAACATAATTTGGTCACCATCAACGATATGTCCTTTTTCATCTACAGCAATGATTCTGTCACCATCACCATCAAATGCTAATCCAAAATCTGCTCCAGTTTCAAGTACTTTTTCTGCAAGTGCTTGAGGATGTGTAGAACCACATTCCCCATTGATATTATAGCCATCAGGACTACAGCCTACTGTTTCAGTATCCGCCTCTAAATCACCGAATAAGAATGGTGCTAATGATGATGTAGATCCATTGGCACCATCTAAAACTATTTTCATGCCTTCTAAATTCACATCTACTGTTGATTTTAAATAACTTAAATATTTTTGTGCACCTTCAAAATAATCTGAGTAATGAACGATATCAGTACCAACTGGTCTTGGAAGACTTGGTTCATCTTGATCTAATAGTGCTTCTATTTCTTCTTCTTGATCATCAGAAAGTTTAAATCCATCAGAACCAAAGAATTTAATACCATTATCAGCAACTGGGTTATGTGATGCCGAAATCATAACACCTAGTCCTGCGTCCATTTCTCTAGTTAAATATGCAACACCTGGAGTAGAAATAATACCTAAACGCATGACTTCTGCACCAATAGAAATTAACCCTGCAATTAATGCAGATTCTAACATTTCACCAGAGACTCTTGTATCCCTTCCTACAAGTACCCTAGGATTTTTTTCACCTTTATTATGTGCTAGTACATAGCCACCATATCTACCTAATTTAAATGCTAGTTCTGGTGTTAACTCTTCGTTTGCGACACCTCTGACACCGTCAGTACCAAAATATTTTCCCATGATTTACTCTCCTTTTATTTCTTTCAATTATTTAACCGTAATATAAGCCTTTGTTTCTTCAGGTTCAACCTTACTTACATTCTTAGGCAAATTAAATTTCACTGTCTTTTCAGTTGATTCTGAAATATGATCTAAATCAACTTCAGCTGTGATATTATCTATACCCTGTAAGTCTTCTCTACTACCATAAATCTCTACTTCATCATCATCTAATTTAATATGATCAACTTTTTTATTACCATCTAAATTTCCAGTAGTCTTAGTATTAACCTTAACTTTTTTACTAAAAGGCTTAACAGACACTTTCAAATCAACTTGTCCTGGGTTAATTGATACGTTTAATTTATTTAAATCTTTATCGTAAGCATTAACATCTGCAACATCTTTCGTATCTTTACTAATCTTAGTTGCATTTTTATATGTTGCTTTTAAGTAAGCAATTTGATTCAATTGTTCTTCTCCACCTGTAACTTTAACTGTCTCAGGTGAAATTTGTTGTTTATCTATTTTATATTCATTTGAAATATCGCTTTGACTTACATCCGGTTGAACATGCATCGTCTTAGTCGTTTTCTTTTCCAATGTAATATTGGCTGCTTTAGGTTTTACATTGTAATTAATACCATTACTTATTCCTTTAACTTGGAATTTTTCATGATATTTACCAGCTTTTTCACCAGATAAATCAACCACTACTTTTAAGTCATCTGGACTTTCAATTTTTAATAATTTAGATTGTGGCCCTGAAATGTTCACATCTACAGTATCTGGAACATGAGTTGCATGTAAATCTTTATGGTTATAAACTACTTCCACTGGAACATCTTGGATTGTCTTTGTTGATTTCTGTGAAATATCATCTGAATTAAATATGTTACCAAAAACATTATTAACAGATAAGAAGAAAAATATTGCTAAAATAAGTGCAACGAATCTTAACCCCCACTTACTCTCTAACATATTAATTCACACCTTTCTTTTGAAAGTGTGTGCCAAACCAATGCTCAGCTAGTAATTCTTCAAACACTTCATTTGAAATATCTCGTCTTAGTTTACCATCAAATGTTACTGACATATCACCTGTCTCTTCAGAAACAATAACTGTAAAAGCATCTGATACTTCTGAAATACCTACTGCTGCTCTGTGTCTAGTACCTAAACTTTTTGAAATTTTAACACTATCTGATAAAGGTAAATAACTAGCGGCTGCTGCTATTTTTGTTCCTTGAATGATCATAGCACCATCATGTAAAGGTGTATTAGGTATAAATACATTGGTTAATAATTCTTGAGAAATTTTAGAATCCATAGGAATTCCAGTTTCAATATAATCCTGTAAACCTGTCTCTTTCTCAAACACTATTAACGCACCTATACGACGCTTAGCCATATACTGAACCGCTTTAGATACAGATTGGATTAACTTCTCTTCATCTTTAGTATAGGCATTTGTATAACGTTTCAAGAAACTTCCTCTACCTAATTGTTCAAGCGCTCTTCGAATCTCAGGTTGGAAAATAACTATTAAAGCAAGTACACCCCATTGAATTACGATATCGAACAATTTAGAAGTCGCAGTCAAATTTAGCATTTTACTGATTTGTTGACCGATTACTATAACAACAATACCTTTTAATAATTGTATTGCCTTAGTTCCTTTAAAAACTGTAATAAGTAAGTAAAGGACATACCACACAATCAATAAATCGAGGACACTAGTTATGACTTTCAAAGTACTGAAATTTTGAAAAAAATTGGAAAAATCCATAACATCTCCTCCGATAACATTTTCCATATCATCCATTATATCAATCATTAGAACACGTGTCATATGAACGGTGAGAAAAATGAAAAAAACTTGCATGTCAAAACACATGCAAGTTGCAATAATTATTTTATAATAATGTTTCTCCGAAAAATGTCCCAAGTAATGAAACTGCTTGTTCAGCTGTACTATTATGTAAATCAATTAATGGATTAACTTCAACCAAATCCATTGATGTAATCATATTACTTTCATGAAGTAATTCTAAAGCAAAATGGCTTTCTCTATAACTTAACCCACCTAATACTCTTGTTCCTGTTCCTGGTGTTTCAGTTGGATCTAAGGCATCGACATCTAATGATAAATGTAACCCATCAACATTTCTTGATTTCAAATAACTTAAAGTATCATTAATAACTGTTTCGATTCAAAGTTTATCTATATCTGCCATAGTATAAGTTTTAATGTTTTGTGCTTTGATATACTCACGTTCACCTTTATCCAAATCTCTCATACCAATTAAAACTATATTTTCAGGTTTAAGTTTAGGTTGACTATTATTTAAATTAACAAGATCACTTGGACCATCACCTAATAATATTCTTAGTGGCATCCCATGTATATTTCCTGATGGTGACTCTTCAGGTATATTCAAATCTCCATGAGCATCATACCAAATTACACCAAGATTTTCATAGTGTTTACTAATACCAGAAATTGAACCTACCGCTATAGAATGATCTCCACCTAAAACTAATGGAAATCTATGATTTACTATCGTTTGTTCAACTTTTTCGCTAAGTACATTTGAGACGCTTATAATTTCATCATAATTTCTCAAGCCTTGTTGCTCAGAATTAAACTTTTTCAAATCTATAGCAGGAACGTCTATATTGCCAATATCTTGAACATTCATACCTAAATTTTCTAATCTTTCCTGTAATCCTGCATATCTTATAGCATCTGGACCTAAATTCACACCTAATTTTCTTTGGCCAAATGTCGAAGGTGCCCCAATAATATCTATGTTCTTCATTAATATATCCACCTCTTTTTATCATGTTATTTATAGAATAATGTATCCGCTTACATAAAACAACATAAAAAAACATCTTTCCGAAGAAAGATGTTAAGAGTGAGCCATAGAGGATTCGAACCTCTGACCCTCTGATTAAAAGTCAGATGCTCTACCAACTGAGCTAATGGCTCTTATGGCTGGGCTAGCTGGATTCGAACCAGCGCGTGACGGAGTCAAAGTCCGTTGCCTTACCGCTTGGCTATAGCCCATTAAGATGGTGGAGGGGGGCAGATTCGAACTGCCGAACCCGAAGGAGCGGATTTACAGTCCGCCGCGTTTAGCCACTTCGCTACCCCTCCAGCTTATTCATATAATTTAATAATCAAAATGGTGGAGAATGACGGGTTCGAACCGCCGACCCTCTGCTTGTAAGGCAGATGCTCTCCCAGCTGAGCTAATTCTCCATAAATGACTCCTACGGGACTCGAACCCGTGTTACCGCCGTGAAAGGGCGGTGTCTTAA
>ERZ1023203.20-NODE-20-length-99711-cov-708.955226_pt1 | contig 99711 bp, 91 predicted proteins | sample MGYA00380444_ERZ1023203 | MGnify/ENA primary metagenome ERZ1023203 (study PRJEB33173, sample SAMEA4830386) | metagenome | study: EMG produced TPA metagenomics assembly of the PRJEB25223 data set... | reverse complement strand
CTCACCGAAGGCTTATCTGCTCGTGTGGTGGTCAAGCTTGAGTATGCCAATCCAGCAAGTTCGGTCAAAGATCGCATTGCCCTTGCGATGATTGACGATGCCGAAAAATCAGGGCTTTTGACCAAAGATACCACCATCGTTGAGGCAACCAGTGGTAACACGGGCATTGGGCTTGCTATGGTGTGTGCGTCCAAAGGGTATAAACTCATCATCACCATGCCTGAGAGCATGAGCCTTGAGCGTCGTGCGCTGCTTCGGGCGTATGGTGCCAAGCTTGTGCTGACGCCAGCGGCTGAGGGCATGGGTGGTGCGATTGCCAAAGCCAATGAGCTTGCTGCCCAAGACGGATACTTTATGCCACGCCAATTTGATAATTTAGCCAATCCACAAGTCCACCGTGATACCACCGCCGAAGAGATTTGGGCGGATACAGATGGTCAAGTGGATATTTTTGTCTCAGGTGTGGGTACAGGTGGTACAGTGACAGGTGTCGGTGAGGCACTCAAAGCCAAAAAAGAAGGCGTTCAAATTGTTGCAGTTGAGCCACTGGCTTCACCTGTCTTATCAGGCGGTGAAAAAGGCCCGCACCCAATTCAAGGCATTGGTGCAGGGTTTATCCCATCAGTACTCAATACGGATATCTATGATGAGGTCATCAAAGTCGCCAATGAAGATGCCTTTAGTGTGGCACGAGATATGGCAGCCAAAGAAGGCTTGCTTGTTGGTATCTCATCAGGTGCGGCAGTTTCGGCGGCACTTGAATTGGCAGCACGAGAAGAAAACGCAGGTAAGCTTATCGTCGTTATCATACCATCATCAGGTGAGCGTTATTTGTCAACGGCATTATTTGCTGATTTGGCACAATGAGTATCTTTTTAAATTGACCAAAATCTCCTTGTTGTTATAATAACAATAAGGAGATTTTTATTGGAGGGTGTATGACGCCAACCGACAATTTTGATGATTTGCTTGCATTGATGGCACGCCTTCGCACCGATTGCCCTTGGGATGCCAAGCAAACCAACGCCAGTTTACAAAAATATGCCATCGAAGAGGTTTATGAGCTGATTGAAGCCATTCAGACCGACGATGGCTCAGCATTTGCCACCGAGCAGCTCAAAAGCGAGTTGGGTGATGTGCTATTGCAGGTGATTTTTCATACGCATTTATATCAAGAGGCGGGGCGTTTTGATATGTCGGCGGTGATTTTGGCATTACAAGATAAGCTGATCCGTCGCCATCCGCATGTTTTTGAGCAAGAAAATTTACAAACCGATGCTGATGTCAAACGCCGATGGGATGAGATTAAAGCCCAAGAAAAAGCACATTTGGCGGCTTTGGGTCAGCCCATACGCCTGTTATCTGATGTCAAGGCAGGTAGTGCACTCATGCAATCTCAGCATTTACAAGATAAAGCGGCAAGCGTTGGCTTTGACTGGTCAAATCTGCAAGGTGTACTTGATAAACTCAATGAAGAATTGGGCGAGCTTTATGAGTTATTGCCTTTGGGTGATTTTAATTATAAAACAGATAAGCTAAGCGGTAATCAAAAACAAAAATTATCTGATGAGCTGGGCGATGTGCTGTTTGTGTTGACCAATTTGGCACGCCATTTGGGTATTGATAGCGAGATGGCACTTCAAGGCACTGTCGGCAAATTTCGTCGCCGTTTTGCATTTGTTGAGCAGTCGCTGATGGTGCGGGGTAAATCGTTTGAGAATAGTGATTTGACCGAAATGGATCGTTATTGGGAGATGGCAAAGGCAAATGAAACTTAACGCTTTATCAGCCATCGCCTTATTATTTGGCGGTCTTTTGTATGCAGGCTTTGGATATGCCAACGAAGCCAAACAGTGCTATGCTGATGCAAATAGTGCCTATCAAGCACTGATGAGTACCCAAAAATCCAAACCTCTAAATATCAATACCGCAAGCCAAGCCGACTTTGTAAGCTTGGTGGGTGTGGGGCATAAGACCGCCCAAGCCATCGTGGATTATCGGCACGAGCATGGCAAATTTGACTCAGTTCAAGATTTGATGAATGTCAAAGGTATTGGACCTGCCATTTTAAATAAGAACCGTCACCGCTTAAGCGTGGCAAATTAATCTTGAGCAATCATCAATTTTTTAACCCAACTGAAAAATACCCAAAATCAAACTGATATCACCCCAACTTTGGTGAAAATATTGGTTTTTTATTCGCTTTTTTGATGGATAAGCGGTAAAATAAAGGATTTACTTCAGTCAGTTTTTGGGCAATGCCCCAGTAATCAAGGAGTAGGCATGGGCAAAGCGCCTAAAAAGCCAAAACAAACCAAAAAGAGTATCCGTACCACACATTCAGCCAAATCGCTGCGACTACAAAAAGGCAGTTTGCCGCACAGTATTGTCGAGGTCATCGGCACACTACAAAAAGCAGGATTTGATGCTTATATTGTTGGCGGCGGTGTTAGAGACAGCTTACTTGGTTTGGCGCCTAAGGATTTTGATGCGGTGACCGATGCAAGACCGCATGAGATTAAAGCAATTTTTGGAGGCCGTTGCCGTATCATTGGGCGGCGTTTTCAGTTGGCACATGTGTATTCAGGTCGTGAGATGATTGAAGTTGCAACATTTCGCGCTCCGCCCAAAGACGATACACACACCACCGAAGATGGCATGATCACCCGTGATAATGTTTGGGGCGACATCGAGCAAGATTTTGCACGCCGAGATTTTAGCATTAATGCATTGTATTATCAGCCAATTAAGGGTGAAGTGCTGGATTTTTGTGGTGCGTTAAATGACATCAAAAGTCGTACGCTTCGCTTACTTGGCGATGCTCGAGTGCGTATTGAAGAAGACCCTGTGCGTCTGCTGCGTGCATTGCGATTTAAGGCGAAACTGGGTTTTGAATTTGATCAAGATTTGGCAAAGCAATTTCATCAAGATAATTGGACGCTTTTGGAGCAGGTTTCGGCACATCGCTTGTATGATGAAACCCAAAAAATGTTCGGTGGTGGCTATCTGATGCCGCTGTTGCCACTGCTGTTTGAACATGGGGCGATGCCAAATTTGATGAGCTTTGCACCCAATGAGCCGACGCCTTTGATGATGGCGGTCGCCCAAAATACCGATCGGCGTATCGCAGCAGACAAAAGCGTCAATCCAGCCTTTTTTTATGCAGCGATGCTGTGGGAAAATTATCTGTATCAATTGGCGAAATATAAAAAGCGTGGCTTACCGTTTCATGAAGCGCAGATTAAGGCGGCCGAAAAAACCATTGATGTCCAGCGTATCAAAACTGCCATACCTAAGTTTGCCGAACAATTCATTACAGATATTTGGTTGCTTCAGCCCAAGCTTGTCAATCCAAGGGTGCGTGATATCGCCAATTTGGAGCGTTTGCCAAAGTTTCGTGCCGCATTTGATTTTTTGGTACTCAGAGAAGGTTATGATACCCATCTATTGTCTGAGCCGACCCAAAATATGGGCGTTTGGTGGCAGGCTTATCAAGATGCCAGTGCTGTTGATAAAGCGATGATGATTGAGGCATTTGGTACGCAAGCAGGCACGCCAAAGCGTCGCCGTGATCGTAATACCAAAAAAGATACCAAGGCTCGTGAGCTTGAGCAGCTCAAAGAGTTGTCTTTGCGTGGTGACGATGAGGTAATCAAAACACGCCCTGAACCATTATTTGTGGTGGCAGGTGCAGAAGATTTAACCAAAAAAACCAAAGCACGAGCCAAATTGCCAAAGCCTGCCGTGCCTACGCCTGTCTTTGAGCCAGTGAATTTTACACAAGCTGATTTTGAAAAATTGCTTGCAAATGATGAGCCGTATATTCCAGCGGCTCGCCACCGTAAGCGTAAACCATCATCAACGCTATCCATCAAAGAGCGTGAACAAGGCTTGACCAAGCAGTTAGACGAGCATTGCTCTGGCTCTAAACACTCAACCCAAACAAAAAAACCATCACGCCATCAATCTCAAAACGCTGATAGCATCACTGATATTAAGCCTAGGCTTGTAGAAAATGAAGCCAAACCAAAAAGAACACGCCGCCGCAAATCCAATGCCAAACCAAAGGCAGACAGCATATGACCACTTGTTTTATTGGACTTGGTGGCAACATTGCCAATGAACTTGGCACTCCCACCGAGCATATCATCAACGCCGTACAAGCCTTCAAACAGTCGCCACATTTTACCGATGTGACAATGTCATCACTGTATCAATCCAAAGCCTTTGGCATCACCGACCAACCTGATTTTATCAATGCGGTATTAAGTGCCAATACCAGCTTACCACCGCTTGAGTTGCTTGATTTTTGTCAAGGTCTTGAACAGACCGCCAAAAGAGTGCGATTGCGTCATTGGGGTGAGCGGTCTTTGGATGTGGATATTTTGTTATATGGTGATAAACTCATTCATCATGAACGGCTGACCGTGCCACATCAAGGCTTATTTGAACGAAATTTTGTGTTAATCCCAATGCTTGAAATTGATGAGTGTTTGGTGGTTAATGGGCAAAAATTGGCGGATTTAAATGAAAGTAACAACTGGCAAGGTTTGAATAAACTGACATAAGTTTGGATAAACTGGCATCAAAGGAGCAACACATGACCCCTGTTTTTATCAATCCATTTACCGATTATGGCTTTAAAAGACTGTTTGGTGAAGAAGCCAGTAAACCATTTTTAATTGATTTTTTAAACTCAATATTGCCCAAAAAACATCAAATTGCTGATTTGATTTTAAAAAACAGTGAGCGAATGGGCTTTACAGAGTTTGACCGTAAAGCCATCTATGACATTTATTGTGAAAGCGTGGCAGGTGAAAAATTCATCGTTGAGTTGCAGCGTGCCAAACAAACCTTTTTTAAAGACCGAACGCTTTATTATTCAACATTTCCCATCATTGAACAAGCCCAAAAAGGTGATTGGAATTATGAACTTAAGGCGGTGTATTGTATCAGCATTTTGGATTTTTTATTTGATGAGCATAAAGATGACCAAGAGGTCATTTATAATGTTCAGTTAAAAGACCAAAACAATCAAATTTTTTATGAAAAATTCAATTTAATTTACTTGCAATTACCCAACTTTTGTAAATCAGAAGCGGAATTGAACACCAATTTGGACAGATGGTTATTTTTTATTAAAAATTTAGAAGACCTGCAGCATATCCCTGCCATTTTTCAAAATAGCTTGATTGAACAAGCGTTTGATAAAGCAAAAATTGCCAATTTTAACCCCCAAGAAATGAGTAAATATCGAGACAGTTTAAAAATATACTGGGATAACTATAATGTGGTCAATACCGCCAAACAAGAAGGCATTGAACAGGGGCTTGAGCAAGGCATTAAGCAAGGTCTTAAGCAAGGCATTAAGCAAGGCATTAAGCAAGGCATTAAGCAAGGCATTAAGCAAGGCCTTGAACAGGGCATTGAACAAGGTAAAAAACAACAAGCCCTTGAAACCGCAAAGACCTTAAAACAACTAAATACCCCTGTTGAAACGATTATCCAAGCCACCATGCTAAGTGCCGAAGAAATTAACCAGCTATGACTGAAACGGTCATCACTTCAACAGCCATTACCCTAAAAAGGCAATCCTATGAGCGACCAAGCCCCATCATCATCAATCGCCCCCAAACCCAAAGCACCCATCACCCTATCTACTTTGAACAAACTAAAAGCAGAGGGTAAAACATTTTCTTGCCTAACTTGTTATGATGCCAGTTTTGCTCACGCCATGCAGTTGGCGGATATTGACACCATTTTAATCGGTGATAGTCTGGGCATGGTTGTCCAAGGGCAAAGCTCAACCTTGCCAGTGGGCGTTCATGACATGGTTTATCACACTCAAAATGTGGTGCGTGGTAATTCTCATGCCTTAATCTTATGCGATTTGCCTTTTATGAGTTATGCCACCTTATCTGATGCCATTGCCAGTGCCAAGGCGGTCATGCAGGCAGGGGCGAATGTGGTCAAAATTGAAGGGGGCAGCGAGCTTGCTCCGATGGTGTCCGTTTTGGCAAATAACGGCGTACCCACTTGCGTGCATTTGGGATTAACGCCGCAGTCGGTGAATGTCTTTGGTGGCTATAAAGTACAAGGTAAAACGGACGCCCAAGCGGATAAATTGATGAAAGACTGTACGGCGGTGGTGAATGCTGGGGCGAGTCTTTTGTTGCTTGAATGCGTACCGGCATCGCTTGCCAAAGCCGTTACCGAGCGGTTTGATGTGCCTGTCATTGGCATTGGGGCTGGGGTGGATTGTGATGGGCAAGTGCTGGTCATGCACGACATGCTTGGCGTTTATACCCGAAAACCTGCCAAATTTGTCAAAAACTTTTTGACCGATGACAGTAACCAAACCAAAGACATTGTTGGGGCGTTTAAAGCCTACCATCGTGCTGTCAAACAGCGTGCCTTTCCAACAGAGAAGCACAGTTTTTAGGATAAAAACATGAACATTTTTCACACCATCAAAGACTTAAAAAACGAATTAAACCCCTTACGCCACCAAAAAATAGCCTTAGTCCCAACCATGGGCAATTTACATGATGGGCATTTATCCCTTGTGGCACTTGCCAAGCAACATGCCGATATCGTGGTGGTGAGTATCTTTGTCAATCCCACTCAATTTGGGGCAGGTGAAGATTTTGCCAGTTACCCACGCACGCTTGATGACGATTGCCAAAAACTTGCCAAAGCTGGCGTGGCATTGGTTTTTGCCCCAAGTGTGGACGAGATGTATCCTGTCTATCCGCCCAATGTTCAAATCCTGTCAGGCAGCATCAGCAAGATATTATGTGGTCAGACACGCCCCACGCATTTTGACGGTGTTGGGCTTGTGGTGAGTAAGCTGTTTAATATCGTTCGTCCTGATGTGGCGGTATTTGGCAAAAAAGACTACCAGCAACTTGCCATCATTGCCCAATTGGTGCAAGAATTAAATTTTGAGATTGACATTATTGGCGGTGAGATTGTCAGAGCCGATGACGGTTTGGCGTTATCGTCTCGCAACCAGTATTTGACCAAGCAAGAGCGTGCCATCGCCCCACGACTGGCACAAGCCTTACAACAGCTTGCAGGTGAGTTACAGTCTGCCAGTGTTGCTGATTTTGATATGATGATACAAAAAACCAAAGACAAATTAACTTATGATGGTTTTACGGTGGATTATTTGCAAGTACTCAATCAGCAACTGCAACCTGCTAGTCGCCATGATAAGCATTTGGTGATTTTGACCGCTTGTTATTTGGGTAAGGCAAGGCTGTTGGATAATTTGGAAATTACCTTAAATCCATGTTAACAGTCCATGTTAATAATCCATGTTCATCTAAATCCATGTAACTGGTTTTGCTCATTTTGCTAAGGAAATATGATGCCCAAACTCATTGCCCCAAACTCAATCATTGTGGTGTCAGGGCGTTCAGGTTCAGGAAAAACCTCCGTACTGAGCACCTTAGAAGATTTTGGCTATTATCCGCTTGATAATTTGCCTTTATCCATCGTGCCACTTGCCATAGAAAAATTGGTTAATGACAGCCAGATTCATCGCATTGCTGTGGGCATAGATGTCCGCACCCCCAAAGCGGATTTGTCCAACTTTGGTCAAGTGTATGACAGCTTGATACAAACCTATGGCAAGACCGCTTTGACTGTGTTATATACCACCGCCCAAGATGATGTACTGGTCGCGCGCTATGATGCCACTCGCCGAGTGCATCCATTGATGGCGATGGCTGGCAATCTGCCCAATGCCATTCAAAAAGAGATTGAGCTGCTTGAACCGATTGCCTGCCATGCTGATATTAAAATTGATACCAGTTTGTTAAACATTCATGAGCTAAAAAACAGCCTAAGACAACATTTGGGCGTGGATAACCACATCATCGTTAATGTGCTGTCGTTTGGGTTTAGGCATGGCACGCCCAAAGATGCTGATTTTGTCTTTGATGTGCGTACTTTGCCAAACCCACATTGGCAGATGGATTTGCGTCCTTTAACAGGGCTTGATGCGCCTGTGCAGGAATTTTTTGCCCAATTTCCTGCCGTGTATGAGCTGACGCATGACATCAGCACATTTTTATTAAAGTGGTTGCCTGATTTTATTGAGAACAATCGCCATTTTGTAACCATCGCCATTGGTTGTACAGGGGGTAAACACCGCTCGGTATTTGTCAGCCAAGCGGTGGGGGAAATATTAACTGGTCATTTGCCTGATAAAATGCAGGTGAATGTTAAGCACCGTGAAAAATCTTTTTGGTGAGTTTATGAATGTGATGATAAATCAATTATTACAAGGGCAAGCGGTAGAGTGGCAAACTTTGGGGGAGGTTTTGGTTAGAACCAAAGGAACAAAAATAACCGCAGGAAAAATGAAAGAGCTTCATAAGAAAGATGCCCCAATTAAAATTTTTGCAGGCGGTAAAACTTTTGCCTTGGTAGATTTTGATGACATTCCACAAAAGGACATTAATCACAAGCCATCAATCATTGTCAAATCTCGTGGTATCATTGAATTTGAATATTATGACAAACCATTTTCGCATAAAAATGAAATGTGGGCATACCATTCACAAAACCCAAATATTAACATTAAATTCATTTATTATTTTTTAAAGCAAAATGAACCATATTTTCAAAAAATTGGCTCAAAAATGCAAATGCCACAAATTGCAACCCCAGATACTGATAAATTTAAAATCCCAATCCCGCCCCTATCCGTTCAAAGTCAAATCGTGCAGATTTTGGACACATTTGACACGCTGACCCAATCCATCAGCGAAGGTCTGCCCAAAGAAATAAAGCTGCGTCAAACGCAATATGAGTATTACCGTGAGCGGTTATTAAATTTTAAAGCGACGATTTAACTCATCGTGCGTCATTCTCCACCCATAACCTTTGATTTAGGTGGAGATGTAAGCACAGGCAACCTAGTCAGGTCGTTCTTGTTTTTTGATGTCGTTGTTTTTATTTGATGTCATTGACACCAAATAAAAACAATGCTAAATTACACCCATATTTCATCAGCTAACAGGCCATGCTCAAAGCCTACAAATACAGAATTTACCCAAACCAAAAACAAGCCATAGCGTTTGAACAACACTTTGGTTGTGTGCGTTTTGTTTATAATTGGGCATTGGCATTACAAAAACGCTACTATGCCATGTTTGGCAAGTCGTTATCTCGTATCCAAATCCAAAGCCAGCTCGTCAAGAAAAAGAAAACAGGCAAGTTTGCATGGCTAAACGAAGTTAATAGCCAATCGCTACTTAATGCCTTGCTAAATGTCCATACCGCCTTTACCAATTTTTTTAAAGGTCGTGCCAAGTTTCCACGCTTTAAATCTAAAAAAATCCCACGAAAAAGTTATCAATGCCCACAACATTGCACCATAAACTTTGAACAAGGCATCATCAACCTACCCAAAATCAAAGGCATCAAAACCGTATTTAGCCGTGAATTTGTTGGCAATATCAAAACAGTTACGATTAGCAAAACCGCCACAGGCAAATACCATGCAAGTATTTTAGTAGATACGGATAGCATATTGCCAACACCTACCACAATAGAGCCTAGCCTAACTGTTGGTATTGACTTAGGCATCAGCCACTTACTTAACTTATCAGACGGCAGCAAGTTTGATAACCCAAAACATTTAGCCAAAGCCAGTAAACGCCTTGCAATACAACAAAAAATCTTTGCTCGCAAACAAAAACAAAGTAAAAACCATCAAAAACAAAAATTAGCCGTTGCTCGTATTTACCAAAAAGTACGCAACCAGCGTTTAGACTTACACCACAAAATCACCCATAAGCTGATTTGCGAAAACCAAGCTACCAGCTATGCACTTGAAAATTTAGCGGTGAAAAACATGGTAAAAAACCGAAAACTTGCCAAAGCGATTAATGATGTGGGCTTAGGGCAGTTTGTTACCTTGCTTACTTACAAGGCAAATTGGTATGGTAAAAACATTCTAAAAGTCAATCGGTTCTTTGCCAGTTCTAAAATTTGTTCGCATTGCCATCACAAATTGGATAGCCTACCGTTATCCGTTAGAAATTGGGCGTGTCCTAGCTGTCAAACACACCATGACCGTGATATCAATGCTGCGAGCAATATACGCCATCAAGCGTTAGCTGATGCACTAGGACTTAGTGTTGTATAAAGAGTTCCCCCAGTATAATACTTATCAGCGTAAGTGTACTGGCGAAAGGTAACAACTCAATCTAAGCTTGGGTTGTTATGGGTCGCAAAGATTCTCACGCCTACCGCTGGGTTTGGTGGTGGGAGTATGTCAAACAATCATGATTAAAAGGTCATTATCCATGAATGCCAAAACACCCAACCCAAAAACCGCCAAACATATGGCGACAAGCGTGATTTTTATGCTGTTTATGATGGCAGGTACGCCCAGCTGGGCAACCGATGGCGATGCCGTTCAAACCAATCAAACCACCCAAAACAGCACCACCGCACAACGGGCCGATGAGTTTTTTGAATTGGCGGTTCGCTATGATCAGGCATCAGATTACCCCATGGCGGTGCGTGAATATCAAAAGGCGGCCGAGCTTGGGCATGTAGAAGCGATGTATAATTTGGCGGTTGCCTATTTTCAAGGCGATGGCGTCCAGCAAAATTATCAAAAGGCACATGCGTGGTATCAAAAGGCGGCGGATATGGGTCATGCCAGTGCTAAGTATAATTTGGGCAGCATGTATTTTTATGGGCAAGGGGTTGCTGCAAATCAAAGCCACGCACTCGCACTCTGGCAACAGGCCGCCAAACAAGGCAACGCAAAAGCCGCCCATAATATTGGCGTGTACTATTACAAATCAAATCTTGAACAAAATAAAGCAGCAGCAAAACAGTGGTTTTTGGTCTCGTGTCAGTTGGGCTTATCTGATGGGTGCATTAAGCATGATAATTTTGATAAATTAACGATAAATTAATAATAAATATAAGGTATCTTATGATTGATTGGTCAAAAATGGACATGCGTGTTTCACGCACTGAGATTAAAAAATCCCATGAGCGTTTGCAAGCATTATCCGAACCGCTTGCCAAATTGTCCAAAAAACAGCTTGCCAATTTGCCAGTAAGTGAATATTTTTTGGATGAATTAAAGCATTTAACCAATATAGACAGCCATGCCGCCAAAAACCGCCAAATCAAACGAGTGGGTAAACTCATCATTGAAGAAAACCGCCATGCGCTAACGCAGGCGTTATTTGAATGTCAATTTACCCCCGAGCAAATTGCCAAGATTGAAACATGGTATGACCGCCTAAAACTGTCTGATGAGGGCACCATTAAGCAGTTTGTTAAGCAATTTAAAAAGGCGGAATATAACAGTATTTATCAACTGCTTTTGTGGATAGAATACGCCAAACATTTGGGTGATGATGAGCTATTGGCTGAAAGCGTGGCGGATTTTGAAAGTTATGTTAAAGAAGTGGCGATATTGTCTAAATGATGATTTGATGGCTGGGTTTTGTCTTGGCATGAGTGTAATATAATGCCGTGCATCGATAGTATCGGTATCAAAAGATTGCCGATTTTTAGGTACAGCCCAATCATTAATCTAATCACTCAATCATTATCAGCTAATTTACCAAAAAATACCGATAAATCATCGGTATTTTGGCAGACGAAATAAATGCACAGATTGGCTGATTTTAACATTTGTGGGTTATTGTTTTTCTTCACGCACTTTATTAATCAAAAAATCCACAACTTGGGGTACTTTGGCAGCTTCGCCAGAAACCACATACTTACCATGAACAACCACAGCAGGCACGCCAGACAGACCATAGCGTGTCGCACCTGCCTTGGCACGCTCGATTTTGGTAGTTACGGCAAAAGAATTATACAGGCTGTCAAATTTGGCCTTATCGATGCCTTTAGAGGCGTACCAGTTACCAAGCTCTTGTTGTGAGCTGATAATATTGCGATCGCCATCTTTGTGGACGGCATCAAATAATGCTTGATGGGTTTTTTCTTGGGCGTCTAGTTGCTGGGCAGCATAAAAGCCACGAGCGCCAACTTCCCACACTGGATTCATCGCCGCAGGTGTCTGAAAAAATGCCACATCAGCAGGGCGTGTTTTTGCCCATTTTTGCATATGTGGCTCAAGATGATAGCAATGTGGGCAACCGTACCAAAAAAATTCACGCACCACAATGACATCACCTGCGATAGTTTCAGGATTGGGCAATGCTTTATAGTCCTGACCTTCGACAAAGTTTGCTTGTGCCAAAGTTGCAACACTTAGCGTGGTCGTGAGTAATGCTGTTTTTAATGCAAATTTCATAAAATTTCCTTGTTGTAAGATAAAACCTAAAACTTGATCATGATATCAATGTTAAAGAAAAAAATCTGATGAGCTATAGTTTATCGTATTTTTTGTCAAATGTGGCAACAGTTTTCTTAAGGTTTCGTTGCAGATTGTGTAAATTTTTTGCCATCAGTGTACGGCCTACGCTGGTTTATTTTGGTATGATCTTGATGGTTTTATCATGGATTGTATTTGATTTTTAAGAGTTTTGGGTGCTTAAGATGAGTAATGATGGCCTTAAATTGTAAAAGTAGTCAAATACCGTTAAAAATGATAAAATAAAAAAATTTAGCCAAATAAAACAAAACCAAAGGATGATGCCATGCAAAGTCATGATACTACCACCATCAACGGCATAAACTCTGCCAGCGATACCAACCAAACGATCAATAATGCTGATTTTGACGAAATTGGTAAATTCACCAAATTGGCTGATGAGTGGTGGGATCGCATGGGTGCGTTCAAATCATTACATGATATCAACCCGCTGCGTCTAAACTGGATTGAAGATCGTGTGAATGACTGTTATGGTTCATCATTGGTTGCCAAATCGGTCGTAGATATCGGCTGCGGTGGGGGAATTTTGGCACATTCGATGGCGGTGCGTGGTGCGAGCGTTTTAGGGATTGACTTAGGTGATGAAAACCTAAAAGCGGCCAGTATCCACGCCGCCAAAACAGGCATAGATGGGCTTGATTTTCGCTGCGTTGCTGCAGAGGAGCTGGCAGCAGAACACGCTTCTGGTTTTGATGTCGTGACTTGTATGGAGATGCTTGAGCATGTGCCTGATCCTAGTGCGATTGTGCAGGCGTGTTATGATTTATTAAAGCCAGGTGGTGTATGTGTGATGAGTACCATTAATCGCAACCCAAAATCTTATTTGTTTGCGATTATTGGTGCTGAATATGTCTTAAATTTGGTGGATAAAGGAACGCACGATTGGCATAAGTTCATCACGCCAGCTGAGTTAGACCAAATGGCGATGAGCGTTGGTTTTCAAAGATGTGATTTAATCGGACTGCACTATAATCCTATTACCCAGCATTATTGGCTGTCTAATAAAAATGTTGATGTCAATTATATGATGGCATTTACCAAACCAAGCACGCAAACAGATACACCAAAACATACCTAAGGAAGCTTTATGACACAGCCCATTCAAGCCGTGTTCTTTGATTTGGACGGTACATTAATTGATACCGCACCTGATTTTGTTCGTATCATTCAGCAGATGTGTGCCGATGAGGGACTATCCGCCCCCAGTGAAGCAGCGATACGAGAGCAGGTGTCAGCAGGCGCGCGTGCCATGGTTCAGCTGATGTTTGCCGAGCAACTTGGGCAAATCTGCGATGACGATTCACGACTATTAAGCTGCCGCCAAGCTTTTTTGGATCGTTATGAAATCGATGTCTGTGTAGATAGCCAAGTGTTTGAGGGGCTTGAGGTCTTACTTGAAAAGCTTGAAGCGTATCATATCCCTTGGGGCATTGTTACCAATAAGCCACGCTATTTGGCAGAAAACTTATTGGACAAGCTAAATTTATCATCACGATGTGGTGTTTTGGTATGTCCTGATGATGTCAAAAATACCAAACCTGACCCTGAGCCTTTATATTTGGCGTGCCAAAAAATTGGCGTTGAACCTTTTGCATGTATTTATATTGGTGATCATCGCCGAGACATTGAGGCAGGGCGGGCTGCTGGTATGCAGACAGCCATCGCACGGTTTGGTTATTTATCGGCAGCGGATTTGGCAAGTATCGATACTTGGGGTGCTGATGTTATCATGCAGACACCCAAAGCATTGACGGATTGGGTTTTGCAACAAGTTTTATAAGGTGACTTTCATTGTCGCTTAAGTGGGTTACTGTTAGACCCAAAAGGTATTATATTACCTTATTTTCTTCTCATAAATTTCATATAAATTTAACACAGAGCGAACATAAAACGCTCAATTAGCCACTGGATAAAAAAATGACAACCATGCGTTCACATGATGCAATTCGTGATTTTCAATTCACCAAAGACAGTCTAAAAGATAAAATTATTTTGGTAACAGGTGCAGGCGATGGGATAGGCAAGGTAGCTGCTTTGACTTATGCCAAATGCGGTGCAACGGTTCTTTTGCTGGGTAAAACTCAATCAAAACTTGAAGTGGTTTATGATGAAATTGAAGCACTTGGATTGGCGTTGCCTGCGATTTTACCCATGGATCTTGAGCGGGCAGATTTTGCACAGATGCAGAAGCTGGCAGGCTTAATTGAAAAAGAATTTGGGCATCTTGATGGCGTGCTACATAATGCAGCCATTTTGGGGGCATTGACGCCACTTGAGATGTACGATCCGATCACCTTTGAGCAGGTCATGCGGGTGAATATGACGGCCGTATTCATGCTGACCCAAAGCCTAATTCCGCTACTGCGTGCAGCCCAAAGCGGCTCGGTGGTATTTACAAGCAGCAGCGTGGGTGCAAGACCAAGAGCGTTTTGGGGTGCTTATGCACTCTCAAAACAAGCGGTTGAGGGTATGGCGACCATTTTCACCCAAGAAACCCAAAACATGACAGCACTTCGGTTTAATTGTATCAATCCTGGTGCAACTCGTACCAATATGCGTGCGCACGCTTTTCCAGGTGAGGACCCTTATACACTTAAGACGCCTGAGGATATCATGCCAGTTTATGTGTACTTGATGACAGATGAGGCAAGCGGTATTAAAGGCCAAGTGATTGATTGCCAACCAAAAAATACTTAGCCAATCAAGCCAACACAAATAACATCATTGTTATTATCCAATAAGCCTTAACCTACGCTCTTTAAACCAGTCGTGGCAAATTTTTCAATCAAAACTTCACCAAATGGGTGTTACTGTGAGTTTGTTTCAAAACTTTATGATTATTCTTGTACTGATTTTGACATCGAGTTTTTTCTCGATTTCAGAAATTGCTTTGGCAGGTTCAAGAAAAATCAAACTTAAATTACTGGCAGAATCAGGCGATGACCGTGCCGAGAAAGTCTTGAAATTGCAAGAAAATTCAGCTGATTTTTTTGCCACTTCACAAATTGGCCTAAATGCTGTCGCCATTTTGGGTGGTTCGGTTGGTGAAAGTGCATTGCGTCCTTATTTTGCCGAATGGATTGGCTTGGTATATCAAGGGATTTGGCTTGATACCATCGCTTTTTTTTCGTCGTTTGTTTTGGTAACACTGCTATTTATTTTATATGCTGACCTGATTCCCAAACGCATTGCAATGATTAATCCTGAGCGAGTGGCTTTGGTGGTCATCAATCCGATTTTATGGACAATTCGTGTGGTCAAGCCTTTGGCATGGATTATCAATACCATCGCAGATGTGACTTTTCGGCTTTTTAAATTTGATACGGCTCGTGATGACAGCATTACCTTTGATGATATTTCTGCCATTGTTGATGCTGGGGCAGAGGCTGGCGTTTTGATGGAACAAGAACAGCACTTTATCGAAAATGTTTTTGAGCTTGAAGAACGCACCGTACCATCATCGATGACGGCTCGTGAGGATGTGGTGTATTTTGCACTCAGTGAAAGTGAGGAGAGTATTCGTCAAAAGATTGCCGATTATCCTTATTCTAAATTTTTGGTCTGTAATGAACATATTGACCAAGTCATCGGTTATGTTGATACCAAGGATATTTTGGTACGAATTTTAAGCGAACAGCCAATTTTTCAGCTGAATGAATCTACCATTCGTAATGTACTGATTATTCCAGATACTCTGACTTTATCTGAGCTTTTGGATAAATTTCGTGCCAGTAATGAAAAAATGGCGGTAGTCATTAATGAATATGCATTGGTCGTTGGGCTGATTACACTATCAGATATTATGATGACTGTCATGGGTGATTGGGCAGCTGCTGAGCCTGAAGATTTACAAATCATTCGCCGTGATGAAAATTCATGGCTGATTGATGGGATTACGCCGATCGATGATGTTAAACATGCCCTTGATATTAATGAGTTTCCCGATTGGGATCATTATGAGACGCTGGCGGGCTTTATTATGTATCGCCTGCGTAAGATTCCACGCCCTGCAGATTGGGTAGAGCATGAGGGATTTAAATTTGAGGTGGTAGATATCGACCATTATAAGATCGACCAACTTTTGGTAACTCGCTTAGAGCAACTGCCCAAGCACGAAGACTAAGATTCATCTTCTGCCTTTATGCACACAAAGTTAAATGGTTCATTGTCTGATTTGATAAGCGATTGGCTTCATCGACAAGTATAATTATCATAAGGAGCCTGTATGGCATCAAATACACGATTTGGTTTACCCATTTGGTCAATGCTCTTACCATTGGTGGCTTGGGGGTTATTTTTTGTGGGCATAAAAACCCATCTGCTGTTACAAATTTTGGGGGGCGTGTTTTTAATTGGTAGCGTGTTATCGGCAGTTTATCATACAGAGGTGGTCGCACATAAGGTCGGAGAGCCTTTTGGTACCATTATTTTGGCATTAGCCATTACCATCATTGAGGTCGCACTCATTATCTCGCTCATGGTCGCAGGCGGGGATAATGCAGCATATTTACCTCGTGATACGGTTTTTGCAGCAATTATGTTGATTTTAAATGGGATTCTTGGGATGTCGCTGATGATTGGCGGCCTAAAACATCGAGAACAATTTTTTGGGCAAAAATCTGCCAGCACCGCATTGATTACACTGGTCTCAATTTTGGTGATGACCTTAATTTTACCAAATTTTACCACTTCCACCACGCAAGGCACTTATTCATCAGCACAACTTATTTTTGTGGCGGTGGCATCTTTGGTCTTGTATGGTTCATTTATCATGGTTCAGACAGTGCGTCATCGTGATTATTTTTTGGCAGCTGATGATGATTTGGATCATCATGCCCAACCACCAAGCACAAAGATTACAACCATCAGCTTTATATTTTTGCTAATCTGTTTGGGGATTGTGGTCATGCTTGCCAAGAGCCTAAGCCCCAGCATTGAGGCGGCAGTTGCTTATATGGGTGCACCAGTAGCGTTGGTTGGGGTGATTATTGCAGCGGTGGTGCTATTGCCTGAGGGATTGGCGGCATTAAATGCGGCACGCCACAATCGTTTTCAGACCAGCCTAAACTTAGCATTAGGTTCAGCATTGGCAAGTATTGGCTTAACCATTCCTGCTGTCACCATTGTTTGCTTAATTTATGATATTCCATTGGTGCTAGGCTTAGATGGTAAATCTATGGTATTGCTTGGTTTATCAACTTTTATTGTCATGCTGTCACTGAATCAAGGACGCACTAACATTTTATACGGCATTGTATTGTTGGTGAATTTATCGGCGTATGTTTTTACCATCATTGCACCGTAAATGACTGCGATTGTCGTCCCTTAAATTTAGTCAAATGATGGGCAATATTTTGGGTTGACCCATGAAAATATCGCCACTCATCTTAATGTTAAATCGTTTATCATTAAGATGAGTTGTTTTTTATCTTGCATTTTAAAAATTATAATTTATAATAACTACTAATATATTTATTACTATTTATAATTAAAAGGAATTGCGGTGAGTGTAACTCTAAGACAGCTCAAAGCCTTTTTGTTGGTAGCTGAACAAAATAGTTTTACCAAAGCAGCCGAGACATTGTGTCTCACACAATCAGCATTGTCTGGATTAATCAAAGAGCTTGAGCAGAATTTGGGCGTCAAATTATTTGACCGCACAACTCGCAAACTGCATTTATCTGATGCTGGTATGCGACTTTTGCCACAAGCTCGGCGTGTGCTAAATGAGATGTCAGTTTTAAATGAAAAGGTGAATAACCTAAAATCATTGCATCAAGGGCATGTGCGTTTGGCAGTTTCGCAACAATTATCGGCAAGCACGATGCCAAAATTTGTGGCAAAGTTTTGTGATATTCACCCAAATATTCAAGTGACACTCACCGATTGCTCGGTTGATGATGTGGTGGAGCATATTGAAAATCTAGAAGCAGATTTGGGCGTTGCCCCAGAGCGGGTGCATTCTGATGATTTGCAGGCGGTGGTGTTATTTTCTTCGCCATTTTATTTGGTGTTGCCTGCCACCCACCCATTTGCCAAAAAAGATGTTTTGCGTTGGACGGATTTATTGAATGAACGGCTAATTACGCTTAATGGCCCGTTTATTAAAAGCCTACAAAATGAACTGCCTGCTCAAATTTCAAGCCGTATTTTTAACTCTGAGTTTGAGGTAAATTTTTTATCAACTGCACTTGGAATGACCCGAATGGGACTTGGCGTAACCTTATGCCTATTATACGCTGCTGAATGGGTGGAACAAAATGGCTTGGTGATGCGTCCTATTGCCGACCCTGTGGTAGAGCGTAAATTTTTATTATATACGCACAAAAATCGCTCATTATCACCTGCAGCGTTGGCATTTAAGGAGTTTTTAGAACAAAATGCCCATGAATTTTTAGTCAGTCATTCAAAAGTATCAGGTATCTAAGCTGCCATTGTGATGATACATTGTGTGACAAATTTTATGCCAAACTTTTGCCCAAAAGGGTTGAAATTTGCATTATACTAAATAAGTTTTAATCAACTTAACAATTAAAAGGATGAATCAATGTTTGAACATGTAACCGCTTATGCAGGCGACCCAATTTTAGGCTTGATGGATAAATATGCCCAAGACCCACGCACTGACATTAAAGTCAATCTTGGTGTGGGCGTGTACTATACCGAAGATGGCAAATTGCCTGTACTTGATTGCGTCAAAACCGCCGAATCCAAAATCACCAATCCGCCCCGTCCACGAGGATATTTGCCAATGGATGGTTTGCCAGGTTATCGTAAGGCATGCCAAGATTTGTTATTTGGTAAAAATCATCCTGCAGTTTTAGAGGGGCGTGTTGCCACGATTGCAACTTTGGGCGGTTCTGGTGCATTAAAGGTTGGTGCTGATTTTATCCATGAATGGTTTGCTGATGCCAAATGCTATGTGTCAGACCCAACTTGGGCAAATCATGTGGGTATTTTTGAGGGTGCAGGTTTTGAGGTGGCAAAGTATCCTTATTATGACCCAAAAACCATTGGCGTAAAATTTGATGAGCTGTGCGAATTTTTCAAGACTTTAAATGAAAATGATGTGGTGCTATTACACCCATGTTGCCATAACCCAACAGGGGTTGATTTGACCCGTGAGCAGTGGGGTGTGCTATTACAAATCGTCAAAGATAAAAAGCTAATCCCATTTATGGATATTGCCTATCAAGGTTTTGGCGATGATATGGATGATGATGCGTATGCCATTCGCCATGCGGTGGAGCTGGGATTGACGGTATTTGTCTCTAATTCATTTTCAAAAAACTTGTCACTTTATGGTGAGCGTGTGGGCGGTTTATCTGTCGTTGCACCAACCAAAGAAGAAGCAGATGTGGTACTTGGTCAATTAAAATTTACCGTCCGTCGTATTTATTCAAGTCCAGCTGCACACGGCAACTATGTTGTTGATGCGGTCATGAATGACGAAGCATTATTTGCGTTATGGATTGGTGAGGTATATGAAATGCGTGACCGCATTCGTGATATGCGTCAAAAACTCCAAGACGCATTAAGTGCTAAACTGCCTGAGCGTGATTTTAGCTATTTTACCAAACAGCGTGGTATGTTTAGCTTTACAGGACTAACCAAAGAGCAAGTGATTCGTTTGCGTGAAGAATTTGCGGTATATATGGTTGAAAATGGGCGTATGTGTGTGGCAGGTCTGAATAATTCTAATGTAGAATATGTTGCCAATGCTATGGCTGAAGTGCTTAAGTAAGCTAAGTCACCTGTCATAAAACCAAGCACCAAATTTTTAAAAATTTGGTGCTTTTTGATAGTTAAATATAAATCATGGTAAAGATGGATAAATCTTAGGCTAAAAAATCACACAATATTAGAGCAATCCCCAATTTAGCACAACAGGTTTTAATGATTGCGACAAATTTCGTGATGTTTCATGTGAAACCTAAAACCTAAAAGGTCATTAAATTACCCCATAAAAATAACCATAAATATCACAACACGCCCAAATCTTCGACGATTTGGGCGTGTTGTTTGGCTTGAACTTACCTGATTAATAGTTAGGCTTGGCTGCGTAGATACTGGGTTAGCAACGCCACAGGACGACCTGAGGCGGTATTGGTGCTACCACTCTTCCAAGCAGGGCCTGCGATATCAAGATGCACCCAAGCCTGACCTTCCTTAATGAATCGTTGCAAGAAACATGCTGCGGTAATTGAGCCTGCTTCACGCCCGCCAATATTTTGGACATCAGCAATTTTTGAATTAATCTGCTCATCATAGGCATCATCTAAAGGCATATGCCAAACCAAATCACCTGTATACTCACTGGCTGCTTGCAGGGCAAAGAGTGCATCTTCATCATTACTGTACATGCCTGAACGAACACTGCCCAGTGCAATCACGCAAGCACCCGTTAAGGTTGCCGTATCGATGATAATGCGTGCATCGTAATGCTCTTGGACATAGCAAAGTGCATCACACAGTACCAAGCGACCTTCGGCATCGGTGTTTAAAATTTCAACGGTAGTACCATTCATAGCGGTAACAACATCACCTGGGCGAGCTGAACGAGATGAGGGCATATTTTCAGCACAAGCAAGTACAGCAACCAAATCAATTTCAAGTCCAGCTTCGGCGACTGCTCGCACAGTACCCAAGATAGAGGCAGCACCACCCATATCAAATTTCATCTCTTCCATGCCAGCGGCAGGTTTTAGTGAGATGCCACCTGAATCAAAGGTTAGACCTTTACCAACCAAAGCAAATGGCTTATCTAGCTTGGCTTTTTTATCGGATTTTTTGGATTTGCCATAATACTCAATAACGGCAAGTTTGCCTTCTGCATCTGAGCCTTGTGAGACAGCAAGAAAGCACCCCATGCCAAGTTTTTTCATGTCTTTTTCATTCAGCACGGTAACCGAAACGGTATCGGCATAGTCCTTGGCAAGTTGTTTGGCTTTTTTTGCAAGCTCGCTGGGGTTAAGCACATTGGGAGCTTCATTGGCGACATCTCGTGCGGTAGTAATACCAGCAGCCGTTGCTTGAGCAAATGCAAGCGCTTTATCATAGTCAGTTTGAGTATCTTTGTTACTGATGATAACAATCTCACGCAAAGTATCGGCATCTTTTGGTTTGGTTTTGTGATGCTCAAAACGATAGCTTGCACCAATTAAGGCGGTAACAAATTGTGTAAAGTGAATCTGGCAAATGGTATCACCCCACAAAATTGCTGCACTTTGAGAGTGTTTGATCACATCATAAGCTGCCACGGCAACTTTGGCGATATTATCAGCAAGCTTATCAAGTTTACCCACGCCGACAATACTGATTGCTGGAGATGTTTGGTCATCTAAAGCATAGTCGGTAACGCTTTTACCAAGCACGCCTTTAAAGTGGCTTTGCTGGATAAGTGCTGTGGCGCGTGATATATATTGGGCATCGCCCAAATTGCCCAAAATCTGACCTTCATCGTTAACAAAGACCACAACAGTGGGTAAGGGTTTGTTTTTGGTGGCTTTTTTTAAGGTCAGCGTATTTTGGACGCTGATTTGAAATGTATGTGCTGGCATATCTTTTCCTTATTATATTAAGTGAATGGCCGAAACTGGCGTCTTGGGGCGATGATGCACCAACGCCAGTTTCCAAGCTTAGTGTAGCATAAATGGCGTCATGACAAAATCAAATTTCATCCAAGGTGCAAAATTTATAGGCTTAAATTTATAGGCTGATACGGGGTGTTTTGATCTATGTTTCTTGGTTGGTATTAATGATAAGACAAGTGATTTTAAGTATTTATCAATGGCACATGTAGGGTGTATTTGGGCTGAAAACATTGGCAACAAAATAAACCCAGCAAATCACTTAAAACCTTTGTGGTTTTTTGTTATCATAAGAAATTTGTTGGTCACTTTTTGGAGCTTGTGCTTTTTGATTTTACGCCGCCATATTTTACGCCGTTATATGACCACACAAGTCGCTTCAACCACTGCCTTAGTTTTGGGATTTTTGGTAGTGATATTGCTGGGCGGCCGTCTGATTCGCTATTTTGGGATGGCGGCAGAAGGCGGGCTTAATGTCGGCGTTTTGTTTCGTCTGATTGGTTATAATTTTCCCTATTTTCTTGAGCTGATTTTACCGTTGTCTTTTTTTATTGGTTTAATGTTGGTATTTGGACGACTATATACAGATCATGAGATGACGGTAATGAATGCCAGTGGTATCAGCCGAGGGCGTGTGGCACGACTGCTTATGCCGTTGGTGGTTGTGCTGATGTGTATTGAAGGTTGGGTGTCTATGGTGGCTAAGCCTTGGGGTGTGGAGCGTGCTACCAATATTTGGCAAGAGCAGTCGGTGGCTCAGGTGTTTGACTTGATTCGCCCCCAAGAATTCATCAGTAGTGGCGATTACCACCTGTATGTGGGCGAGATGGGTACCAATCGTGAGTTCTTAAAAGATGTCATCATCATTCAGATGCATACTGCCGAACCAAGTGATATCCAATCAAGACAATCCCATCAAAGAGATTCTATCATTTTTGCCAAATCTGCCACACATGTTGAAACTGTCAATGGGCAAATTCAGCTAGACTTGCAAAAAGGTCGACGCTATGAAATAGATCCAACAAGTCGCCAATACAGTCAAATTGGCTTTGAACGCTATCGCATAACTTTATCTGTCAAACCTCCTGAAGGTACTAACCACATACGCATTGAAGGCGTGAGTACCGCTGAACTTTTGTCAATCATTCAAGGTCGCTCCAAGCGTGATAATCCTCAAGAAGCATATGCCGAGCTTGGTTATCGTCTGAGCATGCCTTGGCTGATTTTATTGGCAATCTTATTGGCGACACCTTTGTCTTATGTGCGACCACGCCAAGGCAGATGGTATAAATTGGTGCCAGCAATTTTGATTTATGTTGCAGGCGTGCTTGTGGTGATTTCTTTAAAAGATACCATCGCCAAAGGCAAGTTTTCACCCGTGATTTATTTGGCTGCTTTATTGATGATGATGGTAACAGCGATGTATCTAAATTACCATCAGCAAGTGATGAGGCAACTTCGTCTTAGGCGTCAAGGTGGAGATGTGGCATGAAATCATGGATTTTACCAAAATATGTCATCCGCTCAGCACTGCTTGCCATGACAGGTGCTGTGGTGGGTTTATGGCTTGTACAGATGGTATTTGCCTATTTGGCCGAGCTTGATAATATCAGTGAAACATATACGCTCACTGATGCACTGCTATTTATTTTGTATCGCTCGCCTTATTTTTTGGTGCAATTTATCCCAACTGGTACACTTTTGGGGGCGGTCATTGGTTTGGGTTTGCTTGCCAATCACAGTGAGCTTATCGTGATGCGAGCTGCTGGCATGAGCATATATCGTATCGTCAGCTGGGCGATGTTGCCTGCGGTCATTTTTGTTGCCATATCGCTGGGTATCAATCAATTTGTCCTGCCTACCGCCAATCAGCACGCTGCTGCCATCAGAGCAGATACCATGTATGATAAGCTCATCACGATTGATGGCTATTGGTCAGTCAATCATGATGGCGATAATCAAGATGTGGTTTATATCAGCTATGCTGATAATGAAGGCAGGCTTGGAGAGGTCAAACGATATCAGCTCAAAGATGGTCAGCTAATCGCTGCACTCAAAGCAAAATCAGGCGTATATTTGCCACAGTCTGATGATATGATAAATGCACAACAAGCCCGCTATACTTGGCAGTTATCAGGCATTGATGAGATTGGCATCGGCACATCACAAGTGCAACAAGCACACAGTGAAGGCAAAATACTGACTTTGCCGATTGCACCGACCGATGTGTATTTATTGACCAAAGAACCTGAAGATTTATCACTTAGCAGTTTGTACGCCCACAGGCAGCTCATGGCACATCAAGGCACACGCTCACTGCGTCATGAATTGGCATTTTGGCAAAAGCTACTTTCGCCCTTTGCGGTGCTTTCGTTAGTATTGGTGGCATCATCATTTGTCTTTGGTTCGCTGCGTTCCCAAGGCTTGGGGCTGCGAGTGGTCTTGGCACTTTTAACGGGTCTTGTATTTAGTTATTTGACTGATTTGACGGGCTTTGTGGCTTTGGCAACGGGTCTTTCGCCACTGTTAATGGCACTGGTGCCGATCGTGCTATCAGCGATGGCGGGTATGTATTTACTAAATCGCAAATCAAGCTAAACTGGGCGTAACCTAAGTTTAGCTTAATCGGTGACGCTTGGCGGTAGTGATGCAGGTTTGATAGCGTTCATTGACACGGGTGGCAAACCAATTGGTATCAAAGTCTCGGCTAAGCTTGGGCCCTGAAATGACAACTTTTGGCATAATGGCATAAGTAGGGTTGCGTCCAAATTTACTGGCAAACATATCATTCACCGCACGATAAGTGATGGTTTTTTCAAAATCACGAGTTTTTTCTTTTTTAAAATCAGATCGGATTTGTTGTGCGTTGACGGGTTTTGATGCGGTAGCAAGTAAAGCAATGGCGGCAGTTTCGGTAGCGGATGTTTTGCTTATGGGGCTGCCATCTTTATAAAGTAACAAATCTCCATCAATGGCCAAGCTCTCACCACTTAAAGTAGCGATCCGCTGCTGAAAGGCAGCATTTCGGCTTGAATACATACCCGAATTATAATCAGCAAAACGGTATAAAGGCTTGTCGTAATTTGCCTGATATACCATTAATCGATGTATGCCATAATAAAGCCCGCCATAGCGTGTGTATAAATCGGCACGCAAATCCCGATCGCTCATACTCGCACGGCGATGTGCTCGTGCGTAGTCGATATGTACCTGCATAGAACCAAGTGTTGTGACAGGGTTGATGCGTTCATCAATGCCTTGTCCTGAGAGTTTTGTGATGTTGGTTAAAGGGGCTATTTTATAGGTTTTGGTAAAATAATCAAAAATCTCTCGGTATAGCTCATCAAGCTGTTTTTCGGTTTTTACAGCTTTGATTTGTTTGATGAAGTTGTTTTTTGGCGTTGGGCGTGTCTCAAGCATATTGCGAAATACGCCTGCCATATTTTTACCAAGTTTATCTTCTAGCTTGTCATCAATGGCTTTTAGGGCGGCTTTGCCTAAGTTTGGGACACTGGGGTCGGCATGAAAATTTGATTCTTGGTCAATGACAGCGATGGCGGTACAGATATTTTGTGCGGTTTTCGGTAGTGATAATTCATCAAAAATATCGCTAATATCAGTTGCCCATAGCTTGGCGTTATTGACACGCTTGGGGATTAATTTGGTGATTTGGGCATCGCTTAGCGTTGGTTTGTCTGAGATGGTTTGCTTGACTGCATCACAGCCTGACAAAACTACGGCACACAATAAAATACTAGTAGGATACATTTTATGCATCTGGTCTACATCCCAAACTATTTACACAAGTAACGCCAAAGACAGCGGAGCAGATGACGCTCAAAAAGGCATCTTATAGTAATTTGACAGTTAATTTTCGTCAAGTGCTTGTACAAAAATACACCATTGTGCAAGAAGTTTGTACCAATTTAAGCACAATCATTTTGGCACACATTGTTAAGCAATGCTTCAGGCAAATTAGCTGCTGGTAAAGATACTTGGGTCATCATGCAATCGCATCAACCCTTCTTGCTGCGTTGAGGCGATAAGTTTACCATCTTGCCAAAATTGACCATGGTTTAGACCCTTGGCGTGGCTTGTGGTATCGCTCCACATGTCGTAGAGTAGATATTCGGTCATATCAAAAGGGCGATGAAAATGTATGGAATGGTCAATACTAGCCATTTGCAGACCTTGTGTCATCAGGCTTAGCCCATGACTCATTAAACCTGTGCTGACCAAATAATAATCAGACACAAACGCAAGTAGTGCTTGATGAATGGCAACTGGCTGCTCCCCAATATCAGCGATACGCACCCAATTGGCTTGGCGTGGACGCTCAGGCTTGGGTGTCACAGGGTCTCGTGGCGTGACGGGGCGGATTTCAACATGACGCTGACGCATAAATCTTGCTTTGAGTGGTTCGGGAATTTTATGTAAATAATCTGCTTTGAGTTCTTGCTCGGTTTTTAGGCTTTCAGGGGGTGGATAATCAGGCATGGTTTCTTGGTAATCAAGCCCGCCTTCCATGGGTGAAAATGAGGCAATCATCGAAAAAATGACTTGTTCATTGGTCGTATGATTACCGTTTTTGTCGGTGGCTGGCACATATTGCACCGCAATGACTTCTCGAGCTGATAAACTGCGTCCATCACGCAAGCGGCGTACTTGATAGACGACTGGTAGACGAATATCGCCACCTCGTAAAAAATAACCATGTAGGCTATGACAAGGTTTATCAATCGTTAATGTGTTAGCACCAGCAAGCAACGCTTGGGCAAGTACTTGCCCACCAAACACTCTAGGCCCAACATAGTCAAAACTTGAACCTTCAAAAACATCATCACCAATGCGTTTTAGATGTAGAGTATTTAATAGATCTGTGATTTGTGTCTTGACAGCTTCAGGTGCTAGGGCATAGCGTTCAAAAGAAAATTTCATATGACTCATTAAATGTTGCGTATTGGTTGATTTTGTCATCAAATTTGGTTGGGTGATGACCTTAAAATATCTTTGGTATAAATTAAAACTTTCAAAATTATACCACTTTTTTATCAATTTTTTAGGTAAAAAATCCAAACAATGATAGAATAAAAATTCACTTCTTTGTATTGATTAATTTATGCAAAAACTTGTAAATTTGTTCAAAAAATCTGGCAGCCAACCAAGTGCGTTAGCCAAACAGTCCCAAAATAGCCAAGACCATGGCAACGAACGCACACCAAGCCCTTATCGCCGTGCTTCAACCAAAGGGCTATCGCTTGTAGTTAAGCCAGCTTTATTAGGTGAGATACCAAAGATTGATGATAAAGTACCGACTTTTTATGTGATTCAGTCGTATTCACGCTCAAACAGTCTGCTTGTTGGTATGCAAACCGAGGCACTGGGGTTACCTGCGGCATTAGCAGAGGTACATGCTGAACAGATTCATGAAACTTCTGCCATGATTTTTTTAAAAGACCGTCGTACAAAAAGCACGAATAGGCATGTACCTCGTCTTAAACGACTGATACAAGCTTGCCTTGATAATCCTGAGCTAAAAATTAATTTGGTGCCTGTGACCATTCTTTGGGGGCGAGCACCAGATAAAGAAGAATCTTTATTTCGCCTACTGATGGCAGATGAGTGGGAGTCGCCTTCAAAAGCCAAACAGCTGTTTAATATTGGTGTGATGGGTCGTGATACTTTTATCCATTTTTCCCAAGCCAAAGATTTACAAACCCTAATTGCCCAAACTCAAGCATCTGGCGAAGATGGTATGACGATCGCCATCGCACAGCGTCTTCAAGGTTATTTGGACAAACAACGCACCAGCATCGTCGGCCCTGATTTATCCGATAAAAGAAATGTGGCAGGTGAAATTTTATCCTCACCTAAGGTGGTAAAAGCCATTGAAGAGCAAGCAGCGACATCTGGTAAATCCATCGCCGCCGTTAAAGCAGAAGCTCAGGGCTATTTGGGCGAGATTACCAGCAATTATTCACATTCAGTGGTGCGTTTTTTTGACCATTTTTTAACTTGGCTTTGGACACGGCTGTACGATGGTGTTCAAGTGCGTCATTTTGAGCGTGTGCGTACACTTGCACCAGATTATCAGGTTGTTTATGTTCCATGTCATAGAAGCCATGTTGATTATCTTTTGTTATCGTATGTGATTTATAAGCGGGGTTTGCGTATTCCGCATGTGGCAGCGGGTGAGAATCTCAATATTCCCATACTCGGAGAATTGTTAAGAAGTGGGGGTGCATTTTTTATGCGTCGCAGCTTTAAAGGCAATGCACTGTATAGCACTGTTTTTAAAGAGTATGTACATAGTTTGATGCAGCGTCAAGCACCGATGGAGTATTTCATTGAAGGGGGGCGTTCACGCACAGGTCGTCTGTTGCCACCTAAGCTTGGCATGCTTGCGATGACAGTCAACAGCCATTTGCGTGAACCTGCCAAACCTGTTGTATTTATCCCAGCTTATATCAGCTATGAACGCATCATGGAGGGGGCAACTTATGTGGGAGAACTCAAAGGTAAACCCAAAGAAAGCGAAAATTTACTTGGCTTATTAAAAACGGCACGCAAAATTGAGCGTATCTTTGGGACGGTGCATTTGTCATTTGGCAGTCCTTTATATTTGACAGACTTTATGGAAAAATTTCAGGTCAACGCATGCGATGATAGTGATGAAAACACCAAAAAAGTCCACGCCATGGTTCAAAACTTGGGCGTTAAGGTCATGCAAAATATCAATAAAGCCGCTGTGGTCAATCCTGTTTCGCTATTGGCATTGGCCTTGCTGTCAACACCAAATGCTGCACTTGATGAAGCCCAATGCCTTGAACAAATCCGTCTGTATCAGCACATTGCCCAAGCCTTGCCTTATGATGATGATACGCATGTCACCGATATGACACCAAGGCAGATTTTAAATTATGGGGTGAGGCTTAAGCTCATTGAACGCACGCCACATATTTTGGGCGATATGATTCGTGTGGCAGATAAGCAAGCACCACTGTTATCTTATTTTAAAAATAATATTTTGCATGTATTTATCATTGCAAGTTTACTGGCAGCATTGGTACAAAGAAATGGTCGTATTAGCCATCAAAAGTTAGATGGTATTATTGAGCTTTTGTATCCATTTTTGCAAAGTGAGTTATTTTTAAAAACATCGCTTAAAAATATCATTGAAAAAGTTCATCAAGTGCTAAAATTACTGATTGAACAAGAGGTGATTGTTGAGCTAGGTCAGGGCATTGTGGGCAGTCCTGAGGGCAACTCACAGGCTTATCAAAAACTGATCGTGCTGGCAAGTCCAGCCCAGCAAAGTCTTGAGCGTTACTTTATGGCATTAACTTTGCTCTCCAAACAAGGTTCAGACCGTCTGACGACCGAACAGGTGGTGACTTTATGTCATGTTGTCGGTCAGCGTGTATCGGTGCTACATGCCGATGATTTACCAGATATGTTTGATAAAGCATTGTTTACAAGCTTTATTGATACTTTGGTTCGTATGGGCTATGTCAGTATCAATAAACAGACCAATTTATTATCCTTTGATGAGCGTATCGACCGCATTGCTGAATTTGCAAAGTTTGTACTACAGCCAGATATGATGCAGGTGCTAGCCCATACCGCAAACCTTTCTTCTGATGAGCTAGGTTTGGCGATGGCAAGCATGGAGAAAAAGCGTAAGTTTGGGATAAGATAGCAGCGGTCTTTTTGATAAGTTTGAATAAAAAAGTTTACACACCAACCGATTGTCATTAGAGTTAACATGATTATGAACACCATTACCCATGCCATCATTCCTACCGCAGGCTTTGGTACTCGTATGCTGCCTTTATCAAAAGCTGTACCCAAAGAGCTGTTGCCACTGGGCGATAAACCTGCCATTCATTATGTGGTTATGGAGGCGGTGCGTGCGGGCATTAAAACCATTGTGTTGGTCAATCATGCCCAAAAGCAGGCAATTGAAAACTATTTTGATATCAATACTGAACTTGATAGCCAGTTACGCCAAAAAGGCAAAGATGGCTTGGCAGATGACCTAAATTTTTTACCCAAAGATGTACGCATTATCAGTGTGCGTCAAGGTCATCCGTTGGGGCTTGGCCATGCAGTACTACAAGGGCGTGCTGTGGTGGGCGATAATCCATTTGTTGTGCTGTTGCCTGATGTCGTGCTAGATCCATTTACGACCGATTTTAGGGCAGATAACTTGGCATATATGATGACAAGATTTGCCCAAACTGGCCGCAGTCAAATTTTGGTTGAACCTGTGGCAGATAGTCAGGTGCATAAATATGGCATTGCTCGGCTAAAGGATCGGCAAAGTGTACAAAAATCGGATGCTAATCACCCATTTGATGTGCTGGGTTTTGTCGAAAAACCAAGTTTGGATCTTGCACCGTCCAATCTTGCTGTGGTGGGGCGGTATGTATTTTGCCCTGAAATTTTTGATTATTTGGCAAAAACCAAGCCAAGCGTAGGCGGTGAAATTCAACTCACCGATGCCATCGATGCACTCATCAGCCAGCAGGGTATGGATGTGGTAACCATAAAAGGGACAAGCTTTGACGCTGGTGATATGACAAGCTATATTCAGGCATTTGCTTATTTTGCCAGTCAAGTCGGTCAGTCGTTTTAATTTTTAGCAAAACCAAAAAACAAGGACGATTGATGAATACTTGGCATGACTTAAAAAGACTTGCTTGCTTGCCCATTAATCTGCAACATTATTTTACCGCCGATAGCAATCGTGGCCAAAAATTTTCAGCGGCAGCGTGTGATATTTATATGGATTTTAGTAAGCAGGCCATTGATGATGAGAGTTTGCTTAAGTTGATACAGCTTGCTGATGCCTGTGAATTATCACAAAAAATTAAGGCATTATTGGCAGGTGAAAAAGTCAATGATACCGAGCAAAGGGCGGCACTGCATACCGCCTTGCGTTTACCAAAAGGTGAGCCGCTTATCGTTGATGGCGTGGATGTTGGGCAGCAGGTGCATGATAGTTTAGATAAATGCGAAGCCTTGGTTCATCGTATCCGTAGCGGTATTTGGCGTGGCTATTCAGGTAAGGCGATCCGTGATGTGGTGAATATTGGCGTCGGAGGGTCGGACTTAGGTCCGTTGATGGCAACAACAGCACTGTCTGAGTGGGCAGATACTGATATCCATGCTCACTTTGTCTCTAATATGGATGGCACACAATTAGAAAGTTTATTAAAAAAACTCAATCCGCAGACAACTTTATTTATCATATCATCAAAATCTTTTGGTACGGTAGATACTTTATCCAATGCCAAAACAGCATTAAGTTGGTTGCTGGCCGCTTATGCACATAAGCCAACAATTTTACGCCGCCATTTTATTGGTATCTCCACACGACCTGACAAGATGAGCGATTGGGGCATTCATCCAGACAATCAGCTTTTATTATGGGATTGGGTGGGAGGCAGGTTTAGTATGTGGTCAGCGATTGGACTTGCGATTGCGGTGCGTATTGGCATGGCTAATTTTCGTGCATTATTGGCAGGTGCACATGAGATGGATAAGCACTTTGCACAGGCAGATTTTTATAAAAATTTGCCTGTATTGCTAGGACTTATTGGTGTTTGGAACGCAACTTTTTTGGGCATTAATGCACATACTGTCTTGCCTTATGATGGTCGATTGAGCCATTTTCCTAACTATTTAACCCAGCTTGAAATGGAATCTAATGGTAAATCGGTCAAACGCACAGGAGAATCGGTCAATTATAGGACTTGCCCAATTTTATGGGGAGACATTGGCTCAAATGCACAACATGCGTTTTATCAATTACTGCACCAAGGAACACAGCGGGTGTCTTGTGATTTTATTACCCCAATTCATCGCTATAATGATACTCAAATCATAAATAACTCTTTGGTTTACCAGCATAAACTGTCATTGGCCAATTGTTTGGCACAGTCTCAAGTCCTCGCCTTTGGCAACGCTGCACTACCGCATGGCGTGGCAAATGCGGCAGATGATTTGGCAAAATTTAAAAAATATCGGGGCAATCAGCCTTCCACAACACTGTTATTGGGTGATTTAAACCCCAAAACTTTAGGGGCATTAATTGCTTTGTATGAGCATAAAGTGTATGTCATGAGCGTACTTTGGCAAATTAATCCTTTTGATCAATGGGGCGTGGAAGTTGGTAAAGTGATGGCAAATCGTGTCTATGACGAGCTGATCAGTAAGACAAATACAGACTGCTTCGATCATTCGACCAATACACTTTTGTCTGTCATCAAGCAGTCAAGGATAATCAATGAATAATAATGCCTATGTGATTGGTCATCAACATGAAGCGATTAATACTTGTCTTTGGCTGGCAAGCATGAACCAAACGGTTTATTTGTTGGCTGATGAGCCGTCAGTTTTACAAACGCTTGAATATTATCAATGCGACCATCAGATGAATACATTATGGCAGCTGTATTGTGTTCAACAAAAAATTATCATCACAGACAGTCAAAGACAGGCATTTTTATCATCGGCTCAAGCTGGGCTTTTGTGGTTATTTTTAGATGATGTGGATGATATCACGCTTAGACATATCATACATGTGCTAGACAGTCCGCACAGTCGGATTATTTTAAGTGGTGTGCAAAAGCTTGGCACGATTGATCAGATTGCTAAACAATTTAAATCATCTTGGGTGTATTATTTGCCCATCAGCTTTATGAAAGATGGTGCTAATTATAATGCGTTTTATCATTCAGATTTGGTGATGATTGGCGAAAAAACCGCAGGCAGTGTTGCTTATTGTCAGATATTATTAAGCTTAAAAACCTATGCCAAGCATTGCCAAGTTGCTGATATTTTAACGGTGGAATTTGCCCGAAGTACTTTGATGGCAATGTTGGCAACTCGGCTGTCTTTTATGAATGAGATGGCAAGACTTGCTGATAATCAAGGGGTAAATATCAAATCAGTTGAACGCATCATCGCCAAAGATGGTCGTATCGGTTCGGCTTATCTGTCGGCAGGTTGGGGCTTTGGTGGCAAGACATTGCCACGAGAGCTTGAGCTTTTAATGGATAAGTTTAAACAAAACCGTGTCGACACCTCGCTCATCAGTGCTGTCAGTCACATCAATGACGACCAAAAAGAGCTGATTTTTCGTAAGTTTTGGCAATATTTTAATGGTTTTATTGAGCATAAAACGGTGATGATTTGGGGAGCGGGTTATCGAAATGGTGCATCACGCATGATTAATTCTGCCATTCATCCATTGATTGAGCTGCTTTGGTCGTATGGCATTTGTACGCTCGTTTTTGCACATAATACCGCCTTTGAAATGCAATCAACTTATGGCGACCATCCATTGTTAAGATTGACTGATGATCCTTATCAGGATTTGGTACAAGCTGATGCCTTGTTCATCATCAATTGGTCTTTATTAACCGAGCCTGATATTCATTTGCTCAATCAAATTAACATTGCAATTTTTGATGCCAAAAATGTTTTAGATGATGAACAAATCGCCCTGCTGACAGCACCTTATTATGGTATTGGGCGAGAAAAGTATTCATAACGGTGCCATTGATTTTGATTTGCCTGATGGTTAAATCTAATCATTGAATTAACAATCTTTTCAATCCTTTCAATCTCTCCAATCTTTTCATCTTTTTAAGTTGGGCATACTTTTGTCATGCTTTATTTTGGCATAACTGTTGTAGGCTAATTTCTGCTTTTTATCATTGGCCCATGTGTCCAATGGTGTGCTTTATGCAATTTATGCACACTGTTAACTTATGCATCATGTTAATATTCGTCATGAAAATCTTAACAATTAATCAAAGCATTGTGTTGGCTGTTAAATGATAAGCTTATATTTATTTAAATTCAGACTAAATGATTGTAATATGGACATATCAAGGTTGAAATCAAAAATCTTGGAGTATTATGTACGATAATGATGAAAAACCTGCCGCCATAGCAGTAGTGTTGTATACGGTGTATTATGCTGCCATCTGGTTAGTCAGTGGCTATATTTTATGGGGCTGGATTGGTGTGACAGGATTTACTTGTGCGATACTTTGGCTGATCGCTTGGATGATTGTGGGTACGATTGCTGATAGAATCCTTATACCGATTATTTTGACCGTCGTGGTTGGGCTATTTTCTATCTTTTTTGAAAAAAGGCGATAATTTGGTCATTTTTTTATAAAAAATCATGATTTTTTTTGTAAACTATCTAAAATATCAATTGTGTTATATTGTGTGATAAAAGATGGGCATGCTCAAGTTTTGGATTGCAAAAATCCTAATATCATCACTGACCAAAGCCGTGATGATATCAAAACTTTATCAAAGTTCTTGGGGTATTATCAAGATATCATACCGAATGAATACTTGCCCAACTTGCTATAAAAATTAAATGATATGACTGTGATTTTATTGTCATGGATACAAAAATCAAAACGCATGTGTCAAAGGTATGATGAATGAATACAAAATTTCGCACGCATTATGACAATCTAAATGTTGCCAGAAATGCTGACACTACCGTCATTTGGTGGGATAGGGGTCAAGTCAGTGCGATTAAGCTAAATTTTTATGTGGGCAGTCGCTGACTTTATTTTATGTGTGCCAGTTGGAACAATTCGTGGTCTAATGTATTTATTTTAAGGAGATAATGATGAGATTTTTATTGGTTGGATGCTTGGCAACCTTATTTTTACTTGGGTGCGGTAATGATTATGATCAAGAATTACAGGCGAGCACCATTGAACAATCAAGCCCAAGAATCGCAATAAAAAATGAAATGATTGAAGCTCAACCGTTGCCAGAGACAGGGGCAACCGACAAACCTAATTTGTATGGTAATTCACCTTTACAAATAAAAACCAACTCGGGAAGCCATTATTTGGTAAAAATTGTCAATGCTTATAATGAGCAAGAAGAGGTGGTGAGTTATTTTATTCGTGGTGGAGAAACATTAGATGTTAATCTGCCCACAGGAAGCTATGTTGTGAAATATGCCTATGGAGATACTTGGTATGGCGAAGAGCATTTATTTGGCGAAAATACAGGTTATTCCAAGGCGGATGAAGTGTTTGAATTTTATCACAATCAAGGCTATGTCATTGAGCTCATTCAACAATTAAATGGCAATTTACACACAACCGCAATTGACGAAAGTCAGTTTTAGGAGCTTTTATGAAAAAATTTATTTTAGCAAGTTTATTATTGGCAAGTGGTCAAATGGCACTGGCGGCAAATTGGGTGTCCACTGGTATTAGTAGTGATGTTCTTAAAGAAACGATTGAAGTGGACTATGACAGCGTCTCGGCTTATCATTTTAATAGTTATGATAAAGACAGCTATTATGTCACCGCTTGGGTAAAAACAGATTTTCCTACTGCCCAAGAATTAAGTACTGGCAAACTGTTTCGTCAAGCAAAAAGTCTTTGGTATGTTGATTGTTTGGGTAAAAGAGTGACTTGGGGTGATACGGTATATTATGGCAGTAACGGTGATGTGGTTGGTAGCATTAAAAAAAGTTATGTCAATACTCATTCATCCAGCAATTGGTGGGATAGGGTCAGGGCTGATACGATTGGAGAGGATGTGTCAGAATTCATCTGTGGCGTGTATGATACCAAATCCAAATCTTAAAGCAAATAAGAAGAATTGATAAAATTTTACTTAAACTCACTTTATCCATCCTGCTATTATCCACTCTCACGCTCATGCCATATGTCCCTGACTTGTTTGGGGCATATGGCGTGGGGGCGGTTTTATGGATGATTGACAAGGCTGGTATATCATAGTATTTTTGATTGCTTTTATGACAAACACAGGGACAACGGACATGAAAAATATTGATACAAACCCAAGCAATAGCGAGCATCATTTACCCAAAAAAGTCTTGGTAACAGGCGGAGCGGGCTATATCGGCTCACATACTTTGATTGAGCTGATACAGGCGGGATTTGTGCCAGTGGTGTATGATAATTTATCCAATTCAAGTTTTATTGCAGTGCAGCGAGTTGAACAAATTGTTGGCAAAAACATTGAATTTATTCAAGGTGATGTTTTGGATAAAACGCATCTTGATGCTGTTTTTAAGGCACATCAGTTTTTTGCCGTGATTCATTTTGCAGGGCTAAAAGCTGTGGGAGAAAGTACCAAAAACCCCTTAAAATATTATCAAAATAATGTTGTCGGTACGCTCAATCTGTTAGAGCTGATGGCAAAATATGGGGTTAAAAATTGCATTTTTTCATCATCGGCAACCGTCTATGGCAGCTCAAATCGCCTACCAATCACCGAGGATATGCCTCGTTTTTGTACCAGTCCTTATGGTCAAAGTAAATTGATGGTAGAGCATATATTGGAGGATGTGGTGAATGCAGATGACACATGGAATGTGGTCTGTTTGAGGTATTTTAATCCAATTGGTGCGCATGAAAGTGGGCGAATTGGTGAGAATCCAACCGATATTCCAAATAACCTGATGCCATACATCAGTCAAGTGGCGGTAGGTAATCTTAAACAGCTGTCTGTATTTGGCAATGATTATGACACGCCTGATGGCACAGGGGTGCGAGATTATATTCATGTGGTGGATTTGGCAAAAGGTCATGTGGCAGCACTGCATTATTTGGTTGAGCAATCTACAGGCATTGGATTTTGTCCCATTAATCTTGGCACAGGTCAAGGCACTTCGGTTTTACAGCTGATCGAGGCGTTTGAGTCAAATATTGGTCAAAGCGTACCGTATGTTATTACCAGCAGACGCACAGGCGACATTGCAGCTTATTATGCTAGTGCTGATAAAGCCAAAGCTGTACTTAACTGGACAGCAGAGCTTGATATTGAGCGTATGTGCGTAGATACATGGCGGTGGCAGTCAAATAATCCACACGGTTATTTATCCTAACAAATCCTGTCAAAAGCTTTGTTAATACTGGTTGTGGGCATGGATAGGCACACGATCTACGCACAATATTTTATCCTGTTCTACTCAACTGTGACTGACTTGGCAAGATTTCTGGGCTTATCCACATCCGTGCCTTTGACCAGTGCCACATGATAGGCTAATAATTGCACAGGGATGGTATGCACAATCGGCGATAGTGTACCGATATGGCGTGGTGTGCGAATGATATGAACGCCTTCGCTGGCAGTATAATCACTGTCCAAATCAGATAACACAAACAACTCACCACCACGAGCAGAGACCTCTTGCATATTGGCTTTGACTTTATCAAGTAGTCCATCATTGGGCGATATGACGACGACGGGCATGTTTTCATCAACCAATGCCAAAGGACCGTGCTTAAGCTCTCCAGCAGGATAAGCCTCAGCATGAATGTAGGTGAGTTCTTTTAATTTTAAAGCGCCTTCAAGGGCAATCGGATAATGAATACCACGACCCAAAAATAAAGCACTTGGCTTGTTGGCAAAACTTTGTGCCCATGATGCCAGTTGTGGTTCTAAGTTTAGGGCATGTTGGATACTGCCTGGTAATAAACGCAAATCCTCAGCGTAGTCTTGTGCTTGTGATTCATCCACATGGCCACGCAAGATACCTAAAGTAACCGCAAGACCAAATAACACCACCAGCTGTGTGGTGAATGCCTTGGTGGATGCCACGCCAATCTCAGCACCAGCACGGGTGAAGATGGCAAGTGTACTTGTGCGTGGCAAGGCCGATTCCATGACATTGCAAATGGATAAGCTGTAGCGATGACCTTGTGCCATGGCATATTTAAGTGCTTCCATGGTATCTAAAGTTTCACCTGATTGGCTGATGGTAATGACCAGCTCGTCGGGGTCTGAGATGACATCACGGTAACGGTATTCACTGGCAATTTCAACATCGCAACGAATTTTGGCAATACTTTCAAGATAATGTTTGCCAGTGAGTGCTGCATAATATGAAGTGCCGCACGCCAAAATTTTAATACTTTGAATTTTGGCAAAGATTTCAGGCGCCTGTTCACCGAAGTTATCAGCAACAAATCCACCTTCTAAAAAAATCTCGGCAGTATCAGAAACTGCTCGTGGTTGTTCATTGATTTCTTTTTGCATAAAGTGGCTATAAGGACCAAGCTCCAAGGATGCCAAAGACATCTCAGAGGTTTTAATGCTGCGATTGACCTGATTGCCGTCTTTATCAAGCAGTTTTTGGATACCATCAGCTTGAAGTAGGGCAATATCGCCATCTTCTAGATAAGTGACACGGCGAGTAAAGGCAATGACTGCTGAGACATCAGACGCAACAAAAACCTCATCATCGCCAAATGCAACTAACAGTGGGCACCCCATGCGTGCGATGACCATTTGATTTGGTGCATCATTAGCGATGACTGCGATGGCATAAGCACCATGAAATCTTGAGCAAGCTGTTTGGACGGCACGGTATAAATCACCGCCATTGGTGGTGTATTCTTGATGTACACTATGAGCGATGACCTCGGTATCAGTTTGTGATTCAAATTCATAACCCAAGTGCTGAAGGCGTGTGCGTTCGGTCTCAAAATTTTCAATAATACCATTATGTACAACTGAGATAAGCCCTGCTGAAATGTGTGGGTGGGCGTTGGGTTTGGTAACACCGCCATGGGTTGCCCAGCGGGTATGACCGATACCTGTCAGACCATGAATTTGTTTTTGTTTGGCAGCTTCTTCCATCAGTGCAACCCGCCCCACACGGCGTACACGGCGGATGCCTGATTCGGTTTGCACAGCGATACCCGATGAGTCATAGCCACGATATTCTAAGCGTTTTAGCCCATCTGTCAAAAAATCTACCACATTGTGATGTGTCCGAATGGCACCAACGATACCGCACATAAGCCGTTCCTTAGTCTCTGATTAAATTAGGTAAATTATAGCATACCAAATGGTCGATGTCGCTTTTTGTCGGTAACAATCAATCAGTTAAGCCCAATCGTTGGGCATTTGTAAATTTAAAATTCATCCCCATATTTCTTTGTATATCGTTCATTAACTATTTAATCAGATAACTATTCAATCAGATAAATTTTGGTAGGCACATTATGACAACTCAAACTCAACACACGCCTAAGCGTGATTATCGTCAGCGTTTTTTTATTGATGGTTCGGTGGTGCGTGGCGATGTGGTCAAGCTAACTGATGCTTATCAAACCGTTATCACCCAAAAAGACTATCCTGTTGCCCTTAAGGCGTTACTTGGCGAGATGCTTGTTTCGGCAAGTTTGTTGATTAGCACACTAAAAATAGACGGCAAATTATCCATTCAGCTACAAAGCTCTGATTCTGATGCTCGCCTAAATTGGGCAATGGCAGAGTGTGACCATACAGGCTCAGTGCGTGCTTTGGCAGGGTTTGATGATACCAATCAGAATCAAACGGTATGGCAACACCTAAAATCTGCTGATGAAGCCTTTGGTGAGCTTGGTAAAGGAGTTTTATTCATCAGTATCCACCCTGATAATGGCGAGGCTTACCAAGGGATTGTTGAGCGTGTCAGCGACAGCTTGGGTGAGTGTTTGGCACATTATCAAAGACAATCTGCCCAAATCCCAACCATCATTAAGCTTGCCACCAATGAGACGACAGCAGGCGGCATATTGGTGCAACTATTGCCCCAAAGTGATGTTGATAAAGAGGCTGACCCTGATTTATGGGACCGCTTGACGGCACTCACCGATACGCTAAAGGCAGATGAACTCACCGATTTGGATGCCAATGAGATTTTGTATCGGCTATATCATGAAGAAGATGTGGTTTTGCCAAGTTTGACACCGCTACAATTTGCCTGTACTTGCTCAAGCCAAAAAAGTGAAGGTGCTATCTTACAGCTTGGCTATGACGAAGCTAAACAAGCTGCAGCGGCACAAGGCGGTGTATTGACGCTTGATTGTGGTTTTTGTGGCAAAGAATATCGGTTTGATGATCAAGCGTTAACCCAGCTGTTTGCTGATGGCTTATCAAATCATCATAAGTAAGCATTTTCATCCATTTTTTAGATACTTAAGCCGTTTTATTTCACGCATGTTTTATTTTACACATATTGATAAAGCAAGTTAATTCAATCGTATTTTTGATAAAACGGTTTATCATCTTAACCAAATGGCACATGGCTTTTATTGATCATGTGCCATTTGCTATTCTTGCCTTACCATTGTCGTTTGATTTGGGTATTATACAACCCCACATAACCCTCCTTTTTATCAATCCCTACATATTCAAGACTGGCATCTTCATAACGCTTAAATTTATACACCGCATCATTCATCACCGCTTCATCAAACACATTCAATGACACAAGCAAAGAAAAATCCGCCTGCGTAAGCCCTGTTACTCGGGTAAACAGCTCAGGTTCAAGCACCGTAATCACATCTTTTAAACTGTGTTCTCGATAATCTGATAAATACATAAAAATCGGAATGCGTGTGGCAAATTTAATTAGTTTTTCTTGAATTTGTTTTCGCAAAGATTTTTGTTTCTTTTCTTCATCGCTTAATGTTTTTTTATCCTCTTTTGATAGTTCGCCATCATTTTTGGCTTTTTCTTTTAAGCCTTTAATTTTTTCCGAGCGATTAATGACCACTTCAATATCATCATTTAGGCTTCTAAACTCTTCAATTTTCATCAAAGCGTCCATGGCTTCTTGATTGCTCATCAGATTTTTTAAGGTGATGTCATCAACATTGACCAATAACGCACTTTGCCAGCGTCTTGCCAACAGCGTGGCGGTTGTGCCACTCATCGCCATATCCAACAATAATTTGGCATCCACCTGTTGCATGGCACTGCCGTCATAGGCAAGCACGGGCAAAAAGGCAATGAATTCGGCGACTTTACTCTCTGGATTACCCTCTTTTGGGTTTAGTTGATGGGCATAATCAGCGATTTGGCGTAAGGCACGATTGGGGGCAAAGTCAAAAATATAACATTGATTTTTAATCACAGTTACCCCATCATCGCCTTGCACTGTCCAAGGCGTTTGCACCCGAAATCCTGCCTGAAAATAAGTCTCAGGGCTGGCACAATTTCTAAGCATAAAAATCCCCGTCCACGCAGGCACGCTAACGCCCGTCATCAGCTTACCGCAAGATAGGGTGATGGTTTTTGTACTCAAAGGATTATTGCCAATGGCATCATTAACAGGGGCTAACGCCCTATCGCCCATGCCTGCCTGATTTCCTGCCGCCACAATGATTGTGTAGTCATGATAAAATTTATTATTGGGGGCTTTTAATAAATTTGCCATGGCATAACAACTGGCAACATTTGGCAAAAACCAAAGTGTGTGCAATAAACTGTTTAATAAATTATCATCACTAAATGGCATGGGCGGTTTGGCATTGCCTTGTTTTAAATTGCTGACAATCATGTCATCAAGACTATCACGAATTAAATCCAGCCATTTTTGCACATGGCTTTGGTGTTTAAATTTCGCCGTATCGCCGTTGCCATCTGCTTTAAAAAATTCACCCAAATCAAATTCATTAAATTCACCCCCTGTGGCAATCGTGCGAATATGCTCGGGTAATTGATAAGTCAAGAGCATCATTTGCGGCAATGACAAATACGGATTATCGCCCCATTGTTGTTTGTATGGGCTATTATCCCAATTTAATTTTTCTTTTTGTTCATCGCCATAAGTCCAATTAAAAATCTGCTCTTCAATGAATTCGCCTGATGCAATCGCCCGAAATGGCGTGCCTGACAAATACAAATAATGGTCAGCGGTGATTGGCAATTCATTTTCATCAAAATTTTCTATCTGTATTTCCATGTCTTGATAGTCATTTTGCGTTTTTGCCAAGTCATCATCTTTGGCAAAAAGCGATTTGGCACTATCACGCCACGCCCCAAAATGATATTCATCAAATACCACACAATCCCAATTCATTGCGTGAATGTCTTGGTTTTTGGCTTTGATATTGCCATATTTATCCCTGCCTAAGACATCTTGAAAAGAAGCAAAATACACCATTGGTCTATTTTTATCATAATTTTCTAATGTTAATTCACCATCACGGCTGATAAACTGCCAACCATCAAAATCGCTGTGCGTGGTCAAATCTTCCTGCCAAGCATTTTTTACCGCAGGTTTAAAAGTTAAAATCAGCACTCTTTGCCAATTCATTTTTTTGGCAAGCTGATAAGTGGCAAATGTTTTGCCAAATCGCATTTTGGCATTCCATAAAAAATGCGGTGTGCGTTTGTTGTTTTTATCTTGTTTGATGGCATTAAAATAATGAGCGGTTTTATTAACAGCATCTAATTGCTCTGGACGCATGGCAAAATCTTTTGTTTTTTGGCGTTCAAAAGTTTTGGCTTGTTTGATGTTTAAAATGGCATTTTTGACCGTATCAAGGTCGCATTCAAACCATTCGCCTGCGATGCGTTTTATGCCCATTTGTTCTAGCATTTTATGCACGGCAAAATCTTTAAAATAACTGCCGTCATTTTTTATCGCCGAGGTCTCAAATTCCACTTGCCAGCTTTGGCTTGGCGTAACGGTTGGATAGTGCTGTTTCATTCGCTGACTTACTGTCTCTTGGGCGGTATGGCCAATTTTTAGGCAATTTGGAAAACGGCTGTCAGAATAGGCATAGATTTTTGGGGTGTGGATTGGGGTAAATTGGCTCATGTTAGTTTCTCGGTTTTAATTCAAAATTTAATTCAGTTGCAACTTTTGATTGATAAAAATCAATAAAATCCTGTTTTAAATATTCATAATCTGGCATTAAATATGGAACATTATTTCCCAGACCATTTGGTGAAATTACCAAATCTAATTTATCGCCAATTTCTTTTAAGGTAATAAACTCATCAACAATTTCTTTTGTTGTTGGTTTTTTATGCCATAAATCATATTCATCATAAGATTTTCCAAGTTCTTGACTTAACTTAATACGATAATTAAATTTAAAATCTTGGATTATATGAATACAAAGTCTTTTAAAATTTAAATAAGGAGTTGGTGGACAACCAAAATTCCGAAAACCAAAATGTTTTTCTTTGCCTGTATTTTTATCAACAACAAACAAACAAGGCTCGTTATACCCTTCGGGATTTTTAACAATAAAATAGCAATTTTCTAAATCAATATAAGACTGTATTTCTTCTGATTTATCACAATAATCTTGAATAAAATCTATTAAGTCTAAAATGTCATCATTTGGTACAACTAAACCATTTTTGCTTGATTTTGCTCTATGATAAATAGTTTGTAAATGCTTTACAAACTTGCCCTTTGTTGGAAATAAAACATTTCTAGTTTTTAAAAAATGTGGTTTTGCTCTACTCATCATAACTCTCCAAATCCAACTGCGATTGTGCGGTCTTTTTACCACGAGATTTTTTAGGTTTGTCGCTGGCGTTATCCATTGGGCGTATCATGCTTTCAATAAAGCTAATCTCATCTTTGGATAAGCCATATTTGGCATAAAGCTGCTCATCTGTCCATGGGCGGCTAAAATCTTGCATGGGGACAAGTTGATAAACTCTTTTTGGTGCATCTTGTGTTGTTTTCACAAGCATAACCATAAAGCGAAAGAATTTAGTTTGCATGTAAGATAATATATTTTCACATTCATTTTTATCATTGCTTGAATAAGCAACCAAATAAGTTTCTGTACAAGCGGTATTTATTTCTGCTAAAAATGGTATATTGATAATTTGATGGGGGAAGCCTTCGCCAGCACCATAAGCACGGCTTATCAAAACTTTATGTTTTAAAATCCATTCTCTACCCCTTTCAATTTCCGATATATCAACATAGCCAATACCGCCATTACGATAAATTTTTACTGAATTTTGAAATGGTTTATTTTTACCTTTAACATAAGTTCTTAATCCAAATGGTTTTTGTGTGCTTACAACTTTATCAAAAGTTTTTTCATTATATTTTTTTACTTTATGTAAAATATTGATGGCTTGATTGTAACGAATAAAAACATCAATCCCTTTTTCTTTTAATGGTCTTTTTAATTGAGAAACACAATGACCGTCATCATAAGTAAAAACCTCACAATCACCATCATGTCTTTTTTCCCATAAAAAATAATTCACACCGCCTTTGATTTCTACATTATCAAAGCAGTCTTTTGAATTGGGAAAGTCATGAATTTCTTTGATGCGTCTGTCATTTAACATGCTGTCCCTAAAAGCATCAAGCCCTTTGCCACCAGTAAACCAACGGCTTGGGGTAATCATGATTAAAAATTGGGGTTTGAGTTTTTTGGCTTGTTCAATAAATAAATGATAAATCGGTTTGGCACTTGCTCCTGCACCACCATCATCTAATTGATAAGGCGGATTGCCAATAATCACATCAAATTTCATTGTTAATAACTCCCCAAACACATCATCTCTGTCAGAATGAATAAACGCATAAGCATGATTTTCCAACCCTTGGCGATTGCCAAACACCTCTTGGCTTGCGCCACATTCACTGCATTTGCCATCTTTAAATTGATGATGGACAGCCCCAAAAATAATATTGCCCATGTCATTATCAAACTCTTCACAAATGGACAAGGGCGAGTTGGCGATTTTGCTACAATACACGCTACGCCTTGATAACAGGGCGGTTAACCCAGTAATGGCAATGCCAAAGACTTGATTTTTTAAAATGTGGTTAATGCGAGTTTGTTTATCTGGTATTTGATTGGTCAATCCTTTATCCAAGCGTTTGACAATTTCACGCAAAAATACCCCTGATTTACACACAGGGTCTAAGAATGTCGCCTTTGGATTTGACCAAATCTCAGACGGCAATAAATCCAGCATTTGATTGGCAAGTTTTGGCGATGTGAAAACCTCATCATTAGATAGGCTGGATAAACAGTCCAATACATCAGGGTTATAAGCAAGTTCAAATAGGTTTAATTGACCTTTGCCAACATTATCCAAATCGGGGGTAATATTGCTGTCTATTGATAAGTTTAGACTTTCCACTCTGTACTCTCGTTTAGTTCCAAATAATGAACGGGTTGGTATTTTTTATGTAAGTGGTATTTGGTGCGATAATGTTTGTCATTAACCATATTTTGATAAATATAATCGGTGCGATAAACCATCTCTCCCACAAATGCCCACTCACTAAATACAATCGGTGTGTTAAATAACGCATCGCCACCCACGATATTTTGACCCAGCAAATACTTAACGACCTTGATGATATTTGGGTCGGTTTCTTTAAAATGCGTTTGATAATGCTCGGTAAATAAATTTAATAATCGCTCACGGCATTCATGACAATTATCGGGCAATATTTCTATGCCATAAATTGATGAAACCGCCCCAATGGCATAAAAGCCGTAATTAAAGGCTTGGTGTTTCTTTTTGATTTTTTTGGCGGATAATAGTTCAAGAACGGCATTTAATTTTCGGCTTAAAATCTCTGCCAAAAAATTGCCATTGCCACACGCAGGCTCCAAAAAAGTAGCGGTGATGTTGTGCCAAATCGTCTCTGGCAATAGATTTAGCATTGCGTTTACTTCTCGCTTACCCGTAAACACTTCGCCAAAATCAGCTACTCGTTTTTTGGATTTGATTTGTTTATTGTTAGCTTGGATTGGGGCGGCATCAGTCATTTTGCACCGCCTTTTGGACACAGTTTAGAGACGAAAAAAGCCCACATAAAAGCAGGCTTTGGTAGAAAAAGAAAAATTAGGGCGTTAAGGGGTTGACAGGTTATGTCATATACAGATAATCGTTGACGCTTGACGCTTGACGCTTGACGCTTGACGCTTGACGCTTGACGCTTGACGCTTGAAGACGATTTAAAAAGACGGTAAACATGTGATGAGTTGATGATTTTGCCAATATGCTTTGCCATTTTAGCATAAATTTAGCACAAATTTTAAGTTGGTATAAAATTTATTTACGCTTTAGTAAAACATAAACCAACTAAGCATTAAAATTAAAATCGCCGCCATCACCCCTGCCAACACATCATCAATCAATATCCCAAATCCGCCAGAGACATTTTTATCCACCCATTTAATCGGAGGGGGCTTGATGATATCAAAAAAGCGAAATAAAACAAAAGGGACAATGAATAATAACACAGTGCTTGGGTGGTAATACTCTAAGCCAGTTTTAGCTGTATCTTGTGTTTGAGCAAGCAACCACACACTTGGCAAAAGCGAAATCCACATGCCCACCCATTCATCAAAGACAATGTGCGGGTCATCGTGTACGCCCATCAGCTTTGAGGTTTTGCCACACACATAACTGCCAACCAAACAGCCAACCACCACAACCGCCAAAAATCCCCAAAATCCCAACAAAAGCATGGGTAAAGCAATCATAAGCCCGCCCACTGTCCCCCAAGTGCCGGGGGCTTTTTTAGGCAAACCTGTGCCAAGCCCAAGCCCAAGCCAATAAATCGCCCTCTCCCAAGCCGTGGCGGTATCAGGACAAGGCGGGCAAGGGTTTGCTTGACGAATGTCAGGTTTGTGGTTTTGCATTTAAGTTACTCTTTGGTGCTGTGCAAATTTTTTTGTTCTCGCTGATTAAAAAATCCAATCTTATCAATCGGCTTATTCATTGCTTTTTTAAAGGCATTGTTGTTTAATAATTCTTGCAAAGTTGTGATATTAAGCGTGCGATTTTTGACATTAGAAATTTCCACCTTATGATAATTAACATCAATATGACGAGCAAAAGAAAACGGCGAAAAATTATGTACCGCCAAATGATAGTCTTGTCCGTCTATCATATAAATATAAAAATTTGGTTTGCCGTCTGGGACATATTGTGGGTCATAATATTCATCAATGGTTCGCCCCAAGCCTTTTTCTAACTCTTGTACGAAATCTTTCATGGATTTTATTGTTGCAGGTGCAGGCGGTTTATTACCGTTAAAGAAACTTTGCTGTAATGGCGTGGCAATCTCCACATAAATGGGGTATTTTGATTGATTAGCAAAAGGATAATATCCCATTTTTTGACGATATTCATCAATCAATTTACCCCAATAAACCAAATGATTTAAACGAATAATATCAGCATTGGTCTGAAAGTCAACATAAGCACTTTTTTGAGCATCTGTCATCGCCTTTTGGGCGTTTTGAGCGATAGCGTTTATATTAAATAGGTTAAGAGATAATAAGATTGCCAAAATAAATTTATTCATGATTAACGCCTTTTGATTGGCAAACATTTAATTAAAAATGCTCCCACCCTTTTACCAATAACCCCGCTTCTTTTTTATTGTGCAAAAACACTAGCCCTTTGTCCGCTACAATTTGCCCAATGGGATAAATTGGCATATCAGGATTTTGGGTTTTGAATAAATCAAGTTTAGCAGAAGGCATGGTCAAGCACAACTGATAATCATCGCCCCCATTGATTTGATGTTGCCATTTTTGGGCATGGGGCAAGGCATCAAGCAAGGCATGGCTGGGTATGGCATCAAGCTCAATCACCGCACCGACATTTGAAGCGGTCAGAATATGCCCCAAATCCTGCCCCAAACCGTCCGAGATGTCTATCATGCTATTTGCAAAGCCGATGAGCTGCCTGCCAAGTGCCACTTGTGGGGCGGGGTATTGCATGGCTTGGCGTAATTTTTCAGGCAAGCTCTTTGGCGGTCGGTTGGCGTGTCCGTCTCCATGTAAATCGTCCAAAATCCCATGCAAAGCAAGGCTTGCCAGCCCCACCGTACCACTGACACACACCACATCGCCCACGCATGCCCCTTGGCGTGTGATTGCCTGCCCATGTGGCACAAATCCAAGTGCCGTTACTGAAATCGTTAAAATGGGTGAGCTTGTGGTGTCTCCCCCAATCAGCTCTACCCCAAACGGTGTGCAAGCCACCGCCAAACCCTCTGCAAATGCCTGACAAAAGTCGTCATTTGCCATGGACTTTGGTAAGGATAAGCCCACCAAAATGGCATAGGGCGTCGCTCCCATGCTGGCAAGGTCAGACAGATTGACCGCCACCGATTTGTAAGCGATGGCGTGGGGGCTGGTCTCATGGACAAAATGCCGTCCTGCCACCAGCGTATCCACACAGCTGACCAGCTGGCTGTTTGGGGGAATGTTGCTGATGGCACAGTCATCACCAATGCCCAACACGGTATGTTGGTGGGGGGCGGTTAGGTGCTTAAAATGGGTGTGGATTAGGGAAAATTCGGACATGGTGGGTGATGGGTTGATGGACAAAACTTAACAGATAAAACAGAGCAGTTTGTGTTTTTACTTATCAGCTTGTACTTCTGACTGACGCATATTTTTGGCAATCTTATCCATGACGGCATTGATGAGCTTATGAGCATCGGTTGCCCCAAAATGGACATTGAGCTTCATTGCTTCATCTAACACCACTTTGTAGGGGATATGTAGGCTATGTTTAAGCTCATAAGTACCAATGAGTAAAATGGCGTGTTCGATGATGTCAAGTTTGGATAACTCTCTGTCGAGTTGGCTGACAATCAGGGCTTCTAATTCATCAATTTGGGCAGGGATATTACGCATAAGTTCATGATAATAACCCAAATGTACGGTATGCATGGCATTATCGGCACGAGTACGGGCAGTGATGGTATGTGGCTCATTACCCCCTAGCAAATCTCGTCTTTGTTTGGCAAAGCGGTAATCGGTCATCAGCCATTCATATAAGCCTTGTAAGGCAAAGCGTCTTGCCTTGCGTACGGCAGTGTGGGTGGTTTTGTAGCCTTGTTCGGCAAAAAGAATGTCATGGTCAGTCATAATGTTCTCAATTGGGCTGGTCTGGCAAATATGATTGATGTCATCAAATAAAACTTACCAAAATCAAAGTGGATTGATTGTTAATGGATTGATTGTTAAATAGTGTAAAAAACCCAAAAGCACACCGCATAAGTGTGCTTGCATGTTAAGCGAAATGGTTAACGCCATAAATATTCAATCATTTATGGTGATTTTGATTAAAGTGCCTTTAAGACACTGACCATCTCAATGGCAGTCATGGCGGCCTCATAACCCTTATTGCCTGCTTTTGTGCCAGCTCGTTCAATGGTTTGTTCAATGTTTTCGGTGGTCAAAATGCCATTAATGACAGGAATGTCATGATGCAAAGCCACATGGCTTAAACCTTTGGCGGACTCGCTTGCCACGATATCAAAATGCGGTGTCGCCCCACGGATAATTGCCCCAAGCACGACAATGGCGTCATAATTGTCCGTTACCGCCATGCGTTTGGCAGTCAAGGGCAGCTCAAATGCCCCCGGTACACGCACAACCGTGATGTTCTCACCCAGCACGCCATGACGCAGCAGAGCATCCAAAGCCCCCTCTACCAAACTTTCAACCAAAAAGCCATTAAAGCGGCCAACGGCAATCCCAATACGCAGATTGGCATTTTCATGTAAAGCACCATCAATATGGGTTACGGCATTTTTTTGTTCGGTAAATGTGGTCATAATCTGCCCTCAAAAGATGTGTCTTTTAATTATTCTAACCATTTTATCACAATTTACCAACAGTTACCCATAATTTGTTTAAGATAGTTTGTTTGATTGGCATGATATTATAAAATTAACATAACTCAATCAAAGCTTAGGTGGATGAGTGCAGGTCAATGGGTGAAATTGGGCGAATGGCAATGCCTTGGTTTGCCATAAATTCTTTGGCTTGTTTAATGGTATAATCACCAAAGTGAAAAATGCTGGCAGCCAATACCGCATCAGCCTTGCCTGTTAAGATACCATCTGCCAGATGCTGTAAATTGCCCACACCACCTGAGGCGATGACAGGGATATTCACCAAATCGCTGATGGTGCGTGTTAATAATAAATCGTAGCCTTGGCGTGTGCCATCACCGTCCATGCTGGTTACCAAAAGCTCACCTGCACCCCGCTTGGTCATCTCTACTGCCCATTGCACCGCATTAATGCCTGTGGCTTTGCGTCCGCCATGGGTAAAAATCTCCCAACGGGGTTGTCCATCGATGTCGCCTACTCGTTTGGCATCAATTGATACAACGATGCACTGATTACCAAAACGGCTGGCAGTATCATTGACGAAATCAGGATTGGTGATGGCAGCAGAATTGATACCAACTTTATCAGCACCTGCATTTAATAAATTGCGAATGTCTTCAAGCTTGCGTACTCCGCCACCGACCGTCAGCGGAATAAAAATGGTACGAGCAATTTTCTCAACCATTTCATAGGTGGTATCTCGCCCATCTACGCTTGCGGTAATATCCAAAAAGGTAATTTCGTCAGCACCTTGGTCATTGTAGCGTTTGGCAACCTCAACAGGGTCGCCTGCGTCTTTAATGTCGATAAAATTGACGCCTTTAACAACACGGCCATTTTCGATATCCAAGCAAGGAATTAGGCGTTTGGCTAACATGATTTTCCTTAAAAAACAATCAATAAACACAGGTAAAAACGGTCAAATGCTTCAGTAAAGCCATAAGCTTAACCGATAAAAGCATAAAAAGTACAGTTTATGCCAAGCATTATAGCAAGTTCTACCATCATTTTGCACATCAATTGAATATTGTGCATCTTCAAGATGGGTTGACTGTATTTCATTTGATCATATTTTATAAAAAATGTGATCAAGGGCAGGCATGCTTTGGTAAAATATGAAAAATTTTATCGCAATCACCTTAAAATCTATTACAATATAGTTTTATTTTATGTTGGGGTTGCCCATGTCTGTTTATACTCACTTATCTGATGATGAATTTTTTGCCTTTTGTGGGTTGTTTGGGGTAGCATTTAAAAAAGCCGCCCCCATCACCCAAGGCATCAAAAATTCTAACTGGTTCATCCAAACTGACAGTGATGAAGATGATGAGTTTAGCCATGTTTTTACTTTATATGAAGAGCGTGTACCTGATGATATCATTAAAATGGCAACCATCATGCACACGCTCAAAGACAGGCTACCGATTGCTGCACCGCTTATCAAGATGACCGCCAAGGGCAATCATATTGGTGAGGACTGTGTGATGCGTTATGAAAATAAAGCCATCTTAATCGTCCCAAAGTTATCAGGCAGTCATCCTGTGCTGACAGATGTTGCCATGTGCCATGAAATGGGTAAAGCTTTGGCGACTTTGCATGACGCTTTAACAACCTTGCAGCCAAGTGAAGATTATGGCGTACCACTGTATGACTGGACAAGGGTCAAAGAGCGTGAAACCGCCTATATGCCTACCGATGAAGCCCGTCTCATGAACGATATCTGGACAGCCTATGCCAATTTACCTGATGACTTGCCCAAAGGCTTGTGCCATTTGGACATGTTTGCAGATAATACGCTGTGGGATTTTACGGGCGATACACCAAAGCTGACAGGACTGCTTGACTTTACTGAGGTATCGGTTGAGCATTATTTGATGGACATTGCCATCACCATCAACGATTTTTGTACCACATGGGGCAATGCCAATGACGGCGAGAGCGTGAATTTTAACACGGACAAAATGACTGCTTTTATAGACGGCTATGAGAGTGTCCGCCCCTTAACAGACAACGAAAAAACCGCCTTGCCCATCATGCTTGCTTACTGTGCCACGATTTTTTGGCTTTTGCGACTAAATGTCATTCATTATAACCGTGAACAAGGACGCACAGGTGATGATATTATGGTTAAAAATCCTGATTTGATGAAACGCTTGGCAAGTCATCATTGGGCAAAGGTGCAATAATCATGTGTCAACTGCTTGGAATGAATGCCAATACGCCCACTGACATTGGATTTAGCTTTACAGGGTTTAGAAAGCGTGGCGGACTTACCGACCATCATGAAGATGGCTTTGGCGTTGCGTTTTTTGAGCGGACAGCATTGGGTGATATTGGGCTTCGTCAGTTTCATGATGATAAACCCAGCCATTTATCGCCTGTGGCTGATTTGGTGAATCATTATCCCATTGAAGCGATGAATGTGATTGCCCATATTCGCAAGGCAACCACAGGAGGGCATGGACTTGCCAATATTCATCCTTTTGTGCGAGAAGTGTGGGGAGAGCAATGGGCATTTGCCCATAATGGGCAGATGAGCGATGGCTTTATTCGTCGTACCCAAAGGCTGATGACTAATGGTAATGCAGAACATTATGCACCTGTTGGCACCACAGACAGTGAGCTTGCGTTTTGTTATCTCTTAAACCGCCTAAAAGCAACCTTTAAAACACGCCCAACCGATGAGATGTTATTTGCTTTTTTGACGGCACAGTGCCGATATTTGGCGGCAAATGGGCTGTTTAATTGCTTAATTTCAAATGGCAATTGGCAATTGGCGTATGCAGGCAGTTTGTTGTTTTATTTGACACGCAAAGCGCCCTTTGGTGAGGCGACGCTGTCTGATGGCGAGATGACGGTGAATTTTAGTGATGTAACCACCGATAAAGATAAGGTCACAATTTTGGTAACCATTCCGCTGACTGACAATGAGCAATGGCAGCAATTAGCGGTGGATGAATGTATCGTTTTTCAAGATGGTGAGGTGGTGTTCAAAGACACCCCAAGCAAAAAAACTTATCTGAGCATTGATGATGGCATAAGGCTGGCACGCAGTGTGGGAGCTAGCGTATGAAAATTGATATTTTAAAAAATATGTTGCTTAGCGTACAATAAGTATTTACTTTGGTTCGTTTGTAATTATAATATTAATTAATTTATTTTAAATCGGAGTTTTATACTATGATTAGTTTAAAAGATTTACTTTCCTATGCCCCTATTGTTAAGAAAGGCTTGGATGTTGTTGATAACATGAGTGAGCGTCATCATAAAGAGCGTGAGCACATTAGAAATATTAATAATGCAATAGAAGAACGAGCGCATGAAGTTCAAAGACTGCAATTAGAATGTGAGAATAAAGAAAGGGATAGGAAGTATGCATTAAATTCTGCAAAAATTGCAGCGACATCTAATTTGAACATTGCTATGGTTGATGCTTCCCTGGAGTTAGGTAAAGAAGCTTGGCGAACCTGGAATGATATTAAAAAAATAGATGGTCAAATACAATGTCTGCGTCTCGCATCAGAAGACCAAATTAGCAAGATGGAAATTCAGTCTCGCGAAAACATTGCACATTTAAATGCTCAATCTGAACAGAATATAAAACATATAGATACAGCTTATCAGGCGTATGTTTCAAGTTTGGATAGTCATCAAAAAGCTAATGCACAACTTTTAGAAAGTAAAAGGATAAATAGCGAACAAGTCAAAGTTGTTATACAAAACCTTGCGACGCCGAACTTGGATAAAAAGACCAAGGAAATGTATGGTGATACACTTCAAAAGCTTTTATTGGAACAAGGGAAAATTTATAATGATGTACTTGAAACCGCTAAGAAGATATCGGCAATTAAAATGGAAATGCCAAATATTCCTTCACTCAAAATTGCATCACCAATTGAGACTGAAATGAAACAAGTTGAGGGGTTAGATTTCAACAATAATGGACTGATAGAAAATAATGGAGTATAGAATATGAACATTTTTCGTATTCTGTTGGCGATACTTGCACTGTCATGGGGTTTGGTTAAAATTTTAAGGGGTAAAAAAGTAGAATCTATAAAGAATCGTGACAATGTTAAAATACAAGAAAACAAAAAGATTAAAGATGCTGCTAATAATCTCAAAGAAAAAGAACAAGCCACTCAATTAAACAATGAAAAAAATGAAAGGTTTCTGGCTGATTGTAGGCGCTTTGCCGGCTGTAAGGATATGCTAGAACATCAGTATCAAGCTTACCATGCATGTTTAGAATCTATAAAAATTCATGAGATACAAAAGCAAAAATTATGCGAGATTTTGAACTCTAAAAAATTAGAGATAAAAAAATCAAGTTCTTTAAAGAAAAATAACCTTAAGAAAGAGTATAATCAATATGTGAGTAAATTAGAAGGTATGGAAAAACAGCTGGCTGACAGTCATCACAAGTATAAGGAAATTTTTGATAATGTACAAGAAACAAATAAAAGTGCTACAAATATTGCAAACCATATTAGAAAAGAATATGGCGTTCTAGGCGAAGATTGGTATAAAGAAAATTATAAGCAAGTTGAGTTTGTACCCTTGCCATCAACCGTTATGATTGGGCAGCAAGAGCATCAGCTGATTATCCAAGATAAATCTGGTAAATGGCAACTACTTAGCATGATTATGTTTATTATTTGTATGATCATACTAATAAAGACATTTTTATTTTAATTAAAAATAATCATGACTGTGCTTTTAAGTAATATATGTCAAATTAACCAAACAGTGCCCCATCTTGCGCCTTATCGTGAGATCCATGCAGCATTTGCCAAGAGTTATCAAGGCGGTCATCTGTCGGCATGGCTCAACGAGTATTTTTCTTCAAACGGCATTGTGCCATATTTGTATGGCACAAATACACCGCTTCAATTTACCGTTCAAGACGATCTGCCACATGGCACAGCATACGAAATGCACATTCATCAAACCGCCAAAATCCCCACGCGTGATAATCTGCATGATTGGTTTGGGGCGTGTGTTTGGTCAGTATTTCCAAAATCCAAATCCATGCTAAATGCCAAGCATATTGCATATTTTGCCCATCAAAATACAAGCAATGGTCGAAACCGTGTGCGTGATACCATTACAGTTTTTGATGAAAATGGGGCGATTTTTGTGGTCAGCGAAGACACCATTGGCACACAGATTGGTGATGCCTTGGTGGCATTTGATTGGCAAAATTGTTTGGTTAATACACGCCAATACTGGCACCATCCGTCACAGTCAGATACGCACGCTAAAGTATTTATCTTTGGGCATGCACTGCTTGAGCAACTGATTTCACCTTATAAATCCTTATGTGCCCACACGCTTATCGTGCATGTACCCAAAGCGTTTTTTGAGCTATCGCAGCCTGAGCAATTAAAGCGTATCGACGAGATATTATGCAATCAATTAAATGATTTTTTGGTGGAAGGTGTGACACCAAAGCATTTGCATCCATTGCCAATTTTAGGCGTGCCACATTTTTGGGATAATGCCGATCCAAGCTTTTATCAAGATGCGTTTGTTTTTCGTGCAGGTCGGCAAAAGCAGGCAAAAACCACATAGGTTTTATCACTATTGATTAATCCGTCTTATTGGGCTAAAGTGCGTAAATGATGGCTTAACAAACTGCCCATCAAGGCACTGCTTGCCATTTTATGTGCCAAAACGCCCCAATACTCGGATAAAATCCGCTGATGATGGTGCAATATAAATTAAAACCAAAATAATGACATATAAAAAAATATAACCAAACGGTTTTTTTATCTCAAAAAATTTAAAAGCAGTACCCGCTGATTTTTTGAGCCTTAAGCCATAAATATTGACGCTATAAATTTCATCCAAAAGCAAATGAATCAGTGCGCCCATGAATAAGACAGCACCAAATAGCCAGCTGACAAATGCCGTCAATTTTAGTCCATAAAATGCCCCACATACCAACAGTAGCCCAAACATTGCCATATAAGGCACAGAATGTACCATACCACGATGGACTGTTAGGCGGCTGAAAGTGCCAAATAAGCCAAGCCTGAGTAATAAAAACGCACCCATCCACAAAATCAAGGAGTCAATCAAAAGTCTGTCAGCATGATAGCGGTTGGCGTATAAAATGGTGATTAGTGTCGAGGTGACCAATGAGGCGATTAAAAAGCCTTGAGAGGCAGGCTTTGAGTGGTCAAGATCAATATCAGGTAACAGGCTACCTAATGTCCCAACAGCCAAACAAAGTACCGCTGTCGTTAAGCCATATAATTCAAAATAAAAACCAGAGGCGGCGATGATGGTACTACCAATAACGCCAGTGGTGAGATGTGTATGAAAATTTGCCATAGTTTAATTTAAACTATGCTTTAAAAAATTTTAAAGCAAAAATAAATCAACAAAAAAGCCAGTCATGCGATCAGACTGGCTATTTGCTTCTTTTTCAAGAAAAATATTGGCATCCCATAGGGGATTCGAACCCCTGTTACCGCCGTGAAAGGGCGGTGTCCTAGGCCTCTAGACGAATGGGACGCAAGTAAAAGTCCTTAGACCTTTAAATAAAACAGTCACTATTTTTAAATTAAAAAATGAGTAACTGCCAAAAATGTAAGAAATTGCCTAGGTGCTTACATTTTGTACTAGATTAGTTATGGTGGAGCTAAGCGGAGTCGAACCGCTGACCCCTTGCATGCCATGCAAGTGCTCTACCAACTGAGCTATAGCCCCATACTAAGCTAATGACAGCGTATTATACAGAATAAATTTGAGCCGTCAAGCATTTTTTGCATTTTTTAAGCATTTTTTCAAAAATACAGGCAAAATACAGGTTTTGAGTACTGGGGCATAAGGCTTTGGTATTTAGGCTAAAAAATTTGGCAGAGATTTATTTTTCTCTTCTAATTTTTTGAGCTTTTTCTTGCCCAATCCACCGAGTATCTCACAAGCGTGCCGTAAGCGTGCCAAAGTCATGTCTGCACCGATGATGTACATGGAATTCATCACAGGTGTGCTTGAGGTCGAGCCTGCAATCGCCACAAAAAATGGCTGCATAAAATCTTTTAATTTAATGTCAAAATGTGCCGCCAAGCCTTTAAGGGTTTGGTAAATATTCTCTTCACTCCAAATGGGCAAGTTTTCTAATTGCCAAGTCGCCAAATATAAAATTTCTAATATCTGCTCATTATCTAGGCTTTTGTGGGCAAAATCTTCGGCAGTGATGGCGGGCAGATTTTGAAAATAAAAACCTGCCCAGTTGATGGCATCGGATAATAAATTAATGCGTGGCTGAATGGCACGAGCGATGGCGGTGAGCTTATCATCATTACTTGCCCATGCCAAGATTTTGTTTTTTAGGTCGTCAACGGATAATGTCCGCAGATATTCACCGTTGAGCCAGTATAGCTTTTCGATATCAAAGACAGGACCGCCCAAGGAAATACGCTGGATATCAAAGCTTTGAATCATCTCATCTAGGGTGAATTTTTCTTGTTCATTTGGCAAACTGTAACCCATGCGACCCAGATAATTCATCAATGCCTCAGGGAGTATGCCTGCATCTCGATAGTAGGTAATGGAGGTTGGATTTTTACGCTTAGACAGCTTGGATTTATCGGGGTTTCTAAGTAGTGGCATATGACAAAGCTCTGGCATTTGCCAGCCAAAATATTCATATAACAGCTGATGCTTGGGTGCTGAGGGTAACCACTCTTCACCACGCAAAACATGGGTGATTTGCATCAAATGGTCATCAACCACATTGGCAAGATGGTAAGTCGGCAGACCGTCAGTTTTTAGCAAAACCTGCATATCTACCTGTTCCCAAGGAATGACAACCTCACCACGCAGCATATCTTTGATGGTACAAACGCCGCTTGATGGTACACGCATACGAATCACAAATGGTTTGCCTTGGGCGACCAACGCATCTGATTCTTCTCGTGATAAATTGGCATAGCGACCATCATATTTAACGGGCAAACCTGCTGCCATCTGTGCTTCTCGCATGGCATCAAGTTCTTCGGGTGTGCAAAAACAGCGAAATGCATGCCCATCCTCTAACAGCTTTTCGGCGTATTTTTTATAAATATCGGCGCGTTCAGATTGACGATAAGGCGCATGCGGACCGCCCACATCTGGACCTTCTGCCCAAGATAATCCAGCCCATTTTAGTGCATCTAAAATCATTTGTTCAGATTGCTTAGTAGAACGGACTTGGTCGGTATCTTCGATGCGTAAAATAAATTCACCACCCATGGATTTGGCGAATACTAAGTTAAAAAGTGCAATATAAGCGGTGCCTACATGAGGAAAGCCAGTTGGGCTTGGTGCGATTCGGGTGCGTACAGGTCGTGTCATGATTTTCTCTAACTTAGAAAAATGAATTGTTTGTGCTATGATAACAAATCGCCACAGTTTTTGGTAGAGACAGTCACACGCTTTATAAAATGACGAAAAATATCGCAAAATGTACAAACAATATGATAACGCACACAAAAAATTTTGATAAACTTCCCACAACTCTTTGATTTATTGATAAAATAGTAAGGTTATGTTCCCATCTGATGATATTTTATTCGGCGAATAGATATCTAAGCAACTGGCATAGCATTCATCATTTTTGCTAAATAACCACAGTGAGCACCATGTCAAACACCATTTCCACCTCTGATGAATTTAGTCATACGACGGTTTTGTTACCAGAAACAGTTGCGATGGTGCTTGGTGTCAAACAATTAAACGATGTCACTTCAAAAGTTTCAGGTGTGTATGTGGATGCCACTTTTGGGCGTGGTGGACACAGTCGGCTTTTGCTTGAATATTTGGCACCTGGGGCAACTTTGGTGGTCTTTGATAAAGACCCAGAAGCCATCGCTGTTGCCAAAAGTCTGGCAGCACAAGATGAACGCATTAAGGTTGTGCATGACAGCTTTGCTCACTTAACAAAAAATTTACAGGCATTGGGTATTAATAAAATTGATGGTTTGATGGCGGATTTGGGTGTCTCAAGCCCCCAGTTAGACGATGGAACTCGTGGCTTTAGTTTCATGCGTGATGGCGTAGTTGATATGCGTATGGATACCACACGAGGTGAGCCTGTCTCTGAGTGGTTGCAGCGTGTATCGGCGGATGAGCTGGCTGATGTGTTGTATGAATATGGCGAAGAACGCCATTCTCGTAAGATTGCCCGAGCGATTAAGTCCATGCCAAATTACACCTCCACAAGACAATTAGCCGAAGTCATCAAGCAAGCCCATCCTGCATGGCAAAAAGGCAAACATCCTGCCACTCAAAGCTTTCAGGCAATGCGTATTTTTATTAATAATGAGCTTGGAGATGTGGAGGCGTTTTTGGCACAAAGTATCGGGGCGCTAAAAGCAGGTGGTATGCTTGCGGTGATTAGTTTTCATTCGCTTGAAGATCGTTTGATTAAGCAGTTTTTGCAGCGTCACAGTCGTGGACAGTATGAAGAAGATGCACATCTGCCAATCATTCCCAAGCGTCCAAAATATTTTGGTAAACCAAAGCGTGTTGGGCCTGGCGATCAGGAAGTTAAAGCCAATCCCAGAGCTCGCAGTGCGTGGCTGCGTGGCGGTGTGCGTCTTGATACCATTTTGGTGGCACAAGACGAAAATTGATATATTTTATTTTGATAGGTAGCGATTTTCATGAGCAACACTCCTTTGATGACAACACTCAACTCAAGTATGACTTGGGTTTTGCGTTTGGTGTTGGCGGTTTTGGTTGTGATGATTTTTGCAACCGCTTTGGGTATCGTCACCCAAACCCAAGAGCGACACGAAACCTATATTGAATTACAAAAACGCAGTCGTGAATTAAATGAGCTAAAAATTGAAGAGCAAAGGTTGATGATTGAGCAGCAAACATTCAGCGCCACGCCGCAAGTTGCTCAGCGTGCCGTCAGTGAGCTTGGAATGTTTTTTCCGACCAATGAAAACCGCCGTGTCATTACGCCGAGTGCTAAGCCTGACTCTGAGCCAAGCCAAAATAGCGAGTAAAGCATGACCAAACAAAGAAAAAATCCAAAAACTGGCTCAGCGACGGTAACACCGCCTTTACACCGCCCAAAGGCGTCTGCCAAGACTTTTGGGATTTTAACCAAAAAACGCATCAAAAAATCTGGCGCTAATTTGGCTGGTGGCAAGCAAGATGCTTGGCGATATTTGATCATTGGGGGGTTGATGTTATGTATATTTATGGCGATTTTTGCACGCGCGTTTTATTTACAGATCGTCAATCCACAGTTTTTTATTGATAAAGGTGATGAGCTGATTACGGGCAAACGCACCGAACCTGCGTATCGAGGTGTCATCACAGATCGTGAAGGTGCGCCTTTGGCTGCCAATGCACCATTATATACGGTATTTTTTGATCCTTATGCCTATGCCGAAGAATATTATCGCTTAGACAATGAAATCAAAACCACCAAAAGCGACGCCGTCAAACAAAAAGCACTCAAAAAACTCAAAGAAATGGACTTGGTCAGGTTGGCAGCGACGGCAAATTATCCGCTTGAAAAACTTGAAGCGGCGGTTGGGATTGATCATACACTTGACACCTCTAATAGCCAAAAAGTCAAAGAAGCTTTGCCAAAAGGTGCAAGCTCACGCCGCTTGGTGCTATTAAACCGTGTATCACCTGAAGTTGCCAAATCCGTCACAGATTTGGGGTTATTTGCCATTGGTCGTGAGCAGTATTTTCAACGCTACTATTTACAAGCTGAACCCAATGCGCAGCTTTTGGGTTATATGGCTCAGTCAAGTGATAAATCTCAAGGTGGCTATATTGGGCGTGCAGGCATTGAGGCTAAATATAATGAGCGTTTGGCGGGCAAAGATGGCAAGGTACAGATTTTGCGTGGTACTGGTCGGCAGCCCATTCAAGAGATTGAGCAAATTGAACCGCTGATTGAAGGCGAAAACATTCGCTTGACAATTGACTCACGATTGCAGTATGTGCTTTATAAAGAGCTTGAGCAGGTTGGGCGTTTACAGTCGGCGCGTTCAAGCTCAGGCATGGTGGTTGATGTTAAGACGGGTGAAGTGCTGGCGATGGGGTCATGGCCATCTTTTAATTCTAATAATTTGTCCGAACGAGATGGTGCTAACGAAAGAAACCGCCCCGTGCTTGATGTGTTTGAGCCAGGCTCGGTGATGAAGCCGTTCACAGTGGCAGCCGCGCTTGAATCGGGTGAATACACCACCAATTCTGTCATCGATACCAGTCCAGGCAGCGTGTCGGTGGGCGGATATACGATCCGCGATAGTGGTAATTATGGCGTTATCACGCTAGATAAACTGATCCAAAAATCCAGTAATGTTGCCTCAACAAAAATTGCGTTAAATTTACCGACTGATGCTATCGCTAATATGCAGCTTAAATTTGGTTTTGGTAGTAAGACGGCACTGGATTTCCCTGCTGAGGCATCGGGACGAGTTAGTATTCCAAAAGAGCGTGAGCTGGCACGCCGTGCAACACTAAGTTATGGCTATGGTCAGCAAGTAACATTAGCACAGTTGACCCAAGCTTATGCAGCACTTGGCAATCAGGGGCTGATGCAGCCGTTAAAACTTGTCAAAGATCAAAAAACGCCCAAACCTACCCAAGTCATTCATGCAGGTCATGCCGAAGCCATTGTGCGTATGATAGAGCTTGTGACAGGGCCAGGTGGCACAGGTCAAGCCGCCGCCATCAATGGCTACCGTGTGGCGGGTAAAACAGGTACCAGTCGGCGTACCAATCCACAAGGTGGTTATTACACCGATCAGCATCGTGCGATTTTTGTTGGCTTAGCACCTGCGTCAGATCCACGCTTTGTGGTGACAATCTTGGTTGAAGACCCACGCCGCCAATCGTATGCAGGGCAAGTATCAGCACCAGTATTCCACCAAGTGATGAAAGAGGCACTACGCTTATATAATGTGCCTTATGATAAGCCGTTACGGGTGTTATCACCCTAAACTAACCGATGAATTTAGCTGATTAAGGATGTATGATGACGCCAATAAGTTTTCGTGAAGTGATCCAAAAGGCGGTGGCCACTCCCCACACTGTGGCGGCAAAACTTGGTTTGATGGCACTTGAGTCTGTGTTTTCGCCGATTTTGGCGTGTCAATTTGACCAATTTTGCTTGGATAGTCGTAAGATTGGCGTAGATGATGGTTTTGTACTGTTAAAAAGTAGTCGTCAAGATGCTCAAACAAACCTAAATAATGCCAATCGTTATCTTATGTCGGTCAAAGACAGTGCGGCATTTGTCATCAGTGAGTTTGATTTGGCGGGGCTGGATTTAGATGACATACAAATTCCTATCATTAGTGTGCCAAATATTCGCACCTATTTGGGTGATTTGATTGCTGCTCGCCTTCAGCTACATCATGCCGTGACATTGCCCAAGATTATTGCGGTAACAGGCACTAATGGCAAAACCACGGTCAGTCAGCTGATCGCACAGCTTTGTCAAGCGTCTGGCATCAACTCTGCTGTGATGGGGACGGCAGGTAATGGGCGACTGGGTCAACTGATGCAGTCCACCAACACCACAGGCGATGTGCTATTGACACATACTTTTATCCATCAAATGGCACAAGAAGGCGTACAAATGATTGCACTTGAGGCAAGCTCACATGGGCTTGATCAGTATCGCTTACAAGGTATACCAATTATCGGTGCTGTTTATACCAATTTATCCCGAGATCATTTGGATTATCATGCTGATATGGCGTCTTATCGTGATGCCAAAGCCAAGCTGTTTGATCAATCATTGTTCCCAACACTAAGATTTGGTGTGGTGAATTTAGACGATGAGTCTGCTTTATTTGATTATGAGGCTGCAGATTTTCAGATGATTGGATATAGCCAACAAAAGCCAAACGCTGATTTTTATGCCAAAGCAGTACGACCAAGCCTTGATTGTGTTGAGATTGAGGTACAAACACCCCAAGGTGAGATGACGGCTATAAGTCCTTTGCTTGGGCTGTTTAATGTGGATAATTTGCTTGCCAGTATGGCAGCATTTACGGCTTTAAACCCTGCAAGGGCAGCAGATTTGCCAAATTTGATTACTCAATTACAAGGCGCAAGAGGGCGTATGCAGCGCGCGTCATCTCAGACAGGCTCTTTTATTGTTGATTATGCACACACGCCTGACGCACTTAAGCAGGTCTTATCAAGCCTGCGTCGCCACTGTACAGGCCGGCTGATTGCAGTCTTTGGGTGCGGTGGTGATCGTGATCGAGGTAAACGCCCGCAGATGACCCAAGCAGGTTTGGCGTATGCAGATCAAGTGATTTTGACTGCCGATAATCCGCGTTCTGAATCGCCATCTGCCATCTTGGCAGATATGCAAAAAGGGCTGTCTTGTGAGGATCATTATAAAATCATCATCGAGCCTGATCGAAAAAATGCCATCGAATTGGCGGTTAAAACCGCAGGCAAAACTGATATCGTTGTGATTGCAGGTAAGGGGCATGAAACTTATCAAGAAATCCAAGGCGTGCGTTATGATTTTGATGATTTGGCAGTATTGGGCGAGTTTTTACAAAAATATCAAAAATAAAAAGTAATAAAAGGCAAGAACATGACAAATCCAAGTGCGTATCTGTGGCACCAAGACACCCTAAAACAAGCCACACAAGGACAATGGCACCATGCTGACGGGGCTGAGATTTGTGCCAGTCGTATCGTGACTGATACACGCCAAATCCAAGCAGGTGATGTGTTTTTGGCAATCAAAGGCGAGCGATTTGATGCACATGATTTTATCCAAAATGCGTATCAGCAAGGCGCATCTGCAGCGATCGTTGAGCGTGTTGTTAAATGTGATATTCCACAGCTTCTGGTGGCAGATACTAAGCTTGCTTTGGGGGATTTGGGCAGGTTTCGGCGAGAGGCGCACCCTGATTTGACGGTCATTGCCTTGACTGGCTCTAGTGGCAAGACGACGACCAAAGAGATGATTGGTGCTATTTTAAGCCAAATTGCACCGACGCTCATCACTCGTGGTAATTTAAATAATGATCTTGGCGTGCCGATGATGTTGCTTGAGCTGACGGATGAGCATCGTTTTTTGGTGATAGAGCTTGGGGCAAATCATTTGGGTGAGATTGCCTATACAGCGTCAATGGTGCGTCCTGATGTGGCATTGATATTAAATATCGGTACAGCGCATTTGGGCGAGTTTGGTGGGCGGGCTAATATTGCGTGTGCCAAATCAGAGATTTATTCGGCGCTGACAAATCAAGGCATGGCAATTTTACCTTTTTCAGATGACTTTTATCCAGAACTTTTAAAACAAGCGTCTAAATTTACAAAGCTGCATTTATCATTTGGTGAGCGTGCCGTGCTGATTGAGCAAGCGGGGCTTGAAGCGACGGATCAAGCTATGCTTAAAGCCGAAGGGATCAGCTCGGTGCTGATGATGGGGGATTTATTTGCTGATGATATCGAAACTTTTGCCACGCACAGCACATTTACTCTAAATACCAATATTGATATTGATCAAATTGACAGCTTGCCTGTTCATCTACCGTTCATTGGTGAGCATAATGTGGCGAATGCGTTAGCGGCAGCTTCGGCGACTTTTGCACTGGGTGTACCACTTGAACAAATCGCCAAAGGGCTTCTGCGTGCGACACCCCCAAAGGGTCGTTTGATGCGTCTGCCAATGGACGGATATTGCATTATTGATGATACTTATAATGCCAACCCAACTTCCATGCTCGCTGCAGCAAAAGTGCTTGAAGCTGAATTAGACACTAAGATATTGGTGCTTGGTGATATCTTTGAGTTAGGAGATGCGGCAGATGATGAGCATACCAAACTGGGGCATCAGTTGGCTTTACTTGAGATTGATCATGTATTGACTTTGGGTAATCACATGGCACATACTGCCACTGCCATCAATGAACAAAAATCCATTGCCAGACATTATACAGATAAGCCAAGTCTTTTAAAGGATTTGCGTCAATTATTATCACATGGTTCTGCCACCGTGTTATTTAAAGGGTCTCGTGGCATGGCAATGGAGAGCCTGATTGCTGATTTGACCGCTTGTAACCATTAACAAATTAAGGATGCTTCATGTTGTATTGGCTATTACAGCAAACAGACATTGCCATCGGTTCATTGACTTTGCGGGCACTGCTTGCGGTGATTACATCGCTGCTTATTGTTATCATTGGTGGTAAGCCTGTGATTCATTATCTGCGTACCTTAAAATACGGTCAAGCCGTGCGTGATGATGGACCAAAAACTCACCTTGCCAAACAAGGCACACCTACGATGGGTGGGGTGCTGATTTTGGTGGCGATTGGTATTGCTACCTTGGCATGGGCGGATTTAGGCAATCCTTATGTTTGGATTTTAATGGTGGTCATGGTCATTTTTGGTGCAGTTGGCTGGGCAGATGATTGGCTAAAAATCAAGCACAAAAACCCCCAAGGACTGATTGCTCGCAAAAAATATTTTTGGCTATCGGTCGGCTCGCTATTTGCTGGCTGTTCCATGTATTACATCGCCACACAGCAAGATACCAATACCATGATCGCCATGCAAGACATGCTAATCCCACTGTTTAAAGACATTGTGATTCCGTTTTCAGCGATTCCATTGGGTTTGGGATTTATTATTGCGACTTATTTTGTGTTGGCAGGCTCATCTAATGCGGTGAACCTGACAGATGGTTTGGATGGATTGGTGATTTTACCCGTAGTTTTGGTCGCAGCAGGCTTGGGCGTTTTTGCTTATATTTCTGGCTCGCCACATTTTGCTGATTATATGCATGTGCCTTATATTGCTTATAATGCTGAGGTTACCATTGTATGTGCTGCCATGATTGGTGCAGGCTTGGGCTTTCTTTGGTATAATGCAGCACCTGCCGATGTGTTTATGGGCGATGTGGGCGCATTGAGTCTTGGGGGTATGCTTGGTACCATTGCTGTGATGACTCGCCAAGAGTTGGCATTTGCGATCATGGGCGGTATCTTTGTGGCTGAAGCGGTATCGGTGATTTTACAGGTTGGTTCTTATCGTCTGCGTAAACAACGCATTTTTTTGATGGCACCTTTACATCATCATTTTGAAGAGCTTGGACTCAAAGAAACCAAAGTAGTCGCGCGTTTTTATATTGTGTGTATTATTTTGGTGGTGCTTGGACTGATGACCTTAAAATTACGCTAAATTTGCCACCGATTCACCGATGAGCCTTGTGTCCTTTTGGTGAGTGCGTTAAGGTGATTTTAATGGCAGATTGGTTGATAAAATTTTAAAAATTCTTAGGGAAATTGACCAAGTTGGGCTATAATAGCAGGTTCGTTTGGGTGTATTTGCTCATCGACTGTTTGAACTTTAAAGCTTTATAGGGATAACGACTATGAATGTACAAAGATGCGTCATCGGCAATTGGAAATTAAACCCAGCAACCAAGTCGGCGGCACATGAGCTGGCACAGGGCTTGAGCGGTATAGCTTGTGATGCGGTCAGGGTTGGCTGTACACCAAGTTTTACCCATTTATCGACTGTGGCAGGTGTTTTGGCAGGTACACCGATTTGGGTGGGTGCTCAAGATATTTGTGCATATACCCAAAGTACGGGGGCGTATACGGGTGATGTGTCTGCTGAGCAGCTGAGTGATTTGGGCGTAGGCTTTGTCATTATTGGGCATTCTGAGCGTCGCAACTATTATCGTGAAGATCATAGCTTATTGGTTGAGAAAATGAAGCAAGCGTTTGCTGCAGATTTGAGCGTTGTGTTTTGTATTGGTGAGACCAAAGAGCAATATCAAGCAAATCAGACCTTATCAGTACTTGATGATCAGTTATCAGTATTACAAACCTTTCGTGTACCACGGGGCAAGCTTATCATTGCTTATGAACCTATTTGGGCGATTGGCACAGGTCTGACACCCAGCACTCAAGAGGTCATCGCAACTCATGCGCATATTAAGTCAGTCTTAGCATCGTATCACTTTGAAGGCGTCAGTGTGCTTTATGGCGGCTCGGTGAATGAGCAAAATGCTGCTGAATTCGCTCAAGCTGAAGGTGTTGATGGGGCATTGGTCGGAGGTGCTTCTTTAAAATTGGATACCTTTGCACAGATTATTGCTGCATTTGAGTCAGCATCGTAGCTTGTTTTATTTTTGCATACCATACGATTGGGAAATTTATGCTTACAATTCTTTTAGCCATTCATATTATTATTGCCATTGTCATGGTGGGTTTTATTTTGATTCAACATGGTAAAGGTGCCGATGCAGGTGCATCTTTTGGCTCAGGTGCAGCAGGTACAGTTTTTGGTGCGGCAGGGTCGGCAAACTTTCTAACACGCACAACAGCAGTACTTGCGACAATCTTTTTTGTGACAAGCCTTGCGTTGGCTCATTTTGCCCAAAAACAAGCCGAAGATCAGTTACGCTTGGATGTGCCAGCCGTTGTCAGCGAGACACCGAATACCCCCGCCAATTAAGTAATGATTTTGCTTGCAATTGACAGATTTTTTGGGTAGAATACTCCGATATTTTATTTTGCGATCGTGGTGGAATTGGTAGACACGCTATCTTGAGGGGGTAGTGCTTCACGGCGTGAGGGTTCAAGTCCCTCCGATCGCACCAAATACAATTTTTGGCTTATCTTTAAGGATTTTTTTTGATTTAATTAAGCATCAATCACTGCCGATAGATATGAATAACTCATAGACTTGACTGGTAGCCAGATTGCTTAGCTAAAAATTTTTAAAAATCGCTTGACATTAAAAAAATATTCTATATAATAGGCATTCTAAATTGATGCGGGGTGGAGCAGTCTGGTAGCTCGTCGGGCTCATAACCCGAAGGTCGTTGGTTCAAATCCAGCCCCCGCTACCATTTTTTAAAATCCTAAGCGTTGCCAAATTGCAATCTTAGGTAGCTTAATATTTAAATTAAGCTGTCGGCTGGTATTATGATTGCCCACCAACCTTGTGTTATGTGGGTTTTTTTGTATCTAAAACAAATTCATCACTAAAATAACGCTTATCACTCATGATGGGTTATACGGTGTTATAATAGTGCTTTATGGACTGTTGTGATAAGTACCGCCGTTTTGTAAATATTATTTTAGGAATTATCATTCAATCATGAAACCATCAAGCAAAATTGCTGAGCTGACCGAATTGATTGCCCCTGCGGTGGCTGCCTGCGGTGTTGATTTGTGGGGCATTGAGTTTATGCCCCAAGGTCGTAAATCATTACTGCGTATTTATATTGAATCACTGCCCGAAAATCGAGCGGCAGGCGAGCATGTGACCATTGAGGATTGTTCAGCGGTTAATCATCAGGTTTCTGGTGTCTTAGATGTTCACGATCCAATTGCGGGCGAATATGTCCTAGAGGTGTCAAGCCCGGGTTTTGATCGTCCTTTATTTACGCGTGAGCAGGTAGCGGCATATGTGGGCGAGATAATTAATCTACGCCTGATTCATGCCATTGGTAGCGGTGATACAAAACGCCGCAAAGTAGTGGGCCGCTTGACCTGTGTGGGCGAGGATAGTATGACAGTGATCACCGAAGATAAGCTTGAATTTAACATTGCATTTGATAGCGTGGATAAAGCACATTTGGTATACGAAGACTGATTTATTGGTCTTGTGCCTGTTGATACGATTGCATGGTGAAGTGGTGCAATCATTGCATAAAAATTAATAAAAATTAATCAATATCAATTAACCCAAAGGATCTACAGATGAGTCGTGAAATTTTGACTGTGGTTGAGACCGTCAGTAACGAAAAAGGACTAAATCCTGAAGATATTTTTGAGGCGATTGAGCAAGCGCTTGTCGTCTCAACTAAGAAAAAGGTCTATACTGAGCAGCCTGAAGTTGCCATCCGTGTACATATTGATCGCAAAACGGGCAATTATGATACATTTCGTTATTGGACAGTGGTTGCTGATGAAGATCATGAGATGCCAGCGTGTCAGCTTGCGATCAGTGATTTGGACGAAAATGAATGGCAAATTGGCGATGTCAAAGAAGAACAAATTGAGTCGATTGAATTTGGTCGTATTGCTGCCACGCAAGCCAAACAAGTGATCATTCAAAAAATCCGTGAAGCTGAAAGAGCCTTGGTTGCCGATGCATTTGAGTCACGCATTGGTGATTTAATCAGTGGTGAAATTAAAAAACAAAGCCGTGATGCTTATATTGTGGACTTGGGTGAAGGCGGTGAAGGTTATTTGGCAAAAGATCAGACATTGCCGCGTGAGACATTGCGTGTCAAAAGCCGAGTTTCTGCCATCTTATCTCAGGTCAATCGTGATGGTCGTAGCCCACAGCTGATGTTGTCACGAACCAGCAATGAGATGCTGATTGCTTTGATGAATAAAGAAGTTCCAGAGATTAGTGAGCAGATTATTGAGATTCGTGATGTGGCTCGCTTACCTGGTTTACGCGCTAAAATTTCGGTAAAAACCAATGATCACCGTATTGATCCTGTGGGTGCGTGTATTGGTATGCGTGGTACGCGTATTCAAGCTGTACAACAGGAGCTAGATGGTGAACGCATTGATGTGATTGTTTGGAATGAAGATCCAGCACAATATATCATCAGTGCGCTTGAGCCTGCTGATGTCAATGGTCTTGTGCTTGATGAAGATGCTAAAACTGCTGAAGTGATTTTTGCAACGAATGATCAATTAGCCCGTGCCATTGGATCTCAAGGTCAAAATGTTCGCTTGGCTTCTGAATTGACTGGCTACAAGCTGAACATGATTTTGGAGTCTGAATACAGCGAACGCCAAGCTTCTGAAAATCAAGCAGCGATTGACCTATTTTATGAACGCTTGGAGCTTGATCGTGATTTGGCTGAAGTGTTGGCGGAAGTGGGTTTTGCCGATATTGAAACTGTGGCGTATGCACCAGTAGAGGAATTCTATGAAATTGATGGCTTAGATGATGAAACCATTACCGCCATCCAAGAGCGTGCCAAAGAAGTCATTATCAGTGATGAAATTGCCAAGCAGCAAAATATCAAAGAGCCAAGTGCCGAGCTTTTGGCTTTAGAAGACATGACACCAGCAATCGCTTACAAATTGGCCGAGCGTGATATCATTACGCTGGATGATTTGGCAGAGCAAGCCATTTTTGATATCGAAGATATCGAGGGCTTGAACAGCCAAAGTGCTGGAAAATTCATTATGGCAGCACGCCAATCATGGTTCGAATAATCATGAGTGTAGCGGTCGTAGGCGTACAGCAATGAGCGTACAGCCATTAAAATAACTTTGCCAAGCCTAAAGGTTTGGCAGACAATACATAAGTGGGCAGTATTTGGCAGTTGTGCCAAGCCCACTTGCCAAACCAAAACAATTAGGTGATATGAATGGCAAAAACAGTTAAACAACTTGCACAAACTTCAAAAACAACAACCGAAACCATCCTAAAACAACTTGCTGATGCTGGTCTACCAAGTCGTGGTGAAAATGATCTTGTTACCGATAGCGAGCAAGATAAACTGGTGGCTTTTTTAAAGCAAAGCCATGGTGAAAAACCCAAATCTCGCATCAGTTTAAAATCCAAAACTACCTCAACCGCTCAAGTGACAGGCACATCAGGTAAGGCAAAAACGGTCAATGTCGTGCGTACCAAAAAAGTCGTCTACGACAAACCAGATCCAGCTAAGATTGAAGAGAAAATCGCAGCCCAAGCTAAGGCTGCCGAAGAAGCACGCCTAAAAGCTGCCGAAGAAAAACAAGCAGCCGAACGCAGCAAAAAAGAAGCAGCCGAGCGTCAAGCGGCAACCTTGGCTGCGATGCGTGCAAGCAGTGAGCCTGCAAAAAATCATGAGGTTAATGCGACGGTTGTTGTCAAAAAGATGAAAAATCCAGAAGACGCCAAGCCTGTTGATAAAGTAGAAAAAACCGATAAGAAAAAACCTGCCAAACCCATCAAAAAAGAATCAGCAACTGACAAAAAAGCGCGTGAAGCTCGTGAAGCAGAAGAAGAGCGTTTGCGTCAGATGGAGGCAGAAACACGCCGCAAAGCTGCTGAAGAAGCTCAAAAACGCACGCTTGAGCAGATGAAACAAATGGCGTCTCGTTATAGCGATACTGATGATGGTGCAACTGCCGCTATTGTTCGTACCAAAGACGATGCACCGTTGGCCGATGGCTTGGTGGGTGCTGCTCTTGAAGAATCATTTGAAAAAGAGCGTCGTGAAATTAAACGAGGTGCAACAGGCACTGCTGGCAAAGGCGGTAAAAAAAGCCGCAAAGGTCAGCAAGAAGAGCGTGAAATGAAAACCCGTGCAAAGGGCTTAAAATCATCTCAAGCCAATAAACATAAATTTGAAATGCCTGTTGAAAAAATCGTCCATAATGTTGAGGTTGGTGAAAATATCGTTTTATCCGATTTGGCACAAAAAATGGCGGTTAAGGTGCGTGAAGTCATCAAATCACTGATGAAGATGGGTGGGATGGTGCGTGAGTCAGACAGTATCGATCAAATGACCGCCGCACTTGTTATCGAAGAATTTGGTCATAACTTTGTACCGATCAGCGATACCCAGCTAGAAGATGATTTACAAGTCGCTGTTGATGAAAAATCAGGTAATGTCCAAACACGCCCACCTGTGGTAACTATCATGGGTCATGTTGACCATGGTAAGACATCGCTTTTGGATAAAATCCGCACCACTAAAGTTGCAAGTGGCGAAGCAGGCGGTATCACTCAGCATATCGGTGCATATCATGTAACAACAGACCGTGGTTTAATTACCTTTTTAGATACCCCAGGTCATGCTGCTTTTACCGCCATGCGTTCTCGAGGGGCTCAAGCAACAGATATCGTGGTGCTTGTGGTTGCTGCTGATGATGGCATGATGCCACAAACCGAAGAGGCCATTGATCATGCTCGTGCTGCAGGGACACCGCTCATTGTTGCGATTAACAAGATGGATAAAGATACCGCCGATCCAGATCGTGTGATTAATGAGTTGTCCATAAAAGAAGTCATTCCAGAAGAATGGGGTGGCGATACTCCTATGGTTAAAGTCTCTGCTAAATCGGGTATGGGTATTGATGAGCTTTTGGAGGTTATTAGTATCCAAGCAGAACTGATGGAGCTTGAGGCACCGATTGATGGTGCTGCCCAAGGTGTGGTGATTGAATCACGCTTGGATAAAGGACGAGGTGCTGTGGCAAGCTTATTGGTTAAGCGAGGTACATTAAATCAAGGCGATTTGGTTTTGGCAGGCGAATACTATGGTAAGGTTCGTGCCATGACTGATGAAAATGGTCAACGCATCAAAACCGCAGGTCCATCAATTCCTGTTGAGATTTTGGGTCTGCCAGAAGCACCTGCAGCAGGCAGTGAATTTTTAGTGGTATCCGATGAGAAAAAAGCCCGTGAAGTTGCTGATTTTCGAGCAGCACGGGAGCGTGAACGCACGCTTGATCGTCAAAATAAAATGCGACTTGATACCTTATTTGAAAGTATGGGATCGGCAGAAGTTGCAACTTTAAATATCATCTTAAAAACAGATGTCCGTGGTTCATTAGAAGCGTTATTAAATGCATTAGATGAGCTTTCAACTGATGAAGTTAAAGTGCGTGTGATTAGCTCAGGCGTTGGTGCAATTACCGAATCTGATGTTATCTTGGCAGAATCAAGTGAAGCGGTATTGCTTGGCTTTAATGTCCGTGCTGATAATGCAGGTAAACGCAAGGCAGATGAAGCGGGCATAGATATTCGTTATTATAGCGTTATCTACGGTCTTATTGATGATGTCAAAGCGGCAATGAGTGGCATGCTTGCACCAGAGCATCGTGAGCAGATTTTAGGTATTGCTGAGGTTCGTGATGTCTTTCGCTCAAGTAAATTTGGCGCAGCCGCAGGCTGTATGGTTCAAGAAGGTACCATTTATCGCAATAAGCCAATCCGAGTCTTGCGTGATGATAAAGTCATCTTTACAGGCCATTTGCAATCTTTGCGTCGCTACAAAGACGATGTCAATGAGGTAAAAGCAGGTATGGAATGTGGTCTTGCGGTCAAGGGCTATGAGGTTGCTGTCGGAGATAAGATTGAGGTCTTTGAGATCCATGAAGTGAAGCGAGAGCTATAATTGTGATGATGGCGTTTGGGTGTATTGTTTAAAATCATGCAAATGATACGCCCAAAAGTTAGCATTCAATCATTTTATCCTATCATTGATTTTAAATTATTGATTTTATTGAATAAATGTTAATCAAATTTTTAATAAATTATTGGTCTGATCGTTCAAAAAGATTGGTGTTGATACACCAATCTTTTTTATTGATATGATATACCGCTGTATGAGCGAAACAAACTTTTATCTGATAAATCTACCAAATGAATCATTTGGCATAAGCTAAGTCATCATTTTGAATCACTAAATTTTCACCTTCTTGTATATCCAGTACTTCTTTTTGTAGCTTGGTGGTAAAAACATGCTCACGCTGAATGGTTTGGGTGTTTAGGTGAATATCTTCAATGGCGTGAGCTGTTTTTGTGACTGTTGCAGTCTCACAATACAACAACATCTCAATTGGCGTATCTGGTGTTAATGAACACACCTGACCGTTGATGGTAATTTTGGCGTGTGTGGCTTTTGTGTTGTCAATAATATTAACCAAGTCATCATCATTTGACAACTGTTCATGAGTTGCCAAAGAGGTATCATCTTGTTGATAGGTGATGACAAGATGCTCTTCAGTTAAGGTGATGGGGATATTAACGGTGCGTGTGTGTATCTTTTTGGATAAAATCACCTTACCTGTATTAACACGCTGTTTTTGAACTTCAGCCCTTTCTTCCAAAAGCTCTAAGGTTTGAGTATCATTAATTGTATGTGGTGTTTTCATTATATTATTTCCTTAAAATTTTTAGGTCTTTAAGAATTTCTTTGAGATTTGGTTTGGATTAATCAAAGCTAGCTTTTAAGTATTGATTAAATTTAAAAAAAGCCAGAGCATTGCCCTGACTTTTTGGATATTTGACTGATGCGATTTACTCATTCAAGTCAAAGTTTAGGTTAGGTCAGATTATAGACCACGAGCACGGCGTACTTCATCAGCGGTAATGCCTTCATAGTTGACCACATTGCCATTTTTATCAACCACATTGCCTAAATCATCAACATTAAGTTCTTCACGCTGAATGGTTTCTAAAATAGTCTCTGTACGAGTTTCTGAAGTTTTGCCTAAGGTGACCTCTTCGGTGACATAAGTTTGTTTGGTCACATTGGCTCGCTCAGCTTCTAGCTCAACGCTGATGGTGTCTGCACCCGAATCATTAATACGGCGATCTGTTGGGCGATCTACAGCGGTACGCTCAATGTGAGCATGCTCTTCTTCTAAATCCACTTCCACACGGCGTTCTTCGGTAACCACATGCTTACCAAGGCTAACAATGCCTGCTACGATACGGTCTTTATTGACTGTTAAGCGTTCTTCTAACAGCTCTAGCGTATTTGGAGCATGATAATGGCTTTCATCTAACTCAAGACGGCTTTCTGCAGGCAGTGTCTCTGCTGCATAAAATTCACGGTCTTTATTATATTGTTCTTCATAGGTATAGCTATAATTTTGATCATAGCCTTCCATTGCTTCTACTTGCTCTTTGGTCAGACTGTCAAAATATACCTCATCGCCAACAATGCGAGACAATCCTGCTGGAACCAAAACCTCTTTTGAGAAGAACCAACCACCAGCATCAACCACTAGGTAGCGAATCTTACCTGTGTCTACCTCAACCAATACATCTTGTACTTTACCAAGTTTTTCTTGACCGATGCCATAAGCAGTTTTACCGATTGGGTTATAATAGTCATCTCCCAATACTTCACGGTTGGTGGCTTCAATGTCATACAATCGTACTAACTTACTCATCATACTTCTCCCTTTGTTTTGTTGATCTGATTGATGGCTCAATCAGGATTTTTAATCTTTTTATATACCGCTTAAATTTAAGATACAAATTTAAACTATCGAGGTAACCTAATATCATCAAAACGATAAAATGATTTATCTATTTATCTGTTTGATGTCTAGCGATACTTTTAGTATAAAGAATTTAAAATTTTGTACTAAGCGTTTTTTGTCAAGAATTATTATGATTCAATTAACTATTTATAAACCAAAGTAACCCAATGTAACTTTAAGTAAATTTCATGATTTTTTGAAAATTGTGTTGATTATCGGTGACTGTGGGCAAGCTGATTGGTGGAATTCACTGTTTTATCATGCCTTTGATTTTAAAAATCAGTGCTACTTTTAACGAGTATGTTTAATGAGTAAGATAATCAAATATAAAAGCAGATAATAGGATAAATCAGCACAAATGTAATTCATTGGTTTTATTAAAAAAAATGGGCTATACTACTATCATAAAATTTAAATTTTTAACAATATTTTAATAACATATCTATTTAGAGGACTTATGAATCAACGATTACAGCGACTTGCTGACCAAATTCAGCGTACTTTAGCCATTTTAATCCGAGATGAGATTAATGACCCACGCCTGACAGGATTTGTGACCATTTCTGGTGTGAAGGTTAGCCCTGATTTGGGCTATGCTGATGTTTATGTAACCATTTTAGAGCCAAGTCAAGATGGTGGTATGAACAGTGAGGCACACGCTCAAAGCTTAAAAGTACTTAATACCGCTGCTGGATTTTTGCGAACTGAGCTGGCACGCACTATGAAAACACGCACCACGCCACGCTTAAGATTTCATTATGATGAGGTGACCGCTCATGGTAATCGCATGATGAGCTTGGTTGGTCAAGCCATGCAAAAAACCCAAGAAAGTGAAAAAAACTATTTGGATGAAGAGCATCAGTTGGATGATGATAAATAATGATGAATCAATCGACCAAAAAAGTGGTGATTTCAGGCATTTTATTATTAGATAAGCCTGCTGATATCAGCTCGCACAGTGCTTTGGCAAAAGCTAAGTATTTATATCAATCCGAGTTGCATGATTCTAAAAAAGCAGGTCATACAGGCACGCTTGACCCTATGGCAACAGGACTTTTGCCGATATGTTTTGGTGAGGCAACCAAATTTGCACAGTATGGGCTTAATGCAGATAAAAGTTATGTCGCACTGTTAAGCTTAGGCGTGAAAACAGATACTGCTGATAGATATGGTCAGGTGATACAACGCACTGATGTACCAAGCTTTAATCAGCAAACACTTAATGGGATTGCCAATGCTTTAATGGGCAAACAAATGCAAGTGCCGCCTATGTATTCCGCCTTAAAAAAAGATGGTAAAAAACTGTATGAATATGCACGATTAGGCGAGGTGGTCGAGCGTGATGCCAGACCCATTATCATACATGATTTGACACTCACAAAACTGGATAATACCACAATTAAATTGATTGTCTCTTGCTCAAAGGGGACTTATGTGCGTGTGCTGGGAGAAAGTGTGGCAGAGCATTTGAACTGTGTGGGGCATTTAACGGATTTGCGTCGCACGGCCACAAGCGGTTTTGATGTGGCTGATGCGGTCGGTCTTGATGTGTTAAGCGAGTTATCATTGCCTGATAAAATCAATCGACTATTACCTGTGGATGCTTTGATGACGCATATACCCATTTTAAGCATTGATGGTTTGGAAGCTGAGCGACTAAAAATGGGGCAACGATTAAATGTCAAAGACCGTCTAGATAGTTTGCTTGGGTTTGATGATGTGTTGCTGGTGCGACTGTATGCCCAAGATGCATTCATTGGGCTGGCAGAAGTATCCAAAAGCGGACGATTACAGCCTAAAAAATTGGTCACATAGTATAACTGATCGACCTTTCAAGCCGTACTTGACCTTGACGGTTTGGATGATTTTAGTGTAAAATGGTTAGGCTTATCATCAGTATAAGCCGATATAACTTTTTATAATATAGCATATAACAATTCATGTGAGTATGTGATGAAAAAATTAATTTTAGCAACAGTTTTGGCAGGTCTTTCAACTGCCGCTGCAGCCAATGTTTTGGTTAATAACGGTTATTATGTTCAAGCCGATCTTGGTTATTCAAATCTAGAAGCAAAATATAACGACAATCGACCCAACGACAATAAACTTGAAGATAAAGGTTTGGGCTATGGTATCAGCTTTGGTAAAGATACCGACTTGGCTCGCTATGCCTTAGATTATACAAATTATGGTAAGATTAATTCTTCTTACACTTATCAACCACAAACGAACACTCGCATCATCTCTTCAGGCGAGCTTAAAGCACAGTCTTTGGGCCTTTCTGCCATTTATGATTTTGATACAGTGTCAGGTTTCACGCCGTATGCGGGTGCTCGTGTGGGCATCAACCAAATAAAAAGCACTGTTTCGACAGTGACAACAACGACCTCTGCCCAATCAACGACTCACAGTCAAAAACAAGAAAACAAGGTTGGCTTTGGTGTGTTGGCTGGGGCACAATATGCCATCAACCCACAGCTTAACGTTGATGCTGGCGTTGAGTATAATTATCTAGGTAAGTATGATAAATTGGATACAGATAGCAAGCTTAAGGCTCATCAATATGGTGCAAAAGTAGGTCTTCGCTATAACTTTTAAAATTAGCGAACTGCTGATTTTAAGCTTTCTAAAAAACCCATCGGTACTATATAATAATATCGATGGGCTTTGTAAAAAGTGATAAAAATCAGTAAAACAGCTGACAGCGGTTTAAAAAACTGTTATAATTTATTTTTAGATGCCAAATGGCGTAGGTAAGCTTTAGCAATGCGATGCTTGCCTGAATTTATTTGCATTGCTTAGTAAGGAATGAATGATGTTAACTAATAAAGATCGTGAAGCGGTAATTGCAAAATATCAGCGTGGCGAGAATGATACTGGTAGCCCAGAGGTGCAAGTGGCTTTATTGACCGCTCGTATTAATGACTTGCAAGATCACTTCAAAGCACACAAAGCCGACCACCACAGCCGCCGTGGTCTAATCCGCATGGTTAACCAACGCCGTAAGCTATTAGACTACCTAAAAGGTAAAGATTTGAACCGCTATACTGACTTAATCGGTTCATTGGGTCTACGCCGTTAATTTGTCCTTGTAGCATTGGGTTTTTAACCTGTATACGATACCGAAAACGGCGTGCTTTTGCGTGCCGTTTTTTATTAATTATTTGTTTATTCATTATTTAAATCATCAATCGCATTGAGCATGAATTTAGAACTCTAAGGCATGACATGAAACGATGTTATGCCTTAGGGCTTTAGATTATGCCAATCAATGCCTATTATATAAAAGGATCAATTTATGTTTAATCCCATTCGTCAAGAATTTCAATATGGCAACCAACAAGTTGTTTTAGAAACAGGTCGCATTGCTCGCCAAGCCAATAGTGTGCTTGTGCATATGGGCGGGGTGTCTGTCTTGGTTGCTGTGGTCGTGCGTCCTGAAGCCATTGCTGGTCAAAACTTTTTTCCTTTGACGGTGAATTATCAAGAAAAAATGTACGCTTCGGGCAAAATCCCAGGCGGTTATGGCAAGCGTGAAGGTCGTGCGTCAGAGTTTGAGACGCTGACTTCTCGCTTGATTGATCGCCCAATCCGTCCGCTATTTCCAGAAGGCTACTTTAACGAAATTCAGGTAACAGCAACAGTCATTTCATCAGATAAAACCCAAGATGCTGATATTGCAGCGATGATTGGGGCATCAGCAGCATTAGCAATTTCACCAGCACCATTTAATGGTCCTATCGGTGCTGCTCGTGTTGGTTTTATCAATGGTGAGTATGTACTCAATCCAACTTTGGCTGAGATGAAGCAAAGTGATTTGGATTTGGTCGTGGCAGGCACCAAATCAGCGGTACTGATGGTTGAGTCTGAAGCTAAAGAGCTGTCAGAAGACCAAATGCTGGGGGCGGTGCTTTATGGGCATGGTCAGCAGCAGGTGGTGATTGATAATATCAATACATTCGCCCAAGCGGTAGGTAATGCCAAGCAAGAATTTGTCGCCCCTGCCATCAATGAAGAGCTAAACACCCAATTAAAAGAGCAGTTCACCGCTAAAGTTAGTGAAGCCTACACGATTACCGTCAAACAAGACCGCTACACACGCTTAGATGAGCTTGCCGCAGAAGCTTTGGCATTGGCAGGCGATGAGACAAGTGATGACTATGCCGATAAAGTCGCCCAAATCAAAGAGCTGTTTGAAACCCTAAAATATCGTACCGTGCGTGATAATATCTTATCAGGCAAGCCTCGTATTGACGGACGAGACCTAGAAACCGTGCGTGCCTTGGATATTCAAGTGGGCGTCCTGCCTTATACACACGGCTCGGCACTATTTACTCGTGGCGAAACTCAAGCGTTGGTTGTAACCACTTTGGGTACAACACGGGATGTGAACCTTGTGGATACGCTGGCAGGCACGAAGCAAGACCATTTTATGCTACACTATAATTTCCCACATTATTCAGTGGGTGAGACAGGTCGTGAAGGTGCACCAAAACGCCGTGAAATTGGACATGGTCGCTTAGCACGCCGTGGCGTTCAGGCTATGCTTCCAGCCGCTGAACGCTTCCCATACACCATTCGTGTGGTCTCTGAAATCACCGAATCAAATGGCTCATCATCTATGGCGTCTGTCTGCGGTGCGTCGTTATCTTTGATGGATGCAGGCGTACCCCTAAAAGCCCCTGTTGCAGGCATCGCCATGGGACTGGTCAAAGAAGGTGAGCGTTTTGCTGTGCTGTCGGACATTTTGGGCGATGAAGACCATTTGGGCGATATGGACTTTAAAGTTGCAGGTTCGGTAAATGGTATCACTGCCCTACAAATGGACATTAAGATTGAAGGCATTACCGCCGATATTATGGAACAAGCCCTAAAACAAGCACACGCAGGTCGTATCCATATCCTAAACGCCATGAATGAGGTCATCGCAACCTCTCGTACTGAGATTAACGCTCATGCACCAAATTATGCCACCATCACTATCAACCCTGAAAAAATCCGTGATGTGATTGGTAAAGGTGGTGCGACCATTCGTCAGCTGACTGAGGATACAGGTGCAACTATTGATATTGATGATAACGGCACAATTCGTATTTTTGGTACAGATAAAGCATCAACGCGTGCTGCCATTACTCAAATTGAGGCGATTACCGCTGAGGTTGAGGTGGGTACGGTGTACGAAGGTACGGTTGCTCGTATTGTTGATTTTGGGGCGTTTGTTACCATTTTACCAGGCACAGATGGTCTGGTACACATCAGCCAAATCTCTGATGAGCGTGTGGAGAATGTGAGTGATTATCTAAAAGAAGGTCAAACTGTCAAGGTTCAAGTTCAAGACATTGATAATCGTGGTCGTATTAAATTAACCATGAAAGGCATTGAGCAGTAAGCCTTTGATTTAATTGTTAAAAAACAAAAACCACTCCGACATGGGGTGGTTTTTTATTAAAAATACCTTGACATGTAAGGGAGCTACCATTATACTACTAACATTAGTAAATTTACTAATTTTAGTATTTTAACCCTAAATTTGATGAGGTAAATATGTCAAAGTTTAAAAAAATCCCCACACATTTATTGCATATCCCTGTGATAATGCTAGAAAACTATCAAGCAATAGATGGTGCATTCGCTCACAATACAGATGCACAAGGGTTATCTGTGGGTGTTGCTCAATGGAATGGTGCAGGATATACTGATTTTTCAGCGAAAATATGGCGATTTGCTTATGATGAAAACAATTCAAAAGGCGGGCGTTGGTCAAGACAATCCGAGGAAATACCGCTACACAGAACGCTTGATTTAGCAAGTTTGGTGTGTGCCAGCATTTATTATACCAAAAATGGTGAATTTCCTAGCGATTGCGATTATGACTTATCTAAAAGTAATGATGCATATCATCAAGCGTTGTTAAAACAATTTTTGGAAAAAAATGATGAGTATTTGCAAACCTCTTTAAAGCGTTTGGCAAAATTAGTCAATCAATTGGTTGAGCAGGAGTAGAGTTTTTATGAGCCATGTTAATTTTTATCGCATTCACATCAAACCACATCGTGATGACGAAAAAAACCAAGATTTATTTGAGCTTTGTCTAAATCAGGGCATACTTGGCGGTGGCTGGGCTGTGGACGATTTGGATAATGGTGCAGATTGGCGGACTTTTTCTTGGCAGGTGTTAAAAAAGTATCCAAATAATAGCGACTTAAAAGAGTTTTTAAAGCATATGCCTAACATCAAAAAAGATGACATGGTACTGACAAAAGACCGTCATTCCAATTATTATCTTGCCAAAGTCATATCTGGTTGGGAATATGTGGATTTTGATGATATTATCAATCCTAAAAAATTAGACATTCATAATATCGTGCGTGTAGAATTTCAAAAAATCCCTAACGACATTAAAGGCGGAGAGATGTATGAATTTTTCAATGGTAAATATAGAAATCATACTTTGGTAGAGATAGCAGAGTTTGAGCAAATCTACACCAAAGAACTGTATAAATATCTATGGAATAAATTGTCAAATACTTGTGATTATGCCGTTGATGATTATTTCTTGCACATGGTAAAACAAATAAAAGCCTTATGATATTTGCTTAAAATAAAGTCGCCATCGTATGATGGCGGTTTTATTTTTAAGGATTGTTGTGATGAATTAAAAATAAAATCACAAATACTGCTTTAAATTACCCCTTGCTTTATTTTCTAACGCTTGATAAAAATAATTGGTTAAATAAATTCGCTCCTTGTTATAAAATCCTTTTAACACCGATTTTCTTTTAACATGATAAATAAAACGATTGACCCACGCATATTCTTGCCTGATTTGATGATTATATTCATCAAATCTATCAAAATCACTTCCCAATATCGCCAAATCAATATCCAATAAATAATCCAAATCTGCTTTATCATCGCCCGTTAAAGGATTGATATGGTCTTTGGTGGCAAGAAATAACGCTCAGTAATACCAATATCTGTATCGGATGATATGCCTTGTAATTCATCCTTCATCATGACCGAGCTGTCGTATTCATTGGCGGGGCTTTTGGGATTATAAATTACGTCATGATAAAAAAAAAGGGCAATGGCAACCAAATCGGGACGAGATAAATTATCCTTTATTTCATCAAACCACATAAAATATTCAGATAAATGGGTGAGATTATGATAATGACGGTGGGGCTGTTGGTAGTGGGTAATGAGATTATCTAAAAGAAGGTCAAACTGTCAAGGTTCAAGTTCAAGACATTGATAATCGTGGTCGTATTAAATTAACCATGAAAGGTGTTGAATAAATAACCTTAGTATCATATGGCTTTAAAAACCGCTCTTTTGAGCGGTTTTTTAATGATTTTGGTTAAATATGGCAAGCACCTAAGCTTGAGTAATCTAAATCACTTGAACAGCTAATCATTCTACCCACCACGATGATAGGGATGATGATTAATCAGACTTATCGCACGATACAACTGCTCTATGACAATGATACGCACCAAAGGATGCGGCAAAGTCAGCTCCGATAATGACCATTTAAAATCTGCTGCTTGCAATATCTCAGGCGAAACGCCATCAGCACCACCAATCACCAAGGCAATATCTGCACCATCTTGCATCGCCACACTCAGCTTATTGCTCAAATGCTCGGTAGACAGCATTTTACCCTTAACTTCAAGCAGCCATAATCGCTCTTTTGGATGTTTGGCATTTAAAATTGTCGTCGCTTCGATGGCTTTATATTTATCAATCTCGGCAGGTGAGGGGGTTTTGCCTCGTTTGGCGGGAGGTAATTCCACCATCTCAACACTAATCATGGGCTGAATGCGTTTGAGGTATTCTTCAAAGCCTTGTTGTACCCAATTTGGCATTTTATGCCCAATACTTAAAATTCGTAATTTCATCAAAGCTTCCTATGGTTTTGATACCATTTTACTTAAAATTTGCCAAAATTTCATCGCAAAATAACATAACTGATGGCGAAAATGACAAAATTTTGTTATTCTAAGCAATTTACCAGCAAATTTATCAAGCAGCTTAAGCAATAGACTTAGACCATAAAAATACAGGAGTAAACAATGGTAACAAATACAGTAGTGTCGCACAGTCCTCAGTATGATGATTCTGAATTTGAATATGCAGGATTTTGGATACGATTTGCGGCATGTATTGTCGATAATTTAATTATTATGATTATATTTGCACCGTATTGGTTTTATAATTATCAGCAGATGGCGGCTATGCCCGTTGACCAGATGCCGCTTTATAGTGCTGGGGATGCCATCCTACACTTGGTGATTGGGGCGGCGGTTGTTTGGTTTTGGGTAGAAAAAGGCGCAACACCAGGTAAAATGCTCTTTGGGCTACAAGTCCGTGATACCAAAACAGGACAATTTATCAGTGTGCCAAGGGCATTATTGCGATATTTTAGTTATCTGATTTCATACTTAATTCTTTGTTTGGGATTTATTTGGGCTGGTTTTGATCAGAAAAAACAAGGCTGGCATGATAAAATTGCCAAAACTGTTGTGGTAAAACGCATTCGCTGATGGCTCGCCAGTTAAAAAATAAAACCATCAAACGCAAGCAGGGCGATGTGTTTGAACAGTTGGCGGTAGATAAACTTAAACAAGCAGGCTATGAAATTATTGTAACCAACTTTACCGCCCCATTTGTTGGTGAGATTGATATTATCGCCAGACAGGCTTTGGGGCAATCGCACCATTTGGTGCAGCCAAGATTTTGTACGGTATTTGTTGAAGTGCGTAGCCGAACAAGTTCTGTGTATGGTACAGCACTTGAGAGCATCACCTCAAAAAAGCAGGCAAAAATCTACCAAACAGCAGAACGATTTTTAATCAATTATCCCAAATATATTGATGATGTATACCGTTTTGATGTCATGGTTTTTGATTTGGCTGATGGATTGATTGAACATGAATGGATAAAAAATGCGTTTTGATTGGCTAAATGGTCGTGAATTAAAATCAATTAAAATCAATCAAGCAATCCGTAACTTTACGACAAGATACATCCCAGTAATATGGAAACATAGCATGATGAAAAAATTATTAATCGTTTTGACAAGCATGGCAATGATTGGTTTGACAGCATGTGCCAGCAATGGCACACAAAGTGTCGGCGCTGATGCGATGGGTCGCACCATTCCTGAGCGTATCAGTGACAGTAGCATTGAGCTTACTGCACGCCGTAATCTTGCAACCATTCCGGGCGTCAGTCCAAATACAGTGCGTATTGATATTGCCAGTTTTCGCCGAGAAGTTTTATTGACTGGCGAAGTACCCAGTGAACAGATTAAGATTGAAGTTGGGCGTACGATTGACTCGATGAGAGATGTCGAAAAAGTCTTTAATTATCTGACGGTCGTTGAGACACCAAAAAGCCAAAGCCATACTTTGCATGAAAATTATTTACGCTCAAAAATCAATACCCGCTTACTAACTAACCGCCATCTTAAATCATCACAATATAAGGTTGTTGTTCGTGACCGTACCGCTTATGTGCTGGGCTATTTGACATCCGAGCAGCAAGGTTATATCTTAGAAGCCATTCAAGCGACACCCGGTATGGAGGCTGCGGTAACTTTGACGACTTTGGTGAGTGTTCAGGAGTTAGAAAGTTATACCAATCATGAAGTGAATACACAGGCGTATACCAACGATGATGGCTATGATGCTATGGTGGCAAAGCCTGATACGCAAGAAGATAGTGGCTATATATTGCAAGAAATTTATACACCCAATGCCAGTAATGTAGCCCCAGCCAATACAGCGCCTGTATTTGAGATCTCCCAATAGCGATTTATACCATCATCTATCATGGTTTGGTGGTATATTTGGCAGCGTTTGATGATAAATGTTGCCAGATTTGATATAATAATGTAATTATTTTGGGTGGATAACCGCCCTATGGCAACGAGAAAACCTATGAATGCACAAGCTTTAATTGAGCTACTTCGCCCACATTTTGCCGATGCCCACATTGATGCGGTGAATGAAGGTAATAAATTTGAATTGTTAATTGTTGATGATGCCTTTGAGGGCAAGCGTTTGGTTGCGCGTCAGCAGATGGTTTATACACTTGTTAATCAATATATCCAAAACGGTGCAATGCACGCTTTGACGATTCATGCGCTTACGCCTGCAGAATATACTGCCAAAAAAGCTTAAGCTTAGGGATAAGTTATGGATAAGTTTAAAATTATAGGGGCAAGTCGTATCGTTGGTGAGGTCACCATTTCAGGTTCAAAAAATGCCGCGCTGCCACTGTTGGCAGCAATGCTACTACCTAATGGCGAAACGGTGCTTCATAATGTGCCGACACTCAAAGATACAGCCACTTTGATTGAGCTGATTGCAGGTACTGGCGTAAAAATTTATAAAGAAGGTAATACGGTCACAGCAGATGCAAGTGTTGTGACAGATTATTATGCACCTTATGAGTTGGTGCGTACGATGCGTGCATCGATTTTGGTGCTAGGTCCATTGCTTGCACGCTTTGGTGAAGCGGAAGTTAGTTTACCAGGTGGCTGCTCCATTGGCTCACGACCTGTGGATCAGCACCTAAAGGCACTGGAAGCCATGGGTGCAACCATTGAAGTTGAAAATGGCTATGTTAAAGCTCGTGCGCCAGCAGGTGGTCGCTTGATAGGCTGTGATTTTAGCTTTGATATGGTGACGGTCGGTGGTACCGAAAATATCATCATGGCAGCAACGCTTGCTTTGGGTACCACACGCTTAGAAAACTGTGCCACCGAGCCTGAGGTGGTAGATTTGGCAAATATGTTGGTTGCCATGGGTGCCAAAATCAGCGGTATTGGTACAACGACAATGGTTATTGAGGGCGTTGAGAGCTTGCATGGCTGTGAATACAGCGTGATTGCAGATCGTATCGAAACAGGCTCTTATTTGGCAGGTGCACTCATGAGCCGTGGTGATGTCTTAGCACTCAATACATCGGCAGAGTTTTTACATCCTGTACTCAAAAAATTTGAAGCCATGGGTGCGACCATTACCACAGGTCATAACTGGATTCGTGCGGTGATGACCACGCGTCCAAAAGCTGTTGATATTCGCACTCAAGTACACCCAGGATTTCCAACCGATATGCAGGCACAGTTGATGGCGGTGTGCTGTTTGGCAGAAGGTACAAGCACGATTATTGAAAATATCTTTGAAAATCGTTTCATGCATGTGCCAGAGCTTCAGCGTATGGGAGCAAATATCCGCATTGATGGTCATACTGCCATCGTTGAAGGTATTGAAAAATTTATGCCAGCGCCCGTTATGGCAACCGATTTACGAGCATCCATGTCGCTTGTGATGGCGGCGGCGTGTGCCGAAGGTGAAAGTGTTATTGACCGCATTTACCATATAGACCGTGGCTATGATGATGTTGAAAATAAACTGCGTGGGTTGGGTGTCAATATTGAGCGTATCAAAGGCTAACGCCATCAAGACTTTACGCCATTTTGACCAAATAAAACTCCGACCTTTTACCATCTAAATTGTGGCAGTAGCAACTCATGACAATCATGACAGAAAATTTTTCAGGCTTAACCATTGCTCTATCAAAAGGGCGAATTTTGGACGAAACCTTGCCTTTATTTGCTAAGGCAGGGATTGTACCGCTAGAAAATATTAACCAGTCTCGAAAGCTTATTTTTCCGACCACACATCCCAATGTTCGTTTGTTGATTTTGCGAGCTTCTGATGTGCCGACATATGTAGAGCATGGTGCGGCGGACATCGGCGTTGCGGGCAAAGATGTCTTGATGGAATACGATGCGCAGATTTATGAGCTGCTTGACTTAGACATCGCCAAATGTCGTCTGATGACCGCAGGTGTCAAAGGTGCTGTACTGCCTAATCGCCGCTTGCGTATCGCCACCAAATACACCAATGTAGCACGCAACTATTTTGCATCTCGTGGTGAACAAGTAGACATCATCAAGCTGTATGGCTCTATGGAGCTTGCCCCTTTGGTGGGGCTGGGTGATTTGATTGTGGATGTCGTGGATACGGGAAATACCTTGCGTGCCAATGGTTTAGAGCCTCTGCAAACCATCTGCCAAGTGTCATCACGCCTGATTGTCAATCCTGTCAGCTATAAGCGTAAATTGGTACAGATTGAGCCAATTTTACAAATTTTGGAAAAAGCTGTCTTGGAGCAGGATGCTTAAAGGCCATGTCATCTTTTTTGTTTATGATACGCTTGTTCCTGATAGCATGTTGGGTAAAACATATCTTTAACAAAGCCATATCATATTTTGCTAATCATCCCACCTTATCTAAAGTCAAACTTTGCTGATTCCATCAAGTAACCAAGATTTAATCATGATAAAACTTGTATTGAATTTGTATTTATTAAAAGAGTACCCATGCTAACTTTAAAAATTCTAAACAGTCAAGATGATAACTTTGCCAGCCAATTAAAAGATTTGCTTGCCTTTGAAACCATCACCGATAGTACGCTGATTGCTACTGTGAATGATATTATCGCCACAGTACGAGAAGGCGGTGATGAAGCAGTGCTTAAACTCACCCAAGAATTTGATAAGCACCCAGCCAAGAGTATGCATGAGCTGTTTGTCAGTGCCGATCAATTAAAAGCGGCATTTGACGGTTTGGCCGATGATGTCAAACATGCCTTACAATACGCCGCTAAGCGGATTTTTGAGTTTCATCAGCATCAAGTCGAGGCAGGCTTTCGCTTTACCGATCATTTGGGCAATATCTTGGGACAAAAAGTCATACCCCTTGACCGTGTGGGTATTTATGTGCCGGGGGGATTGGCAAGTTATCCGTCTAGCGTTTTGATGAATGCCATACCTGCCAAAGTCGCAGGCGTTGGGCATATCACGATGGTTGTTCCTGCACCTAATGGTGAGCTAAATCCTTTGGTACTGGCGGCAGCACATCTGGCGGGTGTAGATAGCGTAATTACAATTGGTGGGGCTCAGGCAGTGGCAGCATTGGCATATGGTACAGACAGTATTGCCAAAGTAGATAAAATTACAGGACCGGGCAATAAATATGTCGCTGCTGCCAAGCGTGCAGTATTTGGACAAGTGGGCATTGATATGATTGCAGGGCCATCTGAAGTGCTGGTCTATGCCGAAGGTGAGCCTGATGATGATGCTGATTGGCTTGCTATGGATCTGTTATCCCAGGCGGAGCATGACACTGTGGCACAGGCGATTTTTGTTACCACTTGCCCAAGCCAGTTAGATGCGGTCAAAGATGCCATTGATCATGCGTTGGCAGAACTACCAAAAGCGGATATCGCAAAGCAGGCTCTTGCCAGTCGTGGAGCGTTGATTTTGGTCAAAAACCGAGCCGAAGGGATTGACATCATCAATCAAGTCGCCCCTGAGCATTTGGAGCTGTCACTAAATAACCCCGAAGAGGTGGAACAATATGTACGCCATGCAGGAGCAATCTTTCTAGGAAGGCATACGCCAGAAGCCATTGGTGATTACTGTGCAGGTTCTAACCATGTCTTGCCAACATCAGGCACGGCACGGTTTAGCTCGCCGCTTGGGGTCTATGATTTTACCAAAAAAACCTCGCTTATCTATTGTACACCAAATGGTGCCAAACCTTTGGCAAAAACAGCAGATATTTTGGCAGTACAAGAAAACTTGGACGCTCATGCCTTATCGGCACGCTATCGTCATAATGATTGATATTGATTTGAATCATTTGGCATAATTAAAATCTCTGCAGCAGATAAGCACATCATAGTTAACATCTTAATGAAAGCGTCGGATAATCATGAGTATTGACAACCGTTTATGGAGCACTAAGGCAAAAAATCTTAGCCCCTATGTACCTGGCGAGCAGCCCAAGCATGATAATTTGGTCAAACTAAATACCAACGAGAATCCCTATCCACCAAGCCCAAAAGCGGTGATGGCAATGCAGGCAGTGCTGAACGATGAGGCTTGTGCATTGCGGCTTTATCCTGAACCTGAGTCAGACGAACTTCGCCAGGCTTTAGCAGATTATCATGGGCTTGGGTTAGATGAGGTATTTGTTGGTAATGGGTCGGATGAAGTATTGGCATTGGTATTTGCATGTTTTTTTATGAAACAGCGTCCATTATTGATACCAGATATTAGCTACAGTTTTTATCCTGTTTATGCTGATACCTTTGGTATCACAACCCAAAGTATCCCACTTAAGGACGATTTTAGCATTGATATAAAAGAGTATCATCAGTCGTGTGACGGCATTATCTTGGCAAATCCTAACGCACCAACAGGGCGGTTGTTGCCCATCGAAGATATCAAAAAACTGATTGCCATGCACCCTGATGCGGTTGTTGTCATTGATGAGGCATATATTGATTATGCTGATAATGTCAAGCAAGCATCTGCGGTGAGCCTGATTCGCCAGTTTGATAATTTGGTGATTACCCAAACTTTTTCAAAATCTCGTGCTTTGGCAGGCTTGCGTGTGGGTATGGCATTTGCCAATCCAAGCTTGATTGCAGCGTTGATGGCAATGAAAAATAGTTTTAATTCTTATCCGCTTGACCGTTTGGCTCAAGCAGGTGCCAAAGCCAGTGTTGAAGATGTGGCATATTTTGAAGATAAGCGTACTCAGGTCATCAAGCTTCGCAAAGCACTCACCCAAGATTTGCAGGCGCTTGGCTTTATCGTACTGCCTTCAGCGGCAAATTTTGTATTTGCAACTTTGCCAAACCATCAAGCAGCTGATTTAAGTCAGGCACTACGCCAAGAAGGTGTGATTGTGCGTCATTTTAATCAGCCACGCATCAAGGATTATTTGCGTATTAGTGTGGGTACGCAAGCACAAAATCAGCGATTGATTGATGTATTGACGCAGATTTTGGCAAAAATGGATTAAATCATCAGTTAATCATTTATTGTACCAACCATATTAAATGGTAGGCATGCCCTAAAATCACTGATTTAACTGATTGATATTTGCATATCATAATTGACCAAATGTGTTATTATTAAAATCCGCTTAAGATGACTTAAGCAAAGCCAGCCGTTTGTGTTTTACACAAATTAGCCAAAAGGAAAATAACCATGACCATCATTAAACAAGATGATTTCATTCAAAGTATCGCCGATGCATTTCAGTACATTAGTTACTATCACCCGACAGATTATATTGAAGCTTTGGTTGAGGCTTTGGCGCGTGAAGAAAACCCTGCTGCCAAGGATGCCATGACCCAAATTTTGGTTAATAGTCGTATGTGTGCCGAAGGGCATCGCCCCATTTGCCAAGATACGGGTATCGCAACTGTATTTTTAAAAGTTGGCATGAATGTTACTTGGGATGCGACCATGAGCGTTGAAGATATGGTTAATGAGGGGGTTCGCCGTGCTTATAATCATGCCGATAACACCCTGCGTGCTTCGGTATTGACTGACCCAGCAGGCAAACGCCAAAATACCAAAGATAATACGCCAGCGGTCATCCATATGCAGATTGTAGCAGGTGATAAAGTGGAGGTGACTTGTGCGGCCAAAGGTGGTGGTTCTGAAAATAAATCAAAGCTTGCCATGCTAAATCCGTCAGATGATATTGTTGATTGGGTACTAAAAACTATCCCCACGATGGGTGCAGGCTGGTGTCCACCTGGTATTTTGGGTATTGGTATTGGTGGCACACCAGAAAAAGCCGCCCTGCTTGCCAAAGAATCTTTGATGAGCCATATCGATATTCATAAGCTTAAGCAAAAAGCCGACTCTGGCGCCCAGCTGTCTACGACAGAAGCGTTACGCTTGGAAATTTATGATAAAGTCAATGCGTTGGGTATTGGTGCACAAGGTTTGGGTGGATTGACAACGGTATTGGATGTCAAGATTTTAGATTACCCAACACATGCCGCTTCAAAACCTGTGGCAATGATTCCAAACTGTGCCGCAACTCGCCATGTGGAATTTGAGCTTGATGGTTCAGGTCCCGTTGAGCTTGTGCCACCAAGCTTGGATGTGTATCCAGATGTGACTTATAATCCTGAAAATGGTAAGCGTATCAATGTCGATACATTGACCAAAGAAGAGATAGCCAATTGGCAAACGGGTGATGTGCTTTTACTGAGTGGTAAGATTTACACAGGCCGAGATGCTGCACACAAGCGCATGACAGATATGCTCAATAATGGTGAAACGCTGCCAGTTGATTTCACCAATAAAATTATCTACTATGTTGGTCCTGTTGACCCTGTGGGTGATGAGGTGGTTGGTCCTGCAGGTCCAACAACAGCAACACGCATGGATAAGTTTACCCGTCAAATGCTGGAGCAAACGGGTTTATTGGGTATGATTGGTAAATCAGAGCGTGGTGAGGCAGCTTGTCAAGCGATTGCTGATAATAAGGCGGTCTATTTGATGGCAGTGGGTGGCTCGGCCTATTTGGTTTCTAAGGCGATTAAAAATGCCAAAGTTGTGGCATTCCCTGAGCTTGGTATGGAGGCGATTTATGAATTTGAGGTTTGTGATATGCCAGTGACTGTGGCAGTGGATAGTAGCGGCAGTTCGGTACATGCAACAGCACCAAAGATTTGGCAAGCTAAAATTGGTAAAATCCCAGTGGCAGAAGCTTAACCAATTCTTAGCAAGCACATTTTGCCATATTACCCTAGGTTATCTTAGGGTAATTTTATCTAAATTTAAGCAAATTTAGCAAATTTAATATTTTTAAATTAAAATAAAATAACCGAAAAATAAAACCGCCCAAAGCAACTGAACGATTTGGGCGGCATAAATCAAAGCTTAAATGGCTATTACTCTACTGAAGCACTCAGCTTCATGTCAATATTGCCCTGAACTGCTTTTGAATAGGGGCAAACGGTATGCGTTTTTTCAACCAATGATAACAACTCATCTTCGGTGATATCGCCATTACTGGCAACAACATGAATAGTTCCAGTTAAAAAGAAGTTAGAATCACCTTCTTTGTTAAGCTCAATCGTTACCTCGGTTCTGCTATCAAATGATTTGTCAGCTGATTTTTTGACAAGCCCTAAAGCACCATCAAAACATGCAGCATATCCCATCGCAAAAAATTGCTCTGGGTTATTGCCCTCTTGCTTTGCGCCAGGGGCAACCATGTTATAACTTTTATCGTCATCTGAAAGAGTGGCAGTACCAGTTCTTGCACCACTGACGCTAGCGGTTGTTTGATAGATTTGACTCATCATTTACTCCCAGTTGTTGTTGTGTTTCTTTGATTGTAGCAAATCATCATATAAAGTCAAGCAAAATACTTTATCATACTCACCAATACAAGACAAAAAAGAAGAACCCAAAATGGATTCTTCTTTTGTGTCAGTAAATAACTTTGAACAGTTAAAACTGTTTTATGATTATTTAGCTTGTTCAGTTGCTTCAGTTGCAGCAGCTTGAGCAGCTTCAGCATTAGCTTGAGCTTGGTCAGCAGCAGCGTGAGCATGAGCAGCTTCAGCAGCGGTAGCATCACCAGTCACAGCATCAGCTGCCGCAGCAGATGCTTCGTTGGCAGCAACAGTTGCGTCAGCTGCTGCTTCAGCCGCAGCTTCAGCTGCATCAGCGGCATTTTCACCAGTTGTAACAGCAGCTTCGTTGGCAGCAGCAGTTGCGTCAGCTGCTGCTTCAGCTGCAGTGGTAGCTGCATCTTGAGCTTGTTCTTGTGGTTTTGAGCAAGCGGTTAGTGCTAGAGCAGCGATTAGTGCAGATGCGATTAGTTTGATTTGCATGATAAACTCCAATGAGGTAAATATTCAATAAATATTTGACAGAAAAATACCTATGGATAATTAATTGAGCATTGTTTAAATCTCAATATCAGATTTAAAAATATCAATCATCTATCCATAGGTTGACACATATATGTATCAGTATACAACAACTTAGCAAAGATAAAAAGAAAATTTTGTTATTAGCTTAATAAAAATGTAACAAAATATTGTTTTTCTTTACTTTTGCCACCTTAAGTAAGTGGCAATAAATTGCCGTTAGACTTTGGTGTTGAAAAATTCTAACACACATTTTTTAAAATGGCAATTCAGTGATGAAAATTTTATTAAAAATAAGTTAGGGTGATGGTATTTTTAATAACTAAAGTTTGGTTAAGGCGTGATTGCCTTTGGTGTTTGCCATCAAACATGCCGATTTAAAAACCTCTATGGTGTTATCAAGGATGGGAATACCTAAACCAAAGCGATCATTTTAGTTTTGAGATTTTTTGACCATTTGCTCAAAAAATTCATCATTGGTTTTTGAGTCTTTTAGGCGTTCAAGTAAAAACTCGGTTGCTTGGGCGTCTTCCATGGGCTGCATGAGTTTACGAAGTATCCAAACTCGGCGTAGCGTGTCTTCATCTAGCAAGCGTTCTTCTCGGCGTGTACTGGATTTTTTGATATTGATGGCAGGGAAAATACGCCGTTCAGCAAGCTCACGCTCCAAGGTAATCTCTTGGTTACCTGTTCCTTTGAATTCCTCAAAAATGACACTATCCATCTTTGAACCTGTATCAATCAAAGCGGTTGAAATGATGGTCAAGCTGCCACCTTCTTCGACATTTCGTGCTGCTCCAAAAAACCGCTTGGGACGCTCAAGTGCATGAGCATCTACCCCACCTGTCAGCACTTTGCCACTTGAGGGGATGACCGTATTATAAGCACGCGCCAAGCGAGTGATAGAGTCAAGTAAAATCACCACATCTTGCTTATGCTCAACCAAGCGCTTGGCTTTTTCGATGACCATTTCGGCGACTTGGATATGGCGTTGTGGTGGTTCATCAAAAGTAGAGGCAACAACTTCTCCCCAAACGGTGCGTTGCATCTCGGTGACTTCCTCTGGGCGTTCATCAATGAGTAGAACGATCAAGTAGCATTCAGGATGATTTTTGGTGATGGCTTGGGCGATGGTCTGTAGTAGTACCGTTTTACCAGCTTTGGGTGGTGCAACGATGATAGAGCGTTGACCTTTACCAATGGGTGCAATCAAATCAATAATGCGACCCGTTAAGTCCTCGGTTGTACCATTGCCTGCTTCAAGTACCAGTTGCTGGGTGGGAAAAAGCGGGGTAAGATTTTCAAAAATCAGCTTGTGGCGGCTACGATCAGGCGTATCGAAGTTAATTTCACTCACCTTTAAGAGGGCAAAATATCTTTCTGAATCTTTAGGTGGGCGGATCTGCCCTGCGATGGAATCGCCTGTTTGCAAATTAAATCTGCGTATTTGGCTTGGACTGACATAAATATCGTCTGGTCCTGCCAAGTATGAACCTTCACTTGAGCGTAAAAAACCAAATCCATCAGGTAAAATCTCAAGCACGCCATTGCCATAAATTGCTTCGCCATTTCTGGCATGTGTCTTTAAAATGGCGAAAATAATGTCTTGTTTACGACTGCGAGCCATATTATCCAAACCCATATGCTCAGCAATAGCAAGCAGCTCGCCAACGGATTTACTTTTTAATTCAGTTAAGTTCATAGATAGGTAAGATGTGTGATGATGCACCCAAAATAGGCAGTGATGGTTTTGCAAGGTATAGAAAAAGAAAAATGCAATCTCAAGAAATCGATTGCAGGTGCGTCCATATTAAGCGTAAATCAAGCATTTGTCAAGCGTTAGGGTGAACTTGGGGTAAATTATCAAACATTTTATGCAAAAATAAACCTGATTTGAACCGTGGATCAAATCAGGTCTTAAGATAAGTCGAGTTATTATAAATGCTTGTCAAGCAAAGCGGCAAACTCAGATTTTGGACGACCACCAACCACAGTTTCTACCCGCTCACCATTTTTAAAAACAAATAAGGTTGGGATGCTGCGAATACCAAAACGAGCTGCAGATTGTGGGTTGGCATCAACATCAACTTTGACAATCTTGACACGACCTTGATAATCTTCAGCCAGCTCTTCTAGCACAGGAGCGATGGCTTTACATGGACCACACCACGCAGCCCAAAAATCAACCAAAACCAGACCATCAGAATTTACAACATCGGTATCAAAGCTTGCATCAGTAGCGTTAATAATTGACATAATTTGCTTCCTTTTTAATTTAACAGTTTTACAGTGAATAAATGACAATTGCCATGATTAAGTATTATGTGGTTTATTATAAAAAAATTCAAGATGTCAGCTTGAATGTTAAGTCATGATATAATGACAGTCTTGTTGCCCCAAGCCTTGGGTAGGGCAATTGAATTTATTAAATTTACTGATTGAGCAAATAAAAGATGACCTTAACTGATGCTGATATTTTGCGTATGAATGCACTAGAGCTTTCGCATGATGACCTATTTTTTCATGAATTTGCCAAATCAATCACCATTTATGAAGATGAGAACATTTGGGTACTAGATAAACCAGCTGGGCTTTTGAGTGTCGATGGACGCATGCTAAAGGTCAGTTTGCAGTCACGACTTTTGCGTATCAATCCAAATATTAAGCTGATCCATCGATTGGATATGGACACTTCAGGGCTGATTATTTTTGCCAAATCCAGTGAGGCTCAAACGCACATTAGTAAGCAGTTCATTGACCGTATTCCTCAAAAAGAATATCAAGCGGTTGTGTTTGGAACCCTGATGATAGATGATAAAAAGGGTGTCGTCGATGTACCTGTACGCTATGAACCAACCACCAAGCCACGCCATATTGTTGATATGGATTGGAATAAACAGGCGTTGACTCATTATGAGGTGATGCATCATGAATTACGCTGTGACGACAATGGTAGGGCATATCCTGTGACTCGAGTAGCACTCAAGCCCATCACAGGGCGTAGCCATCAGCTTAGGGTGCATATGGTGCATTTGGGTCATGTGATGATTGGCGATCCCATTTATGCTGAAGATGTGGCACTCAAACTGTCAAATCGGTTGAATTTACATGCACACAAGCTTCGCTTAAAGCACCCAACGCACGGCATTTGGATGGATTGGGTCAGTCCAGTGCCATTTTAGGGCGGTGTATTTATTGGCTGATGACCCAAAGATCATGCACCAAATCCATCAGATCAGCCCAGAAACGACAGCACATTGATACAGACGCTTGGCGCGTGAGCCTGTGCCACAAAATACCATCACAGGTTTTGGTGCTTGGTTAATCAGATCGGCAAATGCTTGGGCTTGTGCAAGATGAATGTCATCAATACCAATGGGTAGCGTGTGATAGCTAAGTCCAGCGATTTTAGCACTTTGAGCGATGTCATACCCTTTGGGTTGTCCTTTAATCTCATCATCAAAACGCAGATTGATCAGGCTTTTAAAGCCTAATTTGGCAAGTCCATGACATTGCTTGGGATGGATTTGTTTGTAAAGGGTGATTTGACTGTGCATGGGTAAATCCTTAATCTGTGTTTTGATTTATGATACCCAATGGCAAGATAACTTGCAATTGTGATTTGGCATAAGCTTATGACGGTATGATATGGTTGCAGGTGTAATTTTTCAAAATAAAACAAGGTTTTTTAAAATAAACTAAGGTCGTGGCGGTATTTAAAGATTTGTGCTAGGCTTGGTTAGACTTTGTACGGCTTGATTGGCACTTAAAAAAATGCACCCTGACAGATTTTCAATCACGGGGCTGGTCTTTAAAATATCCATCATAGGACCTTTCACCTCGGCCAGATGTAGGTGCTGACCTCGCTCAATACAGCTTTGATTAAAGGCACAGAGCATCTCTTGGGCGGATAAATCGATATGATTGACCGCAGTCATAATCAGCACAATATCATGAATGTTGGTATCATCAGATAATCGCATTAAATTGGTATGAACAGACTGAGCATTACCAAAATACAGGCTTTCATCGATGCGTAAAAGTAACAGCCCATCAAAAGTAGTTGCCGTATGTCGCTCAATATTGCGAAAATGCTCGCTGTCGCCAACACGCCCCACGATCGCAATGCGTACTTGGTGTGTCCGATAAATCATCATTGCAAAACTTGCCAAAAGCCCGACAACCAAACCGCTATTTAAACCAAAAAGAATTGAGGTGAAAAAAGTAATGCCAAAACAGATGGCATCGGATTTATCCAGCTGCCATGCATTGATCAAGGTTTTGGTATCAATCATTGAGATGACAGAGCTGATAATGACTGCTGCCAAGATAGCGTAAGGCAGACCTGTCAAATATTGCCCTAAAACAAGCAAAATCAGCAATACGCCCAAAGCACAAATGATGGATGCCAATGGTGTTTTGGCACCCACGGATAGGTTTAGGCTGGTGCGTGAAATGCCTCCTGAGACCGCAAAACCGCCAAAGAGGCCGCTGGTGATATTCGCTAAGCCCAAGCCATCAAGTTCTTTGTTGGCATCGTATGACTCACCTCGTATTCGTGCCTGCTGTGCGGAAATCGTACTTGATGAGATAAAAGCGATTAGTGCGATCAAGAGTGCTGAGGGTAATAAATCTAGTAAAGTGGTTACAGAAAAATTGGGTAAGGTAATCTTTGGTAATCCTGTGGGCAAAGGTTGTAGCAATCTGATCTGCATTTGCTCAAATCCGACATGATGGCTCAGCCAAATAGAGGTGGCAACAATTAAAATGACAAAAAAACGATTGCCAAAACTACGCCACTGAGCGGGCAGGTAGCCCCAAATCATTGATTCGCCGTAACGGCTGATAATGAATAACAAGGTGGCACTAACCCCAAGTAACGCTGTCGGCAAATGGATGGGCTGAGTGCTGGTGTAAATGCTTAAAAATAAGTCAATTAAGCTGTCGGTATTTAGAGGTATGCCAATGATGTGCTTGAGTTGACTAAAAATAATTAATACCGCTGCTCCGCTGATGAACCCTGAGGCGACACCACGACTGACAAACTGCATAATCCAGCCCAAACGAATCAGCCCAGCAATCAATAAAATCCCGCCTACCATAAAGGCAAGAACAATGGCAAGTGAAATATATTGTAAGCTGCCTGTAGCGTAGCCAGACAGTGCCGATGCCGTCATGATGGCAGTAATTGCCACAGGACCGATGGAGGAGACACTACTGGCGCCTATCCATGCATAGACAATCACAGGGGTAATGGCAGCATACAGTCCCATGATGGGCGGCAATCCTGCTAAGGTTGCGTAGCCTAAACTTTGGGGAATAACCAGCACTGCCATCATCAGCCCAGCTGGAATGTCTGTTAAAGCAGTGCGTGGGTGCTGAATGAGCCGCAAAACCCAACGAGGCAGTAGACCTTGTATGCTCATCGGTTATTCTCCGTAAATCTTGATACCTTGGGTAAATACGCAGTGTTTTTGGCGAGTAGCAAGAATGATGGCATCATGCTCACCGTATAAGTAAGAGAGCATTTGCTTTTTGGCAATGTACGCTCTGCTGTTGGCGTCTATCTTCCAGCTAATCTTTGGATAGATACCGTGGCGATCAAATGCTGGCTTAGCGACGAGAAGCACACAAGGGGCTGTTGGGCATTTGCTCAAGCTGTACCCATTCGCTAGGCGTATAAGCGTGAATAGCAAGGGCATGAACCATGCCACCGCTGACAGTTAAAAAAGGCTGAGCCAAGGCATAGACTGTCTGATGGCGAGCCGCCAGACGCTGTTTTTCAAAAGCTTCGCTGACGATCACAAGCTTAAAGTGGCTTTCTTTGCCTTCAAAATAGCCTGCGTGCATATGGCTTTCATTTTGTAATAATAGTACGCTTGGGCTGAGCGCTTGTAGTGCTGCAGTCAATGCCTCTGCTGTTTGATTATTCATGATAATTACTTAATAATTACTTAATTTAAGATGCTTAACTGTGTTAATGAATGTTTTGTGATGCTTGATATAGTGGCATCACTGTTGGCACTAAGGCTTTTAAATTGGTAATGCGATTGGTAGAGCTTGGGTGTGTGCTTAAAAACTGTGGCACGCCATTACCGCCAGCTGACTGCATTTTTTGCCACAAAGTGACCGCAGCATTTGGGTCATAGCCTGCACGAGCCATCAGCTCAATGCCAATTTTATCAGCTTCTGCTTCTTGGGTGCGTGAGTGTGGCAAATCCAATCCAAGCTGACCTGCCAAGCCAACCAATTGTGCTTGCCCGCCTGACAATCCAAGGGCATTCACGGCAATACTAAGCGCACCTTGGGTGGCAATATGACGACTGGCTTTTTCTCGTGAATGTTCACGCAAAGCATGCGCCATTTCATGTCCCATGACAGCTGCAATTTCAGCATCAGTTAATCTAAGACGCTCAATAATGCCAGTATAAAAGACAATTTTACCGCTCGGCATGACATAAGCATTGATTTGATTGTCGGTGATGGCGTGTACTTTCCAATCCCAACGGGTTGCATCTGGGCGTAAAACCGCTGTTTGTGGAATCAGACGATTGGCGATGTGGCGAAGGCGTCGAACTTGAGCGGTATTGTTATCAAGCCGACCTTTAGTGCGTGCTTCATTGATGGTTTGTAAATAGGCTTGATGAGATAACTGCATGATTTCTTGACTTGAAATTAACAATAGCTGTTTTCGGTCAGCACCTACCACGCCTGCACTGGTTGTGCTAGCACAGCCAACCATGGTTGTGGTCGTAGCCGCCGCCAAAGTCACTGCCAAAATATTTTTTTTGATAAAATGTTGCATATTTACCCTGCCGTAATAATGCCTTAAAATTGTCATGCTTGTCGTGATTATAAACCAAAGCCATCCATAAGCCTAGCCATCTCAACAAAAAATTCACCAATTGTGATTACTAATAAGGCAACTGTGGTCGGTGATATCGTTGGTTGTCATGGTTGATTTATCAAATCAGAGAACCTGCTTTGGTGCAAGCGTTGGGCAGGGTAATCAAAAATGGTATGCTTTTATCCATAAATTTAAGTTTGTGAAAGCATTGGGTTATGATTTTTTGACTGTTATTGGCCAATATTTATGATTTATGTTACAATTTAACTAAATTTTTATCCACACACCTTATCCAATCTGCCCAAAAGACATTTTAGGGAATTTGCCATTTATGAATGCAAAAATCTTGGTTGTTGAAGATGAACCTGCCATCAATGAGCTGATTACAGGAACTTTGGATTTATCAGATTTTGATGTGGTTCAAGCCTATGACACCCAAGGCGCTTATGTGGCTGTGGTTGATGAAAAGCCTGATTTGGTCTTATTAGATTGGATGATGCCACATGGTGAGTCTGGGATTGATTTTGCACGCAGGCTCAAAAAAAACCCAGCAACTGCTGATATTCCTATCATTATGCTCACCGCCAAAGGTGAAGAGGATAATAAAGTTTATGGATTAGATGCTGGTGTTGATGATTATATTACCAAGCCTTTTAGTACTCGAGAATTGATCA